>Ga0129333_10002780_pt1 | contig 16336 bp, 20 predicted proteins | sample CPB6_08_DNA_FD_94474 | JGI IMG/M metagenome (GOLD analysis project Ga0129333, IMG submission 94474) | Freshwater to marine salinity gradient microbial communities from Chesapeake Bay, USA - CPBay_Sum_0.6_0.8_DNA | ecosystem: Environmental > Aquatic > Marine > Coastal | place: USA: Chesapeake...
CGTCCGATAACGTCTGTGCTGATGTACCGGTAACGCGGACAGCGCCGCTGGCGGTAGCCGTGGCGTCCGATAACGTCTGTGCTGATGTACCGGTAACGCGGACAGCACCGCTGGCCGTAGGTGACGCGTTCGATAACGTCTGTGCTGATGTACCGGTAACGCGGACAGAGCCGCTGGCGGTGGCCGTGGCGTCGGCTAGGGTCTGAGATACGGTGCCCGATATACCAGAACCGGCCCCTACAGTACCGGACGCGTTAGATGAAAAAGAGTCTAGCGTGGCGGCTGCGGAGCCACTTATCGCGTCTTCTAACGGTATTGGCGGATTAGGATCGTGCGCCGTTAAAGTCGGGGCCCATTGTGTCTGAGCCCACGACCTTACGACGAGGCCGTTGCCGGAAATATTATGCACGGCGACGACCTCCTACGTGGATCAGCCCGACGCGGTTGCGAACATTCCGTTGTAAGTCGTAGCTGTTGTAGCCGCCGTGTTCACTTCCAAGAAGGCCAAGGCGGCGTCGTCAAACACGCGCGTCAGATTGAACGCGGTATTGATGCCGTCAACAATCGTAATCATGTTCGCGACAACGCACGGCAACCATACTATTGGGTGGCCGATGAAGAACGCGACCGTACCAGTCACCGACGCGGAGCATTGCATCTGCGTCAATGTGCCGATGCCGTTATCGCCCGTCGCGAGTGGACAAAACCATTGGTTCAATGGATGATCTAGACGGTTGATGATACCGCTGGAGTTACCTGTTACTGAAGGCAGCGTACCGGCGTTGCCGTTGTGGTCTGTATAAGTGCAGACGGTCCAGTTGTGCGCCGTCGCGCCGAGCGCCGCTTGAATCTCAATACCGAGGAAGTTGCCGTCACGGCTATCTGGCTGATCATCTGCCGTGTTTTGGTAACGTGTGGGGACGCCGCTAACAGCTTCCGTCGCCGTCGACGACATTGTCTTGTTGACTTCGAAAATGCGATCATACATCAACAATGTACGCGGCGCCACAGAAGCCATGACGTCGGCCCGGACGAAGTGTTGCGTATCTGGTGACGTCGGATTTACGAAGAAGAACGCGCCTTGCGTGGCGTCGGTCGGGGCGTTGCCGCCTGGTGCGTTGCTCGCGGCGGTGGCAGCGGCCGGATAGGCACCCACACGCCAAAGCGAGTTAGTACCTCCGACGACGGCAGTAGTGCCGGCTTTATTGAAAGTAAAGTCTTTACGCTTGCCGTTGTTTGTGACTTCGTTAATCAAGTCGCTCAACGACGTAAAGCCGTGCATTGTATGACGGCTTGCTACTTTAGCAAAAGCGCGGTTTACTCGCTCGACGCAGCGTTCAGCTAAGCCGACGAAATCGCCGCCGTCTATCTTGCCTACGAAATCACCGCCACGACCGCACCAAACACCACCAGCCCCTGGAACGCCGCCTACAAGAATAGGGCGTTTTCCGTACCAGTCCTTCATGGACAAAGATATATTCTCAACCTGCTCTTTTCCGAGCCAGCGTTCTAACTTGCTTGAGTTAGTGCTTCGGTTCTTAAGAATATATGACATTTTGTCCTCAGGTACCGCACATTTTACCGGAATACACACCGACGTTGTCCGGCGGAATGTCCGCGATAGACGTCGGTTGAGAGCCATGGCCTTCTAGCCAAAAACCGACAACGACTCCGCAGGAACAGCAACGCCAAAAAACCTTGCTTTCGGCGTTGGATTCGTTAACCGGAGTCGCTGCCAGTTCCCATTGAACGTGACCCAGATTGTCTTCTGCCTTACGGCTAAACATCACGGGTTACCGGCTGTAATCGTAAATGACGTTATCTGAACGGCTACGCCAGTAGAAATACCTTGCGAGTTCAGGTTCAAATCTGAACCGGCTGTTCCGACGCTTCCGTCTAGCACGGGTGTGCCGCCAGACGTAACAATGCGGAACCAGGTAGCCGTGCCCGTGGCGTTAGCTGATGAATCCTGCGTGATCGCAGAGAACGTCAATACACCAGCACTAGCCGCAGCAGCGCACGGATCCGATAGTGTCAGCTCAGCCAACAACGTAGTAGCGGCACCGGAAGTGGCGGGACGGCTTCCGTCATAGATTCGTACAAGGCCGGCTCCTGCACCACCGTCAATGGTATCTCGGATGGCGTTGAGCATGTTGTTTCGTGTGGCGACGTCGATTCCGAGGGCCATATATTCCTCACGATGATAACGTCATCGGCTTCTTCGATAGATTTACCATCAAAGCCGATGACGTATATCATTTCTTATCTCATAGTTTGGCGATCAAGAACACTACTTCGCCGGACAACCGAGCCGCAACCGCGCGGGTTGTGTAACCTACGGTTGTGGCTGAAGCGATTATCGCAGGCGAGGGCACGAACGACGCCGAGCCGCTGCTGTCGACGCTGGATAGCGAGCCGATGGTCCGCGCACCCGCAGTCAACGCTCCACGAAGCAGTCCGGTTGTTCCGACCGACAGGCCGTTCAAGAAGCCGGTAGTGGCAGCGCCCGTGCCGACGTCGAGTAGAGGAGTAGCCGCTGAAGCGACTGACGCCATATCAACAAACACGTCTAGGACGATGCTGCGCGCAGGTAGAACACCAGCCGCTACGAAAGTTGTCGAGGTGGTTGGTTGTAGGGCCAGACGAACGGTCTGAAGCTGCAAACCAGGTAGGGCAACACCGCCGGCTCCGGCAGGGCCTTTTGATACTTTGTTTATGGACATACTCAGCCTTTCTTGTTAGCTTGACGCTTTTGCGGAAGGGTGGCTTCTGGGGCGTAATCAGCCGCTACCACAGCATCCGTTGGTACAAGATAACGAGTATCTACCAAAGTCTGTGTACGGCCAGACGGCTCGATGCTGATAACATCACCGCGGTTTAGTTGCTTACCATTAGCGACGAAGGGGCGAAGAACACGAAACTGCATGCTTAGAGCATAGCATAAATAAAAAACAACGGCTCCGATAAAGGAGCCGTTGTTTTAGTCGAGTTTATAAGACTCAGCCGACGATGTTCGCGAAGAACACGCCTAGGCCGCTGCCGGTGATCTTGAAGTCGCAGGTGATATCACCTTCGACGACGAGAGCCTGCTTGGCCTCAACGTCAAACTTACGCAGCGCAAGACCGTTCGGGCGGGGTAGGTGCGGCGCACCGGTCCAAGCGAACTGTACAGCGGCTGACGGGGTCTTGACGCCGACAGAGGCTGGGGCGTGTACGAGTAGAGCCGACTTCGAGGATAGGGCGAAGTCAACGCTAGCCGCAGCCGCACCTTCTGACGCGGTGTCAACAAGAGCCTTCGCAACAAGGACTTCATCGACGCCGAGGTAGCGGGCGATTACGTTCTCAGCGATTGACTCAGCAGAGGTGTACTTGACGCGATCAACGATATCGGGGTGCTCCTTAAGGGCAAGGAACACGTCCATACCGAGAACAAGCTTGTTCGCGTCGCGAGCACCGTTTAGACGGATGATCTTCTTCGCGGCGTCGACGGCGCGGATGGGATCCGACGACATATAGTCGTCCCAGCGCGCAGTCGCAGTACCATCGACGGTTAGACCCCAGACCGATGACGCGAAGCAGGCAGCCGCCATCAGCCGCTCACGACGAATCAGTAGACCGTGGGTGACCACTTCGGCCGCGTCGTTCTCTAGGTTTAGAGGCTCGTCGGCGTTAGCGATATCATCGTAAGCGATCATTTCGCCTAGCGAGTACTTATCGCAGAAGTAGGTGTCGGTTGATAGGTTGAAGCCGGTCTTCGCCGACTCGTCGCCGGGACCACGAAGCTTGGCGTCGTCACGCATGAAAGTATTCGCCGCGTAGACGAAGTACTTATCCGATTGCTTGGTGACAGGGCGGGTTGGAAACAGACGGCCGGCGATAAAATCAGCGGCGTTCTGTGTGTAGGCAATCGACATGTCCGTAAGCGGACGGTCGATATGGATTTGAGCGCGGGTAGGATTCATTTTAGGTCCCTTTCAGATATTGTTAGTTTCAGCCGTTACGAGCAGGCGCTAGGCAATTGACAGCAGCCGTTACAATCGCACCGGCGTTCGCAGTAGCGTCAATCTCGACGACTTGACCTACGGCATAGAAACCAGTTGAGGTACCAGCGGTTAGAGCAAGCGCGCGACCGGTGTTGGCGGTACCGACACGGTTACCAAGAGCGAGGTTGCTAGCGCCAACCTTTAGCTTGGTTACACCGCTCAGCGCCACAACAGCCGCCTCGCCAAGAGCGGGGCTGTTCTGTAGAACGCCGACAGGTACATCGGTTTCGGCATTGCAGAGAGCCACGCCGGTCGATACAAGCTTAACGAAGCTGTATTGAACCGATGAGGCGCTCATATCCGAAGCGCAGTTGAAAGTATGAGTAACTAGGAACTTATCTCCGATAGCCATGTGTCAGTCCTTTTCGCCGCGCAGATCGCGGACAAGTTTTGGGTTTGCGCGGTAGACAGCCGCCTTGGCTTGCTCAACCGTCATGTTTGGGCTCTTTTCAAGAACCTTCTTAACCTCTGCCTCCAAACGAGCCTCTGGGGTAAGTTCTACGTCACCGACCTTACCGACAGAAGCCATTTGAACCTTTTCGGCATTCGCCAAAAGACCGTTTGTCGCATCAAGAACAGCCTTGATGATGGCGTGCGCCTGCGGGGCGGTCTTGGCTAGGGCTCGAAGCGCCGGGCCTAGGTCTTCCGCTTTACCGGGTAGGAAGGCGTAGCATTCAGCCGCTTGCCGAACGCTGGCTTGAATCTCTACCTTCTCGCGCTCGTCGGCCAATACCTTAGCAAGCGCCTCAGTCTCAGCCTTGGCAGCTAGTATCTTGGCGTCGGCTTCCGCCTGAGCGAGAGCGAGCCGTTCCTCGAGCGCCTTCACCGGGTCGATTTTGGCTTCCGGCTCGACCACCGCGCTAGCTGCGGGAGTCTCCTGCGCCTCTTCGGCAACCGCCTTATCGAATGCGGCTGTTTCGGCCGCGCTGGGTACGGTTTCGCCTTCAGGTGTTTTTTCTGGGTCCATGAGTCCATCCGATATTGGCGCTCTAAGCGCCGCTGAAATAGCCATATCCACTACTTTATCAGAAGCCGAAGCAAGATGACGCTTTAGCATAGCAAAAGCCATGGTCTGCGAAGAGGCTTTCGCTTTTGGCTCGACCCTTACCTTATCTATCAAGCCGTAAGCGTGGGCTTCTTCAGCAGTAAAGTAGTGATCTTGCCCATCCGTCAGCAGCTCGCGAATCTCTTCTGCGGACTTGCCTGTTTTGCGGACATAGGCGCCGATCATGGCTTCCGCAAACGTATCGAGCACGTCGGCGTAGTCGCGCAGCTTAGCCGCGTTTCCGCTGATGTTGCCCCAGGGGGCGTGCAACATGAAAATCGCGGAATCGAACGCTTCTACTTCGTCACCAGCCATGGCGATCAGCGAAGCAATCGACATAGCGACGCCGTCGACGATGACCTTCTTCTTGGCTGGGTGTTGACGTAGCGCGTTATGAATCGCTATACCGTCAGCGACCGAGCCGCCGAAGGAGTTCACGCGTATGGTGATCTGCTTGGTTTTTGGGTCTAGCCCTTGAATCTGCGCGGCGACGTTCTTAGCCGAGACGGATTCGCCTGACCACGACTCACCAATGTCACCGTACACCAATAACTCGTATTGGTCGGCTATGCTGGATTTATTTAGTACGAACGGGGTCATTGATAAAAGCCTAGCACGAAAATCAACCTTCTTCGTTATTTAGCATTCGAACTATTTTATTTGACCAGCTTTTTCCAGCCTCGCCGCCCCATAGAGCCCACGCGATTCGGCCATTTGATGGATAGCCTTTCTCTCCAGGCGACCACCCTTCAGCCTGCTTATCTACTTCGTGGCGGGGGAAATAACGAGCCATTCGACGAACGCGGCCTTGCGTCATTGTATCAGAAGCGAGCATTCGCGCAGTCGTACGCCCGACTGAGGTGCCGCCACGGCGAAACTCCTTGACCCACGCGAGCCCGCGTCGCGCCTCTTCTTTTACAGCGGCCGGTACTTGTACGCTCACCGCCGCGTTTACGGAGTCTTCGTCGTCTTCTTCATCCATATCCTCTTCTGGATCTTCTTCTGGTTCTTCTAACGACTCTACGCCAGTAGCCATCTCTTTTTCTTCGTGAGCGTATTCGTACTCGTCTTCGGAGATTAGCGGCAACGAAGCCCGCTCACGGAGACGGTTTTCTGTCTCTAGTGTAGGTGTCATGAACCCGCCGGCAGCGGCTTGGCTCAGGAACAATCCTAGATCCTTGACGTCGGTTGCACCGATGCGGTCGTGCGCCAAAGACGGCCACATAGTCGGGTCTACGCCGTTGGCCTTCATCAGGCCCGCGATACATACCCGATTGATTTGCTCACCAATTGTATCCGCATACCACTCAAGTGAGGACACAAATGAACCGCTCTTTTCCGAAGCAAGCGCAAAAGAGCCGGTCTTTTCGGTTCCAAGCAGCAAGAACTCAGAGGCAAGTGTCATCAAGATGCGGCTGTCGTAGCGGCGAATGATTGGATCGGCAGGCATCGGCGTACCGGCACCACCAATCAGTTCGAACTTGTAGCCGGTTTCTTTACCGTCTTCCATTTCCGCTGGTAGCACCAAGCCGGTTAGCTGGTCTTTTGACAGCAGACTGACCATGCGTTGGAACTGTGCGCGGACGGCTTGTTCGGCAGACGACGCCGTCGGAGACATAATCCGCGACGGCACAGTCATCTTAGGTAGATTGGTCAGGTTTCGCGCAAGGCCGATCGCCTCGACTTCTTCTAGGCGCTTCTTGAAATGCCACGCGCGGTATGCTCGACGTAGAACCGAGGAGCCTTCTGGATTGTTCTTGTACACTTTGGTGCGGAACAGCACGCACCGAGCCATCGGCAGATAGATATCTTTCAAGTCCGGCGGTGGTTTTTGAACCGCTCCTAGAATCTCGCCAGTCGTATCGTCAATGTCCCAAGAGTCGATGGTCTTTTGAGCACGCGAAGCTATCGAGCGCCAGCCGATCAAGCCGTCGTTGTACTTTGAGCGAAAACGGGCGTTGTTCTGGTCAGGACCACGGCGATACTTGTATACAATCTCGTGCAAGCTGTAGCCGTATACCAACATCGACAGCACGTCGCCGATGAAATCGTCCCAAGATTGGTCCATATCGTGACGGCATTGGTCTACGAACTTGGCCCATTGCATGGCTTGATCTGAGTCATCAGCCGGAATGACGCGCCACTTGATGCGGCGAAGGTGGCCTTCAATAGCATAAAGAGCCGCGCCTATCGTGGCGTCGTTCGTGGCCATTTCCTCATAGATCAGAGCGGCTTGGCTACCGCGTAACCGCCGATTGGACTCCTCGTAAATATCACCATGCGAGAAGTCCAACCCCGGCATACCGAGCTGCACGGTTGACGGAGCCGCTGCGTTCGGTTGTTGCGTTTTCTTGCTTTTAGCCATGTAGCCAACCTATCACGGATCAGCCTCTTTACAAATAAAGAAGCCGTGCTTACATTACCAGTATGAACATTACAATCATAACAGAAGCGTTGCCACCAGCTTTTCATTGGAATCCAGCCGCTCCTGTCCGGGGAACAGAGAAGTTCTACGTAGAAACAGCCAAGGCTCTGTCAAGAAAGCACAAAGTAACGGTCACATACGACGGGCCGCTGGTCAAATACGGAGAGCGTCTTCGATTTGTGGACCGCAACAACATGCCAATTGCGTCGGACGCTATCTTGGTTTGCAATCGCCGGTCGTTCGCGGACGGATTGTATGAAATCACAGACCGTATGGTGGAGTGGACGAACTTCGCAAACTGGACAGATTACGGTTCGCCCGTCGAGCCGTTGATTGTCATTTCCGAAACCGCGAAGAAGCTGGTGCAGCACAAGACCCGTCGGCCGATTCACGTCATAGGGCACGGTGTTGATAAAAGCGTATATTTTAACGCGAATAAAGAGCGGGATAAAACAGTCATTTACACATCCAGCCCCGATCGCGGGCTGAACCGCCTGATTCGTCTGTGGAAAACCCATCAGATTCAGGAAACCTACGGCTATCGCTTGTTGGTGTCGGCCTATGGAGATTCGTCGGTATCGGATAAGACAATAGCTGATGCGTTGCAAAACGCGTCATTCTGGGCACATCCAGGAGAAGGAATCGAACTTTTCTGTCTCGCTGCCGTTGAGGCTCAGGCGTGCGGTGCGACTCCGATCGTTGTTCCCAACGGCGCGTTATCAGAAACGGTCATGCACGGCTATCGCTTTCCCGATCAAGATTTCGACGACGGCTTATTGGCGGTCCTATCCGGTGACGCACGTATGCCGCATGTGACCGCCGATCACATTTCCGATTGGAATTCGGTAACCGATGAAATCGAACGCCTACTTGTTGGATAAACCGACCGTGCCGTCAAGCTGTGCGGCGATTCCTTGGCCACGACCATCTTGTTGGGTCTGTAGGCTATTGGGTCGCCGCACGTTTGCGTCGTTGGTTTGTCCAACCATGCCGGGCCATAACGTAGAAGACCTGTTGGCTGCGTTACGCGTAGCCGATGACGTAGACATAAACGTCCTGTCTAACGAACGCTGACGGCCACGCTGTTGCGTTTTACCCATCCATCCGCCCATCCATCCACCCGCACCGTGAAAACGGCCTATAACGCGTTTTATGCGTTTGCTTACGACCACGTCTCTTGACCGTCCGTCCCGCGAGACTTGACACACACAAACAGTAAAAACTGCTTTAGGCAAATACGCGGGGGATAAATGTTTCCATGGCCATAGCCATAGCCATCACCATAGCTATAGATATAGATCATGGCAAAGGTATTTGCCCTAAGCAGTTTTTACTGTAAAACCGGAAAAAAAGTGGCCATGTACCCCATCTTTCAGCCCAAACCGCGACAAAAATGTCGTGGTTCCGCTTTGAAAAACAATCTATTTGTAAAAACTTCCACCCCATTCTATGGGTAGGATATCCACCTACACTAGACTGATCCCACCCGTGTGGTTAGCTTGACAGCATGCAAATCCGCTTGGAAGATAGACAAACCGGAACGGTCATGGAATATAAGTCCTTTGCCGAAACGCGAGCCGCTACGCGCATGAGCCCGCAGCTATTCCGCGCGTGGATCAAGGGTCGTCAGCCCCGGATCTACCCTTGGTCGAATTGGGTCTTGTCAATCAAGCAAAACGGATTATGGTGCGAGGTGTCGATAGTCGACGCCGCCGCAAAAAAGAGGTCGCAAATGAAACGTGTAGAAGTAACCGTCAACAATCAGACCACAGAGTACCGCTCCATCATGGCTGCCGCCAAGGCGCTGAGCGTGTCACCGCCGACGCTTCGCAAAGCCGTAGAGTCCGGTTCGCAAATCAACGGCGCCGCAGCGCGTTATCTTGAGCCGGCCCCCGGTCAGTTCACAGGCGACCGCCGCCCGGAGCGCAAGACGTGCCCAAAGTGCGACCTCGACCTGCCCGCGTCCGACTTCTACCGCAACAAGGGCCGACCCGACGGTCTTTCCTACGCGTGCCGGTCCTGCTTCAAGGCTGACGTGACTGAGCGCAATCGTCGGCCCGACGTCGTCGCAGCCCGTGCAGCCCGTCGTGCAGCCGCTTCGACCGAGCGCATCAATCGTCGCATTAAAGCTACGCTGGATGCTCAGGAAAACGGCGAAGGTCGCACGTTTCTGCCTGACGCTGTAGACCTGGAGCAGTTATCAGGCGAATAATGGGACCCAATTTTGACCGGGTGGGGTAAATTTTGATACCCCCCCGTCCCACCCCGTGTCGACTACACTCTACAGGCCATTAGCTCAGCTGGTCAGAGCGTCCGTCTTATAAGCGGAATGTCGTCGGTTCAAGTCCGACATGGCCTACCAAAACCGTGTAGTTGCCCACGTTGTACAACAAGGTTGAGATGAACAACATCAAAGTTATAAAGATTCCCGTAGACAGCGACCCGATGGTCGTTGATATTCCCAACACTCTTGAGGCCATGCAAGAAATGGTCGGCGGCTTTATTCAAATCGTACAGCTATCCAAGGGTTTGGATTTGTGCTGTAACGAAGAGGGCAAGCTGCTCAAGCTGCCTCTGAATGTGACGCTGTTTGGCGGTAAAGACGTGGTGGCCGGTGATTGTTTTCTACTTCGGCACAACTCCGAAGGAGACGCTATCAGCGTGACCAAAGCCGACATAAACAAATACGTCGGTCGGGGACGTGTTCGCGCTGTGTAGGTGAGCGAAAGACGTTGAATCGAATGGGGATGGGGGGATGTATCCTTGCAACCGAACCGACTGTACGGACCCCCCACCTGCGCAATTTTCGTGCCAAATTGATCGGCCCCTGGCTGCCGGTCGGATCTGGCACGATCCCTGCTAGGGCCACACGGTGCGGATCTGGCATGATTCCGCACCGTGTGGCAAAACGCCGCTAGTGTAGGAACGGGAAAGCGATCGAAGACGCCACCGCCCGTGCCGCGATCGTCAATTCGGACAATCCTTCCGCGACCGCGACGACGGCGGACACCGCGTCAACGTCGACGGCGCTAGCGGGCTTGCCGGTTGCCGGATCGGTCATGGTCGCACGGTAGGCGAGCCGTCCGGCATCGTCCCGATCGATCGCGACGTAGCCATAGACGGTGCCGCGATCGTCAACCGCAACGGCGCTAGTGGTGCGGCCCGTCGGCGCAACGTTGACGGTGCCGTCGTCATCGAAACAACGCAGATCGAAAAGCATATTAAACCCCCCCGACGATTGACGCGATCGTGGCATGCGCGGCATTGCGCCAGATACTGTGGCAGACGCCACCCGTCGCGGATTCCGGCGACGTGCGATCCATGACGCGGGCGATGTGGAATGCATAGGCGATCGGGCAACGCGGGCCGATCGTGGGCAAGAGGCGATCCGGGTGTTGCATTGTCTCGTTTCCTTCCTTCGCAACCGTCGCGGTTATCGCGGCGGGATGACCCATCCTACCGATCGGGCAGATCCACGCAAGAGAAAAGCACCGGCCGGATCCGGTTGTGCAACCGCACAAGACCGATCGGACGGTTACGGGTGTGGGTGTGGGTACGATGCGATCTGTCAAGCGACCGGGCCGGACTATGCGACGCCGCTAGCGTGCAGCCACGGCCGTTTAAACGCGTTCTAGACGGTATCGCCCACACGGTCCGGGGCTCGTTTTCCGCCCGGTGCCTGGGCCGTGTGGGTGTGGGTGGGATAGTGTGGGTCGGTGTGGGTCGGTGTGGGTCGGTGTAGGTTGTGCGGTTGCACAATGCCTGGTCCGTGTGGGTGTAGGTGGGATAGTGTGGGTGGGTGTGGGTCGGTGTGGGTTGTGCGGTTGCACAATATCGACCGATCGGTCTTGTGCGATTGCGGCATCCCCTGGCTGTGTGGGTGCAGGTGGGATAGTGTGGGTCGGTGTAGGTGGGTGTAAGATATACAGTCCGGTTTGATCTTGTGTGGTGTTTTACTATACGGTTTCGGCGCGCCGCGTCATCGGCCCGCTACCGTACAACCCCACCCACGTCCCGCCACCGATCCACGCAACACCGATCCGGGATGGGTGGGTGCATTGTACCATGAAAAAGAAACGGGCCCGTTACCGGGCCCGTTTCTGTGTAGGGTTGTTGCCGCCTTAGTCGCCGGAATCAAGATCCGCTAGCCGTTCTAGGGCGAAGACGGCCAACGACGCGACGCTGGCGTGCTCCCTCGCTTTCGTTTCATCGGTCGCGAATTTGGCGCGGCTTGCCTCTTGAATCGCAACGACGAACAATTCATCGGCTTTCGCTTTCCATATACTGTGTCCGGGAATCCGACCGATGCAATACAACGCCCGGGTTTCGGAACGTTTCGCACTATCGTGCCAAGTGACTAGCGGCATTATTCCCCCCACGCGTTGATCGAAGCAAAGCGGGCGCCGATCGTAGCGTCGTCGTCGTCGTCGTCATGCGTCAAGTAAGACCGCCAGTCCTCGACGACGTGCAACCGATCCAACGTCAATTCCAAAGCGAAACCGGGGGCGCAAATGGACTGCAACACATCGATTGCTTCATCGACGATCCACGCTTGCGTCTCGTCGTCAATGGCGCCAGCGACCATATCGGCTAGGTCTTTCTCGCCGCAATCGTCCAACAATTCCGAAAGCGTGATACATAGGTGCTCCCACGATCCGTCGGTTAGCGTCAATTCGCGATCGAATTGGTACGCACTATCCGACGCCGCGATCCGGCTGGCGGTTGCTTCCACCGCCGCGTCCGCCGACGAGTAGCGCCAGCCCCGCGACGTGTGGCGGGCCGTGGCGACCGGTCGACCGGGCGACACCAGCGACCACGGGGCGGACCACGCGTACGTATTGGAGTACCACCGGTCCCCCACCGTGACGCCAGCGCGACCGATGCGCCGGAAGCCCGACGGCGTCGCGAACACGACGGACGAACCCGTGACCAATTTGTCGAGATACGCCGCGACGTCGGGTTGTGTAAGGTCTTCAGGTTGCCCGATGAACGTTTGCAGGTGTTGCGTGAATTCCACGGTGTCACTTTTTTCGCGACTGCCGAATTGCGAGAACACGCCATTATGCACTAGTGCGATCTGGTTCTCGATGACGACGTGGGGATGCGCGTTATCGTACGTGACAGCACCGTGTGTCGCCATTCGCCAATGAAGCACGCACTCGTGACCGGCGAGCCATTGATAAGCCTTCCACGCGTCGTCTGCGTCGGCGGGGAGTGTTTTCCAAATTTGGACGCCGCGATCGATCCACATGACACCGAACCCGTCGCGGTTGCGGTTGTAAATGTCTGCGATCTCGTCGCGCGTGAGACGATCGCCGGCTTGTTGGTGAATGATTAGACACATATGCGATCCCTGGTTGTGTGGGTGTGGGTGGGTGGTTGTAGGATAGGGTGGGTGTAGTTTTAGGGCGTCAACGTCGGCGCGATTCCGACAACCGGATCCAACGCGATGCCAGCGGACAACCGACGGTGCCGTTGCGATCCGTATGCGGCGGCGGCGGTGGCGGCGGCAAACGCCGCGTCGCCGGACCGTAGCGGCGTCGCGTCGGGAATCGGGGGCGCATCGTCCGCCAGCGCGGCGGGCAGCGAAGCGATACCGGGCCGGACGCGGGCCGATGGATCCATCGTGAGGGAGATCAACCCGCGATCGATTAAGTAGCGCCGGGCCGTCGTCGTTTCCGAACGAGCCCACGGATCGCGGCAGATCCATTGTAGAAAAGCGGCGGCGGTCAAGGCGCGGACGCTGGCGGTCTCGCAGTAGCGGATCGCCGCGTGGACAATTTCGAGCGTTGCAACGACGGTACGAGCCTGCAACGTGCCTTTCGCCCACCGAATTTCCACCGTATGGGGCCCGGTTGTGTTGACGCATTCATATCGGTTGAAAGAGATCCGCGATCCTTCCGCGAAACGCTTGCGGCACGCGATCGCGTATGAATTCAGATTGCGCCGGAACATGCGACACCACGCCCGTTCGCTTTCCGCATGCCCGAACAACGCGACCAATTTAGCAATCGTCAACGACGACACAGCAGCACGCGTAAAGTGTATGTGAAGTCCACACGTTGATCCGGGTGCGTCATGGGATACCGCGCGCGATCCCCGCAGATCGAAATTGCGCCACGCTTGCCGGTGTGCGTCAATCGTCGCCGGATGGGTGATAATCTCCACACCGTCACGCAACGATCCGTCACGTTCACCGCCAGCGAACAACGATCCCAATTGACTCTTTACGCGTTGGGCGATCTGCACCGGATTCAACGCGTCGCCGGTCCGCCCGCGCTCGATTTCCAATTCCACACCAAAGAGCAATTTGGGCGACGGGCGGCGGGAATACAACACACCCATGCGGCGGGAATATGGATACGGAAATTCGATCGGTGCGAAACCGCGACGACGTGTGGAATGATAGTCACCGATCGCCGTGATCGTGTGTCCTGTTGACGGATAGTGTGATCCGCCGTCGTCGTCGGGGCGGTGGCAATTGTCGCAAACACCGTCGCCCGCGTATGAATCGGGATGGCAAAATTCCCCGCAATCGTCGCAAGTAAAGTAGCCGTTATCCGATCGGCAATCGTCGCAAACGTTGCGTCCGTTGCGGTGGGAGTGTGTAACGGTGTTGACCTGGTCGTCGGGATACCGAAACCCGCAGACGTCGCACATAGTGCATTGCGCGTCGGCGCACGTCACGCACCAATTGGCGCCGTTGCGGCCGATCTGGCGCATCATGCCGCAATTAACGCGATCGCCGCAATGGTCGCAGATCGCGGAATAGTCCGATCGGCAGTCTCCGCAATAGCGCGCCGTCGACGTGGCGCCGGTCCTAACCGTGTGGCGTTGATCTTCCGTCGTCTCGCAAGCGCAACGGTCGCAATGGACGATCGGGCGGTTGTTTTCTGGCATGGTCGGATCCCTCTTGTGTTGGGGTTTCTAGTGTACGGTTAGCGGGCGGCGGCGAGGCGCATTGACGCGGCGGTGGCGGCGTCGCGGGCGACGGTAGCGGCGTCGCGGGCCCGTTCGGCATGGGCTTGCGCCCGATCGTACCGGGCAACCGCGCGGTCGTATTGACGCCGCGCGTCGTCGTCGGTCGGATCCATATGCAACACCCATCGGGCGGCAACGACGTCGCCGTTGGCCATCATAAGAGAGCGATCGGCCCACGCGGCGGCGGTTTCCAAGCCGTCGGCGGCGGTTGCAGTCACGCGGGCGATCGTGGCCAATTCGTCAAGGGTGGGGGCGGCGGTAGCGGTAACGGTTTCGGTCATGTGCGATCCCTGGTCGTGTGGGTGGTTGTAGGATATGTGGTTAGCGGGCGGCGCAGTAGGCCATACAAGCCTCGCCGGCGACGACGCGGGCGTCGTCGGCGCGACGGCGGTTGGTATGCGCCGCCCACACCGCCCAAGGGGCGTCCGAATTCATGCGGGCGATATAGTCTGCCCAACACGCGACGCGTTCGGCTTCCGCCGCAATATCGGCGGCTTGGACGGCTCGCCCCCACAGGTGGGCGATAGGACGGTCGTTGTAGGGCACGTCTGCGGCGGTGTGTGTACGGTCGGTCATATGCGATCCCTGGTTGTGTGGGTGTGGGTGGGTGGTTGTAGGATAGGGTTGGGCAGGGTGGGTGGGTGGTTGTAGGTTTAGTGCAACGTCGCCCCCCACCGGATCGCGTCGAGTGCGGCGATCCGTTCCGCATAGTGTGCGGCGCGCGCACGGTGCCGCGTCGCGGTAGCGCGGGCGAGGCAATCCGACAACCGGTCAATTTCCCGCCCGATACCGTCGACGTCGAGATCCCACGTCGGGGCGAGGAACCGGATCGCGGCGCGCGGTGCGGCGGCGGTAGCGTCGCCGGCCGATTCAACCGCCGCACCGATCGCGGCGACGACGTCAGCAACCGCCAGCGTGACGCGAGACATAGCGCGGCGCGTCGGGCCGTACACCGGGCGGGGAGCGTCGACGGCACGGACCAGATAACCGGGCGACGTCGGCGCGACGCCGGCCCCGTCGACGACGAGAAGGAGAACACCGACGACGACGACGGCAACGGCAACGGCGGCGGCGCTAGCGGCAACGGCGGCGGCGACGACGGCTGCAACGTAGAAAGCGACGACGGCGGCGACGACGACGGCGGCGCGACGGAACGCGACTGCGTCAAGGGTGAGGGCGGCGGCGAGTAGTGCGGCGGCGGTGGTCATGAGGGCAGTATGCCGATCCGGTTTCGATCTGTCAAGCGTCGGGGCGAGATCCGCGCTAACCCCTTGGATCTACGACGAAAAAAAATTCGCGGGGTTGCCAGCGATCGCGGCCCGGATCGCCCGATCCGCGCTAACCCCCTGGATCTGCGACGAAAACAGAGATCCCCTACAGATCACGCGAGTAGATCCGCACAAGCCCTTGGATCTGCGTCGCTTTTTCGGATCGGGCCGTGGCCAGGGATCGATCGATCGGTTGCCTATATGACGGAACGGGCGGGCCGGATCGGGTCGTCGGGCCGATCGGGTGTGTGAAATCGCCCTAGTCGGAAATCGACCGACGCTTAGTGTGCGGGAATGCACACCACACCGCGTCACGGATCGGAAAACGCGTTTAAACGGCCCGCAGACGGCCCCGACCGGTCAACCCGTGTCGGCGCCCGGACCTTGACAGATCGAAGAATGGCGGGCCGTTTTAACGCGTTTAGCGTGGCAACGCGGCGACGACGACGGCGACGGGTGCCACCGCCGGCCGGCCCGTGGCCAGGGCACGCATGCAATCGGCATGCCATCGGCCACCTATGCAAGCCGCGTGCCCGGTCCGGCTATGCAAGCCGCATGCCAGCGGTAATCAACC
>Ga0129333_10002781_pt1 | contig 16331 bp, 28 predicted proteins | sample CPB6_08_DNA_FD_94474 | JGI IMG/M metagenome (GOLD analysis project Ga0129333, IMG submission 94474) | Freshwater to marine salinity gradient microbial communities from Chesapeake Bay, USA - CPBay_Sum_0.6_0.8_DNA | ecosystem: Environmental > Aquatic > Marine > Coastal | place: USA: Chesapeake...
GCACCTCGAAGGTGGGGTGCGACGGCCTTACCCCCCCCTATCGCGGACCTAACGGACACCATACCCTCTTTCCGCGCGATGGACCCTAGTTGGGTCCTAGTTGGGTCCTAGTTGGGTCCTAGTTGGGTCCTAGTTGGGTCCTAGTTGATCAGCGATGGCGCTGCTCGTGGCACTTCGAGCACAACACAACCACGTTTGCCGCGTCGTACATCAGCTCAGGCGCTCTCGATCGCGGTATGAGGTGGTGCACTTCTTCACCGAGCCGACCGCAGTCGACGCACAACGGCGAACGCATGAGCACGGCGTTTCGGAAGCGTCTCCACTTCCAGCCACAATGCGTGCCCTGCTCACGCTCGCGCTGGGCCTTCGCCTTCGCCTCGAACTGGATCGCTGGAATCGGTAGCCGTGCGTCGAATGAGCGCCTCATTGATCTCCCTTGCGATTTCGGGCCAGTCGGAAAGACGATGGATGACCAGCCATTCGTCTCGACTGCGTCGAGCGATCACGACCGGCTTGCGACTCGATCCTCGCTTGCAGTCGGCGATGGCCTGAGCCATCCATTTGTAGGGGTGCATTTGCTCCTGCAGCTTGACCTCGAAGTGAATGCGGACCGCATCGCACCTGAGATCGGCGTCACCGGCGATGCCGTTGTACTGGACGGCTCGGCGCGATTCGAGCCCCATGCGGGACAGTTCGTGCGCGGCCTCAAGTTCGCCGCGCTTGCCCTTTGCACGCGATTTCATTCCCATCGGTCCCCCTTACAACGGAAGGTCGCTCGGCCTCGCAAGGTGCTCGTTCTCGGCTTCGAGCCGCCAAATCTCCATCCGCAGCTGCTCGATCATGCTCTGCCGATCCATCTCCTCGCGAGCATTGACCCGGCGCACCAGTTCGCGCCGGTGATGGATCCTGTACGGCTCGACGTCTCGGCCGTTGTAGGCGTCGATGCACAGGATGCGCCACGAGCGCTCGACGCGGCGCGCCGGAATGCCCCAGTCGGCGTAGCGCTTCGCGCACTCGGCGACGAACTCCGGCGGCAGCGCGTCAAAGTCCTCCAGTTCGTTCGCCTGCTCGCGCTTTGCGGCGGCGTCCAGCGCCGCCGTCAAATCCTCAGGAGCGCGGGCGGGCGCGCGCGAAGCGGGCGCGCCCGTCCCGTCGCGACCGTACTCAGCCATGAAGCCTTCCCAGTAGAAGCCCTTGTAGGGCCTGCGCTCCCGATAGCGAACGAGCGCAGCCATGCTGCGCTCGTGATCCATGCCGGGAAGTTGATCCGCCATCGTCTCGTACGTCGCTGCGTCGAGGATGAGCTGCGAGCCGTCTCGCCGCTGAAACAGGCGGTTGCGTTCGTTGTGGAATCGTGCGATCTGCTGAAGATCCATCGTGCTCTCCTGAAGCGGAGGGCTTGCAGCAGAGGGGGTTTATGCTCGTGTCCTCGCGACAGACTGCAGGACACTCGACGCTGCGCTATGGCTGCGCGCTCGTGCCTGCGCTGCGCTGCGGCAGAGCATAACCCCGCTGTCAAGCCCCCGCAAGGGGGGGGGTATGGGGGGGGATTGAAACAATGCAGTCTTGAAACGCCACCCCCCTAGGCGGGTGCTCCTAGGGGGGCGGCGAGGCAAGGGAGAAAGGCTAGAAGTCGAAAGCGGCGCGCTCGTCGCGCTGGTCGCGCTGACTGGCGGCTGCCCGCTTTACAAGAGTATACCCGACGACCTTCTTGCCGGGGACGCCCTGCTTGCTGGTAAAGCACTTGACCTGAATGAGGACGAGGTCGCCGGGAAAGAGCGGATCCATCGCGGCGACGAGCTGCTCGCCGAACACGAGGTAGTTGTCTCCGTCGGTCTCCAGCCGAGCGTACGAGGTTCCGGCCTTGCTCACGGCGACCGTCCACTTGCGGACGATCACCTCCATTTCGTGGTCGTAGGAGTCGCCTGCGGGCCTCTCCTGCGGATCGGCTGAACGGACAGGCTGAACGCCGGCAGCCTTCAGCGAGGCTTCTAGGGCGTCGATTGCGGCCCTAGCGGACCGGATTGCGTCGAGCGGGGTCATGGGGTTCCTTTCGGGTTGGGGCGACGATGACCTCGGCGTCATCATCCGGGTCGCCGACGAGGTTGAACAGGCTGCACAGGGTGTACCGACGGAGGTAGGTGATCGCCGCTCCGAACTGCTGGATGTTGGCGTTCGGCGGCATAGGCCAGGTGGTCGCGTACTCGGCCGTCTCGCCGCTCGCGTGGCGAACGACCGTGACAAGCCGGACCGACCGCCGGTCGGCCTCGACCAGCACCTCGGGCGACTGCGTGACGCTGATGCCGTGCCGAGCCAGCGGCTCGCGGATCGACTTCACGACGGCCTTCAGGTCGGCGTACGGCTGGCCGAAATGGGCGTTCTTAGCCACGGCTGGCGGGTCGGACAACTCGACCGCCGCGGCGGCAAGGGCTTTGCTTAGGTCGCTCATGGTTAGCACTCCGAGGGGTCATCAATCATCCACACGATGTCGGAGATTCTGACGTCAATGCCACGCTCGGAGATCATATCCACGCCCGAGATGTAAACCTTAGCGTCATGCAAGTGAAGCCACTCCTTACCCACTTGACTTGAACTTACGAAAGTCAACACCTCACCAGTCCGAAGTCGCAGCGCATAGCTGAACGGATCCCGGCCGGACTTGGAAAGCACCGTTTCCAATGGCTTTGCATCGTCGGCCGACTTCCGCGCGTTCAACTCGGCGTCACGCCGCTGGCAGTACTGCTCGATTTTGCGGCGGAACACGCCAAACAGGACGTTCCAGCCTCGTCCGTCGGGCTTGCACCACACATCAAAACCGGGCTCTTTGGCGAACGCTTCGATGACCTTCAGGTCGGAAAACTTGAGTTTGGTGGTGACCCTCACCAGCGTTCCGGCGCGACCGTACGGCATCCACTCGCCTTCGATCTCCTCAAACAACTTGTCTTGCATCTTCTACCTGCCTTTCTGTTACTCGCAGTTCCCATCGGTCGAGCACCTCGACCGCGTCATGGTTCTCAGGATGTCCTCCAGCGCTCGGATTCTCGCCGCAGCCTCGCGCATGGTCTGAGCGAGCCCGCGGTCGCCCGCCTCGTTGATCAGCGCGAGGATCTCGAGCTGCTCGGCTAGGTCGTGCGACTCGGTCGAGCGCGGAAACGGCCACGGCACCCGCGTCCCGACCTCGACGTCGTAGGTGTGGCGCTGCACGTCGCCGAGCGCCTTGTAGCGTTCCTGACGTTCCTGCTCAGTCATGCTGCACCCCCTTGAAGCAGTTCCAGCCGCGATGCCTCGCGTACTCGACCTGATCCTCCATGATGTCGGCATCCAGACCGCACACCATCCTGCGGGCTTCGTCGCGCTCCTCGCGCAGCCGCTCAATCTCGTCGGCGGCTTCGCGTAGTTCGGGAAGCAACTCGACGGGGTACGGTCGGTCACGCTTGCGTATTTCCTTACGGAGCCGCGTGACGATGTCGTTGCTCATTTTTCACCCCCTTGCCAGTCGAACCCGCCGAGCAGCCACGCGCCGACGATGAAAATGAGAACCACGCCCATCAACGGACCTCCAGTTCGGCGGTCGGCTTCTCCAATCGGCGAAGCATCAACTCGACAGCACGGCGCACGAGCGCGCTGCGGGACTTGCCCGCCTTCTCGGCCTGGACGCCGAGCCGGTTGTACTGGTCGATTGAGATCCACACGGCCTGCCCCCTGAGCCGGCGCGGTGCCGTCTCGGACGGCGTTTCGTTCGTTTCGCTCACGCGGCACCTCCGATCAGGCGCTGCTCGGCGGCGAACTCGGCGATCTCAGCGTGAGTCGCCGACATCAGCCACGTCCGATACACGTGTGCGCTGCTCCAGTTACCGATGCGCTGAGCGTTCTGAGCAACGCCGTCGTGACGGGATCGGCGCAGGCGCTGGATCGCGTCGTACCGAACGTTTTCCGAATCCGAAATCCGAACGAGACGGCTCGAACGGTTGGCACGCTGGATGCGCGAAATGACGCGCTGAGTCATGGTTTGCATGGTCTTCTACCTTTCGCGGCTGAGCCGCAGTTGTGCCTACAGGCTAATGCGCTATCGGCTAGGCGTCAAGCCCGTCATTAGCGATTTGTCGGAAATCGCTCATTGAGCGCCCGCCGGCGCGCCGCGCAACCGCCGCAGGGAGCGCCGAAAACGGCCGTAGACGCCTTCCGGTTCCCGCCCTGCCTTCGGGCAGGCTGAGCCTGCCGACGGCTCCAAAGCCATTTCAGGCCCGTCAAACGGCTCGCCGTCTCGATGACGTCGCCGAGCCCGCGAGGGAGGCCGCGGTGGTGGTCGCAGATCCGGCAGACACCAGCCGACGGTCGGTCACCGTAGAGCGGCAGCGCGAGCGGCGACGTGCAACGCCCCTCAATCATGTTGCGGCATTTCGTCAAGCGTAAGCCCACGAGAACGGGCAACCGCCCTGCTGGCGGATGGCGATGTTGATCGTCGGGCACGGCGCGTAGTCGGTGTCGACGTTCGTGCAGGGGCTTTGCAGGAGGTTGCTAATCGCCGGAGGTTCGCCGGTGAAGATCGTCGGCAGGAACACGCCGCCGAATGAATCATCTGTGCAGTTCTCAATCCTGCCCTGATCGCACTCCTCCTGCTGAACGATGCCGAACGGTCCAGCCGACGCCACGTTTGTCGGAAGGTTCGTGTAGCAGAGGCCATACTCGCCGACCGGACCACAAGCCTGATCACCGGGCGGCCACCATCCGAGGCATTTCTTGTTTGCCAGCGCGCTCAAACAGCCGACGTCGGATGACCACGCAAAACGTGCGCCGACCGAACGCAGTTCCCACGGCCCGTACGGCGTCGGACAGGTGTCACAGTCGGCCGTGAAGCCCTCGTGATCGCAGATGACCACAAAGTCGCCGACTTCGAGCGTGTGCTGCAAACCCGGAGCGTGCGTGTAGTCGCAAGCGTCGATCTTGTTCGAGCACGTCACCGTAAAGCAGGCGCAGACGTCGCGATCGAAGTTGTAGGTGTACGTCACCGTTTTGCCGAGGTTGTCGGGCGGCGGGCAGAGGTTGTTTCCCGCCTCGAAAACCTCTTCGATCGTCACCGTCCCGGTTACCTGAACGGTAGTCGTGCCGCGGTAGCAGCACGACGCGCCGCCGGATAGCACCGTTCGCGTTAGGACGGTTCCGCCGTCATGGATGACGTTCACCGCGATCGTGTACGAGCGTCGAAAGCAGTAGCCCTGCGAGCAAGACGTCCCGGTGATCGTCCGCTCGAAGGTGTACGGCAGATTGAACGGCGCGACGGTGTAGCTGGTGTTGCAACACGTCGCCGAGCACTCGGTCGGCTCTCCGCAGCAGCACGAACGGTGCAGGCTCACGGTTCGGCGCTCCAATCAAACTGTACGGCCGTCTGGCCTTCGAGCGCCTGCGCGTCGATCCAGCCGACTTCGACCATGTGTTCGCCGTCACGCATCGCCACGAGGACGCTGCCAGTTGCCTTGACGATCAGAAGCGGCGAGTCCGGAGCGGCGACGTATTTCGGCCCGCACGCGGTCAGCCAGACGAGAGCCCCCGCCAACGACGCGCACCACGCGAGAACGCGCAGACCATTCCAGCAGAGAGTCGATGATCGCGCGAACGAGCGCATAAATCACCTAGCGCCTGCTTGCTCGCTCGTGACGCCGTTGTCGCGCGCGGCGATCAGGCCGATGCCAGCCATGACGGCCGCAGCGACCGCGCCCCAGTCAGGCGTACTCAGCGGGTCGGCGTCGAACAGCGCGCCGACCGCGGTGGCGAGGGCGGCGACGATGGCCGCAATGCCTGCGGTGGTTGTCTTCCATGATCTCATGGTGAGTTACTCCTACTTCTGAGCCGTTCGAGTTCGGCCTCGAGGTGCCGAACCCGCTCCGTAAGTGTTGCGATGGTGGTCTTGAGATCGCCGATGGTGGAATGAAGCCATGCGCTCGCGCCGAGCACGGCGACGAACGGCGCAAGAAGCTGCGCGAGTTCGGCGAAGTTCATCGACGCTCACCCGTATCGAGTGACCACATCGAACAAATCGAAGTTCCGCTCGCCGTCGCGAACTCAAGAGAGTTTGGCGCGCCGACACCGAGGTCGATATGGTTGCCGTCGGTCGCGCCAGTCAGAACGACCGAGACGTCGACGCCGACGCGACGCACGAAAACGTTTGAGCGCGGCTGAAGAAAGATGACGCGCTGATCGCTGTTCGAGCTGATCGTCTGATACGTCGTGCCGATGGTGACCTGGCCTTCAAATCGAACTGGCATCAGCTTTCCCCCGGATCAAAGGACCAAACAGAAACAGTCGTAGAGGACGCGCTGTTTGAGCGAACAAACACGTTCGCGAGATCGGTGACGCCGAAGTCATACCGAGCAGCGACCCCCGATGCAAGCCTGATCGCGTTGGTTCCGGCGAGGACGCTGGAGAACGTGCAATCGGCGTTTGGCTGAACGTAAAGTCGACGGTTTGGAACGCTGGTTGCGCTCAGCGGAACGTACGCGCCGCTGCTCGCGTTGGCGGTGACGAGGCCATGAAACTGAACAGGCATGAATGACTCCGAATGATTGGTCAGGGTTGAAGGCGAATGAGGTATCCCGAGCAGACGTGGATGACGTCGGTGAGGTGAGTCATGGAAAGGGAGTAGTGCCAGATGTTCTCGTTGGCATCGACGCCGTTGAGCGCCGACTCAATCGCTACCGTGGAGAGCAGGATCTGACCCTGCGTGCTTCCGTTGATGTAGGTGACGCCGAGAAGATCCGCGCTGGGTGACCCGCTCACGTCGGTCCCGTTCTTCCAGATTCGAATCCGCCCCGTAGATCCGGTGAGGTTGTGGTTGGTGGTGCTCACAACCACCAGTTCGCCGGAACCCGTGTAGGTTTCCGGCGTTCCCGGAGCCATCTTGGAGTAGACGATGTTGTAGGTTCTCATGGGCAAGTCCCGTCGATGGCCTGCGTGTTGATGATGATCCAGCGGAGTGTGCCGTTGGTTTGCCGCATCGGCGCGATGATCACGAGCGTACCGTTCGGGATCGCGACCGGCGCGAATCCGGCCGGGAGGTTCGCCGGGTTTACGCCGTAGCTGTAGCGGCCGACGGACGAGTTGGAGAGTTCGGAAATGCTGATCGCCGTTCCGGTCATGCCCGGCGATTTCGCCGTAGCGCCTGCGCCGGTAAGAATCGCCGCTTCCCACGAGTAGGTGAACCGCGCGGATCCCGCGTCGAGCACCGTCGAGGCGGTGATCCTCGCGAGCATGATGGTGATCGGCTCGTAATCCGGCCGCGACTTCGCCACGCGATCGACGTCGCTGGCCGAGTTCGAGAGGTTGGATCCTGCGAGACGGTTCACGGGCTGATCCACCATCCGTTTTCCACGAGCGCCTTAAGGTCGGTGTCGCCAGCGTAGATGTTGTTGAACGCCGTTGCCGTCCGCGGGATCCGCTGCCACTTGACCTCGGAGAGCGCGCCGCCCGTGGTCATGCGCGGGCGCCCGTCGGCGTCGATCGTCGCGACTTGCGAGAAGTGATAGAACTTGTCGTAGAGAAACTCGAAGATCACCCAATAGAACTCGGTTCCGTCGAGCTTCTCAAGGCTCACGCCCTCGCACACGAGCGAGTACGCCGCAAAGCCCAGGAACGTGTCGTTGTTCGTCGCGTTGTTGTAGGAAAGCAGAGCGGCGGCGGCGGAATCCATCGGCGTAACGGACGCATCCTGCATGGCTCGAAGCCTGACGCGCACCTGACCGATCTGGAACGACTCGAAGCCTTCCGCGCCTGTTGTTGAGGTGCCGCCGATGTCTGTCGCCGACACGTTGATCGAGGTGGTCGGCGGATTCACCGTCCAGTTGGTCCTGTGAAACTTCATCTGGCGGCTCGCCGTGACGTATGACGTCATGGCCGGAAGCATCAGGATCTCAGTCTCGGTGCTGAGCGGGGAAATGACGTAGTAGGTCGAGAAACGAATCTGCGCTTCAACGGCCTTCCCGGATTCAAGCACGTTGATCTGCGTCGAGCGCGCTCGCGCGAGGTCGTGCCATGAACCGCCGCCCGTCCACAGGTCGTAGTCGATGATCGGCAGCGCGCCGTCGGTGATCATCGCCTCATATTCGGCGTTCGAGTTCATGACCGCGCCGTCAAGTCGCGTGATGATGCGCGAAATGGTGATCTCGGATTCCGAGCCGATCGGGTTCGCGCGCTGGCCGATCAGGCGGTCGGTCCACTTGTATGTCGAGCCGGTTCCAGCCATCAGACGGTCACCTGCGTTAGGAGTTTGAACCCGGCATCCTGCCGGATCATGATGTCGCCGATCGTCTTGAGAATCGAGCTGCCGCCGCCGGCGTCATCGATGACCTGTTGTTCGCGCATCCGCTTCTGAATCTGCGCGGCCCCCGCCTCGTTCGCGACGGACAGCGCCATTTCGTTCGAGATCTGCTCGGGGCTCTTTCCTGCGAGGAACGCGCCGAGCCCAGCACCGGCGATGGTGAGCCCTTCGGTGAACTCCTTTGCCCACTTGACCGCGCCAGTCGCCTGACCCGTCTCGACGTCGGCGGACGCCGCGACGAACGATTTGAAGAACCCGCCGCGCTCGGCCTGCTGGCTCATCTTTTCCATTCCGGCCAGCCGTTCGAGGATGACGGAGTTCATCGCGACCGTCTGCTCGCCGGTCTTCCTGAACTCCTCCAGCGCCTTACCCGCGCCTTTCGACGCGGTCGCGACGGTATCCATGATCTTCGCCGCCGCGATGAACGGCGAGAGCGCGACGGCGATGCCAGCGCCAGCGGTGCCGAGGGCACCCGCCGCGCCGCCGATCGCGCCGAACCCGCCGAGCGAGAGCGCCGACTGACCAGCGGCCTTGAACGCGCCTGCGGCCTTCGACGGCTGCATCTTGCTCATCCGGTCGGCGGACGCGCGCATCTTCCGCTCGGCGTCACGCAGGCCTTTGTCGACGCCCTCCGTCGAGACGGTGACCGGAACGTTGATCTTCGGCAGACTAGGCACGACGCACCCCCTCCATCAGCGCCCTTTGAACGGCGTCCTCAACGAACTGCACGACGCGCGGCTGGTGCTTCAAGCCTGCGCGCGTGATGTAGAGCCGACGGTAGATGGTGCCGCCGAGCGTCGAGCTCATGCGCTTCATTCCGCGACGCCAGCCGCGGTCCTGCGAAAACGGAACGATCCGAGCGTTCCGGTTGCCCTTCCAGTTTCGGACCAGTTTCGGCGGCGGCTTCGGCCCGAACGTGCCTTCGCCGGTTCGGACGAGGCCTTTCTTGAACGGACGCCAGCCGCCGTCGTACAGGTGAGAGCGCGCGCCGACTCGCGCGCCGTCCTTTCGGACGCCAACGCCAGCCCAAATCCGACCCTTGCGGTACGTCTTGGTCTTCACCGCGATGTCACGCCGGGTGCGCTTTGCCTTCGGCAGCGACAACGACTTCATCGTCCGCTTTACGGCCTCGCCCCAATCCCGTAAGCCCTTGCGGACGATCTTTTTTCGCACGCCTTTCGGCAGTTCCTGCGCGAGCTGCGTGATCCGTTGAAGATCCTGTCTTGACGGCCGGAACTGGACTTTCCAAGCGATGCCGGAGTTGATCGAGCTCACGTCGGATTCCGTTCCAATCGGGGATTTCGAGTTCGACGTTCAGCGCGGCGACGCTCAACGTCTCAAGGTCGGTGCTCGTGATCCTGAGGGCGGCGCGCAGCACCCGACGCGCGCCCTCGCCTAGTCCCGGCCTTCGCTGTACAGCGCCTCTGCCATCTGCGCGATCCGCTGAACGACGAGCGCGTCCGACGCCAGAACCTCATCGATCGACGCGAAGACTGGTTCGCCGTTCTCCACGAGGTGACGGAACACCATCCACGCCTGAACTCGGTCAGGCGTCTTTGCCGAGACTTCGAGCGCCTCGATAAGATCGAGAACGGACGGCCGACGCAGCTCGACGGCGGTGCCGTCGGGCAGCTGTCCGCGCCAGTTCCTGAGCTTGAGCGCGTCTCGAATGCTCATGCGATCGTGACCGTGCCCGTGTACTGGATGGTGAAGTTGGCTCGAATGACCTCGTTCGTCGCGGCGGTCGCCGAAAACGACTGCACGAAAGCGTTTCCGCTGTACGTCATTCCGGTGTAGAGCGTGATGAGCGCCACCGCGCTGCCGGTTCCAGCGTTCGCAGCGGCCTCGACCGCAGCCATTGCGACGTCGGACTGATCGTAGAACATATCGATCGTCGCCGTGCATCCGCGGTTACCGAGGATGTAGGCGCGCGGTCCGGTGTTGATGTCGGTCGCGTCAATCATGGTCTGATCCATGTTGACGGTCACCGTGCCGATTCCGGCGGCTGCCGTTCCGCCCCAACTGAACCCCGCGAGTGCGCTGCTTCGAGCTGCCATAGTTAGTCCTTGTAGTGAATGGTGAGACGTAGAACCGCTTCCGCTGGCTCGCGCTCGTCGCCCTCGCCGACGTTCGGCGGGTCGACCGTTCGTCCGTTGTTGAGGATTGCCGTGATGACCGTGCCGTCGTAGGTGCCGAGGATCAGCGCGTACTCGGCGGCGCCGTTTAGGCTCAGCGCCTCATCGACTCCGTCGGCGATGCTGCGGATCTCGACGTCGGCCTGCCAATGCCCGGACACGGCCGATCGCTCGACGTTCTGCACCTCGTAGGTGTAGGCGGGCAGTTCCGTCGATTGATTCCTCGTGCCGAGAGCGACCGGATACGTCGGCACGTTTCCGAGCGGATCGTTCAGCAGCATCTCGCGGATGGCGGCCTCGATTGCCATCAGTCGACCTCCTCCGCCTCGATCACGGCGACCATGTCAGCCTCGTCCAGGTTGGTGATGCCGACAATGCGAAACGTCCGGCCGCGGACGGTGATCCGGTCTTTCTCGGTCAGCGCGAGACGCTGCGCGGAGTTCCAGCGGCAGCGGATCTCGGCGCGGCGCACGACGGCGACACCGTCGGCGTATGACTGCTCCGACGCGCTGTCGGTCCTGAGATCGACCCACAACGGCGGGTTCCCCGGCAACGTCGCGTTCACGCTGTCGAACGTCGTGTTCGTCATGCCGTACTGATCGACGCCGCTGGCGCGCGTGACGGTCGCAGGAAACCTGAGACGCCCCGCGGCGATCATCGGAGCGCCCCGCGCGACGAGTAGGCGGAAAGGATGTACTTGAGGCTGAGCGGAACCTCGGCGAGCGCGACCGGGTTGGTGGCGTCGGGGTTCGCGTACCACGCGCCGACGAGCGCGACGATCGCCTGCTGGAGCGCGTGTGGCACCTGAGAGTACCCGGCGGTGTAGGTCACCGTCGGAAAGGTGCCCTCGTAGAACGACGGGTTCTCAAGGAACTCCAGCGCAAGCATCTCGTCTGTCTGATTGACGTACCAGTCGGTGGCTGGCATCGTCGTAAGGACGTTCGAAGCGTTGTAGTAGGTGACCGACGTCACGCCCGTGCACGGCTGGACGGGCGGTATGAACCGCCGCCAGCGATCGAGCTTTGCCGTCCGGCTGGAACTCTTCAGCGCGATGCCGAGTTCGCGCTCGATCATCTCACCGGCCGCGATGCAAAGCGTCGTGAGAATGGCATCATCGGCATCGACGTCGATGCGTAGGCGCGTCCTGAGGACGTCGATGGGGATCGGAGGTGCAGCCATGAAAACCCCCGTCCGGCCTTTCGGCCGGAGGGGGCAGGTAGAAGATGCCGATTAGCTCGCGTTGAGACCGTAGATCGCAGCGAACGCCTCAGGCTGCATGATCTTGGAATCGGTGCGAACCGTGAGGTACATCGTCGTGCGCTGGTTGGCCGCGCCCGAGTAGGGATCGACCATCGAGGTCATGCCGGTGCGGTCGAAGATCTCGAAGTAGTCCCAGTTGCCGACGATGAAGAACGCAGATCCACGGACATCCGTGCCGGTGGCAGCCGACTGCGTGGTCGCGACGTACTCGCCGATCGAGTACGGGATACCGAGGATGGTTCCCGGCGCGCCACCCGAAAGACCCGCCGACTCGCCGATCTTCCAGATGTAGTCCGTCGTGTTGACCTTCAGCTTGCGGATCGTCTTGATGGCCGTATCCGACGTGAGGATGCGGAAGTTCCCGACGCGGTACTGCGGGGCGACCGCGTGGACGCAGTCGATGATGTTGTCGCCGGTGATCGCCGACGCGCCAGCGTCCTCGGCGAGCTGGACACCCTGATTGATGATGCGTCCGGAGTTGGTGGTCGCCCAGTCCGTGCTTCCGGTGTCGCCGATGCCCTGCGGCTGGGAGGATCCGGTTCCGACCGTGTAGTACTCATCCATGATCTTGGCGAGCGAAACGCCGCAGCGGTCGGCGACGTACTGCATCCCGGTTCCGACGCCGCCCTGCCCGATCGCGTCCTCGATGAACTCCTGAGACATCGTGGTCGCGCAAACGAACTTGTACGGCACAACCGACACGCTCGCGAACGACGGGTCGGCGGGAGTGATGGCACCCTGCTCGGCGACGAGCGCCGAAGTCGGGAGCGAACCCTCGACGGTGATCGTGCGCTTCGAGTCGATGGTGGACACCTTCGAGATCGAGCGCAGGACGCTCGCCTGATACATCCGCTCGACGATCCGGCGCTCCATGTCGGTCGGGATGCCAGCGCCGCTCGTGGCGGTCGAGAGAACGCGAAGTTCCGCGGCGTCACCGCGCGCTACGGCCTTGAGCCAACGCTCGGCGTACTCCTTCGAGGAGACGTCGAGGACCGAGTTGCGGGTCGCAACCGGCTTGAACTGGGGTTCGGCCATGCGCGACTCGAGCGCGGCGATTCGATCGTTGGCGGCGCGAAGGGCCGCGCGATCCTGCGCGGCACGCTCGACTGCGTCGAGGTCGGCGTCGATGCGCGCGAGCTTCTCGCGCTCCTCGCCGCTGCCTCGGATCTCGACGTGGTGCGTCTTCGCACCCGTTCGCGCCGAAAAGGCGTCAAGGGTCTTCCGGTACTCGTGGACGGTGTTCTCAAGGTTGTTCAGTTCGTCAGACATTGCTCATCCTGTACTTGTGGATTTCGAGCCGCAGCGCAGCGGCTTCGAGTGCAGCCGCGGAAACGCTCCGCAGGCTCGAAAAGGTGGTGTCGCCGTACGCCGCGTCGACCACCACGCTCAGCTCGACGAGCCGCGCGGCGGTGACGGTGCGTTCGGTTCGTCGCGGGTTCCATTCGTCCTTGTCGACGTAGAACCCGAACGACATTTCGCCGCTGAGGTCGCCGCGCGCGATCAGCTCGCGTACGTCGTTCCCGACGGTGGTGTCGGCGAGATCTGCATCGAACCGCAGGCCAGCGGCCGTGTCGGTCAGCCGCAACGTGCCGCTGCGCGTGCGCGCGAGGAGCGCGCCGCCGTCGTGATTGAACAGCAACTTGATGTCGAGCGCGCCGACGTCGCCGAACGCGCCGCGCGCGACCTTCTCGCGGAACTGGGGCGCGAACGGCTCGCTGATCTCGCGCGACCACTTGCCGTAGGGCACGGCGAGCCCGCTGAGGGTGCGGCCCGTCGGCTTCTCGATGGCGATGCTGCGGCGCTCAGGTGAAGTCATTCACGCTCCCCGCTTCCTCGCTGGTGTCGCTGCCGAGGTTCGTGCCGCCGCCGCCGGTTCCCATGTTCTTAGCGACGATGGGCTCGTCGAGACCCGGCAGCGGATCGAGGTCGAGCCATTCGCGCGCCTCGTTGCGCGTGATCACGCCGGACTCGACGCCGGTCCTAAGCGCGGCGAACTGCTCGGCCAGCGACGGACGCGCGATCGTGTCGGTGTCGAACCGGATCGCGCTGAACGGCGCGACCTTCGCCTTAAGTTCCGAGTGCCAAGTCGCGAACCAATGCGACAGGCAGGCATCGACGTACATCCGGCTGAGCCACTCCATCGAGCCGAATGCCGTCGTGGTGTGCTCGCTCAGGTAGGACGTCGGGACGCCGTAGATGCGCGAGACGTCCTCGATCGAGTACTTCCGAGCCGCCGCGATGCCGTTGTCATCGAGGGTCGACGAGATCCGCTCGACGCGCATACCTTCGGCGAGAACGAGCGGTCGGCCTGCGTTCTGCGCGCCGGAATGCGATTGCACGAACTTCTCGGAGATCGACTGCCGCGCCGCCTCGCTGAGCGGACCCGGATGCACGAACGCAAGCTTCGGGTTTCCGGCGTTCTTCATCACTTCGAGCTGCGCGTTCTCCTGACTCGCGAGGACTTGGAGCGAGGTCCGGCAGAGGCGGACCGGACTCTCGCCCCAGAGCCCGTCGAGACCGATGGCGCGGATGTGGAGCATCGCGTCCGTCGGAACGTCGCCGTACTGGCGCGTTTTGTAGAACGGCTCGGTTTTCGAGACATCGAGCGAGACGCTTTCGATGTCGAGCGGCAGCAGCTCGAGCAGCTCGCCGCCGAGCGTCCGGTTGATCAGCGCGAACGCATTGCCGTAGAGCAGGCATTGCAGCGTCATCGCGCGGCGGAACTCAAAGCCGTTCTGCCAGCGGTTCGGATTCTCAAGCAGGCGTCCGAGCGTCACGTCCTCGACGTACATCTCCGTGCGCGCGACGTCGTTCGCGATCAGGGACGCCGCGCGGTACACCGGCGTGTACGCCAGCGCGCTCGACGGCGTCACCGACGGGATACCGGCCGAGTCATAACTCGGGAGAAGTATGCCGTGGGTCGGATAGTGTCCGAGCCATCTATGTATAAGGTTCCGGATCACGCCGGAACGAAATCATAAGTTGCTATTTATGTCTCGAACTAAACTTCATTTTCGTAACAACTTGCGCGGCGTCCACCCCATACATGGACGGCCATGATCGCGGCCACGAGCGGGTCGATCGCGCAATGCTCGCGGCGCTTCTCCGGTCGGACGTAGCCGTTCATGTCGCGCTTGGCGATCGCCTCGGCGCAGGCGCGCCGCAGGATCGGATCGTCGCCGATCACGAGCCGCTTCCCGGCCCACAAGTTCTGCCACAACTGGCAACCCGGAGCGAAGGTCGAGTTGTTCATCCGGTACGCCTGAATCGGCACGCCTTCACCGGCGAGGCGCTCGGCCAAGTACTTCGCACCCCATGCGTCGAACCCAACGATCTGCACGTCGAACTCCTCGCCGATCTCGATCACCCGGCGGCAGATCGCCTCGTGGTCGATTTCGGCCGACGGCGTCAGGGTGATCTTTCCCTCCTCGGCCCACCGGCGGATCGGCATCCGGTAGTCGAGCTCGCGCTGGAGCACGTTCGCGCGTGGCCACCAGTAGTGCCCGCGGATCGCGACCCGGCCGTCATCGAGCGGAACGGCGACGGTGACCACGCTCATGTCGAGAGTCCGCGACAAGTCAATGCCGAGCCAAGCCTGCCGTCGGCCGATCGCCTTCCAGTCCGGCGTCTCGTCGCCAGGAAACAGGCTCATGTCGAGCCAGCCGCCCTCGTCCTCGTTGAGCCGAGCGCAATGGTAACGGCAGAAGTCGGCGCGCTGGATCGGGTCGCGCTTCATCGCCGACCATTGCCGCCGCAGGCTCGACGCCGTCGGCTGGCCGTGAGCCATGCCGGGATTCGCCTTCGGCCACGCCGACTCGTCGCCGATTTCGTCGTTCGCGTCGAGCCCGAACAGCATCGCGAACAGCGAATCATCCTGAGCCTCGCCGCTCATCACCGCGCGCGCCTGCTCGCAGAGGGTCTCGTAGTGCGTCTCCGGGTTGCTGCCGGGGGTCGAGATCACGACGCCGAACGTGTCGCGGCGCTTGATGCCGGTCGTGATCAGCTTGTTCAGGATGTGACCGCGGTACTCCGCAGCCTCGTCGGCGATCCACAAAGACGGGTTCAGGCCGTCAAGCGACGTCTCGCGCGCGGTCAGCGGCGAGAGTTCCGAATCGGACTCCGGCCTGACGATCGAGTCCCGCCGGACTTCCATGCCGTCGGCGGCAAGCCGCTTTGCCATCGTCCTAGCGGTGTCGATCAGGATCATGGCCTGTTCAAGCTTGTTCGCGAGGACGTGGATGCGGCGTCCGTTGCCGCCGCAGAGGTTCCACAGCGCGAGCCCCGCGAGCAGCGTAGTCTTGCCGTTGCCGCGGGCGACCTGAAGGATGCCGAGGGTGAACCGCCGTGCGCCGTCGGCGTGCCGCCAGCCGACGAGGTTCGCGACCGCGAAAGCCTGCCACGGGTGCAACTCGAACGGCTTTCCGGTGTCCTCGCCGACGAGGTCGAGCGAGGCGAAGAACTCGACCGCCTTCTCGACGGCAGGCCAATCCATCACGAGGTCGGCGCGCTCAAGGTCGCGCCGGAACCTCGACGCCGCAGCGTAGAGCCACTTTCCGGCGACCACCCGGCCGGAGAGGACGTCATCGGCGTACGTTTCGACGGTTTCCTGCGCGGTAGCCATGCCA
>Ga0129333_10002783_pt1 | contig 16327 bp, 18 predicted proteins | sample CPB6_08_DNA_FD_94474 | JGI IMG/M metagenome (GOLD analysis project Ga0129333, IMG submission 94474) | Freshwater to marine salinity gradient microbial communities from Chesapeake Bay, USA - CPBay_Sum_0.6_0.8_DNA | ecosystem: Environmental > Aquatic > Marine > Coastal | place: USA: Chesapeake...
ATAAATGAATATGCAGAAAGGGTTGTCTCGTCTAGGGTTGTGCAATCTATGTTGTTTCATTTTGGAGAGCAAGCCATAAAGGAAAGAAGAACAAAATCTCAATCTTATCTTTCTCAAGCCAGATCTTCGTTTAATGACTATATAAACAACTCGTCTCCAGCTGATTTCGGCGGACAGGCTGGTTACGACTTTGCTAAATCAAATCAAAATTTATGGATGATAATAACCGCTATATCATCCAATGGAAATACTAGCTACAACAACATAGTTCTGTCCAAGTACATAGCTCAATCTCTTAGTAGAATATATGCTGAGAACGGATCAATAAGCACAGACATTCCAGCCGTTCAAGCTCTCCTTACTAAAATAGAACATGGCGGGTTTTATGACAACATGCCTGGAAGGCCAGACAGATTTAAATTCGTTAGTGGCCAGCTAAGAAACATATTGGACGCTGTACAAGGAAATGACAAGGGAGGATCATATGATGCTTACCTCAGTGACCTTGCTATGAATCCTGGCAAGTCAAAGAAGTACAGGAACAACTCACAGCTTATGGATGTCTTGTCGCCCAAAATTGGGGCGTGGGCTTCTAACCTCATAGGGAATGAAAATGTAGTCACGCAAGACTCCCACTTTGTCCAGGCCCTAAATGTCTTTAGAGGCTTCTCCAAGCCCAAGATAGACTGGGCTGGGCTTGCCGACATAATAGGTGACACTGCCTTCGGTAAACTTGATACACCTCAAAAGAGAATGTCAGCTGTAGCGGCTGTTCTAAAAGATATTTGTGACAGAAAATCGGTAGGTAAAAATTCTATATTTGCTGGCCTAAGTCAAAAAGACTTAAAAAGACTAAAGACTTGGTTTAATCTTAACCAAAGAGAAATACTACAGTCAAAGCCAAAGAGCGACTCGGAGAGATCTTTTAATGAGAACGTTGCTATAAGGGTAGCAAAGCAGTTGTCACGCGCCCTGGGCACCGATATAACGCCAGCCATGGTGCAACAACTTGTGTTTGAGATGAACCACGATCAAAGAAGATCGCTTGGCGTTTCTCAGAGCGAGTACAGCACTTATGAATCACACATAACTGATAGATATACTCACGAATCTGCTCAGAAGATATTCGGAAGTCAGTTCAGAAATGTGATGGACGCTGATACTATGGAGCGTCTTGAGTCTCTTGAGCAGTATCAAACAGATGACGAGGGAGGATTCATGTTCAGCTTTACCCCAGGAGAGCCTAGAACTCACGGTCAAGACATACTTTCTGGTCCAAACGGAGATGCGCTGACGCCGCAAAACATAGATCAGATTTTATCTCCTTACCCGTTGCACACTGCGATAAGAAACCAAGGGTCACCGCCAAAAGAAAACCAAAGAGTCTTTGTGTATGTCGATCAGAAGATTATGTCTGAGACAATGTACCCAGTCTTGAACATATCCAAGACGCTAAGCGGACTGCCTATGTTCTCTTCGGACAGGGTCGTGCTTACTGACGTTTCTTTCCCCAAACCAAGTTCATTTACCTTCACCGATATTGTAAATGGGAAGGGTCCAAAGAGACATATTTCTGGCAAGAACAAAGAGATAAAAGAGACCGACGACATCATGACTGGTGTTCTTATTACTCTTGATCCAACAAACAATAATGGATTTGCTGATGAGAATGGACGCCTTATAAAAAGCGCCGATGAGGTCACCGTAATAAACGGAAAGATTATAGCAAGGGGAAACATAGAGTACTACCCTGATACTATGAACAAGAACGGTATGTCTACTACCGCCGAATTTGTTCAGGGACCAAGAAGATCTCAGGCAAAGAGGAACAGTATAATAGAGGCAGTGAAAGAAAACATTGCCAAGTATATGCCTGAGATATACACTGAGGAAGACGATGTAATCCTGAGCATATATGACCGTCTAAGCCCAGAAGACCAAGCCGCGATATTGGTAAGTCCTTCTCAGAAGAAAGGCAAGGTAAGAGGCACTGCTTCTAGGGCGGCTTCTTCTGGAGAGTATTCAGAAATAAAAGATCAGATACTGAGCAATCCAGCAAATTATATTGACACAAAGTATCTTGAAGGGTCTAAAAAAGAACTCGAAGGAAAAAGCGTTCCAGAACTCATCTCGATGATGAGGGGAGACAAGCTTGGGTCCCTTATGAATAGAAATGATGATGTAGGTGTTCTGGCTGGCATCGAGCTAATAAATAGACTTCAAGCTGAAGGAAGGACTGAAGCGATACCGTCTGTCCTTGAGGATCTTGCCAAGATGGGTACCTCTATTGGTAGGCTCCTCAGACAGTTCGGAGAACTGAAAACGTCTACTTCGTTTGGCATATATGGCATGATTTCTAGCCTTGCGGAAAGTCAGGGCAAAGTTCTTACCGACGATATGAAGACCAAGCTTCAGGAGGCGGCTGAGAACTATATGGTTTCTTACAGAAATTATGAATCCCTTGTTGACAGAGCTATAGCTGGAGAGGATCTTGAGGCTGAACTTAAGGAGGCTATGAACTCCTATCTAGAAGCTCAGAACAAGCTTGACACCATGGTAAATACTTTGGTTGACAAGAGCTGGTCAGACATAGGGATACAGCTTATGCAGGGTAATCTTTTGACGTCTATGTCTCAGGCTAAAAACATAGCCTATAACATAGCGCAGATGTTCCCAAGAACCATGGTGGACGTGGCGTCTTACCCAATAGAAAAGCTTCTTAATGCCATGGGGGTAAAGTCCCCAGCTAAGAGAATCAGTATGGCTGCGTACTTGTACGGACTGAAGAAATTTGGGTCTGGATGGGTCGAAGCGGCAGAGCAGGTTGTAACTGGAAAACAAAGGGAAGCGACAGAATGGAGAATGGACAGAGGTTTCATGCCAGTTAGATCCTTGATTGCCGCCCTTTCTAATGACTTGCCCCAGACCAAAAGCGGAAGAGCATCCCTGAACTCAAGAGCAAAGCTTCTTGTGGCTGGTACATTCGGAATCCCTGCTGAAACTATGTTTAGGTTACTGTCTCTTGGTGACATACCATTCAGAAGATATGCAGAGGCAACAGAGCTTTATCACATAGGTGTTGGCATGGGACTTAAAGGAGAGGAGCTTGCTAGATTCCTTAAGTACCCCAGCAGAGAGGCTATGGACAGAGCCAGAGACGAAGGGGCCAAGATGACATTCCAGAAAGAAGGCGGCCTTGCTAGAGGTAGCATGTGGATTATAAGTAATTTATCTAGAGGCCTTGGAAAGATGTTTGAGAACTCGAAAGGATTTGACGCTCCAGGATTCTTCAAGTTCTTTATAAGATCAAACGTCCCCTATGTTACTACGATTGCCAACTTTATGGAGGAATCCCTTACGTATATATCACCAGCGTTTGGATCGGCTAGAGTTGCTGTAAATATCATAAACGGCAAGGCTGACGAAGCATCAAAAAACGCGACAAAGGTTATGATTGGCCAGGTGTTTACTCAAATGTCTTTACAGCTTATCGCCAATGGAATAATAAGCCCTGGTATAGACTGGGAGGACGATGAAAAAACAAACCTGATGTATGATGTAATGCCCCCTAACAGCATAAACATCTCGGCTCTTAAGAGATGGTTAGGAGGAGAGGATCCAGCACCAAGAACAGATGATGTATACAAGAGCTACCAGACCCTTGGTGTGCTGGGTTCTATAATGGGTGCATACGCCCAAAGTATGACTATAGATGCGGCTAAAGACGCCATAAAAGAACCTACCAAAGGAATCAACATACTCAAGAGGGCGCTCGGCATGGAGAACGCAGCGCTTATATCTTATATGATGGACCAGAGTTTCTTGCAGGGCCTAAACGGAGCCTTTGAGATAATAACAGAATCGGATCCAGAGAAACTTAACATAGCCATGGAGAAATATGCTGAGAGCTTGTTCAAGGCGTATAGCGCAATGGCCATCCCTAACTTCTTCTCTGGTGCTAATATGGCTACAAGAGAGTTTATGCCAGACAAGAGAGATGCTGATCTTTCAGACAGGCTGATCAACCATGTAAAAGAAAGAACATTTAATACTGACGGTCTCCCCGTCAAGGTGAACTGGAAAGGAGAAAGAATTAGTCAGGCACCAAAGGGCGGGAGGCAGTTCGCTTACTACATGTTTGACCCCTACAAGACCAGCACATCTGGAACTGATCCAGTCTCGATAGAGATACTCAATCTATATATGAGAACTGGAGAGTTGCCAAAAGCTATAGGCACTCCATACTACGCCTCTTCTGTACACAGAAAGCTTGAGGTTCCATCCTTCAGCAGGGGCAAAGCTCAGAAAGCCATGCAAAACCTTATGGCTAGCGGAGCCAAGTATGAGTTTGTTGGAAATACGCCAGAGGACTTTAGATTCTCCCTCACGGCTGAAGAGCTAAACAACATGCTTGAGATGTCCAATTCCTTGAGGTACAAAGACATGCAGCAATTCATGCAGACCGATAAATTTAAGGGGATGTCTGACTCAGAAAAGATTGAAGCACTCGACGAGCTGAATCAGAAATACAACTCCATGCTTGAGTACTTGCCAGATGGAAGTTTCATGCCTCACTCCAAGTACTTGATACAGGTAATAGAAAACAAGTACTTAGAATCAAGATGAGAAAGAAACTAAAAGATACTAAGGTGGGAGCGTGGCTTAAGGACAAGGCACCTCAGGTTCTAGACACGGTAGGAGAACTGCTTCCTGACCAAGGCGCACTTGGCGTAGTCAAGAGGCTTATAGATCTTGATCCTAATATGACGGCACAGGAAAAGATGGAGTTCGAGAAGATGCTAATGGACTACGAGGCTAACGCTCAGAATAATGTAACCGAAAGATGGAAGTCGGATATGATGTCTGATTCTTGGCTATCAAAGAATATCAGGCCTATGATGCTTTCTTATCTAGTGGTTATCTTTACTATATTTGTTGCCACGGACAGCTTTGATAATCTGTCGTTTAACATAAAAGACTCTTATGTTGAAACGTTCAGTATACTCATGACAACTGCATTTACAGCATACTTCGCGGGAAGATCATACGAAAAGGTAAGACTAAACAGAAAATAATGGAGACAAGAAAAAAGCCAGTTGGATTTTATGGAGAGATATACGACTGTGATGCCTTTGCTCTTTTAAAGGCGATAGGAATAATAGTGATAACTCTTTTCTTGTGCTTCTCTTCGTGCGGATCGCCTGCCCTTGCCCAAGAAGAGTGTGTTGTCCTTGGATCTCAGGGAAATCCATTGCCCATGGGTATGGTTAACTACGACAGAACAAACACAGAAAAAGAAATAAATTGTGTTGTTCACGTACTGCATGACAATCAATACTTTCCAAACAGCAACATAAACCTAGGCGTAATCCAAGGGGCATTTGAACAGCTAAATGTTGACTTCGATGAAACCAACATATCATTCAATCTTGTTCATACCACTTACACACATCTTGGGTCATTCTCTTGGGCAGACTCTTATAGGCAAGATGGAGGAGTGTGCTTCCCTAATTACGGGACGCAGATGGCTCAGTGGACAAACATGGTTAAGTGGAACACAGCAGAGTATTGCAATGTCTACGTGGCCCCAGACTTCTGTTCGTCTATCCTTGGGTTTGCATGGGTGACATACTACCCTTGGTCAACGCTTGACGGAGTATGGGTTGAGACTGAGGTGTTTGGCGTCACTGGACCTCAGCTTACGTGGCGTTTTGAAAACGAGACGCTCACTCATGAGATGGGGCATTACTGTGGCCTTCACCACGTATTCAAGAACGGAGACGGCATCGTCTCTTCCTGCGGCCAGAACATTGGTGACTGTGAACACACTGGCGACTACATATGCGACACCCCTCCTACCAAAGTAAGCCAAGGGTGCCCTGAGGAGCCTGGCTACTATTGCCCAGAGGTGACGTATTATGGGGTTCCGTTTCAGGCAAACAATCACATGGATTATTGTCCAGAAGAATGCAGAGACGTATTCACTCCTGGCCAGATAAACAGGATGCATGCCATGCTTGAGTACCAGAGGTCAGAGCTTTTCTCTGACGAAACTTTTTGTTTTGGAGATTTTGATGGTGACTGCCATGTCGGAACTAGTGACCTTCTGTATCTTCTCTCCTACTATGGATGTCAGGGATGTACTGATGGCGATTTAGACCTAGACCATAACGTAACGTCAAATGACTTAAATTTGTTGCTGTCGGTGTATGGCGATGAATGTAACTGCGGAGGCTTGCAGCTACAACGTCACCCAGCAAGAAAGCCAGAAGACATAATGGAGGTAATACAAAAAATAAAACAATAAGATGCCAAACGAACCTAAGGTAGTCAAAAGATTTGGAAGGGAAAAAATAATAAACAAGGGAACATGGACCGTTGGTATCGACGGCAAAGAGGTTCCTTTTGAAGGAAAGGAGGTTGTCGTCTCCAAGAACGGAGCAATTATAAAGAAGAAGTTTAAGGCCGTAGGTAGCGCTCCAGATGGGGCCAAGATTAGAATAAACGACAAGACCAGAATAACTGGCGGATCTAGAAGGTAATACTTAAACTAAACATATATGCCCGTTATGTAACCTATGGGCAAAAAGAAAGGGGCGCTAGCCCCTTTCCTGTTATCTGCATGTACCGAAATGGTATAGCTGACTTATCCAGCATTGAGAGACATGCTTCATCGTACTGGGCATGCTCCTGAATCACAGTCAGAAACTTCAACCTCATCGAACCCAAGGCTAGACAGGCCAGTGATCGGTTCAACCTTGGCGCTCATCTCAATGTACGTGGCCTCATCGATCTCCTCTAAAGGAGCTTGATCAAACCCGTGGTCAGAGTGCAGCAAGAAAGAGACCGACTTCACAATGTGCAGGTTGTTTTTCAACCACAACTTGATGTCGTCTAACTCATGGAGTCTGTAGTAGATGGTCACGGAAACAGCGTTATCAGACCATTCTTTCTGCAACCGCTTGATAACTTCTAGCTGGTCTATCGCCGTCATGTCCTTCGCCAAAGTTGTCCCTTGGGGAAACTTGCATGGGAAGCTTACAACGCTTGTGCCCCTGTCAAGTGTTCCGTCGAAGTTGCGGACATACTCTACATGATACCCTTTGTCCTTAGCAACCGCCACTAGCTCGCTCTCAGAAGCCATACGGATTCTGCGGATGTAGTACTGGCTGTATGCTGGATGCGCTCCTGGGGTGACGCCAGCAAGAAGGCTGAGCGTTCCAGATGGCTTCACCGTGGTGAGCTTGATGCTCTTAGGGAAACCAGCGAGCCTAGAGTATTCGTCGTCGTAGCTTCTGAGATAGCTGTAGCACAAGTCAAGCCATGAACGCTGCTCCTCAGTAGCCTGAAGGTATCCAGTGACACCAATTCCCATACGCATGTTCTTGTGTACGATGTGCTCGGTTTCTTTCACGGCGCACTTGATGGCAAGGCTATGCTTGTTTACCCTGTACAAGTACGTTGCAACCTTCTTCAGCTCTTCGTAGGACTCTATGTTGGGCAGGTAGATCTCAGCCAAGCAGCACGTCTCGAAGTTCGCGAGGCTTTGCTCTGCACATGGATTGAATCCTTGCACGTCTGGGTCAGGGTATTGAGTCTCTCCAGTGCGTCCCATCTTACGTGAGGCGGTCAGGTTGATGATGCCGTATGGCTCTCCATTCCCGTTGTACCCTTCCCAAAACGACTCATGAACGTTGTCGATGTTACCACACACAACGCTGTTGTTTGACATCGCTCTCCAGTTCGGAACGTTACCAAGATCCCAGCGCTTAGCGTTCAGGTACTCTACATCGTCTGCGTCACCAATGGCGATCTGCGCTGAACGTCTAACGTTACCAGCCACCACGATGCGGCCAATGATGTTCATGATGTCGAGGCAGTCTACTGGCTTGAGGAACTGAGCGTTCTTGGAGTTTAGGATTTTGTTTATCTCCATCATACCCCATACCAAATCCTCTGGGCCTGATGCCGTACCACCGAATCCCTTGATTGGTGTGCCCTTGGCTCTGATGAGATGTGTGGCGAAGGTGAATCCCTTTCCAGTAACGAACGATGCCTCAAGGACACGCCTGAGCAACTCTACCCATCCCTCTCTACTGTCGGGAACGATGAAATCCGCATCATTCTTGTCCAGTCTTTCAATCTTGACATTTGCCCATGGGCGAGGAAGTTCCTGTACATTCTCTCTCTGGATGTTGAATCCTACACCACTGCCCAGCATGAGCATTTCGAATGCCCAAGTGAATGGCCTGATGGGATGATCCACCACCACGAAAGCGCAGTTCTGAAGTGATGGAAGTCCAAGGCGATCCACGGTCTCAGTACCAAGCTGCCATAGGAATCGCCCTGCCACGGTCCCCTTCAGGGACAACATGATTTGTCTCAGGTCTTCTTGTTCCTGATCAGAGAAACCACACCCAAGCTGGTCATTGCACGCTTTTACAACGCGCTCAACCGTCTCAGGCCACTCTTCTGTACGTCCTTCGTAAGGACGGGCATAGGTACGCTTAAAGACAGGGTACCCTACTTCCCCCCACGGAGTGAGGGAGCTAACATTTGAAACAGACATTTTTTTTGGTGTTTTTTAATTGGACAAGGCGGCAAATCTACCTATAATCTAAGTGGTAGTACCATACTCTATATGAATCGATTGTCATCAAATCGAGTATAGAGATCTTCGTTATAACATCACTTCTTCCTTGTCTCTGATATTTTTTCTTGTACGCATCTAGAGGGTGCTTCACAAAGACATCCTCTACATTCTCTTCACAGTATCTGGCAAGATCTTGCCTGTTGACTATGCAGAATCCTCCTTCTTCTGGCATGTCAAAGGCGATGATATGGGCTGACCCATACATCCATCCTGTGTCTCCGTTGACGTTCTTAAACTCGCACCATATCTCATGTGGCAAGTTGTTTCCTTTCACGTCAACACCCCATCTCTGGTCACCTCCATAAGCCATCCAGAAGTCTACGTGTTCTCTGGTGTCTTCTGTTCTGGTGGACTTCTCTACAGTCAAGCCCAAGGCCTGTGCCGCAGACTTAAACCTTACTTCAGCGACCTTTCCTGTGGTCGTCGAATATGCTCGTCTGTTGGGGTTGACCATTGAGATGGTGGTGTTCTGAGTATTGAACTACAGCCTCCCTTATCATATCCATCTCAAGCAATGCCTTCATCCTGAATGAGGAAACCAGATTTGTAACCTGACCTGGGTGAACTTTGGGGTCACCATTCCCATCAAACAGATCCTCGTAGAGTTCTGTTGCGATTATTTGGAGTCTTTCTGTCGCTAGGGCGTACACCCTCGCCAGATCCTCCTTTGTTAGATCTATCATCCTTGATTATGCTTATTGCTTCTTCAATTTGTGCTCTGTTCTTAACTATGAAAAGCTTCGGTTTGTTTTCAAAGTTACGAAGGTAGTTGAGGAAAAGCTTCCATCTCATAGGAAAATCATGATGTGAAGGAGTAAATCCCTTTGTCTCTATGATCCAGCTTCCGTCTTTAGCCACGAAATCGGGTGTATACTTTATGGGGAGAACCGACTTATTGGTTCTGTCTGACAGGTCTTTACCTGAGGCAGTCATCTTTAAGTATACGCCATTGTAAACGAACTGATCCATCAGGACATACTCATTTTCCTCATAGACAAATTCTAGGCCGTTGTCACAAAGTAAGTCAGCGCACTGCTTTTCAAGGCTGCTTTTGTAGCGGCCCAAGTGCTTTTTACGAGCACTGGACCTGGGCTGCGTGCCCTGCTTTACTTTCTTCACACGGCAAAGTTACACCCTATTTCTGGTTCCTAGACATGAATTAAGCGTTAATTGAATTGATGATATACATCAAACTGTAAACCAGCTGGTTCGAACAACTCTCTTCCAGTTGAATTTATCCTGAATGCAGTCATCGGGGTGTTCATAGTGAAGGTGATTGGGTTGTCTATTGGCGATGGTGCGCCTCCAGTCTCTGTCTCCCTCACTTTACGCACATGGAGTTCAGTTGTTTTGCGAAGACTTGGGTCTGGCGCCTGAACCTTTCTGTGTATAGTTACGAAGCAGTCTGCCCTGTTGACAAACTTGCCTCCTCCTTCAGTGTCCTCTGCATACGGGGCCACAGGCAGACCGTCATCCCCCTTCCTGCGCTGAGCCTCAGTCACAGCGTGCATGTTCAACCATACGGCGATGTTGTTCGCCTTGCTGAACGTCAGGAACTCTGACGCAGCTTCGTAGTGATAGTCATGCACCCCGATGTTTGAGTTCCCCATGTCCAGCTTGAGGCTGTTATAGGGATCTACGAACACGGCATCCACAGGTTGGTGGCGCAGCACCTTCTCCAAGAACAGGATGATCTCAGCGTAGCTGTACACTTGGTTGTTGTTGATTACCGTGAAGTGTTCTTGCACCCATTTGTAAGCGGACTTGCGCTGGTCGTAAGACATCTCGTTCACTCGCTTGTTGAACCCGAACTGCATCAGCGTCATCTTAAGCGAAGAGGTCCTGTTCTCAGAAGAATACACTACCCACTTCCATCCGTGACGTACGGCTGCATTCACCATGAGATACAGGGCCATGGTCGTCTTGCCTACGTTGCTGTGGCCGTTGATGATCAGGAACTCTTTCTTATACCTGAAGTATTTGTCAAGCTCTTGATCGCCCGTGTCAAGCCCAACCTGGATGTTGCCATTGGCGTAGCTGTCAATCCACCTGAAGTCCTCGTCGTCAGACGATACGAAAGACATGTCACCATCACTCAAGAGCATTTCTCGCTGAGCGCTCTTCTCGTTAGACATGAGCGTTTTGATGGGGTCCTTCTTGCCAAGCTCGATACCATCCCTGATGGTAGCCAGAGCCTGATCTTCTGACTCGATGTTCTTCTTGCAGATCTCTCTGTGCAACACCCTTACGACCTCTTCTTCTTCCATCCTTCCAGCGGATATGTAACCTCCGCATAGACGGGCAGACTTTAGGAGAGCCGCATGCTTGGCGCCATCCTCTGCAACCCTGATCATCTTGGCTGCAAGATTCAGCTTCATGTAGTCAGTGTAGTGATCTTTAGATACCGCTACCTGATTGTCGCTACGCTCACTCGTGAAGGCCCCAAACTTATCAGCAGACTCGTTGACCACGATGTCTGGATCGAAGGACTCAAAACAGGCCCTAGATTCATTGATTCCCGACTCGTCTGGGCTGACTCCATACTGCTTGTTGAAGTACGTTTTAAGGGCCCTAAAATGATCCCTATGGCGTTCTGGATTCGTGATCCTCACGAGAAGCTTGATACCATCTCCAGAAGGAGAGATCCAAGTAGCGTAAGCATACGGGTCCGTGGCTAGCACAGACTTCGTCATAGACGCTGAGTCTACGTGGTCGAAGTCCAGAACAATAAACCCGCTGTGGTCAAACAATCCGTCATCAGATCTGTCTGAGAACTGACCACTGAACAAGACGATGGGAAGCTTTTTCTTAGCTTCCTTGTCTCCATTCCGAACCAGTTCTATAGCATCCTTGCTAGACCCCTCTGCGATCCTCCGAAGGGCGTAACCCATGGAGATATAACGAGGTGCCTTCGTGTGGTAGATGCTCTCAAAGATTGTTACTTGCATTGCCCGTACTTTAACTCAGCCGCCTTGTCTAAGTACCACTTAGCCTTCATGATGTCTTTGTCAGCCGTCTCGCCAAGCTTTGTGCCAGCACGCATCTTGTACTTGAAGGCGTTCATCTCGCAAAAGGCGATAAACTTCTCAACCCCCCAGATGTCTACCATCATCTCCCAAGCCTCTTTAGAGAACTCATTGTAGTGGCGGGGGCTGTTTATGAACTCATATTTTTCTTCCATAGGAACTTGTGATTGATTACTTTTTTGACTATGATTTTTCTTTCACCCTTATAGGTGGGTGGGTAGCACTGCCTCTCGATTATCGATCGACTGTGGTCGTCTGCCACGATGTCTCCTGGGTCAGGGGAAGAACACAGACACCAAACCTCCTTGTTTGTTACCCTCTTGTCCTTCTTGTATGCCACCAGAAGATTGCAGTAGACTATATCTTTCTTTTCGTTCATATGACGTCGAGCTTGAATTTTCTTTTGATCAGTGGAACCATCTCTTCCAGAGAGAGAGACTTACCAGAGCATGAAGCTGACTCCATGACTACGCAGTTGTCTCCTTTCTTATTCTCTATCATCACGATGGTGAAGTCCTCTGTGTTACTTGGTATAGACACTACGTATCCTTCGTGCTCTAGTATGATGCAGAAGAAAGAAACTTGCTTGCCTTCTTTTCCAACACCGCTAAAAGAGTGAGGGCCGATGAGTTCTAAACCCTTCAGCCCCCACTCTAGAACGGCGTAAAGCCCGAATACTTTAGAAGGGGAGATCCTCTTCAGACGCACTTGGCTTACTTGAGTAAGAGGACTTGCTCTCTTGTTTCTCTTTGGCCTTCTCGCTGTTGGGATCCCATACAGTGGCGAATGATCGACCATTCTTGCTCACACCTACCGTCAAGAACACGTTACCCCCAGTTCCGTCTGGCTTTTTGGGGGTGCTATATCGCTTGATCAGGTCTTCAAGCTCGTTGACCTTGAGGCGAAGACGTTGTGACACGTACTTGCCTTCTTCGTTGTACTTGGGGTCTTCTGCGTATCCTACGAATACGGAGTCATACTTCTTTGAGTTGTCGCTCATTTGAAATGAATTAAAAAAGGTGAATTAAAAGGGTCATGATTGCTACGTAGCACAGAAGTGCTAGCCCAGAAATGATGGGCGCTTTGATGTTGTTCGTCATACTTCGAAATAATTAAAGTCTTTCATTGGGTCTTCTTGTGCCTCCATGAAGTTGTTGATCTTGCTTATAGCTTGAAAGAACTTCATCTCTCCCTTGAAAAGGGTTTCTTCTGTACACTTGACGACTGCTGGTAGATATGGGTATGCCTTCTCTTGCACAACCCAGAAGAACGTGTTGATCCCAATGGCTTTGCAGTAGATATAAGCCTGAATGTCGTAGCACAGCTTGTTGACGTCATACCTGAAGCCGTCGACGCTACGTGTAGACTTGCTGTCTGAAATAAAGCCATTGCCAAGGCAATCAAGATAACCCTTAACAGTAACGCCATTGATCTTCGTGTATATTTCTTTTTGGTATTCTCCAACAAGGTATTGCTGGTATACGCCACAGGAATGGAGGCGGTCGATCATCTCGTTAGCTGTCTTCCAGTCTTCATGGCTGCAAACCATCTTGCCTTTGCTCTTGAGTTCTTCCTCGATTGAATCCTTTACCTCTTTGTACTCTTTCGTAGCCTTGGGGGACTTGGTCGATTGAGTAGCGGCAGAGCATCGTTCCATGATAGCATCATGATCAAGGACAACATACGTACTCATCGCTTTATCTGCGTCGAATAGAAGCATGTCGTACATAGACCCAAACTCCAGTGCGTCTGACTTTTGGTCAAGCAGACCTCTCATATGAAGGTCGAAGAGAGCCGTGTCGGTGAGGGCCCTCTTGATGGAAGAGTACGACAAGTGTTCCTTGCCGTACCGATCCATCAATTTCTCAGAGAGGCTCATCGAACGAACTTCTTGATGGCTTCTTTCTGTCGGTCGGACAGGTCGTTGCCATACTTAGCTACCACGTTCTCGTAAGCTTTCTTCTTGTCGGAAGCAGACTTGATGTAGGCGATAGCCTTGTCCATGATAGATGGCTCTTGGCTGGCCTCTTCTTCCGCAATGGCGTCACGAGCAGCTGCTCCTCCGATTGGAACGCTACCCATAGACTTAGCTGGCTCCTTTCCGTGGGTATTGGTAGAGTCGCTATCCTTGGTGTCGTCGATCAGGAACATGCCATTGAGAGCATACTTGCGAGCATAAGATGACGTGGCGCCAGTAACCTGCGATGCATCCATGCCCTTCTTGGAGTCCTCTTCACGGGCATAGGCATTCACGCTGTGGGCGTTCCCATCATGGTCAAAGACAGTTACCGTGGACATGATGTATACACGGCTACCATGCTCTTCGATCCTATCGGAGATGGTCATGGTAAGTCCATGCTTCATAAGCAATGGCTTCACCGCTTCGAGGATGTCCTCGCATGAGCGGTAGTTGTACTTCCCGAAGGAATTGAACTGGCCTTTGGGGGCCTTTAAATCTGACTGAACAGCCAGCAACTTTGATTGAATGTTCATTTAAAATGAATTAAGGGTTTGTGTTTTTTTTTGATGTAAAAGGACGAGCTTTGTTTCATCAGGCTCAACACGTAAGCCCGTTGCAGACTCTCTCTGCACACCATGCGCTTGTCCAGTCGGTCAGCGTTCTGACCTTAGGTCTTTTACGATAGTGTAAACCTTCACATACGAGCACATGAAGTCAAGCATGTTGTTCGTGGAGCTTAGGTACATCTTGTCGAAGTCTGTTTTGTTCGATAGGTTTCCTGCGATTGATTCTATCTCAAGCTCAGGATGATCGTGCATGTTAAGGACTTTCTTTGCTTTGATGATTACTTCCGTGTGATCCTTAAATCCACTTGAGTAATCCTCAAGTATGGAGGAGACATCTGTGTCGATCCAGTCGTCAATCCCTGCATCCACTATGTCGCCTATGATGATGGACTTTGATCCTCTCCTGATGGAGGGGTCAGACATTACCATCTCTATAACATCATTCTCAGTTACCATCTTCTGCTCTTGATACTTTGACCAGCTTGACGTTTTTGCCCCTTGATACGGCGAGACTCCTACTTGGGGTCAAGAACGTGTCACCGTCCCTGTCGTATGAGTACGTGAACTCTAGCTCGGTTCCAACTTGAACTCCATGAAAATTGTAATCGTGCATGACGTTACGGGTTTGAGTTTTTAGATGCCGCAAAGATAAGCCTCAGAAAGGTATGAGTCAAGTCCTTGGGCAACATTATTATTCGTCAAAGTCACAGGATTCAGGTTTGCAAGAGTGCATTGACTCCAATGACGTCAGTAAGTTGTGGACGCAACACTCAGCAGGGTGGACCGCCCTCTTCGTGCTGGAGCACGCCGCAAGAGTTAGCGGCAGGATCAAAATTAACTTGTTCATTTCTGTTGCTTAAAAGGTTTCTGTTGACCACCTCGAGGGCCGTGACATACATGACGTCATAGCCTCCCCAGTGCTTGTAGTTTCCATCGTGATTTCTACGGTGATGGATGACCGTTGCGTGATTTATGCCAAGCGTTCTTGCGACTTCGGAGATGCTGAACCTTGTAGTCAAGGCTGCCAAGATAGCTGAGCGAGGCCTTACATGTTCCGCAAGCCTCGACTTCAGTGCCATCGCTTTTTGTTCTCGCGTCATCTCAAATCCCAAGATACACATGTAGCACTCGTCTACGAGATCCATTACTTCCTTACTCATACCATGAAGATAGGTGGTGAACTTGCGTTTGCTGTGTTTAACTCGAAGGCGTATACGTAGTAGTCGTAATGCTTCCCGAACTCTTCTTTGTGGTCTTTCGCCGCTTGGATAGCTGCGTCTCTGTCGTCAAAGACACCGACAGGAAAGGTGAAAATCTCTAATCGAGAATTTCTTGTTGCTGTGATCACATACATGTCTGTGTTATTTGGTGAAACCAAAGTTCTCAGCGTCATCCACTATGACACTCAGCTTGCTCAGGAGTATGTCAGAGTCCCCCTTGCGGAGGTACTCTGCATACGCCTCAAGCACTCGGTCCAAGAGCTTGGTTTTATCTACTAGTTCGTTCTGTCTTTGGATGTGGTTCATCTCTTGTGTGATGTTCATTGTGTCGGCTAATTTAGATTACTGATTGAGACGCAAGCTTGAAGCCTACGTTGTCCATGTTGTTGTAGATGCCAGAGTACTTGTTGGCCTCACGGCTGTCTGCGTTCTTGCTTGACAGGTGTGTAGTGAACTTGGTGAGTCCGCTGAACATACCCCAAGCAGTATTGCCCTTCTGTGCCATCTCAGATCGGATCGCCTCTTTGAGGACCTCAGCCCGATTGAATCGCTTAGCGTTGGTGTTTTCCTTGGTGTCAACCGCGAAGTCAACCTTGAAGATGTTCTTGATGAACTCCTCCACATCTCGCGGCTTCACCAGCTTCTTGGACATGGCCATCATGGTCTCTGCGGTGCGCTCTGCCTCAAGCACAGACTCGTCGATCATTGGCATGTTCAAGCTGATCATGTTCAATACCTCGTCGATCGATCGGCGGGTATGACGTGCGCTGCTATTCATGCTCTTCACGGCACGGTGGAAGGTATTCTTGCAGCTGATGGTGATGTTGGTGCTGCCCCAAGACAAGGCAGTCGTCCCGTCATGTGAGTTGAGACATGTGCTGTAGAAGTTCACTTTGTCTTTG
>Ga0129333_10002784_pt1 | contig 16324 bp, 18 predicted proteins | sample CPB6_08_DNA_FD_94474 | JGI IMG/M metagenome (GOLD analysis project Ga0129333, IMG submission 94474) | Freshwater to marine salinity gradient microbial communities from Chesapeake Bay, USA - CPBay_Sum_0.6_0.8_DNA | ecosystem: Environmental > Aquatic > Marine > Coastal | place: USA: Chesapeake...
CGTAAGCATTTCTGTAATGTTTGACTAAATTATATGCTAATAATTTTGAGCATCCGTATGGGCTGACAGGGTTCATATTTGTTGTTAATCTTTGGCATCCGTCTGAATCAACAGAGTTTCCAAACATTTCTGAAGAACTTGCCTGGTAAAATTTAGCATCTGGTTTGATTTCCCGATATGCCTCAAGTAAATTTAGAACACCTAAGGAATTTGTTTTTATAGTAAAAGCTGGAACATCGAAACTTACTTTAACATGGCTCATTGCTGCAAGGTTGTAAATTTCGTCTGGTTGAATATTTTTGACTGCTTTATATAGGGAATGTTCATCGAGCAGGTCTCCGTAAATTGTGTTTATATTTTTATTAATATTATTAATTCTGGAGGTTTGATTTTCTGCTACTGACTGTCTTCTTACAATTCCATGGACTTCGTATCCTAATTCCAATAAATATTCTGCCAAATAACTACCATCTTGTCCATTGATACCTGTGATAAGTGCTTTTTTCATTTAAATATATCCATATTTCTCAAATCAGGCCAATCATTGATTTTCCATTTTCTTGGTTCTGTTTCTATAGCATTTTGTAATTTATCCAGCCCTAGTTTTGCGGTTTCAGGAGTCATATAATAATGATATCCGACTGTGTCAATATTTTGTTCTCTCCAGGGTATTCCATGTATTCTTCCATCATAAGACATTTTTTTTAATATTGTGTATGCTTTTTCATCGTCTAATAGAATCATTCCGCCTTTACCTAAGCTGAGATGTTTTTGGAATTGGAAACTTAAGCACATAAAAGTATTATTAATATAACTATTTTGTTTCCATAATACAGCTGCATCGATTATGTTTGTATTACCTATGTAGTAAAAATCTTCCCATTTTTCTTCAGTCCAATCAAACTTAATATTTAATTTTTTTGTCAAAAAAGGAATTGATATATAAGTTCTGCAAGGTATTGTAATATAATCAATATTTTTATATCTCAGGCAAAGTTCTATTCCATGTGTACAGGAGTCTACTGCTATTGCATATGGGGCTCCATAAAACTGGGCGATTTTATTTTCAAATTGAGTTACAATATCAAAATTCATATCCTAATTCCTTTGCATATTGGTAACAAATTTCTTTTTTTCTAGTTTTGATTGGTTTTGCTGGGTTTCCTGCATAAATTGTCCAAGGTTCTGTAGAGTGTTTCAAAAACGAATTTGCGCCTAAGATAGAGCCTTCTGCCATTACCACTCCCGGCATTACAACTGAATTTGCGCAGACTCCAGAAAATCTTTTTAGAACAATAGGATTCATTAAAATTATATCTTTATATTCATCAGGAACAATTGGTCCAATCAGTCCATCGCCATGAAATTTTTCTGACGCACATAAAAGTTTTGCTCCTGTAGATACAAAGCAAAAATCTTCTATGGTAAGGAAAGCTTTTTTGCCACCAATTACACAAACATGAGGTGAAATGTGTACATAATCTCCAATTTGTAAATTAGTAGTACAAACGAATCCAAAATCTATAGCTACATGATTTCCTATTGTAACAAGTTCTGGTCTGGATATTGAGACAGTTTCATTAATATATACATCATCGCCTAATTTCATAGAAATTCCTTATCGTTTTCAATTCCTGTGTAGGGGCCTGTTTTGAATTCATATACAACAGTATTATCTTCAAGTATTGTATAGTTATGTCCGCCTTCGAATGTCATAGAGCAATCGCCTTTTTGCAGAATATCATCTTTTAAGAAAGTTCCATCAATGTCGTAAAAATGTACTTTAACAGTTCCTTGGATTACTACCCATGATTCTTGTGCGATTGTTTTTTCGTAGTTGATTTTTTTCCAAATATGTTTATGCTCCTTGAATGTTTTACCATTTGGCATTTTTAAAGATGCCAATTGAAGGAACTGATTTTCTGGCGCAATATTGGTTCTTTCGTTAATTTCTTCAAATCTATTGACAAGGTGAAGCAATTTATTTTTATCTATGTTTGAATAAATATATTCCATTGGTTTTTTCCAGTTATTAGTTTAGTAAAAATGAAAACAATTCTTGATAATTTTTATAATTTTTATGAAATTTAAAAACTTTATTTTTTTTAATTTGTGTTAATTCATCAACGAATGTGAGTCTTGGAAACAAACTATCATCGCCTAAAAGTACCATATTTACTTTTTTACAATAATAATTCACTAAATCAGATGGGCTAGTGCCGGTTGTAATAAAATTTTGGGAATGATTTACTATGGATAAAAAGAGCCTGACATTAAAATGGCCCACCATATTAATATAGTGTATATATTCATTTTCGACAATTGGAAATTTTACCAAATCATGAAATATGACTAAATTAATTTTATTTTGTATATGAAATGATATTAATTTTTCATAAATTTCATAGTCAACATGAACATCATTGAAATTTCCTATATTTGAATTTTCATTAATTAAAAAATCATTGATATTGTGTGACCCAAAATTTCTTGATTTCCAGGTATTTTTAACAAAAAATGTATTGTATTCACCGAAATTGGGAATTGCACATTCTTCAAAATAATTATTCCACAAGTTTATATCCCAAGAAACTTTTGCATTTTCAAACCATCTGCATGAAGGTAAAATCCATTTTCCATCTTTGCCTTCACCATAAACGTAATTTAAATTAGGAGTACAAGGGAACATACCATAAGTCCACGGAGTATCCTTGCCAATTGGGAAAATAATATTTCTAAAGTCATATTTCGAAATTAAATTCCAATATTCGTCTTCATCAAAATTACGCAGAGTATACCAAAATGCAACACCCCGGTCACTATGATTTTTGAAGTTATGCAATAACAATTCTGATTCTTTATTATTAATATAAGTTTTTGTTGTATCAATAAATGTTTTGAGTGTAATTAAAATATCAACATGCGGTTCGTAAAATATTTCGTGACCTTCAAAACATAAACCAATTTTTGGTCCCTGTGTATTTTTGAAAAAATCTAAAAATAATTCATTAAAAAAAATTGGATAAAAGCCATATTCAACCCAAACATAATTGATTAAGTTGTATTCCGGACAATTCAATGTATCTAGAATTTGTTTAATTTGATATATATTTTCGACACTATGATTAATAATATTATGTTTGTTTCCCATAAATATACTTTCGAAATTTATTTTTTTGAAGTTGTCAATTTTATCCAATACTTTATAAAAATATGAATATCATTATTTTGGTTTTGAATTTAATTGTACATTATATTTAAACTTAATAACAAATAAAAGGTAAATTTTATGCTTGGTCAAATTAAAAGAGGTTCCTCATTTGGAGATTGGATATACAATATCAGTCTGAGAAAAGACATAAGTTTAATTGTTGAAATTGGCACATGGAATGGCCAAGGGAGCACGAGATGTGTATTTGATGCGTTAATATCTCGTCATGATAATTGCAAATTATATAGTTTGGAAGCTAGTCCTGAAATGTTTAGAGAGGCAAAGAAATATTGGGACAGCATATTGATACCTAACAAAGCTTTTGCGAATAAATTAGAATTGATTCATGGCAGATTGATTGAATTGGATGATTTGATGACAATTGATTCAATTCGCGAAGAAAAAGATTACAAAAAAGAGTGGGATACTTGGTTGAGTCAGGACATTAATAATATTTCTTCTTGTCCAAATGTTTTAAATTTACTTCCATTGGAAATTGACTTTTTAATTTTAGATGGTGGAGAATTTTCTACTTTGTCTGAATTTAAAATTTTAAAGTCCCGGTCCAAAATCATAGCTTGTGATGATACAGTACCTTTGAAATCTCGTGAAATTCGAAAAATTTTGATGAATGATGATAATTTTATTTGTCTAGCGGATGATTTGACTGACAGGAACGGTTATTGCATTTTTGAGAGAAAATAATTACTATTTATTCAATATATTTCTTAATTTGGTATAAGACCATTCATGATTTCTATCGTGAAAAATTATTGGTGTAATTTCAAATCCTGTTATATCATTTAATTTATCTTTGTAATCTGAGCCTAAAAATCTAATATCATAATTGTTGTTTTTTAATATATCAACAACATCTTGTTCTGTTCTGTAAGTAATTATATTATCGATATATTTGATTGAGTTTAAAATTTCTATTCTTTCTGGGATTGATAATATCGGGATTTTTTTATTATTTTTTTGAATGTTTGGATTTTCATGTAATGCTATAGTAAGATGTGTGCAATTTTGTTTACAAAAATCAAACAATCTGATATATCCTGGGTGAATTAAATCGAACGCACCAAATACAATTCCTTTTTTAGGAATATATTCTTTTTCCCATTCTATAATGTTTATGGCTTTATCATCAACAAAGAAATCTGCATTTGGTTTTCTGTTGCAAATAAGTTCGTGATATTTGAGTTTCCATTCTTTTAATTGTTGTTTTGTAAATTTTTCCCAATCAATACCAGAACTAGCGCCTCTGGCTGTCATGATTATAATATAATTACCTTTGTCGTATAATTCATTTATTTTATTTATGACATTAATTTTTGGTTGCGAATTTTCATAATCGCTTTCTTTAGTCAAGCAGATTGTATTATCAATATCAAAACAATATCTCATATTCTTTCTTTCATATGATATTAAGGTCATCAAATTCATTTATTATATTTACTTTGATAGTATTATCATGTTTGGGTATTTTATTTTTTTCAGTGAATAATAAATAAAAACCACCATTGCCTGCTCCACAAAGTCTGTGTGCAAGAATTTCCTTGTCACTTTCAAAAAGTGTATCCAATAGCTTAAGTTTATCAGTTGCCAAAATATCATGATTTGTGTTTTTTTTACTTTTCCAACCCTCTTTAATTAATTCGAGAAATTGTCCTGATTTATTATCGCTTAATGTATGATAAAATTTTTCACAAATTTTAAGTAATGAATCATCTGGGAATTCAAGATTTTTAAGTACTTGGGTAGAACTTCTAGTTATTCCTGTATAAAGTAAATGCATGTCCAATTCTTCGAAAATTGAAGTTTTTAATTGTTCAATGATAGGTACTTGGTCTTTTTTGAAATATAATGCTTTTAGCCCAGGAATTCCACAACCAAATGTGTCTTGCATTCCCAGCAAAGGATTAAATTTTTTTTCTATATTGTACGCTTGCATACATCTTTCAAAAGTTGTAAAATTATTGTTATTCAATTTTTCAAGAATTCTATTAAATGCTAAAGTATAGGCAGATGAGCAAGCCAATCCTGAGCCTACAGAGCTAATGTCACTAAGAAAAATAGTCGTAATTTTTTTATTAAAATCGATTTCCTTAAGACTATATTTTACAATATCATTAGATATCTCATCAATTACGTTTGTTTCTTCTCGCTTAGAGTAAATGACCACATACTTATGTTCAAAAGAATTCTTACCCAGTTTATCATGTGAAACTATAATTGTATTGAAAATATTTGAGGCGAAATTGATTACCATACCAGATTTAAATTTATCTAAAAACTTATCTTGGTCTGTTGATCCACCTGCCAAACTTATTCTTGATGGGTATTTTGATATTAGCATAATTTTAATTTTATTTTATTCAAATAATTTGAAAATTCTTTGTCTTCTACGAATTTTATATTATCTGCTTGTAGATTTGGTTTTCTGAAATGAAGCATTCTTAGTGCTTCATAATCATCACAATAATAGGTTTTTGGATTTGATATTGGTTGATGAACAAAATTGCTAACATCCAAATATTTTGATATAAAAAATGGCTTGACACGACGATTCCACACAGGATGATTTGAAGTATCATCGTAGTCCCATCTTATGAAATTATTATTAAATAAAAAACCTTTTTCAAGTTCATAATTATCTAAAACATCAAAATTTTGTATTAATAATTGAACGCATTTTTGCTTTTCGAAAATCTCTGATATTATATTAATGTTTTCGATATTTGAAAATATAAATTCATCTTGGTCTAACAAGCAACATATTGCGTCTGGATTTATGGATTTTACAATATTGTTACCTCTTGTGTAACTTCTGTTAAGTCTTGCATCAAGTGTTGGGTCATTACCATAATCATTCGAATTTGCACAAGTTTCTATATCATAAAAATTTCCTTCATCATCAGTTAATTTCAATATAAAATTAACATTTTCAAAATCTTCAGATGCTCTTTTAATTTCATCTCTTGTTTTATCTAAAGAGTAGTCATCAAAAATAATAAATGTATCAAAACCAAAAGCACAATGATATTTAATCCAATCATAAACTCTTTCTTCTTTATTACCTACTTGCGATATTATAACATATTTCAATTTATCAATCCATTTAATTGCATTTGAGGTATAATTCATTCATTTCATCAAAGGTTTTGATATAATGAAATGTAAAATAATTTTCGACATCGCTTATATTTTCATCATTAGGAGTATGTGATTTAAATAAGTCATTTTGAATCAAATTAATTTTTTTTTCTCTAAAAAAGATTCCCAATGTGACATCTCCAAAACCAGTCTTTAAATATTGTAATTGCCCTTTGATATCTTTAATTAATTTAGTACTCATTACAAAACCAGCTCCTCCTGAAGGATAATATAAACTCAAATCAGGATGCCAACAATTAATAAGTCTTCCATGAACTGAGTTTGCATCAAAAAATTGTAAATTTTCTTTAAGGAGTTTGGCATTTACAAAAGTATCATCATCAACAAAAATTACCCATTCGTATTTTTCTAGTAAATCACTAGGAAACATATTAATAATATTTACTTGTTTAAGTTCACCAAATCTATATTCAGTTTCGCTTGTAACTTTAATTATGTTATTAGCTTCATGGTCAGAAAAATATATATGGTCAATATCTTTACCCCAAGTTTGCTCAATTGTGTTTCTTCGTTCATGCATACAAAAGCCAGTACCAATTACTGCTAAAATTTTTTCCATAGTGCGAAATCTTTCTAAAGCCAATAATCTGCTTTGACCCAATTTGGATTATTCTTTTTCCAATTAATTAAATATTTATATTGATAATCATAACTTGATTCTAGAAAATTATCGGTTAATTTGTCCCAAGAATCAACTATCATAACTGGTAATTTTTGGTATAGGGAATTCAAAGGAGAATTGATTACAACAGGAATGGAATTGAGCAATATGGACTCATAAATTCTATGAGTATCTAATCCTGACCCAAAAGGACATGGTACATATTTAGCTTTGGATATATTTTGATAAAAAATACTGGATTTAATATTTTTTTCAATCAAAGCCCATTTTTTATTTTGAAAATAATCAAAGCATGGGCGGCGAGCGTTGGGACTAGTTTCTATTTTGAAATTAACATAACACAAGATATTTTTATCATAATTTTCTTTTTCTATTGATAATAAATATTCATGAAAATTTACTTGTTCATTTTTATCAGTATAAAAATGTTTATTTTTTACATCTACAAATCCAATTGGAATTTGATTAAATTTATTATCAGGCACAATACAATTTTGGGAATAAACTTTATGAACTCTATCAATTAAATCTTTTGCATAATATTTAGTAAATGTTTGGTCAGAGTTATGTGTAATTACATTAAACTTAGGCATCCCAGGCTTAAGAGTATTAAGAAACATAAAAAAATTATCAATATTTAAGAATACAAAATCATTCTCTTGTACTTTTTCTGGTATCCAATTGATAGGGTATCTGGCACAATAATTCCATTTGCACAATTTATAAAATTCATAACCTGATACTAAACTTGTCATATTAGTTCCTTAAAAATTTATTTATCTATATTGCTGAATAGTAAAATATTCCATTTGCATGGATGTTGAAATTCTATATTTATATTTATATTGAATTTTATGAAAAATAGAACCGGAGTAATTCCAAACCATGGGATAATTAGGAGTATATATTTTACCATCCTCATTTTGAAATACTCCAGAAGGGCAAATTTTTTTAGATACAGCCCTCGGATGATACCATCCTGGGTTTGAAATTAAAGAATTTAAATTCTCATCCAAAAGTTTATTTACTTCTTTATACCATTCTGTCGAGATAATAGATTTTTTTCTTAAAATATATTTATGCACACAAACTAAATTGTGATAGTCTGATTTAGCAGGCTCATATGCTATTGCATAAGGACCAGGCTCGGGAGGTCCAACTAAATCTATGATTGGGTTTTCAAGATAATCAAAATATTTATTCCAATTCATTGTAAAAGGTTTGATATCAGTATACCCACCTCCATAATGATGGGTTAAATAGCATCTAGCATAATCACCTTTATCAGTATCACTTAAATATTTAAAACCTTCATGAATAGGGCATTCTTTTATTTCTAAATCATATATAGAATTTTCTGTGACCAGTTCTATATCGACGCCTGCAAATTTATATAATAAGTCTAAAGACTTTTTTCTATTTGTTGTCAAATTGTTTAAATTTGCCCAAAAGCACCATAATTTTTTCATAAATGACCTACTATTATTCTTAAAATAATTTAATATTTGTATACTTTTGTAATCTTAATAAAATATTCACGTTATTAATATTTAAGGACAAGAAAATTTTGATTGAAAGAATTAATGCAAATTAACAAAATACTTATAAAAATTCAGTTTATTTTCATCCTCTGGATTCCAAATGGATTGTACATTAAATTTGGGACCAACAACATTTAATATTCTAAAATCTATATCATCATCGAAATCTTTTTCCAGTGGAATTTGAATTATTTTAAAATTATTTCCCCAAAGTGTTTCATTGAATTGTATATGAATAATTTTTTCGTCATCAGGAATCATTTTGTCGGAAGAATTTGATTTAATATATAATTGAATTGCGTATAAGCCTTCAATAGAATTATTTTGAATTTTTACATTCAATATTTTGGTTTCGAAATTTGAATAAATTTCGTGGTCAATCACTTGAAATTGATTAATGAAATCTTGATTAGGCTTATCTTTTAATTTTTGTTTTTCAAGTTGAGAAATATTTTTCTCTGCAATTTTTGTAGCGACATCAACAATTTCTTGATAAGTTTTACCATCAATTTCATTTTTAAGTTTGTTGTAAAATTTTTGGTCAAATTTGAACTTTAGTAAATCGTCAATACTTTTGATATCCTTGAACACAATTAAAAATAAGGATTCTTTCAGCTTTTCTTGCTGTATAAAATCAAGTTCTTTATTGATTTCTTTTAAGGATTGTTTAGTAGTTTCTTCATTCTTGAAGTTTAATCTAGGCTGGTTGAAAACGCATCCAGAGATAAATGCGAGTGATAAAATAAAAATATATTTATTCATAATAAATATTATCGTATTTATTACTTTAATATTTAATTATTTCTGTATTTAATGAATCAATAACAATTCCATTATTTTTTAACTCATTAATATATAATTCATTTGGCGTCATGTCGAATAAAGCCAACCCTCTGAAAGTACGAATTAAGTGTAATTTAAGATTGTTATTTTTAGCAAAATGTCTTATTGCGTATCTAACAGGCGATTCCCAAAAATAATCATCAACTAGAATTAATTTAGCTCCGGAGTTTTTAGCTATGTTTAAATCTCTAATTTTGCCTTCAAAAGTATGTTCACCATCTATTGTGACAATTTCATAATTTAAAATATGCTCGGGCACTAATTCCATATTATCCACATATGAATATTTAATATTTTTATTATATTTTTTGTTGAATGCTTTCAAATTTTCTGCAAGTTTAAGATTAGATTCATTGACATAAGTTTCATTATCACACCAGCCTATTTCAGAAATATTTTCACTTCCATAACAAATGGAAATTATACCATGTCCAAGTCTGCCACCAATTTCATAATAGCTATGTGGTTTTATAATTTTAGCTATTCTGTACATCACATCAAATAAGTCTGATGTTAAAAACCAATCAGTTGAGAAGTCTTCATATGTCATGAATGGCAGAGAGACAAAAATAGGTTCCATTCTGAAATTAATATCATCTTTAATTTTTCCAGTTAGATAGTATAATAATTTTTCTTCATATGTTTCTAATTGATTTTCAAGATATAAATTTCTCAATGGTGTTATCATCTCATCATAAACTTTAAAATTTATTTTTTTAGTTATGATTTTTGCTATATCAATATTATCTGAATGTTTGATTGAATAAATTGTATTTTCATTTAAAATTCTGTTAAAATAATCATATTTACCACTCACAGTTGTGTTGCAAATATTAGTGCAGACTAAGTTTCTTGAATTACACCAATGGGCTAAACTGTTGCTTGTCGTAATTGTTGAACTAGCATAAAGAGACAATGCAAACACATGCAAATTACTAGGGAGCAAATTAATTAAGTTAGTCACATTGTCTCTGTTTAAATCATTATCTAATTCATAATCGCAACCAACAAATACATAATGATATTGTGAATGAGAAATCAACCAATCAATATACTCGTGCCAAAGAGGCCAGTGCATTTCGGTTGTTGTGCTGTTAAATGAATAAGGATTTACAAGTATGAAATTATAAATATTTTTATCTTTTAGAAAATTATATGCCCATTGAATTATTTCAATTGGTAAATTCACATTTTCTAATTGATAAATTTTATTATATTTAGCAAAATAATCTGAACAAGCATTAAAAATTTTACTATAAGGAATATCAACAGAGGCTTTAAGTAAAACATCTGTTAATTTTTGTTCAAGAGTTTGATTTCTAAAAATGCAATCAACCCATAAGCCTAAATAATCTTCTAAATTCAAGTCATTAACATTGATTGAGATTACTTCATCAATAAAATCTTGTGCCAATAAAAAATCTTTCATTAAATTGGCATCAGTATTCCCAACATATAAAACTTTTTTAATCTGGGAATCATACACAGCAGATAATGAACATAAAACATCACCCCAAGCTGCTCCTAAAAGCGCCCATTCATATTGTGTATTTATTGCTTGGTTGCTCATTTATGAATTTAATATTTAAATCAAATTGAAATTTAATAAAATTTTATTTAAATATTCCTGATTTTTTGTTGTATCAATAAAAATTAAATCATCAAAATTTTCAATCTGTATAGTTTTTAATTTGAAAACTTTAAGCCAAGATTCAATAAATTTATTTTTGACTGGTTCATTTAAATAATTATATATAATTATAAAATTGACATTGTTTTTTAATAAATTGATAAATAATAATTTGAAATATTCAATTTCTATATTATAATCTATTCCTGATACAGTATAACTTTTGAAACTTGAAAAATCATCTTTAGTTTTAACAAATTCATAATCAATATTTTTATCATATCTTTTATTAAAAAATGAAATGCTTTCAGATATGATATCAAAATTATCACAATGATGACTTTTATCAAAGTGCCAACCAACTTTTTTCAATTCAGAACTGCCTGTGCATAAAGCTAAAATTGCAAGTGAATTATTTGTATTAAAATCAAAATAATTATCAAAACTCATTTTGGTTGCAAATTTGAATAAACTATTTGCATATTGAATATTTATTAACCCATTATTATAAGGCAATGATACTGAAGATATTTTTTCTAAATAATTATCTAATTCAAAAACAATATTATCATCTATTTTTTTTGTTAAATAATATAAAAATCTATCTTGTTCCTTAACCAATTGGTCTTCAATTGAAAAATTTCTTTTTACCGGTTTGCTGCCCAAATAATTATTGATATTTATTTTAGTTGTCAAATGTTTGGCATAATTTAATGAATCATTGAAATAGATTTTATATATATATTCGCCACTCAATATTCGAAAAAAATAATCAAATTTTATGCAGCCAGGTAAGTTCATCATTGTAAGACACAAAATATTTTGAGCATTACACCAATGTGCTAAACTATTACTAGTTGTAATTACAGAATCACAAAATTGAGCCAATCCAAATACATGAAGATTAGAGGGAGTCAAACCTGAAAGGTTGATTACATTTTTTTTATGAATGAATTTATCTTTAAATATAGAATGTTGTCCTACTATTATATAATTTACATTATCATTCATAAAAAGCCAATCTAAATATTTTTCCCAATGGCTCCAATGTGCATCAATTGGCGAACTATTAAAGCTGTATGGATTAACAAGAATAAATTTATTTAAATTGTATTTTGTTAAAATTGATTTTGTCCATGAATAAATTTCACTTGGCAATTCAAAATTTTTATATTGTTCAATTTTATAGTACTTGACTTGAATGTCACATGCGCAATTGATAATATTTTTGTAATCAATTTTTATTTTGAGCTGTTTCAATAGTTTCGTGATTTTTTGTTCTAAATCAGCTTTCCTGCCTACCATAGAGCTCCAAAAACTCAAATATTCATTATAAGTCATACCATGTTGAAGGGGATTAATGCTTATAACATTTTCTATATTTTTTTGTGTTAATAAAAATAATTTAACTTCTTCGGGCGGCATTGCACCGATGTAAAGAATATTTTTTAAATCAGATGAATAAACAGATGACATTGAGCAAATGAGGTCTCCCCAAGCTGCTCCAAGCAAACCCCACTTATTTTTCAAATTATCTTTTGCAATTTCCATTATTTAAAGAGAAAATTAATCATAAAATATAATATATAAATTATGTACAGTTTTGCTACTAACTTATGCACAAATAACTTATATAATCTATGTTTCCAATATATTGTGGAAAAGCTTGTTGATTTGCCATGTGTTTATTTAATCTTTACATTTGAGGAAAATTTTCAATTCAACTATAATTTAGCAAATTCTTTAAATGGTAAACCAATTATTATATTTGATTTTAGTGAAGAAAGCTGGCAGACTTCATGGAATAATGAATTAGTTTTGGGAGCAAATCCAGATTTTGGTGTCAGAAAAAATCAAAATGAATATTATAAATTGCATGAATGGCTTTTAAAACAAAATATTGTTGGATATTTCAAAAGAGAATTTTCTATAAAAATACAAAATAATATTGAAAATTATAATTTAAAATTTCCCATCTTCCCTATAGAAGCACCAATTTATGATATTTCTACAACTATGATTTCAAAAAAACAATGGTTTGAAAGAAAGGGGCAAGTTTTACACATCTATGGCAATACTCATGCAGACAGAAGACTTATGCATTTTGAATTGCAAAAGCAATCTCATTATGTTGTCAATAATTTATCAATGGTAAATAAATTGCTTGAGCATGATGTTGATTTTCATTGTATTGAGGAAGTTCCATCTGAGATAAGATACCAATTGAATGAAATTTTTGCAATACAAAATAATTTTTTATTATCATGTGCGCTTCCTGGTTTGGGTGTAAAATGCTGGAGAAATATTGAGTCTTGTGTAAATACAGTACCTATATATGCTGATTTGGGAACAAAATGGTCGGTTCCATTTGATGAAAGTAATTCTGTTGTAATTCCGAGTAGAGATGGAAGAATCAATTTTCCCGAGTCAATCGAAATAATAAACAATGCTTTAAAAGATAAAGAAAATTTATATAAAAAATCAATTGTTGCATATGAAACTTGTAAACAGTATCAACTTACAAATTATATGTCTAAATTTATTAATTCAAAAATAAAAAAAATATTTTAATTATAATTATCTTTTGTATCCATTAATTTTAATAATTTTATTATTTTTAAAACTTACAACAAAACAAAGATTGACCACTCTTTTATCTAACAAAAGTTTGATTTCAGTATATACTATATCATCAAAATTATGAATATTATCAAATTTGATATTTACAGTTTTTGCTGACTTAATCATATCTTGAAAAGCTTGAAGAATATCTTTTTTGTTATCATATAATTGTAACCAATTGAAATAATTACAATTGTCGTCAATAAGATTTTCAACAATATTTGTATTTCCTAATGTCAAGGCTTCGAAAAATGTAATTGTTTTATTGAGCATTTTGTTACTTTCTTTTTTTTACTTATAGGAATATAATAGTTTGACTTTAAAGAAATAAATATAAAATCAACGTATGATTTGAGGTGATGTCGCCTGAAAGAGAAATTAATGAAGGGCGATATTTATGCAAAAATAGTGTTTTGCAGTAGTTTATTTTTATGTAGTGCTTGGTCAATATTATTATTAATTTGGTTTTACAATAGGTTAACTAGATAAAGACTAAATGCACTAAATATTTTTGGCATTTACAAAGATTGTATGCCAAGTTTTAAATCAAAAAGTTTTACTTTATTATGGTGTTCAATTTGCAATTTATATTTGGCATTCTTTTTTCTATTAAAATCAAATTTAAAAAAATTTGTTTGTGGTATTCTTGTATCAATAATTTTATTGTTTTCAAGCAAATTAATTTTGATATTATTTAAGGATTCACCTTCAAAAATATTTTTATTTAATTTAGTGATATTTATATATGTTTTATTTTTTTTAAATGATGAAGCAAGTTCTACCATATCATCCAATTGAGTTTTTGTAGGTTTAATATTGGACATATTTACAAACATTTTATATATGGATTGATTTAAATTTTTATTTGCATTTTTGAATGTGTCTATCATGCTTGGGTGACATGATATGCATTTATCATTAAATGTTTTAATAGGCCCTTGAGCAAAAGCGGTAGATGATAATACGAGCAAAATAAATAAAATTAATATTTTCATTTTTAGTTTAAGTCAAATAATTCATCAGTATTTGGATTATTGTCTTTGTCAATAAATCCTAAATTATTATTTATATATTTTTTATTAAACAAAAAATTTTTAGGAGATTCTACTGTTGTGTGTAAATCAGCCCACAAAACAATGCCTTTATTTAGATATCTTGCATGAAAAGTAGGAAAATAATAACTTGGTGGATGAATTTCCGCCATAGGATATAATTCTTCTTTGTTGTTCACAATAAAAAGACCCGCTACAGTACCAAAAACAATTGTTTGCGATGGATTCTCGATTTGTTGATAGGTTATAGGTATTGGCCTTAAATTATTGTCATAAGGGCTAAGATATGCCCCATTGTAACCATAACCATTCCAATATTTTGGAGCTGTATACACAATAAAAGCAAGGGGGTCTTTAGCATTTTTTAAATTGATATAATTTTGTAAAACTGAACCGTTTTGATTTCCAAACCAATGCTGATAATCATAAAATTTTCTCATCAGAACATCGTCATAATCTTCTGAATACATTTTCCAAGCCAATCCAATTTGACGAATGCTTGAAATAGAATTTATTTTTAAAGTATTAATTCTTGCTTGATTGAAAATTGGAAATAAAATTGCAGCAGTTATCGAAATGATTGCTAAACAAATCAAAAGTTCAATCAATGTGAATGCTTTTTTCATTTTCAATCTCTTAATTAATACTTAAAATATTTTACCTAAATGCCCTTTTAATCATTTTCATCTAAAAATGTGAAGTATGTGTTAATACATATTTTATTTAATTTTGACAGGTTTTGAGATTTTACATATATAATTATAATATCGATGAAATATTCAATCATCGATTTACAATTAAATATCGGCCACATTTTTATCGTTAAAGGAAAATAAAAAAATGAGTCAAAGATATATTGCTACTCCAATTGGGAATGGCGAACAAATTGCGTTGCTCGGATTATCTGAAACTAATTTAGTTGTTGGTAAAACCTTCAAAAGACCTGGCGCTGGACAATTACAAAGTGCCACTGAAAGAGCATTTGCTTGGAGCGATGGCACTCTTACTTCAATTGATGTAGGACCAAGTTTCAATAGCACAGCTCATGCGGTTGGTGAAAACAATGTGATTGTTGGATTTGGAACAAACCCATCAAGATTTGGTGTATTTGGATGGGTCGAAGAAAATGGCGTTGTAAGTCGCCTTGATGGTCTTGGTGGAACTAATATCATGCCTGTTGCTACAAATGGAAAAGTCCATTGCGGTCAAGCAAATTTACCCAACAGAGTTTCCAAGGCCGTAAAATGGGAAAATGGAACTTGTGTTGATTTAGGCACTTTGGGCGGTCCAGGCGCAAGCGCAACTGCAATTAATAAAAAAGGCAGTATTGTTGGTTCATCAAGAGAAGCTACTTCCAACATGAATATGGTTGCTTTCATTGTAAAAGATGGCAAAATGACTGCCTTGCCAAAATTAAGTCCAAATAGAAACTGGGCATATGGAGTTAATGACAATGATGATGTAGTTGGTATGTGCGACAGTAGCGCTGTAAAATGGGTAAATGGAGCAGACAAACCAGTTGTCTTAGCGAGCGGACAGGCTATGGACGTTAATAACAGCGGGTTGGTAGTAGGCTCAACATTGGGAATTTCAGGTTTTGCATTTGTTCATGATGGGAAGTCATTA
>Ga0129333_10002786_pt1 | contig 16321 bp, 8 predicted proteins | sample CPB6_08_DNA_FD_94474 | JGI IMG/M metagenome (GOLD analysis project Ga0129333, IMG submission 94474) | Freshwater to marine salinity gradient microbial communities from Chesapeake Bay, USA - CPBay_Sum_0.6_0.8_DNA | ecosystem: Environmental > Aquatic > Marine > Coastal | place: USA: Chesapeake Bay...
ATATTTGTTATAACAATTGTAAATGTTGTTGTTTATTATCCAGTATTAGAATTATTTTCTTCTTCTAATATCATTAATATACCTAATTTGTTATATTATTTTTATATTTATACTAATGGTTCAATGAGATTACTAATTCATATATTTGTAATTATTTTAATAATGATATTACCGTATATAATTAACATGGAAAAAATACGTCTTGATAACTTAAAAGCAAATAAAAATAACATAAGTCATAATTACGATAAAAAACAGAAAATTTATGACACAATTTCGTTTTTTTCTCTTATTGTTTGGATATTAACAAGTATTATTGCTATAAAATTTTAAATAATTAATTTAAATAGATTTATTAAATATGGATTTTAATATAGGTAGGCAAAAACTATTATTAGAATTAATTAGAGATAATACACAAAAAATTTATCCTAATTTAAGTGATAATAATATTAAAGAACATATCTATAATTATCTCTTATTACATACAAAATTTAAAGATAAAAAAAAAGAAGGTCTTCAATTAACTGATGATGAATTTAAAGAACTAAATAAACTACATCGGTTTTTTTATGGTATTGATTTTGATACTGAAAATTCTGTTAGTGTTAATTATTCTAATCTTTATGATAACTTTAAATTAACATTTACAGAAATTGAAAATTTAATGACTGAAATTGATAGTTATAATAGTGAAATCATTAAAACCGTTTTAGAGATTTTATCAGTTCATTATGAAAATAGCGAAGACAAAACAAAAAAAAATGAAATGATTAAAAGTTATTTAAGTAAAATAGTAATACCTTCATTACTCCAATACAATAAAAATTATAATACTGATACTTCTTTTACACTTGAATTAGATAAAAAAGATAGACAATTAGATACAAAAATTAAAACAGATTACACTCAACAAAAACAAAAAGAAGAACTAGAAAAACAAAAAAAACGTGAAGAAGAACAAAAAAAACAAGATGATTTAAATAAGAAACGAAAAGAACGTGAAGAAAATGAACGTAAGGAAAAGGAAGCAATATTAAACGAAATAAAAACACAAAGGAAAGGAGAAGAACAAAAACAAAAACAAGATTTAAAACAAATATGGAAAAATAAATTACAATTATTAGAAAATTATATTACTTCTAATAATAGATTACCTGATACAACAGACCCCTTAGGAATATGGTTAAAAACCCAGCAATATGATTACATTAATAATCTTAATTTAATGAAAGAAAGTGATATTAGAAGAGAATGGGAAACTTTTACAAAAAAATATGCTTCTATTTTCAAAAAAGAAGAAGAAATTAAAAGAAAACAACAAGAACAACAGGAACAACAAGAACAACAAAAAAAACAGGAACTAGAAACACAAAGAACAACTACTGAAAAAAAACAAATGCAATTAAAAGAAAAATTAAATACAAATAAATATTTACTTTTAATTTTACATGATTTATTATATGAATTTTCTAAATCTAAATTTGATCCTAAACAAACAACAATTAAAAGTAATATTGATTTTATTATTCGTTTATTATTATTAAAAGGAATTATTAAAAGTGATATACATAAAAAAATAACTAGTGATCCTTCATTTAAAATTGAATATTTATCAGGTATAATAGAAGTTATTAAATATTCATTTCAAGAAGATCCAGAATTATTAGAAAAATTTAAAGAACTTAAATATAAACTTAAATATAATATTTGTAATGCATATGTATATGAAACCGATGAAAAACAAAAACAGGGACTAGAAAAAATACTTGTAAAATCATCCAAATTTAGAACTAAAAAATTTGATATAGAAAAAATTTTAAATAAAATTATACAAAATACAAAAGACGTTTATTTAAAACAACAATCAGAAGAATTATTTCAAGAATATAGAGGAATAAAAGGAAAAAAAGAAGAAGTAGAAAAACAAAAAGAACAAAAAGAAGAAGAAGAACAAGAAATTGTAAAATTATTAAATGAATATGAATCTAATCCTGATGATGCAAAAAAACAAAAATTATTAAAAAAATTTCCAGATTATTCTCAACAAATAAGCCAATATTTATCATCTTTACAACAACCACCACCAGCAGGAACGGCATCAGCATCAGCAGCATCACCAGTGCAAGCAGCAGCATCACTAACACCTCCACCTTCACCTTCACCTTCACCTTCACCTTCACCTTCACCTTCACCTCCACCTCCACCTCCACCTCCACCAGCAGCACCAGCAGCAGCAGCAGTAGTAGCAGCATCAGCACCAGCATCTCCACCTTCACCTCCACCTCCACAACATCCATCACATCCACCAGGAGGACAACCAGGAGCAGCATCAACACCAGGAGTTGCAGCATCACCAGGATCAGCAGCGACATTAGAACAAGCATCAGTAATATCAAAACCAGTAGCAAAATCAGTAGAAGTAAAACCAGTAGGAGCATCACCACAACCATTATCACCAGCTGCTGTAGTATCAGTATCAAATATACCACAACAAGCAAAATCAAATAAAGTAGAATTAGAAATAATAAAAACAGCAGATATGATTAAACAAGGAATAGTAATAAATGATATAGATAGAATATTTGAAGAAGCACGAAATGTAGAAAATATAGAAAATGAACTATATGAATACTTATATGATGTAATAAAATTATTAAATAATAAAATAAGTACCAATATAAAAACAGATTTAAAAATAAAATACAGAAAAGCATTTTTAAAATATAATAATGGAAGAAAAAATTATGAGAATTTAAAAGAAGAAAATAATATTTATATTAATAATTTAAAAGAAGCAGTAATTTTAGCAACTAGTAAATTAACTTTATATTATATTATATTTTATATTTTATATATATATATATTATTAATAAATGATGATACAATAAATGATGATAATATAATAATAGAAGCAAAAAATCAGGTAGAACTATCAATAAAATATATAAATTATATATATTCATCACAAAAAGAAAATATTGAAATACTAAAAGATAAAATAAAAGAATTAAATAGATTATATCAAAATATAGAAGAAATATATAATGATGAACTAAAAATCCCTCAACCAGTATTATCACAAATAGAAACAAGTGATACACCAGCAAAAAATTTAGGTATGTTTTCATTTCAAAAATCTTTAAAAAAACATATAAATTATTTATATAAAACATCATATGATATTTATACTAATTTATTAATAGATGATATAATATCTAAAATTTTAGATATTATAGATGTTAATCTTATAATTAAAAATTTAGTATATGAATTATACTATTTACATGATAATATTATTAATAATATATTAGAATTAAAAAAAATATATAATAAACCTAAACTCATATACAATGATCAAGAAAAAGCAATTGAATTAAAAATAAAAATAGAAGATAATTATAATTTATATTTAAAAATAAAAAAAGAATTAGAAAAATCTACATTAGTAGGTCAAGCGGGTGGTGGTATTGGTGGTATTAAGATAACATTAGAGGATATTTATAAATTTTATTATAATTGTATTAGTTATGATGTTGATTTTTTTATAAGAATTATAAAAGGAATAAGTGAAAATGATATGATTTATATATTATTTATAATATTTAATTTTTATAATAATAGTAAAAAAATAGATGAATTAAAAAGCATAATAGAGAATAATAATTATAATGATATGAGTTATATAAGTTCTGTTGTTGAAAATCTTTATAAAAATGCTTCTAAGATTTTTAAGAAATATTATTTAATATTTTTAGAGAATGATAATATAATTACTAATTTTTATAATAAAAAAGAAGATGTTATATTATATTTATATATTAATTATATTTATATATTTTATTTGTATATTCAAAAGTCAAAGGTATCTATACATCTAACATTAAAATTAGGTGATATTAATATAACTATTAATAAAACAAATGAAGAAATATTAAAAGAAATAAAAAGTTTAATAACAGAAAAAAAATTTTTAAATTTATTTAACACTGATGATTATAAATATTCTATTACTAATAAAAATAAAAAAGATTTTTATTTATTTAAATTCATTTATAATCAACAAATATATATAAGAAATATAAATGAACTAAATGCTCTTATTGTCTTATACCTTTTAAGTAATAATTATGAAAATCTTAAATTAATTTTACACCAAGAACCCAAACAAGAACCCAAACAAAAACCCAAGGAAGAACCCAAACAAGAACCCAAGGAAGAACCCAAGGAAGAACCAAAGGAAGAACCCAAACAAGAACCAAAGGAAGAACCCAAGAAAGAACCCAAGAAAGAACCCAAGAAAGAACCAAAGGAAGAACCAAAGGAAGAACCAAAGAAAGAACCAAAGGAAGAACCAAAGGAAGAACCAAAGGAAGAACCAAAGGAAGAACCCAAGGAAGAACTCAAACAAGAAGCAAAGGAAGAACCAAAGGAAGAACCCAAGGAAGAACCCAAACAAGAACCAAAGAAAGAACCAAAGGAAGAACCAAAGGAAGAACCAAAGGAAGAACCAAAGGAAGAACCAAAGGAAGAACCAAAGGAAGAACCCAAACAAGAACCAAAGGAAGAACCAAAGGAAGAACCAAAGGAAGAACCCAAACAAGAACCAAAGGAAGAACCCAAGGAAGAACCAAAGGAAGAACCAAAGGAATATGAGATAGTAATTCCATATATAAATAATGATTTTTATGAGTTTAATTTGAGTAAGGATATTTATGTAAAATTAGGAAGTAAATTACAGAATGATTTATATAAGAAACCAATGACGGCAAAACAAATATTAAAAATGATAATGATAGAATACAATTATATTAAATTTAATTTACTTAAATTGAATGATAAGTATAGGTATCATTTAAATAGGGAAATTATAGATTTTATGATGACAAAGGAAGAAATACAAAAGGAAATACAAGAAAAACCAAATATAACTTATAATGATTATTATTATGATAAGATAACTAAGAATATAAATCCGGAATTATTAAAAATAAATAAAAAGGAAGATTTATCTTTTTATATTAATTATGCTATTTATTTATGTGGAAATGTTAATGTTAATTATTATAACTTTATAACCCTTTTGTATTTATACATGTATATAAATAGCCATACTAAGGATGATACTTATGTTAAAATGGTTAAAGATGGATTAATAGTAATGAAATCTAAATTAGTATTTGATAAAAAAGCTTTAAATATGATATTAAAATTTAATAGTAATCCATATATAAATAAAATTAAAAAGGAAATAAAACTGGATATTGATTTTATAAATAAATTATTATTTTCAGAAATACCAATATCAGAAGTTGAATATGAAAATAACTTATATAAATCATTAATGTTTTTATTAACAACGTTAATGAATAATAAAAAGGAAGAAGTTTTAATAAAATTATATCCCTATTTTATATCATCGGTAATAAGAGATAACATTAAAATTCAAGATATAAAAAGTTTAAAATATTTGAATTATTTAAAAATGAATACTAGAATAAAAGGCGGAAAAGGTGATGATAAAAATGAAGAAGAAACAATAGTTATAAAAATATTAGAATTGCTAACAAAGATTTATAATAAGATAGATGGATTTGAACCTATTGTATTAAGCGACAAATTACATATTTTTAATACAGGTATAGAAAAAGATAAAAAAACAGACATATTAACAGATGATGATTATTTAAATAAAATATTACCTAAACTTGAAATTAAAACAGCCGATAATAATGATGCTAAAAAAGAAGAAATTAAAAATTATATAAATGAATTAATTAAATTTAAATCAAAGATAAGTGATAGGTCAAATAATGTTATAAATGAGTTAAATAAACATAAGAATGAAAATACGAATGAAGATCCAAAAGAAAAAGAAATTAGGGAATTAATAGAAAACTTAAATACAAAAATAGAAGAATTAAATAGTTCATCAAATGATCCAATTATAAAAAAAATAATTAAAAGATTTTTAAAATCTAAAATAGAAATAAGTACAAATGAAACTATTATAGATAAAATTGAATTGCGAATAAGAGAATATAAGAAGTCTAAACAAGATATAATTGAAAAATTAGAAAAATTAAAAAATATTTATTCAAATATTGAAAAGAATATAGAAGAACTTAAAACAACAAATACTAATTTCTTAAATCAAAAGGATTTAAAAGATTTAATAAACATAAAACCAAAACAACCAGGAGGAGGAGTTTTAAAAGAAATTACAGGAGGAGATGGAGAAAAAGATAAATTTAAAGAAGAAGTAAAAAACTTAAAGAATGAATTAGGGGATGTTATTAAGAATTTGAATAAATATAAGGCAAATAAGGAAATAACAGATAACATTGAAAAGAAATTAGAAGTTGGCGAAAATTTTATAGATAAAAATACGGGTATGAATTTATTTGAAAAGATATTAAACGAATATAATACGGATATTAAAGAAACTATACCTGAAATAGCAACAGGAAAGTTTTATGATAATGTCGTATTAAATAACTTGGATCCTGAAATAGAACTTAAAATAACATTAACAGATAAGTTAATATTTATATTACTTATATTAATAGTAAGATATGGTGCATTATATATAACAAATTATATAATTGACTTTAATGATATTACAGGTATTAAAAAGGCAATAACTTATTATACCATTGCATATATCTCAATAATAGTAATATTAGTATTAATAATAAACATTGATATATTCCGTTTAAGAATGATTTTCAATTATTTAAATATGCATGTAAATTCAATAAATATTTATAGTCATGTTTTATTAGCAATAATAATTGGATATTTAGTTTATTTGTTAATAATAAATATAAATATTGAAAATGAACCGACAAGATTATCAAAACATGAAAAAATAAAACTCAAAAACAAATTAAGTATTTTAACATTAATAATATTTATATTTTTAGCCTTATTAGTTCTTATTATTTAGGATGATATTTAAAAAAAACAGAAATCTGAAATTTTAAATTAAAAATAGTTGCAAATTTAAAATCTTCTAATTTTAAATTATTTTTATTTATAAAAATTCTATTATTATTTTTATTTATAACTCTTGTATGTGTAGTTTTATGTTCGCTTATAATCATAACATCATCCTTAATATCAAAGTTATTATAAAAATCATTATTTATATTTAAAGAATATGAATTATCAGTTTCTATTTCAAGTACATCAATGATTTCATAATAATATTCATTTATATTTATTACATTTCCGCAACTATCCAAAAGACTTACGCTCCACCTATTATTAACACCTATATCCATATAATTATAAGTATCAATAACTGGTTTTAATGTAGTTTTATTTATATGTACAAATGAATATTCCTGTTTTTTTATATCATCCTTAACCCGTAAAGTTATATAAGGACTATTTTTCATTTTTAAAAAAGATTTTGAAAAACATATACAACATGGATAAATATTATTAGTTTTATTACTTATATCATTATTGGTAGTTATATTTAACTCATTCCTATTTAAATGAATAACAAAAGTTTTATAAGTAGTTATATCTGTTTTAATTATATTAATTACACCATTTCCATTTGTTCCTTTTTGTTCCATTACAACTCCTCCTCCACCACCACTCCCATTTCCATTCCCACTCCCATTTCCACTCCCATTTCTACTTGCATTTCCATTTGTTCCTATTTGTTCATAATCAGTTTCTTTTAATTTTTTTTCTGTTTCTTCTTTTAATGTAGAACGTATTAATTCTATTTCTTTTAATTTTAATTCAATATTAAAATATTCATCTTCATTCATATTAGCATTCATATTAGCATTCATATTAGCATTCATATTAGCATTCATATTAGCATTCATATTAGCATTTGTATTAGCATTTGTATTAGCATTCATATTAGCATTCATATTAGCATTCATATTAGCATTTGTATTAGCATTTGTATTAGCATAGGTGTTTTCTATTTCAGTTTTGATGTAAATAAGAATTTGTTTATTAATGTTATTATCGGGAATGGTGGTTTTATAGTTATTATAAATATAGGTATAAATATTATTAAATTTTTGTAAAGGATATTCATTTATATTATATTTATCATTTAGCATTTTAAGAGTAATTAAATACAATTGTTGTTTATCCATATTAATGTTAATTAATATTAATTATTAAGAGATTTTTTTAAGTAATTGATATTAGGACGAAAGAATTTATTTCTTAGTTTTTTCATAGTAGCATCGTTATAATTAGTGTAAGAAATAACATCTGAAAAGGTTGTGGTATTATCTTTTTTCATCATAATTAGCCAACGTGTTTGAAAAGTAATAGAAAAGATGCCACATTCAGTATTGCTAAATTGATGTTTTTTATTATTAACAAAAATATGAAAATCTTTTTTAAATAATTCTTCTACTTGTTTTTTTATATTCATAAAAACAGGTATTAAATATTTAGGTATTTTTCCTGTTGTACTATCATAATAATAACCACCAAAAGCATTTAAAGAAGGATCTAGAACAAAAAAACTAGAAGTCCAATGAGTTCCAGGTTCATTAGCCTTTGATAAATTAGTTATAAAACCAAGATATTTAATTTTATTTTCATTTATAAGTTCTTTAATATCAATTTTACATTTAGAAGAAATAACACATTCGTTATTTTTATTTCTAATACCAAAATCAATAGGAAAAACGCCTAAGAATTTATAATAATAATCAGGTATTTTTTCATATTGATGTAAAACTTTTTCTATATCAAAATTGGAAAGCCATTCAGTTGGATTTTTAATCCATTCTATGGGTTGTGAAGGTCTTAAATCATTTTCTTCTATTGTTTTCATTTGATTATAAATACGACTATTATGATTTTTAGTTGCTTCTTGTTTAATAATAGAAGTCCATGCCCAAAAATGATTAGATTTAAGTTTATATCTTTTTTTCATGAAATCTTTTATAAGTGAATATAACTCATTTATACTTGTATTTGTATTTGTTTTAATACTAGAAGAAAGGTTTAATTCATTTATGGCATTTATAATAGTAATTAAAGAAGCTTTACTATAACAAAACTTTTGATTTTTATGTACGGAAGAAGGACTACAATACTCCATTTTCTATAATTATTTATGAAAAGAAATAATTGTAATAGTAATAAAACCAGCTAAATGTCTTAATCATATAAGTATCTATGCACGTATAACCTTGATTTTTATAATAATTACGAACACCTGTACCTGCAATAATAGCCATCTTTTTATAGCCATTTTGAATAGCTATCTTTTCAGCGGTTTTAATAAGATTTTTTCCATATCCCTTATGTTGAAGTGAGTTTTTATTATCAGAAGTACCAACTTTTGAAATAGTTGAATAGACATGTAATTCTCTTATTAATCCGCATCCATTTAAAATAGGTAATTGATTTTCATTGGAAGAAATGAGACGTAATCTAAGAAATCCAATTAAGAATTTTTCAGTTTCATAAGAAATGAAATATTCATGACCTCCACTTGCATCATAACGAATAACATTTAATTTAATTTCTGTCTCTGGTTCGTTATCTTTAATTTCACGACAACGAATACAATTACAAGTCCAATTATTAATCCTCATATCTTCTTTTAATAATTGACGCATGTTCGTTGATTGTTGTGAATAACCGCCAAGAATATAATGTCCAGAAATATCACGAATAATACGATTAATACGAAAATATTTTTTTATTTTTATTTTAAATTCCTTAATGATTTCAAATAAGTAATTATCGGAATAAGGAACATAAACACCAGTTTCAAATAATTCTTTTATTTTTGTAAATGGAACAACTGCACACGGATAAATCTTTAACTGGTCTAATTGCAATTCTGGATTTTCTAAGATTTCATCTAACATTTGTTTATCCTTTTCCGGCGAACTTCCATATAAATTCAACATTAAATGACCATCAATTTTATAACAGTTATCTTTAAGTAATTTTATTGCTTTTATTGTTTTTTCAACGGTTTCGCCTCTATTATTCATTCTAAGAATTTCATTATTTGTATGTTGAATTCCTAATTGAACACGTGTGCAATTAAAACGCCTTAGACGTTTAATTTCAGCAATAGAAATTGAATCACTTCTCATTTCAAGAGTTAGACCGATGATATGAATAGCAGCAGTTTCATTTATGTTAATTTCTTCTTCTAATGTTTTTAAAGAACGTTTATTTTCATGATCATCAAAATAAACATTCGCAGAATAATAAAGTTTAGTAATAAATTCTTCTTGATATTCGCGGGGATATTCACTCCATGTTCCGCCTAATACCAGAAGTTCAATCTTATCTACATCATGACCCATTTTTATAAGAGAAGAAATACGAGAATTCATTTGTAAAATGGGGTCAAAGTTATTTTGATTTGCCCTTAAAACCGCAGGTTCTGTATATAAATAACTCTTGGGCTGTTGTACCCAGTTATTATCAGCGGATGGTTTTTCATCGGGACAAAAGGAACATTTATGAAGACAACTAAACGTTCCTTTAACACGTTCACCATTTTCATTAGTATATTCAGGAGTTCCACTGGTAAGAACAGTAATACTAATGATACCAGATTGAGACTTTTGTTTTTTTTTAATTAGTTTTTGTTTTAATTTGATGTCATTTAATTGAAGTTGATTATAGACATTAATTAAATCACTTTTGCTACAATTAATTTTATAGGTGTTTTTGATTTTATGAATGAAATTAAGAGTATCAAAGTTTTCATTTAAATCAGATTTTAAAAATTCTTTTTTAATTAAAATTAAATCTTCAATATCAGTTGTCATTTTTATTTGTTTTTATGATTATAAGAATTATCATTTTTTATATTTCTTTAATAATTTCTTCTTAGGTTTAAGTTTTTTTCCACCTTCACTCCCGAAATAAGTTTCATAACTATCACCTTCTGCTGAAATAACACTTTTAAATAGATATACATAAAAATTAAATTCATGTAATTCTGCATAATTATTTAAATTTAAAGTTTTATTTTTTTCTAAAATTTCTTTTGCTAATGTCTTTAAATTTTCATCTACATATTTTAATATCTTAGGTGCTGTAAATGACTGTAAATTTTCTCTTAAATATTGATTTAGATTTACATTATTTTCAGATGTATCATCAGGTCTTTCTCGTTTTAATTCATTTATTATATTTCTAAAATTACTATCTAATTGATTTATTTGAGGTGGTAATTCTTGTGTATTTAAAACATCTTTACTTGTACTTATATTAAATAAAGGTGTTTGTGGTGGCGGTGGTAATACTAATGCAGTTTCTCCGCCTTTTTTCTTTTTAGTTTTTTTATTTTTACCACCATTAACTATACCTGCATGTCTAATATTAACAAATCTTGATAATAATTGTATAAAATTATCTTCATCAAAACCTAAACTTTCAGCTATCGGTTCTTTATTCAGAATTGATGATACTAAACCTTGAATATAACCACGACTATCAGATTGAACTATAAGAGTATCTAATACATTTTGATTATAATAATGTATAAATTCTAATGTAATTTCAGTATATCTTGCTCTCGTTTCTGCTTTTTTTATTCTAAAATAAGCACCAATATTTATTAAAAATTCAAATTCTTCAAATGGATCATCTAGAAAGTGATGAACAAGATATGTACCTGTTGCACGTACATCAGTTCGTGTAGTAGTAGGTGTATAATCAAAAGAACCACCATAATAAAGATGAGTAAAATCCCGAAATGCATCCCTAGGAATTTCAATAATAAATAAGATATTTTGTAATGGATTTCCTCCTATCATAAATGGATCTGTAACATCAGCTAACATAGTTGCACTTGAAAATGCAATTAATTCTATTACATTACCAATTTTAGTTTGAATTCGTGTTATATCTAATTGATTATTTGCATCTATCCAACCATAATATTTACAAAAATTTAACCATTTTTTACTTTGAATAGACATACCTTTATAAAGCCGTAATGTTTGTATGGTATATTGATTTAAAAAATTTAAACTATGGTCAAAATAATTATAATAAATAATTGCCCAAAAAATTAAAATTTTAATAACTTGTACAGTAATAAATTTATTACGATCATTATCATCATTTCTGATATCTAAATTAGGAGGTGGATTATTTAATAAAGGTAATATTTCTGCTACTCTTTCATATCTAAAAAGATTATTAAAATTTCCATTATCTGTAAAATACCAAACTAATATTTCATTCACTAATTTATAATCAATAATATGACCATTATGAATATTATCTAAATATAACTGTCGGTCTCTTCTAATATCAAAATCAATTTGCCAAGATTTAGCAAACACATCAACTAGATTATAACTCGGTATAGGAATAGGAACTGCTGCCATTCTTTAATAATAAGAAAATAAAAAAATTTATGGTTATAAATAATATTATTTATTACCATTTTATAAACAAATTATTCTAGATATAAACGAATTATTTAAAAATAAAAATTGATTAATATTTAAATATATAATTTAATTATAATATGTCAGCAAAAAATGATTTACAAGAATTTATTAACAAGTATAAATCAGAAAAAGGTAAAGCATATACAAATACAAGTATAGGAGTTCCTAAAATTGCTATGAATATTCCTGCTGAATGTTATGATAAATTCCTTAATTTGTATGCACTTGCAATTACAAGTGGCGTAAATCTTTATTTAACTGAAAAACCATTTGACATTAGTCCTATTCGTGTTGATTTAGATTTTCGTTTTAGTGCAGAAAAGGATATGAAAGGCGATACAATTGTTATTCGTAAATACAAACAAGAAGACATTTATAAAATTATTGATTATTATTTTAAAATCATTAATAATTATTTAGATGTGGATGACAGTTGTAATATCGCTTATATAATGGAAAAAGAACATCCGGTTTTATTTAGAAATAAAATTAAAGATGGCATACATATAATTTTTCCCCATATTATTGTTAATAATAATATTCAACATTATATTCGTAAGAATATTCTAGATAATTCACAGGAGTTATTTAACATTCCTGATATGTGTTGTCTCCATGAAGAAATCGTAGATAAGGCAATTATAAGTGCTAATTGTTGGCAAATGTATAAAAGTAAAAAACCGGATTGCGAACCTTATATCGTTAGTAAGATTTATAAATATAAGAATGGCAAAACGGAGTTATTTAATTATACGATTACAGCCAAAGATGAAATTGATTATATTAAACTATTTTCAATGCGTAAAAAAGACGTAAATCACACAAAAATAAAAGAAGAAAAAGAAAATGAAATTAGTGAATATATAAGACATATCTTACCTTCCTTAGATAAGAAACAAAAGGAAAAATTAGATAATAACATCCTTTCAAATAAAATTATTAATATTACTAAAAATCATATTAATGATGATGAATACACCTTAGCAAAAGATTTAGTATTGGAGTGTTTATCTCATACTCGTGCTGATCGTTATGACGATTGGATACATCTAGGATGGGCACTTCGTAATATTGACTATCGCCTTTTAAATACCTGGATTGAATTTTCTAAAATTAGCAGCAGTTATGTAGAAGGCGAATGTCAGCAATTATGGGATAAGATGAAAAAAGAACATTTAAGTATGGGAACATTAAGATGGTGGGCAAAAGAAGATAACATGCTCAAATACACGGAGATTATTAACAATTCAATTATTCCTCTTATTGATATTGCTATTAGTTCTGATGGAGCTCATTATGATATCGCAAAAGTAGTGCAAGCTATTTTCAAGGGTGAATATAAGGCAATTAATAAGGATACGTGGTATAAATACGACAAGGATAAACATAAATGGGTTAAGACACGTGAAGGTTTAAAATTAAGACGTGAGTTAAGTGAAGAAATCTTTAAGAAATTTCATGACCGCGCCTGTTATTATACTAATCTTATGCTTACAACAAGTGATAATGGACAAAAGGAGATTTATAATAAGAAATCTGAACAGGCAATTAAGATTTCATTAAAATTAAAACAGGCAGGATTTAAGGAAAGTGTAATGAAGGAATGTAAATGTTTATTCATAGATGAAAAATTTGAAGAATTGTTAGATAATAAGCCTCATTTGCTAGGATTTGAAAATGGTGTTTATGACTTAAAATTGCATATTTTTAGAGAAGGAATGCCAGATGATTACATTTCGTTATCTACAAATAAACATTACATTCCTTTTAATATTAATTTTGCTGAAATAGAAGAAATTAATGATTTCTTTTCAAAGTTATTTACAAATGAAAATATTCGTAATTATGTTCTAGATATCCTTGCATGTGCTATTGATGGAAGCATAGCACAAGAACGGTTTTACATCTTTACGGGTCAAGGAAGTAATGGTAAAAGTCGTCTTCTTGATTTGATACAAAAATCAATAGGAGATTATTATGCAACACTTCCTATTGCCTTATTAACACAAAAACGAGTAGCTTCTAATTCAGCCCAAGGAGAAGTAGAAAGAACCAAAGGAAGAAGATTTGCAATCTTACAGGAACCGAGTGAAAATGATAAAATTAATATTGGTTATATGAAAGAATTATCAGGAAATGATCGTATCTTAACCAGAGGTTTATATAAGGATCCTTATGAATTTAAACCTCAATTTAAGATGATATTAGCTTGTAATGAACTTCCGGAAGTTCCAAGTGATGATGGTGGAACATGGAGAAGAATTCGTGTAATTGAATTCTTATCAAAATTCTGTGAAAATCCAAATCCTGAGAATAAAAGCGAATTTCCAATGGATTTACAATTATCAGAGAAATTAGAAAGATATTCTGATTATTTCATATCAATGTTAATTGAAAGACATAAGGGAATTAATCCAACTAAGATTATTGAACCAAGAGAAGTTATTAATGCTACACAAAAATACAAAAGTAATAATGACCTTATCGGACAGTATATTAGTGAAAATATTATTAATGATGCGACAAGTAAAGAAAAGGTTGGTATTATGGAAGTATTTAATGACTTTAAACAATGGGGAGTACGCGTTGGTCATAAAAAATTACCTGATAGAAATCAGCTACGTTCATATTTAGAAAAGTTGTATGGTATTTATGATAGTAAAAATGGTTGGAAAGGATTTCGTTTTAAAAATGATGATTAAATTAGACGTAAAGACTAAAAGATTTAAATTATTTTTTTTATTTCAATTCTATATTCATTGTAATCATCGTCATATTCATATTCATCATCATAATAACATATATGATTATAATAAATATGATATTTACCCATATCAGATGTGAAAACAAGAAATAACTTTGATTTGTCAAATGAGATTAAATTTAAATTTAAGGAATTGATAATAATTTCAAATAATTCTATTGTAGCATCTTTTTTATTTATATTTATAAAATAATTATAAGATTTCAATGTTTCATCATCGGTCTCGTTTATTTCTTCAATAGTTTCATTAATACCACTAATAATTTCTTTGATATTCATATCTTGTTAGTAAAGATAAAAACACATGTAAATATTCATTTTTTCTTAAAAAAATAAAAAATGATATATAAAAAGAAAGATAAATTAAAAACTAATGGAAATAGATAAATTAGACTATGTTATTCAACATTTAAAAGAAATGTTAGTATTAAGAGGTGATAATATAGACGAATTTGAGGAACATGAAGTAGAAGTAAAACGAGAAGATTTTTATAATGATAATACCTTAATAGATTTTCATACAAGTAATACTGCTATTATATTTGCTTTAACTAAACAATTACGTTCAAATATAATAGATACTCTTAAAAAAAATAAAACAAATATGGATGGTTTCGTAAAAGATTTTAATGGAAAAACGAATATCATAATTGTTTTAAATAATGATGTTTTAACAACACCTTCAATAACTCAATTATCAATAATTGATAAGATTTTACAAAAGAAAAATGGAATGCTTCAATATTTCCATTTTAATGAGTTATTGTTTAATCCAACTAAACATCAATTAGTACCACCTCATAGGAAATTAACACAAGACGAAGCAAAAGAAATAATGGAAAAATATAACATTAAAAGTAAAATTCAAATGCCATGGATTTTACATACCGATGTAATAGCAAAATGGATAGGATTAAAACAAGGAGAGTTAGTAGAGATTATTAGATATAATGAAAATAGCGGAAAATCTTATTATTATAGATGTTGTGTTTAATTTTTTTTATTATTATATATAGATATATATATGGTTATAGAAAATAAATACGAAAATAAAATTCCAGTAGTTGAAGGGTATTTAGATTCTACTTTTACGGGATTTATAGACATATCAAGTAATGCAAAT
>Ga0129333_10002787_pt1 | contig 16320 bp, 15 predicted proteins | sample CPB6_08_DNA_FD_94474 | JGI IMG/M metagenome (GOLD analysis project Ga0129333, IMG submission 94474) | Freshwater to marine salinity gradient microbial communities from Chesapeake Bay, USA - CPBay_Sum_0.6_0.8_DNA | ecosystem: Environmental > Aquatic > Marine > Coastal | place: USA: Chesapeake...
CACCAGCAGCAACCTTGGCACGAATCGCCTCAGCAACCACCTCAAGAGAGCGCACCACAGCACCTGGAGTGGCTGAAACCACAGGCGTTTCTACACTGAATTCAGTGTTGGCAGTTTTGCGAGCAGGCATGAGAACCGTCCGTCTTTTCGTACTACATGATAAAACGCGGTCCTACGTTGACGTTCCCTACGACAAACACCTCGAAGCCCAAGCGGAACTAGAAATGCAAGGCGCCGAGGTTTACCACGCCGCTCTCCTCAGTTCGCCACCCAAATCAAGGAAATACAGGACTGGCGCTAGACTCAAACAAAGGATGTATTAAGCCGTGCCCGCCACGATTGATGCCACTTTGAGCGGGGCTTCGGCCAACTCGTACGTGACGCTTGCGGCGGCCAACACCTATTTCGAGACGGTCCCCGATTCCAGCACCTGGACTAGCAAGACCGACGACCAAAAGAACCGCGCGTTAATCTCCGCCACCCGCTGGATCGACGGCCTGAGCTTCTACGGCGACCGTTGCACCACAACCCAAGCCCTCAAGTGGCCTCGCGAGGACTATACGGTTGACGGCATCGACCTTGCCTGCACGCTGATTCCCGAGCCCATCAAAGTCGCCACCTACGAGCTGGCACGTGCCCTCGCCAACGACACCGACGCCATCACCGGCACCACCGGCACCACGGGCATCTACGACCAAGTAGAACTCGGCGAACTCAAAGTCAAATACAACAAAACCAGCCAAACCAGCGGCGTCATCAACAACGTCTTCGACGTCTACCCCTGGCTGCAGTCCTACCTAGGCCCTTACTGCATGGGCGGCGCCGCCAACTACGCCGTCCGTCTCTTCCGAGGTTGATATGGGCCTCATCGACGACACCTTCGGCCCTATTCCAGCCACCATTCTCAACGAGTGGGGCGAAACAATCACCTACATCAAAACCGCCACCCCCCGCACCTACAACCCAACAACTGGTGCAATAACCGGCTCGGACACTAACGTCACCCTCAAAGCCGTCATCACCCGCGTAAACCCGCGCGAATCCGAGGGTTTGTACCAAACTACCGACCTCAAGGTCATCATCGGTACCAGCGAGCTTGGAACGTACTTTCCAACCGAAGCCGACCGCATCCAGTACACCCAAGACGGCGCCACCCGCGAAGCCAAGATCATCGCTATCACCAGCTATCGCGGCACAAACCCCGTCATGCACACCTTCATTGCGAGGCCCCAATAATGGCTAGGCGCATTGGCACAAGGCGCAACGATGTTCGAAATCTTGGTACAGACGCGCTAGCAGCCATAAATCAAGCTTGCAGAAGTGCTGCTGTTGAAATAATGAACGACTTAGGGCGTCTAGGTCCGGCGTACACAGGCGAATTTAGGGATAGCTGGATAGCTATTCCTGTAGGCGGTGGAGCAAGCGGTAGCGCAGGTGGCGAATACCCCTATCAAATTCAAGATGTACCGGAGCTGTCTTTAAATAGGCGTGAAGTTGCCAGAGCGGTAAAATTCACTATCGAAAATACACAACCATACGCCGAATACGCTTTAGATCTAAAAGAGGGGAACTTTTATCCTCCAGACGAATTTGGCCCCATAAAAGAACCAGTAAAAGAAGGCAGTAGAGCGTCCGGCCTAACAAAACGCGGAGACATTTCTTCCGACGGCGTAGGCGAAGCCAAAAGCACGGCCGAACTTGACTGGTACGCTACCTACGCTTCAGGCGGGGGTATGCAAAAAGCTCTAGAACGTGGAGTAAAGCTGGGATTTAAAGCATGAACTACCAATCAATCCGCGCCGCCGTCGAGAATCCCTTACTCACAGCGTTTGGCGCTTTAGTCCCTGCCGTACCTGTTTACTTCGACAACATCACAGCAGTACCGCCCAACACAACCACTGAGTACGTCCGTGTCAATGTTACTTTCGGCATTACCAACGAACCCACTCTTACCTCCAGTGTGGATAACGCTCGTGGCGCAGTTGTCATCCGCATTTTCACGGAAAAAGGCAAAGGCCCAGCCCGCAATCAAACATTACTAACTACAGCGGTAGGTGTACTTGAAACCATCAACAACAGCACAAAAGGTGTTAGCGGTGTGTATTTCAAAGTAGGTGAAATAAACGGGCCGACATTTTCTGCCACGGAAGAATCTCCCCATTTTGTGGGACGTATCGAGACTTCCTACGTGGCAACTGTGTTGTCATAGGAAATGTTTGTAGTGGGCGCTAACCTGTATTAAGCCGGGCAGTGCCCGCCCACAAACGTCATCTTTGGTACGCCCAATGGCAACCACCGTTCTGTCCGGCACGTCCGGCGCTCTCTACTACAAACCTGCTGGCACCACCGGCACCTTTGGCGAAGCTGCCGTTAACACCGGCACCGACGTCATCACCGTTGCTCCCTTCCTGAACTTCAAGGTCGGCGACCCGGTGAAATTCCGTGTGGTGAACAGCCAGACCGGCGGCTCCGGCACCGGTACTCTGCCTGCACCTATCTCGGACGCCACCACCTACTACGTCCTGAGCTACACCGCCAACACCGGTGCACTCACCGTCTCCACCTCCGCTGGTGGCACCATCCTCGCCATCACCGACGACGGCACTGTTGCTGCCCCCAACGAATTTGAGGTGTACTACGCCGACTTCGCCGTTGTCGGCCAAGTCCGCGACTGGAGCTTCGAAATTTCACGCGCCGAAATTGACGTCACAGTCATCGGCCAAACTCCTGGTCAGTACGTTCCTTTCCGCAGCTACATCTCCGGCTTCGGCGATGGCACTGGCACCGCAACGGTCTACATGACCGATGAGGACGCTGCCCTCTCCAACCGCATGATCGAGGACGTGCTGCAGCGCCAGCAAAACGGCGCCGCCTTCAAGCTGTACACCGACCGCGTATTCAGCGGCGGCACTCTGAGCGATACCCTGAGCCGCTCGATCAGCTTTGATGCTGTGTTGACCTCCGCCAGCCTCAACATCAATCCCGACGACGCCCAATCGGTGACCGTCAACTTCCGTCCCGCCGGCACCCCGACCTTCGACTTCTCCAAGTCCTGATAGGCTGCTGGAGCAGTTGGATTCAGCACCCCGGCCTAACCGCCGGGGTTTTTCATGTCTAGTCCGCTACAGTAGTCCGAGAAAGCACAGGATTAAATGCCTGCCTCAATTCCAGTCCGCGCCATTGATCGCCTGCGCAAAGCAGCCAATCTGGAGCCGGTAAAAAAGCAAGTTGAGCTGTCCGACGGCAGCACATTTGAAATGTGGGTGGCACCGCTGACGATGGCCGAGCGCGAACGCGCCCAGAAACAAGCCAAGTCTGACGACGCCAACGCTTTCGCACTCCAACTGCTGATCGCCAAAGCACTCGACGAAAACGGCACCAAGTTGTTCAGCGCCGGCGAACTGGACGTCCTCAAGAACGAAGTCAAGGACAAGGATCTCCAAGCTCTGATGCTGGCAATCCTGACCGACGACGCCGAGCCCATCGACCCCAAGAACTAGCCAAGGAGCTTCGCCAGGACAACTGGCTCATGCTCCAGTTCGGCGTCGCCAAGGAGCTGGGACTTAGCCTCGGCCAAGTCCGCAGCACAATGACCGCCGAAGAACTCCTTGGCTGGAGCGCCTACTTCCAAATCCTGAACGAGGACCAGCAAAAGGAGTTTGAGAAGGCCAAACGCCGCCGTTAACCCGGCGGCTTTTTTGTCGCGTAAACTGGACATACGCATAAGGTTGTTTCGGTGGCCAACTACTCAGCCAATATCCAGCTTGTAGTTCAAGGCCAAGACCGCCTTAAGTTTGTACTTAACTCAGTAGAAAAATTAAACTCCATTATATCTCGATTAAAACCTATTAACTTACTAGCCGCAGGACGTGGTTCTGGTGCGGATGTAATTAACCAAACTAAAAAACAACTCGACGATTTTTCCCGTGCAATCGTAAATTTTAAACCTGAAGGAATACAAAAAAGAGCCAAAGAACTTAGCAACACCTTAGCCGGATCTGCTGCGCAAGCGGATGCACTAACTATTGCACTGGAAAATGTCGGACTAAAAGCAGGAGGCTTTTCAAAGCAAGCAGCCGAAGTAAAAAATTACGCGCTAGCACTGGAGCAAGCCAGGCGCAATGCGGAGCGTTTAGGTGCTATTAGCCAGCAAGTACAACGCGGCGCTCGTATTCAAACTATGGCAGAGAGATTTAACGTCTCACCTGCAACAATCGAACAGCGTTTAAACAACTTACGGAACATTCGATACGCAAAAGACCGTGAAGCAGAAGCTGCTCGCTTCATGGCCCTAAAGCGGGAGGAAGATTTTGAACTGCGTCTACAAAAAATCCGTGAACGTAACGCTGCAACACAAGAAAAGCAGGCAGCCCAACGAGAGCGCCTCAGTAATGTCGCCCTTGGCGCCGGCTTTCCTTTGCTCTTTGGAGGCGGCCCAGGGGCTGTCATCGGTGGCGGTCTGGGCGGTCTCGTCGGTGGACCCGGAGCTTTTGCCGCTCAAATCGGTTTAAGCGCTATCGGTCAGCAACTTGACCAAACCCGCCAAACAGCCGGAGAGTTTGCTAAGTCCCTCAAAGAGGGCGGAGATGCTGTTGCTTTTCTAGATGCAAATATAGGAACACTGGATCCACGCACACGAGCACTACTTACTAATTTGCAGCAATCTGGTCAAACAGTTAGAGCAGCCAGAGTAGCTTTTAAAGAATTATCCGATGCTATAGGACGCGAAAACGCCATAGCTTTAAAAGAGGCCGGCGACCAGACAAACGCCTACACAAAAGGCTTGGATCGTTTACGCCTTGCTTTTGTCGCTACTGGTTTACGCGCAAACGAATTTTTCAACAACCTAAAAAGAAACCCGCTAGGCACAGAAAAACCTTTTACTGAGAAAGCTCTAGAAAGATTTTTTCCTCCTGCGCAAAAAACACCACAAGCCGGAATTACTGCAGAAGCAGCGGAGCGTATCCAGACACTCCGAAGAGAAACGGCTATTTTGCAAACTCAGGCTACACTCGGCACATTAAGTACTAAAAATAGCTTAGAGCAATTTGTTTACGTTAGTCAGCGGGTAATTCAACAAGAGCGCTTAAAAGAGCAAGCAGAAATTGAGTACAAATTTAAACAAGGACAGATAACACTTACCGAAAAGTTGCTGATGCTTGAGCAGACACGTTTAAATGCTCAGGTAGGACTGAACAATCTAGAGCGCCAGCGTCTTGAAGAAATTCGCAGGCGGCAAGAGGAAGCTACACGTGCTGCTGAAGAAGCCCAGCGTGCAGCAGAAGCTGCATTGCGCGCTCGCGTTGAAGCTGTTTCTTCGCTTTACGAAGAGGAAAAAAGGTACTACGACCTTGTTGTTCAAGGTAAAGAACTGCTGGTAGGCCCAGGTGCTGCCGTAAATGAGCAACTCAAAAACCTAAATGAAGTCAAATTTAGGGATTACGAAATTCTGCGATTAGAAAAAGAACAGGCTACAGTAGAAGCACAAAAAACCGGCACAGTAGCACAAGTAAATGCTTTATACGATCGCAGACTTGAAAATTTAAATCAACAATATGCCGTACAGGAACAACAACTAAAACTTGAGTACAACCGTATCCGACTAGAGCAGCAGCTGTCTGCCCAAAATCGTAGAGAGGGTATTCAAAGCGCTGTTGATCCTATACGGCAACAACAAAACCAGCTGGAACTAGATGTCCGCGCGTTTACAACTCCCGCAGCTGTCATAGCCAAAGAAGAACTGGCGTTAAAACAACGTAACCGCCTGTACAACGAAGAACTACCTATTTTGCGAGAAATAAGCACACTAAATACTGAAATAGCATCTTTGGCTTTTAGCGAAGAAGCCGTAGCAGCTAAACAGCTCGACTTAGTGGCGCAACAGCAAAAACTATCTGCTATTCGAGAAGAGCTAGGATTACTGGACCAGCTTGAACAAAAGCAACTTAAACTACAGGAATTTTTTACTCAATATGGGCAACTTATACAAACAGTTAGTGGGGAGATAGCTGGTGTTATTACCATGGGCGTATCTGAAATGGTTAGAGGCACAAAAACAGCTCAAGAAGTATTTTCCGAGTTTTTAAACGCTGTCGGTAACGCTCTGTTGCAAACAGCACAGCAAATGATTGCTAGTTACATTGCAATAGGTGTAGCCAAGATATTTGCAGGTCTCGGAGGCGGAGGTGGCGGTAACCCGTTGGATACCTCCGGGTTTAAGCAGTATCCAATGCTTGAAGGGCCAGGGTTTACTCCTAGAGCAAACGGCGGTCCCGTTAATAGCGGCCAACCTTATCTAATCGGCGAGCGCGGTCCTGAATTGTTTGTTCCAGGGACCGGCGGTAGCGTCGTACCTACAAGTGATCTTCGTTCTGCTATGGGCACTAGCAGCGGTTCTGCTAGAACCCCTGTACTTAACATGAATTTTGAAACCACCAACATCGGCGGGGTGGAATACGTCAGCCGCGATCAACTGGAAGCCGCCATGGCCTCCACACGCCGTGATGCTGCCCGTGATGGTGCCAAACGAGGAATGTCCATGACACTCGATAAGCTGCAGCAAAGCCCCGGTACTCGCGGGCGCGTAGGACTCCGCTGATGACTGCACAATTCCCCGGCATCAAACCAGCGGAACGCAGCTTCCGTCTCGGTCAGTACCCCGTCAAAAGTTACCGCGCCCTGTCTGGCGCCACCGTCAAGCGAGCCTTCGGCAACCGCGCTTACGGCTACGAACTACAGCTCAGCTTCAATAACATCAGCGACGCCGTAACGTCTCAACTGATTGATCACTACAACGCCACCAGCGGCGGCTTCGAGCGCTTTACTTTGCCGGCTGAATTGTTCGTTGGCATGAGCACCACACTTGCTGGCAAGATCCAATCGCCTACGCAAATCAAGTGGGAGTACACCAACCCACCTGAGGTTCGTTCAGTTATTAGTGGTCGCAGCACCGTAACCATCAACCTTGCCGGAGAGCTTGATTACTGATGGCTGAAATCCGCATCGCCCAGTATTTCAAACTTGTCACCGCAACACAAATATTGCGGTATCAAAACTACTTCGTTGGCGCGTCTAGCACCTACCTCAGTGAGTCTTATGCCTTTGCGCCATTCCGTGCCGAAGGTGCGCTCGCTTCGTTGAACGGCGATAACGAAAATCTGCGCATCCTGTTTCCCAATATCGAAGTTGCCCTACGGCTAGTGGAACAAGCCAACGGCAACCGCCTCAGTGAGCTGACCTTCGTAACAGCGTGGCTAAACGCCAGCGAAGAGATCATCACCCCAATGGTTGATTACTACATCGGCATTGGCGCCAGCTACAGCGATACCACGATTGAACTGCGCTTCCGCTCTGCCGTAGACAGCGTTGGCAGCGCCTTCCCAGCCCGTACGTTGACCCGCGATCTTGTCGGACCACTGCCACTAAACAGCGAACTGTATTTACGGTGAACGATCTGATCGGCTTGAAGCGTGCGTGGGGCGCCTACCCCAACGATGGCTCTGGCACGGTCGATTGCTGCCTGTTGTTTGCCGAAGTCCGTCGCCGCCTTGGCTACTACGACCACACGCCCGACTTTGCGTGGTACTTCGAGCGGTACACAGACGAAACCTTCCCGCGACGGATCATGGCGAAGTGGCTGTTGCAGAACGGCACACGGCTAAACGGTCCCGAGCCTCACGCGGTCGTGCTGTTACCCGGCTCAAGCGGTGGTGCCATGGGTACAGTGTTGGATGACGGCAACGTGCTGTTCATCACCGAAAAATCCGGCGTCGTTATCGCTCCGATACCCGCTGGCACCGGTCACTACTTTCGGCTCCACAAATGACGCGCCGCCTGCTGCCCTACGAACATCAGCTGATCAAAGAGCTGGGCATCAGCGAAGCGGAATACCTTGAATTTGCCAAGGCACAGTTTGACCACTCGCGCACACCTAGCGACAAGCTTGCCACTCCCCAAAACTGGGAAACGGTCGCCATTGTTCTGACGATTGTTGGCGTTCTTTTTCAGGTTGGTGCGGCACTACTGGCACCCAAACCAGAGCTTCCCTCACAACAAAACCAACGTCGTCGCCGCGATCAATCGTTTGCCCCGCGCTTTGGATTTAACAGCGCCCAAGAACTCGCAAAGTACGGCGATCCAGTCAACCTTGTTTATTGCAACGTCAACCAAAACGAAACCGGCGGTGTTCGCGTAGCCACCTCACTGGTGTGGTCCGCCGTCCAAAGCTTTGGCTCTAGTCAGTTCATGCAAATGATGGCCGTGATTGGCGCATCAAACATCAGTCCTGACGGCATCGCACTGGGACGCACGGCTTTTGGTCAGATGCCAATTCGCCAATTCAGCGCCCAGCGTTATTGGTTGTACTTACGCCAGAACGGAATCCTTCGTTTCAGTGATCTGCGCAGCGGCAGCGGTACTGATCCTTCCCGCAGCAGCGAACCCAGCGAGAGCTATACCTACCGCTCCAATCTCGTTGGCACACAACGCGAAGACGGATTCAGCCAAGCATTTTCACCTTCAACGCTGACCAAGTGCGGTGTATATGCGCCTATACCAATCAATGTGCGCTATTACGACCGCGACGAAAAAGGTAAGTCAGAAAATGCAGAACTAGGAATCGAACTGGATACGAATGACTTGGGTAGTTACTGGCCACTCAATCGCCTAGACAACACCCGTTCATTAGTGCCACTGGGTCATCGCTTCAGGATGCGGTTCAAATCGCTTTCCAGCAATGGTGCCAGCGATGTACGCCAAGCTGCATCAGAACTGCGTCGCACACTGGTTAGCAACATTGATGTTGCCAGCACCTACAAACTAGGCAGCGCACATTTCCGCGTTGTCGGCCCCGTTGACGATCTGGAGCTTGATAACGACGCTATCAATGTCACCTTTGAGTGCGTGCAATCAGGCATCTGCCCAGAGGAAGATTACTCAACGGTCAACTTCAAACAAAACGAAACCGAAGCACAGGCAGAGATTATCCGCCTAGATGCTGAAATTGCTGAGCTGAACAGGCTGCTGACTACCAGCACTCCCATCCTCAAACCCGGTGTTGGCACTGGAGCGGTCAACAAGCTAAACGAAATTAACAGCCTTATTGATCGTATTGAAGATCTGCGCGATAAGCGTTGGACAGCAGACGAAATTGAGCAAATTGCAAACGATGACGGCAATACGTTTGACCCTGTTGTAATTCGCTTTGCCACCAAAGTAGAAGATGCTCGCAGCAGAAGAAAAGACCTACAAGATCAGATTGATGATGAACTAGACAAGCCTTCTGCCCAGCGCCGTAGAGATCGGATCCGCGACTGGCGCAATGAAATCCGAGACATTAACCGTCGCCTCAAAAACCTACAAGCAAAGCTTGACGAAGCCATCCGTCAGTATGGATTTAATACCCCAACTGGTGGCAATCTTCGCAGTGATCGTAAATACTTTCTGCGTCAACAAGCCAAACTGCAGGAAGAAATTTCACAGATTTATGGCGACGCCAACAACATTGATACCGGCGCCACTGAATCCCGCAATCAAGGCTGGCAAAACCAGATAAACGCCAAGCTAACTGAACGCACCTACTACGAAAGCGTTCTCAAGGATCCAGAGCTTCTGAACGACTTCTTTAACACCAAGTGCTTGGTAAAGATCGAAGAGGCCGCCTACGAAACCATTACGCCTTGCCGCGTTGTTGATTTCGCCCTCAAGGCTCGCGTCTTTAAGCGCGTCCAAGGTCGCCAGAAACAATACGGCGAAGTGTCGATGGATAACTACAAGGACAGTGATAACGGCACAAAACTGCGGTCTATGTTCTTCTGGATCTGGTATCGCCGCACCGGTGGCGAATGGCGCCGCGTGGAACGCATCTTTGCTATCCGCCGTGGTTCCGACGTTGATAACTACATCTCCCTGAAGTTCATCGCTGATGACAACATCGGCAACTGGCAATTTAAGTTTGAGCCGATTGCTGAAACCGCTGCGGAAATGCGGCAGTACGGCTTTACGGATTTTGCCTACATCGAAAACGCTGGCACTGATCAGCAGGTGACCGGACCCGTTGGCGGACGTTTCACTTTCAAAGGCAAACTACGCAACCGCGATGGTCTTGTCGCACCAATCAACCGCAACCCGTCTGAACTAGACGAATGGGGCTTGTTCTCCATGCGTTCAGATACCCAACTGAGCTTCAGCTTTGACAACGGCCCCGAACTTGAAATCAAGGCTGTCACCGAGCAAAGCACCGAGCCGCTGACGAATTACCCCTCGCTGTACAGCAATCTCACGATGCTGGGTTTCAACATTTACAGCGGTCAAGGCGTACAAGATCTGCGCTCTATGTCGGTGTTCGTCAACAGGGGCAAGCTGGTACGTCAACTCAACGATGACGGCACATACGCCAGCACGCCAAACGTGGCTACCAGCCTTTTGCCCGAAGTTTTCCTAGACACGATCATTGATACGGTTGACGGAATCGGTCAGTACGCCAAAGTTGCTGGCATTGATCTGGTTGCACTCGCCAAGGCCAAACGCTTTTGCCTACGCAACAACCTGTTTTTTGATGGCGTTATTGCCGAGCCCACATCTTGGCGACAGTTCTGGGCTGAAACCGCGCCTTACAGCCTGCTGGAACTGGGACGTATCGGCGGCAAGGAAACACTGATCCCTGCAGTGCCTTGCGACAACGCCGGCAACATCACCCGCACCGTACCAATCACCGCCATGTTTACGGCGGGCAACATCCTTGAGGATTCGTACAAGGAAGAATTTATTGACTACGGCAGCAGCGTTCAAGATCTGATCGCCACAGTCATCTATCGCAACACCGAACGCGATGGTGTGTTCCCGCGTAACGCCAGCGTTGATGTATCGCTAAAAGACGTAACCGAGGCAGTTGCAATCCGGCAGACCTTCGATCTATCCCAGTACGTCACCAACAGAGCGCAAGCGATCCTGTACGCAAAACTGCTTTGCCAGCAGCGCCGTCACATCCGCCGCAACATCGAATTCCGCACCTTCCCAACCGATAGCCCTTTGACTCCTGGCGCCTACATCTACGTGGACGTGGGGCAGCAGGAATGGCAAAGCATCTACAGCGGCCAAGTTGAAAGCGGTGGTGCGCTCAATATCCCGCTGACGCAAGATGTACCCAATGGCACCTACAACGTGTTGCTGTACCGCAGCGGTCAGGCTGTCGTCAGCACCAGCGCATCAATCAGCAGCAACGTAGCCAGCAGCCTCGCCGGTTACGAAGGATGGTTGTTTGTGCTTGGAACAGCAGTCAAAGCCAAGCGCGTCTTCCGCATTGTTGAAGTGCAAATGGATGAAGAGGGCGAAGTTAGTGTCCGCGCCACGGAACATCCCTGCGATACCAGCGGTCAGAGCCTGATTGCAGACTTTAGTGATGGGCTGTTCACAGTCCGCTAACCTGAAAACACGCACAGTATTGGGTCATGGGCTTTTATACCGGACGCTCCGGCTCGTTGGTAGTGGACGGCAAACCCGTGGCCAAGATCCGCGATTGGTCCCTAGAAACCACCGTTGAGCTGTTAAACACCAACACCGTCGATAGCACTAGCAATACCTTTACTCCTGGCATCAAAGGCGCATCCGGCAGCGCCACTCTGATGTACTACAGGTTGGAAGCTGGCGAATCTGCAACCTATACCCAGTTCACCGCGCTACTGAGCAAAATCCATAAGGTTGGGGCAGTCACCGAATCTGACCGCGTGTTGATGCAACTGCGCACCAGCACCAACGCCAACGACGACATCCAGTTTTACGCCTACATCACGTCCGCTCAGCTTGGTGTTTCCACGGGCGAACTGTCATCCGTACCGATTCAATTCACCGTTGATGGCGACTTCCTCGCCGGAGGCGTAATCGAATGACGGTTTTCCTTGGTGCGCATGGCACGGTCAAATTACGCCGCAGCTCTGGCAGTCAACTTGTCAGCGTCCAAGACGTTATCGATCCTGCAGACGTAAATACAAGTCTTAACCGTATCGGTCTTGATACGTCGCTAGATAACATCCTGACGGGTGACCGCGTAGACATCAGCACCACCGATGCACGCGGCTTGGTGTGTTTTGCCGCCAGTGCTTGGCAGTCCGCCACTGTTGAATCGGAGATTTCCGCTTATGTCAACGTCAACGCCGCTGGTGGCCTGCGTTTCTTCGCCACCTTTGCTGACGCGGTAAACAACAATCGCTCAGCCGAGTTAACAACGTACGCCTTCACTGGCGCACCCATTGCGATCACTTACAGCATCCGCGACGTTAGTTACAACACCATCGGGAACGTCGTCAGCTATCAGCTCAATACCGACCGCGAGGCACTCGACTCAACCACCCTCAACGACAAATTCAGGAATCAGTATGCCGCCGGCCTGATCAGCGGCAATGGAACGATTGACTGCCTGTTTGATTACACAACAGACGGTACAAAAGAAACGCCGCTGGTGATGCTGCAACTGATCCAGCGTTTAGACGTTGGCAGCGAATTTGAGTGCGCTTTTTACCTGACGGACGGGGAGATTGATCCACAGGTTCAAACAATTTTTTACCAAGCCACCGCAATGGTCACGCGGTCTGGCGTTGAGGTGAACTCCAATGACGTGATTCGTTGCGCGATTGATTTTGTAACCACTGGCGAGATCCGCTTGTTGGTGGGACGCCCTGCCGACTACATCCTCAAGGAAGACAACGACCGCATCGTGTTGGAGCAATCTCTGGACTTCCTGTTGCAGGAAACAGACGACTAAACTGCTATTACGACTGCTGGTGTTTGGAGGCTGAGCCTTGTCGGACCAACGCATTACCCAATTACCGGCACTGCCCAAGGCTTCCGCCGCCGCTACCGATGTTCTGCCTGTTGCTGACGTATCAGCCAGTCAGACCAAAAAGATCACTGTCAAAGATCTTGTTGATGCCGGCCTTGACCTTGTAGACGCTGGCAGCATTGATCTCGACAAGCTGGATCAGTCCAGCACCACCAAGATTGGGGCAACCGCCCTTGCTAGCGGAGCCGTAACTGCCGCCAAGCTCGCCGCCGATTCCAGCATCGCGGTTGATACCACCGCCCCAGTTTCTGACAACTTTGAAGGTCGCGGCTACTACAACAGCAGCACCGGCGCACTCAAGGTTTATTCGGCTGGCGCTTACGCAGACGTTACGGCTTCGATTGCCAACGACGCTGTAACCACCGCCAAGATTCTTGACGGCGCAGTCACCACCGCAAAAGTCAGCGACCTTGGCACCGCTGCCCTTGCTAACGGGGCGGTCACCTACGCCAAAATCCAAGACGTAAGCGCCACCGACAAGCTGCTGGGACGCAGCAGCTCAGGCGCTGGTGATGTTGAAGAAATTACGTGTACGGCTGCTGGCCGTGCATTGCTTGACGACGCCGACGCTGCGGCCCAACGCTCCACGCTCGGTCTTGGCACTCTCGCCACTCAGTCCGGCACCTTCTCTGGTACGCACAGCGGTACCACTTCTGGTACCAACACTGGCGACCAAACGATCACGCTGACCGGTGACGTTACCGGTTCTGGTACGGGCAGCTTTGCCGCCACCATCGCCAGTTCTGCTGTAACCGAAGCCAAGGTTGCCAGCAACGCGATCTCTACAAACAAAATTGTTGACGACGCCGTAACCGCCGCAAAGCTCGGTGATAACAGCGCGATCATCGTCAGTAACGCCACCCCCAGCGGCTCTGGCGCATTTACCGGTCAGCAATGGCTGAACACCGCAACCGGCCTTGAGTACACGTGGACCGGCAGTGCTTGGCAACGTCAAGCAGCGATCAACACCATCACCGTCAGCGACGCCACCCCACTCGCCTATACGGTCAGCTACCCCGATAACTTCAGCGCCAACATTGACGTAACGCTGGACACCCAGCCCGCAAACCACGTCTTTATTGGTCCCGCCAGCGGCGCCGATGCCGCCCCAACATTCCGCGAACTGGAACCTGGCGACTTACCTAACGCCACCGCCAGCACTAAGGGCATTATCCAACCCGGTACTGGTTTAAGTGTCAGCAGCGGCACGCTCAATCACACCAACAGCGCCACTGCCGGCACCTACCCCAAGGTCACGATTGACGCGCAAGGCCACGTCACGGCTGGCACAACGCTTTCTGCATCAGACGTTCCCGAGCTTGCGGCAAGCAAAATCACCAGCGGCACCTTTGCCACTGCGCTGATTGCTGACGACGCGATCACTGGCGCCAAACTTGCCGATTACTCAACGGCACAGATTGGTGAAGCACTGCCAACCGCTCAATTTATTGGGCAACTGTTCTTCAACCCACTTGATAAATCCTTCTATCTCTGGGACGGTAACGTTTGGCAGCCTGTCGGCGTCTCCCTTGGTGAACTGGTTTTTGCCGGCACCTACGACGCCAACGTAAACGAGGTTCTGACTACCACCACAGTTGGCGCCGCTGTTGGTCTTGCTGCTGGCGACCCACTGCCCAACGCTTCCAGCACTCTTACCTCGTATTACGTGGTAGTTGCCGAGGCCGGTACTGGCACCGCTCCCGCACCTGCTGTTGCTCTGGCACCGCCGGACATCATCCTTTGCGATGGCGCCAACTGGACCGAAATCGACGTGTCCAGCACCTACGTGGCACAAACTGCCGCCAACGTGGGTTTCAGTCCTGCTGGCACGATTGCAGCCACCAACGTCCAAACCGCTGTTGAAGAAGTTGCAACTGAGGCGGCTAACGCCAGCAACCTGACAAGCGGCACCGTTGCTGTTGCCCGTGGCGGCACTGGCACTGTCAGCTACACCAAGGGTGACTTGCTGGCGGCTTCGGCTAGCACCACGCTTAACAAGCTCGGCGTTGGCACCAACGGTCAGGTGCTTCGGGCGAATAGCGCCACGGCAACCGGCTTGGAATGGGGCGCCGATTTCGTTGGTACAGTCACCAGCGTTAGCGGCTCTGGTGCAATCAGCGTTGCCAACGGAACTACCACCCCCGCGATCAGCGTTGCAGCGGCTAGCACCAGTGTTGTTGGTGTTGTCCAGCTCAGCGACTCGACCAATACCACCAGTTCTTCTCTCGCTGCCACGACCACTGCGGTCAAGTCTGCCTACGACCTTGCTGATGCAGCACTGCCCAAAGCGGGTGGAACAGTCACCGGCAACATCAACCTTGACACGAACGTCAGCCTTGTTTTTGAAGGCACGACCGCTGATGGCTTTGAGACCACACTGAGCGCAACCGATCCGACGGCTGATCGGACCATTTCGCTACCCAACTCGTCTGGAACGCTTGCCCTTACCAGCGATCTGAGTGCCTACGCCGCACTCGACACAGCGCAGACGTGGACCAAAGGCCAACGCGGTGAGATCACTGCTCTTACCGATGGCGCCACGATCACTGCCGATTTCGCTGACTCCAATAACTTCAGCGTCACCCTCGGTGGGTCAAGAACATTGGCTAACCCAAGTAATCTCACTGCAGGTCAATCCGGCTGCATTTGGATTACACAGGACGGCACTGGATCACGGACCCTTGCTTACGGATCGCAGTGGGACTTCACTGGCGGGACCGCACCAACGCTGACGACAACCGCCGGAGCCGTTGATTGTTTGGTGTATGCGGTGCAAAGTAGTACCAAGATCACTGCAACCCTGATCACCAACCTGAGCTGACATGAGTATCCCCGGCGCCGCTAATCCTCTGCTGCTACGTACTGCAGCGGCCGGAGGATACAACGTAGAACGTTCGCTCCGTTTCAACTCAAGTGACAGTGCCTACTGTTCCAGAGTTCCCGCATCAGCCGGCAACCGCAAGACGTGGACCTGGGCGGGGTGGGTGAAGCTGTGTGCAATACCAGGCAGCTATACAGTATTGTTTTCAGCGGGAGTTGGCGGCAGCGATAGCACCCTAATTCGTCTCAATTACGAAAGTTCAGGTAAGTTAAATCTTGCTGCGTGGAATACTGATCCGATTATCAGAACGGCTTCTGTCTATCGAGATTTCAGCGCGTGGTATCACATTGTCGTCGCTGTAGATACTGCCAATGCAACTGCATCTGACAGAGCAAAGATATATGTCAACGGAACAGAAGCAACATATGATTCCGATGGTCGTTCAAGTATATCAAACCTTGATACGCCGTGGAATAATAATGTTGCACATGCTATTGGCAGGCTGACATCTAACTCTAGCCAATATGTAGATGCGTATTTTGCCGATGTCTATAACATCGACGGCCAAGCCCTAGACCCCACCAGCTTCGGCGAGTTCGACGCCACCACCGGCGTGTGGGTGCCTAAGGCGTATAGCGGAAGCTACGGGACCAACGGATTCCAC
>Ga0129333_10002788_pt1 | contig 16319 bp, 13 predicted proteins | sample CPB6_08_DNA_FD_94474 | JGI IMG/M metagenome (GOLD analysis project Ga0129333, IMG submission 94474) | Freshwater to marine salinity gradient microbial communities from Chesapeake Bay, USA - CPBay_Sum_0.6_0.8_DNA | ecosystem: Environmental > Aquatic > Marine > Coastal | place: USA: Chesapeake...
CCCCCGCAGCCTGGCGACCGCCCGCGCCGCCGGTGATCTGGCCTACGTGGGTGCGCTCACGCCGTTCAAGGGCTTTGATCGCCTCGCCGCCAGCTGGGGCGCCATTGCCACCGCCTGCCCCACAGCACGGCTGCGGGTGTTCGGCGGTGCGGATCTCTACGGCCCGCCGGCCGAGGCCGGTGCGCTCACGCCCTACGAGCAGCACTGCCGCCAGTTGCTGCAGGCCAGTGGCCATGCCGATCGGGTGGTGTTCGAAGGCAGCCGCGGCCTGGAGCGCTACGACGCCTACCGCGACCTGGCGGTGGGGGTGGTGAACCCCAGCGGCTGCGACGAGACTTTCTGCCTCAGTGCCGCCGAGTTCAGCGCCTGTGCGATTCCGGTGGTCACGGTCCGGCGGCATGCCCTGATCCACACCGTGCGCGATTGCCGCACCGGCCTGCTGGCCGCCGGCAGCCGCGAGCTGGCCGAGCACTGCATCAGCCTGCTGCAGGATCCTGAGCGCGCCTGGCGGCTCGGCCAGGCCGGCCAGGTCCATGTGGCCGCCGCCTATGGCCCCGGGGCGGTGATCCAGGGCTGGCGGCAGCTGGCGCTGGAGATCCAGGCCGCCACCACCCCGGCGGTTCCGCCTCCCTCCACCCCCTGGCACCATGAGCAGCGCTGGTTGCGGCAGGCCTGGGGGGCGTTGCTGATGTGTCCCCTCTGGCCCAGCTGGCCCAGCGTCAAGGCCGCGCTCAAGCGGATCCTTCAGGGGGGCGACCAGGCGGTCGGCCCCCGGGCGGTCGGCCTGCTGGCCGCGCTGCTGGCGCTGCTGGTCTGGGCCGGGGTGGTGTTCGGCAAGTACGGCGGCAATCCCACCGGCCTGGCCCGCATCGGCGACCAGCTGCCCCTCTCGCCCCGCCTGCAGGGCCAGCCCCTGGTGGTGCTGGCGGGCAAGCGCGGCAACGACGGCCAGCAGTTCCTCACCCTGGCGCTCGATCCCCTCCAGGCCGACCCCGGCACCAGCGCTGCTCTCGACAACCCGATCTACCGGGGCAAACGGCTGCTCTATCCGCTGCTGGCCTGGTTGCTGGGGTTCGGGCAGCCGGCCCTGATCCCCTGGACCCTGGGGCTGCTCAATGTGGCCGCGATCGGCGTGGCCGCCGGCCTGGTGGCCCGCTGGGCCCGGCTCGAGCAGCGCTCACCCCGCTGGGGCCTGGCCGTGCTGGCCCTGCCCGGCTACTGGGTCACCCTCAGCCTCGATACGGCCGATCTGCTGGCCACCACGCTGCTGCTGGCGGCGGCGCTGGCCTGGCGTGAGCAGCGGCCCGGGCGGCTCTGGGCCAGCCTCAGCGCCGCAGTGCTCAGCCGTGAAACCGAGCTGCTGGCCTGGGCTGGCTCCGGCCTGACGGCCCTGTGGGAGCGGCGCTGGCGCTGGCTGCTGCCGCTGGCGGCCGTGCCCCTGCCGCTGCTGGCCTGGATCGGCAGCCTGCGCGGCCGCTTCGCCAGCACCGCCGATGGCCTGCTGGCTGCCCTGCATTTCGGCTGGCCCGGGGCCGGCCTGCTGCGCAAGGCCGCCCAGCTGCTGGGCCTGGCCCCGTTGCCCGGCCTGGAGCCCGGCCGTCTTGAGCAGCTGTTCGACGGCCTCTGCTTCCTGCTCTGGTTGTCCACGCTGCTGGTGCTGGCCTGCACCGCCCTCTCGGCGGCGGCCCATCGCTGGCTGCGCATCACCGCCGCCGTTTATCTGCTGCCGGCCCTGTGCACCAGCACCCAGGTGCTGGCGCGCTTCCCGGACTACACCCGCGTCTGGATCGATCTGGCCAGCCTGGCGCTGCTGGCCCTGCTGCGCAGCCGCGGCCCCTGGCTCCGCTACTGGCTGGGGCTGTCCGCCCTCACGGCGGCGGGGTATGGGCTGGGTTACGCCCTGGCGCCATGAGCTTTGCCGTTCCGGTGCTGCTGATCGCCTTCAACCGCCCTGAGCCCACGGCCCGGGTGCTGGAGCTGCTCAGCCGCCTGCAGCCCCAGCGGCTCTACGTGGCCTGCGATGGCCCCCGCCCCGGCCGCCCGGCCGAAGCGGATCAGTGCGCGGCCGTGCGGGCGCTGCTGGCACCGGCACCCGAGGGCCGCATCGACTGGCCCTGCGAGCTGCGCACCCGCCTGCACTCCCACAACCAGGGCTGCCGCGCCGGCGTGACGGCAGCGCTCGACTGGTTCTTCGAGCAGGAGCCGGAGGGGATCGTCCTTGAGGACGACATCCTGCCCGACCTCAGCTTCTTCCCCTACTGCCAGCAGCTGCTGGAGCGCTACCGCCACGACAGCCGCATCGGTGCGATCGCCGCCAACAACCACCAGCGCCGCCCTCCCGCCGATGGCAGCAGCTACCGCTTCTCGATCTACAGCCATTGCTGGGGCTGGGCCAGCTGGCGCCGGGCCTGGGCCTGTCACGACCGGCAGCTGCAGGGCTGGCCGGCCTTCCGTGCCGGCGGCTGGCTGGTGCAGCTCGGCGGGCCGGCGTTCGCGCGCCGCTGGGGCCAGTGGCTCGATCAGCTCGCCGCTGGCCGGATCGACACCTGGGACATGATCTGGCAGCTCAGCTGCTGGCAGCAGGGCTTCCTCACCGTGATCCCCGCCGTCGAGCTGGTGGAGAACATCGGCTTCGGCGCTGATGCCACCCACACGCTCGATGAGCGTTCACCGCTGGGGCCCCGTGGCAGCCTGGCCCTGCCGCTGCGGCACCCGGCCGTGATCCAGGCCGATCGCCGCCGCGATGCCGATACCTTCCGGCGCCTCTACCGCCGCAGCCGCCGGGCGGAGCTGCTCCGCAAGGCTCGCAAGGCGGTGCGGCTGCTGGGGTGGCGCTGAGATGCGGGTTCTGCAGGTGTCCACCTACGACGGCGGCCAGGGGGCGGCGCGGGCCGCATTCCGGCTGCATCGGGCCCTGCGCGAGGCCGGGGTCGACAGCGCCATGCGCGTGGCGCTCAGCAGCAGCGGTGATGCCTGGGTGCAGGCGCCGCGGGCCAAGCCGCGTCAGGCGCTGGCCCTGCTGCGCAGCACCGCCAGCTGGTGGCTGAGCAAGCCCCAGCGCTCGGCTAATCCCGTGACCCATTCCGTGGCGGCCCTGCCCTCACGCCTCGATCGCGCCCTGCAGGCGGCGGCGCCGGACCTCTTGCACCTGCACTGGCTGCAGGATGAATTTCTGTCGGTGGAGGCGATCGGTCGCCTGCGCGGGCCGGTGCTGTGGACCCTGCATGACACCTGGCCCTTCTGCGGCAGCGAGCACTACCCCGCCGACGCGGACGACCGTCGCTTCCGCGAGGGCTATGCCAGGGGCAATCGGCCCGCGGGCGATCGGGGTCTGGATCTGGATCGCTGGGTGTGGCAGCGCAAACGCCGCGCCTGGCAGCGGCTGCTGCCCCGCCTGCAGCTGATCGCCCCCAGCCGCTGGATGGCCGAGCAGGCGGCCGCCTCGGCCCTGTTCGCCGGGGTGCCTTGCACCGTGATCGCCAATGCCCTGCCGGAGCCGTTCCGGCCGATCGAGCGGGGTCGGGCCCGCCAGCTGCTCGGCTGGCCGCAGCAGCAGCGCCTGATCCTGTTCGGCGCGATCGATGGCCTGGCTGATCGGCGCAAGGGCTGGGATCTGCTGCAGGCTGCCCTTCAGCAATGTCGTGGGCTGCAGGATCCGGCCGCAGCATCGCTGATGGCGGTGGTGCTGGGGCAGTCCCAGCCGCTGCAGCCGCCGCCGCTGCCTCTGCCGGTGCTGTACGCCGGCCGCTTCGCCGATGACATCAGCCTGGCGCTGGCCTATGCAGCCGCCGATGTGGTGGTGGTGCCCTCCCGGCTCGACAACCTGCCCCAGGCCGCGACGGAAGCGATCGCCTGCGGCGCCCCGCTGGTCGCCTTCCGCCAGGGGGGCATGGCCGATCTGGTGGAGCACGGGCGCGATGGTTGGCTGGCGGAGCCCGAATCGCCGGCGGCCCTGGCGGAGGGCATTGCCTGGGCCCTCAGCGGCGCCGCGCAGTCGCCGGCGCCCGAGCGCCTGGCCTCCTGGCGGCCGGCGGCGGTGGCTGCGGCCCACCACCGCCTCTATGCCGATTGCCTGAAGCGGGGGGAGCCGGCATGACCGCCCGCCTCTGGCAGCTTCGCCATGGCCTGCGGGAGCGGGCCCGCGGCCTGCAGCGCCGCTGCGACCGGCTCCGCTACCCGCAGGTGTTCGCCGGACAGCTCGATGACGCGGCGGCCGCGGCCTGGATCAGCGCGGCCCTGCTGCAGCGGCGGCCGGTGCTGGTGGGCCGGCTGGGAGCGGTGGAGGCCAGGCTGATGGCCGAGGCCCGCGGCGGCTCCTTCTCGCGGCTCACCCGGCTGCAGGCCCATCGCAATGCCGGCATCTTTCCGGTCCAGCCGGCGGCCCTGGCGGCCGCGGCGGGGCGCCTGCAGGCCGCGCTCGAGGCGGTGGATCTGCTGGCGGTCTGGGACAGCCCCCGCCAGGCACAGCTGCTGGCAGGGCTCCAGCCGCTGCCCCGGCGCTGCGGCCTGGCGGCCCTCGAACCCTGGTGGCAGCCCTCGCCGTGGAGTGCTGCCCTCGCCGGTCGCACCGTACTGGTGGTGCATCCCTTCAGCGTCAGCATCGAGCGCCAGTGGGCCCGGCGCGCGCAGCTGTTCGCCGATCCGGCGGTGTTGCCGGCCTTTGAGCTGCGCACCCTGCGGCCCCCCCTCACCCTGGCGGGCCAGACCGAGGGGCACGCCAGCTGGAGCGACGCCCTGGACGGCCTGATCGAGCGCGTCGCCGCCTGCGACTTCGATGTGGCCCTGCTCGGCTGCGGCGCCTACGGCCTGCCGCTGGCGGCGGCGATCCGTGCGATGGGCCGGCCGGCCCTGCACCTGGGGGGCGCCCTGCAGCTGCTGTTCGGGGTGCGGGGCCGTCGCTGGGAGGCGATGCCCCGCTTCGCCGGGTTGATGAATGCGGCCTGGAGCCGCCCGCTGCCGCAGGAGACACCGGCCCAGGCCAGCCAGGTGGATGGGGGGTGTTATTGGTGAGCCGCCTGCCCGCCTGGATCGGCGAAAGCGTCCGTGAGCTGTGGCTGCGGGCAGCCGACAGCGGCTGCCTTGGCTACCGCCATCGCCTGCAGCCCTGGGGCTTCGGCTCCGCCCCGGCGGCCGCCTGCGTTCAGACGATCCTCGATCTGGATCGCCTGTCGCTGCCCCCGAGCCAGCCGGCGCTGCTGGTCAGCCACGCCTATCGCCAGTCCCCGGTGCCTCACTACCCCAGCATCGAGAGCTGGGCGGTGCTGAACGGGGTGAGCTGCAGCCAGGCCGCCGCCTATCGCCGCATCCAGTTCCACACGATTCGCCGTCGCCTGCGGGCGCCCAGCCAGGCGCTGGATGGTGCCTATGCGCTGCTCCCTCACCTCACCAGCCATTTCGGCCATTGGGTGGGGGATCAGCTGGGGGCCATCCTCTGGTTCGCCACCGATCCGCGCGTCCGTGCCGGCGGCCGGCGCCTGCTGGTCACGGCCCCCTCGCCCGCCTGGGCTCAGGCGCTCACCCAGCTCTGCCCGCCGGACAGCCTGGCTGTGTTCACGCCGGAGCAGCTGCTGCAGGCCAACCTGCGCCTGGCCGATGCCCTGCTGCTGCCGCGCCTGAGCAGCTGGCAGAACCTGGCCCTGGCCCGCGATCGGCTGGGCGCTGCCCTGGGCCCGCCGGCGGAGCCCGAGCGCCTGTTCCTCTGCTCGCGCCGCTCGGATCGCATCGCCAATCTCGCGGCGGTGTGCGAGCGGTTCGAGCGCCATGGCTACACGGTGCTCGACCCCACTGGCCTGCCCAGCCTGGTGTTGCTGCGCCGGCTGCGCGATGCCGCGGGCCTGTGGTGTGAGCACGGCTCGATGGTGCTGAATGCGCTGCTGTGCCGCAGCCGCCCCTATCGCCTGTTCAGCCTCGATCCGGCCTGCGCCGGCCGCCATGCCGATGCCCTCACCGTGCTGGGGGGCAGCCTCTACAACAGCTTCCAGCGGGGCCTGCAGCAGCCCTTCAGCTGTGCGCCGGCTGAGGAGGATCCCCGGGCCGATCGCCTTCTGCACCCCTATCAGCGGCGGCTGTGGGTGGATCTGCGGGCCCTTGACCAGGCACTCTCACAGGAGCAGCACTGCCGTTGATGCCGGACCCGATCACGCTGGTGCTGCTGGCGGGCTGGGCCCTGATGGGCCTGCATCTGCCCAAGAGCTTCACGCTGTTCTATGCGGTGCTGGCGCTGCTGCTCTGGCGGTCCCGGCCGTTGCGCTGGCCGGCGGCACCGCTGCCGCTCGCCCTGGCGCTGCTGTTGCTGTTCAGCCTGAGCTACGCGCTGGTGTCCGTGCAGCACGGCCTCTGGCAGCTGGGTGGCCGCGACCTGCTGGATCTCGTCTCGATGCTGGTGCTGCCGGCCGGTGGTCTGTGGGTCGGCGCCCAGGCGGCGCAGCGCCTGAGCTGGCGCCAGATGGCCTGGTTGTGGCTGGCCTATGGCCTCGGCGCCCTGCTCTACACCTGGCTCGTCCTCCTGCATGGCCGGGTGCTGGTGCCCGATGGCCACTGGCTGGATCTGCTGCGGCGCCGCTACGACGCCTCGATCCCCGTGCCCTGGGGCAGCGAAGCCACCATGAATGTGCGTTCGGTGGAGCAGAACGCAGCCCTGGCGGCGGCCTGGCTGCTGCCAGGCCTGGCCCTGGCCTGGCAGGGGCGGCAGCGCCGCCTGGGCCTGCTGCTCTGCGCCAGCGGCCTGGCGGCCGTGCTGGCCAGCCTCTGCTTCCACGGCCGGCTGGGGTTGCTGGTGGTGGTGCTCGGCGGTGCGCCGCTGCTGCTGCGGCTGTCTCCCGGCCGCCGCAGCTGGCGCCGCGGCCTGGCGGTGCTGGCTGGTGCTGGTCTGGCGTTGGCTGCGGCGCTGCTGGTGCGGCCCCGCCTCGGGCAGCGCCTCCTCGCCCTGCTGCACGATGAACGCTTCGATCGGCTGGTTGGCTTCCTGCCGGTGGCCCCGCAGTTCCCCTGGGGTGGCAACCAGCTTCATTTCCAGGCGGTCGATGCGCAGGGGCGGCTGTTGATGGCATTCGATGCCCGCCAGGGCGAGCTGATGCACAACGTGCTCTGCGACATCTATGTGCGCGTGGGCTGGCTGCCGCTGCTGGCGCTGGTGCTGGCCCTGGCCTGCTGCCTGCCGCCGGCCCTGGTGCAGCTGCGGCGGGCCCTGGGCTCCACGGAGGCGGCGGCGCCGGCCCTGCTGCTGGCTGGGGTGCTGATCACCCTGGCGGTGCAGTGGCTGTTCCAGCCGCTGCTCTATGCCGATGGCCTGCTGTTCTTCCTGGGCTTCCTGTTGCTCGGCTTTCTCGCCGCCGCTCGGCTGGGCTCTGATAATCAGGCGGACCAAGCCAGGCCGCCATGCCCGCCTCGATCACGCGCAACCTGATCACCGGCGGCGCCGGTTTCGTCGGCTCCCACCTGGTCGACCGGCTGATGGAGGCCGGCGAGGAGGTGCTCTGCCTCGACAACTACTTCACCGGCCGCAAGGCCAATATCGCCCGCTGGATCGGCCATCCCCGCTTCGAGCTGATCCGCCACGACGTGACCGAACCGATCCTGCTGGAGGTGGACCGGATCTGGCACCTGGCCTGTCCCGCCTCGCCGGTGCATTACCAGCACAACCCGATCAAGACCGCCAAGACCAGCTTCCTCGGCACCTACAACATGCTGGGCCTGGCCCGGCGGGTGGGGGCCCGCCTGCTGCTGGCCAGCACCTCGGAGGTGTACGGCGATCCGGAGGTGCATCCCCAGCCGGAGAGCTACCGCGGCTGCGTCAACACGATCGGCATCCGCAGCTGCTACGACGAGGGCAAGCGCATCGCCGAGACGCTCTGCTTCGACTATCAGCGCATGCATGGCGTTGATATCCGCGTGGTGCGGATCTTCAACACCTACGGCCCGCGCATGCTGCCGGACGACGGCCGGGTGGTGAGCAACTTCATCGTCCAGGCCCTGCGCGGTGAGCCGCTGACGCTCTATGGCGAGGGCAGCCAGACCCGCTCCTTCTGTTATGTGGACGACCTGGTGGAGGGGCTGATCCGCCTGATGAACGGCAGTCACAGCGGCCCGATCAACATCGGTAATCCCGCTGAGTTCACGATTCGCCAGCTGGCGGAGCTGGTGCGCGCTCGCATCAACCCGGAGCTGGAGCTGGTGCAGCGGCCGCTGCCGGCCGATGATCCGCTGCAGCGTCAGCCGGTGATCGATCTGGCCCGTCAGCAGCTCGGTTGGCAGCCCACGGTGCCGCTGGAGCGGGGCCTGGATGCAACGATCAGCTACTTCCGTGAGGCCATCGGCGCATGACGGCGACCATCCGCAGCATCTGCTGCATCGGCGCGGGCTATGTGGGTGGGCCGACGATGGCCGTGATCGCCGATCGCTGCCCGCAGATTCAGGTCACGGTGGTTGACCTCAACGCCGAGCGCATCGCCGCCTGGAACGATGCCGATCTGAGCAGGTTGCCGGTGTATGAACCGGGGTTGGATGCGGTGGTGGGTCGCTGCCGCGGCCGCAACCTCCACTTCTCCACGGCGGTGGAGGCGGCGATCGCCGCGGCCGATATGGTGTTCCTGTCGGTGAACACCCCCACCAAGACGCGCGGTGTGGGGGCCGGTCAGGCCAGCGACCTGCGCTGGATCGAGGCCTCGGCACGCCAGGTGGCGGCCTGCGCGCAGAACCACACGATCGTGGTCGAGAAGAGCACCCTGCCGGTGCGCACTGCCGCCACGATCCAGGCGATCCTCGGCGCCAGCCGCGACAAGAGCTTCTCGGTGCTCTCCAACCCGGAGTTCCTGGCGGAGGGCACGGCGATCCAGGATCTCGAGCACCCCGATCGGGTGTTGATCGGCGGCGAGGATCCCGCCGCCATCGATGCCCTGGCGGCGATCTACAGCCAGTGGGTGCCGGCGGAGCGGATCCTGCGCACCAATCTCTGGAGCAGTGAGCTCTCCAAGCTCACGTCCAACTGCTTCCTGGCCGAGCGCATCAGTTCGATCAATTCGATCGCGGCGGTGTGTGAGGCCACCGGCGCCGATGTGCAGGAGGTGGCGCGGGCGATCGGTGCCGACAGCCGCATCGGCGCCAAGTTCCTCAAGGCCGGCCCGGGCTTCGGTGGCAGCTGCTTCCAGAAGGATGTGCTCAACCTGGTGTATCTCTGCGGCCATTACGGACTGCATGAGGTGGCGGCCTACTGGCAGCGGGTGGTGGATCTCAACGCCTGGCAGCAGCACCGCATCGCCCAGTTGGTGGTGCAGCGCCTGTTCGGCACCGTCACCGCCAAGCGCATCGCCGTGCTGGGCTTTGCCTTCAAGGCCGACACCAACGACACCCGCGAGGCCCCGGCGATCCGCATCTGCCGCGATCTGCTGGAAGAGGGCGCCCAGCTGGCGATTCACGACCCCAAGGTGAGCGAAGCCCAGATCGCCGCCGATCTCGGCCGCGATGGCGTGGGCAGCTGGCAGCGGGTCGAGAGCCCGATCGCCGCCGCCGAGGGTGCCGATGCGGTGCTCATCCTCACGGAGTGGCAGCAGTACGCCGAGCTCGACTGGCCCGCCCTGGCGGCGGTGATGCGCCAGCCGGCCTGGCTGTTCGATGCCCGTGCCATCGCCGATGCGCCCCGGGCCCGGGCCGCCGGCCTGCAGGTGTGGCGCGTGGGCCGTGGCTGAGCGCGCCTGATGTGCGGCCTGTTTGGCGTGGTGGGGCCCTGGGCCCTGGATCTGCAGGCGGCCGAGGCGGCCCTGGCCTCGCGCGGGCCGGACGACAGCGGCCGCTACGACGCTGAGGGCTGCCGGCTGCTGCACACGCGCCTGGCGATTCAGGACCTCTCGCCGCTTGGCCATCAGCCGATGTGCAGCGCCGATGGCCGGCTGGCGCTGGTGTTCAACGGCGAGATCTACAACGCCCCGGCGCTGCGGAGGCGCCTGGAGGCCACCGGCTGCCGCTTCCGCTCCAGTTCCGACACCGAGGTGATCCTGCAGGGCTTCGCCAGCTGGGGTGAGCGGATCTGGGCTGAGCTGGATGGCATCTTCGCCTGCGCCATCTGGGATGCCGAGCAGCGGCGACTGAGCCTGGCCCGCGATCGCTTCGGCATCAAGCCGCTCTATCTGCAACAGCGCCCGGGCGCCCTGGCCTTCGCCAGTGAACTCAGCGCCCTGCGGGCTGCAGGTGCCACGGCAGTGGATCGTGAAGCCCTGCCGGCCTATGCGCTCTGGGGGGCCTTCGCGGCGGAGCAGACGCCGCTTGAGGGGGTGAGCCGCCTGCCGGCGGGTGCCGTGGCCCAATGGAGCGCCGCCACGGGGCTGCAGCTCTGCCCGCCGGCCCCGGCATCCGCCCCAGCCCCGGCCCCCACCAGCCTGGAGCAGGCGGTGGCCGGGGTGCGGCAGCGCCTGCAGGCGGCGGTGCAGGCCCAGATGATCGGCGATGTGCCGGTTGGCTGTTTTCTAAGCGGCGGCCTCGATTCGGGCGTGCTGGCGGCCCTGCTGCAGGACTGCAGCGGTGAGCGCGTCACCAGCCTGTGCGTGGGTTTCGGCGGCGATGGCATGGATGAATCGGCCCGGGCCCAGCTCACGGCCGACCATCTCGGCACCGCCCACCACACGATCCGCTTCGCCAGCGGCGAGCTCGATGCCCTGTTCGACGACTTCCTGGAGGCCATTGACGCCCCCAGCATCGATGGCTTCAACACCTTCCTGGTGTCGCGGGCGGCCCATCGCATCGGCCTGAAGGTGGCCTTCTCCGGCCTCGGCGCCGATGAGGTGTTCGCCGGCTATGCCCAGTTCAGCCAGTGGCAGCAGGCCCTGGAGCAGGCCCTGGCGCCCTCGCCCCTGGGGCGCCTGCCGGTGCAGCTGCTGCGGCTCGGCGGCCAGCAGGGCCGCGCCTACGCCAACCGCGGCCTGGCGGCTGCCCTCGATCTGCGCCGCATCCCCTTCCATGGCCTCTCCGCCGCCCGCTGCCGCCCGCTGCTGGAGCAGCGCCTCGGCCTGCTCGGCACACCGCTGGAACCCACCCTGGCCAGCCTGTCGCGGCTGGAGCTGGCCGGCTATCTGCGCGACACGCTGCTGCGCGACACCGATGCGGTGAGCATGCACACCGCCCTGGAGGTGCGCGTGCCCTATCTCGACACCGCCCTGGTGCACTACTGCCTGCAGCTGCCGGGCGCCTGGCAGCTGGCCGATGGCCCCAAGACCCTCCTGCGCCGCGCCTGGGGGCACCGCCTGCCGGCCCAGGTGCTGCAGGCCCCCAAGAGCGGCTTCAACCTGCCGCTCGGCCTCTGGTTGCTCAGCCGCTCCCGCTTCGCCCCGGGCCGCATCAGCCGTCAGTTGAAGCCCTGGGGCATCCCGCGCCGGGCCGTGCTGGCCAGCTGGGCCTACCTGCGTGGCCGTCCTCAGCACTGGCAGCCCTACTGGCGCTGGGTGGTGCTGGCGGAATGGCTGGGGAGGGGCACGCCATGAGTGGTGTGCTGGTGACGGGCGCCGCCGGCTTCATCGGCGCTGCGGTGGCGGACCGGCTGCTGCAGCGCGGGGAGCGGGTGCTGGGCCTGGACAATCTCAACGCTTACTACTCACCCGCCCTGAAGCGGGCGCGGCTGGCGCGGCTGGAGGGCCGGCCCGGCTGGCGGTTCGTGCAGGCCAGCCTGGAGGATGGCGAGGCCCTGGCGGCGCTGTTCGCCCAGGAGCGTCCGCGGGCGGTGGTGCACCTGGCGGCCCAGGCGGGCGTGCGCCATTCGATCGAGAACCCGGCGGCCTACATCCAGAGCAACCTGGTGGGCTTCGGCCATGTGCTGGAGGGCTGCCGCCACCAGGGCGTGGAGCACCTGGTGTACGCCTCCAGCAGCTCGGTGTATGGCGGCAACCGCCAGCTGCCGTTCAGCGAGCAGCACGCCGTGAACCATCCGGTGAGCCTGTATGCGGCCACCAAGAAGGCCAATGAGCTGATGGCCCACACCTACAGCCACCTCTACGGGCTGCCGGCCACCGGGCTGCGCTTCTTTACGGTGTACGGCCCCTGGGGCCGGCCGGACATGGCCCCGATGCTGTTCGCCCGGGCGATCCTGGCGGGTGAGCCGATCCGGGTGTTCAACCAGGGCCGCATGCAGCGGGATTTCACCTACATCGACGACATCGTCGAGGGCGTGATCCGCTGCCTCGACAAGCCGGCCACCCCCGATCCGGCCTTCGATCCCCTCCAGCCCGACCCCGCCACCGCCGCGGTGCCGCACCGGCTGTTCAACATCGGCAACGCCCAGCCCACGCCGCTGCCCCGCTTCATTGCCGTGCTGGAGCAGGCCCTGGGCCGTCCGGCGATTCAGGATCTGCAGCCGATGCAGCCCGGCGATGTGGAGGCCACGGCGGCCGATACCAGCGCCCTGGAGCGCTGGGTGGGCTTCCGGCCGCACACGCCGCTGCAGCAGGGGCTGGAGCGGTTTGCGGGGTGGGTTGAGGACTGGCCAGTGTTTCTGGGGTAGGCAAGCGGATGGGGTGGCGCGACCGCGTGCCGCATTCATGCGAGGGTTGTGCGGCTGTAGCGAGAGGGTCGAGTTCCGCTCCCCTCCGGGCAGCCTGCCAGGGCCTTCGTGTGCCTTCCCAGGCTGCAGCCGCTGGTTCTCACGTCTGCCGATGAGCGCGATCCATCCCACCGCCACGATCCATTCCACTGCCCTCGTGGATGAGGGTGCCACTGTCGGCGCTGCCAGCCGTATCTGGCACTGGGTGCACATCTGCGCTGGTGCGGTGATCGGCGAGCGTTGTTCGTTTGGTCAGAACGTGTTCGTGGGCAACCGCGTTCGCATCGGCAACAACGTCAAGATCCAGAACAACGTGTCGGTGTACGACAACGTCACGCTTGAGGACGATGTGTTCTGCGGCCCGAGCATGGTGTTTACCAATGTCTATAACCCGCGCTCGGCTGTGACGCGCAAGGATGAATACCGCGACACCCATGTGGAACGGGGAGCCACGCTCGGCGCCAACTGCACGGTTGTCTGCGGCACGCGCATCGGCGCCCATGCCTTCATCGGCGCCGGCGCGGTGGTGAATCGCGATGTGCCCCCGTTTGCCCTGATGGTGGGGGTGCCGGCCCGGCAGCTGGGCTGGATGAGCGCCCACGGCGAGCGCATGCCCTTGCCCTTGCAGGGCGAAGGCGCTTGGGCCTGTCCGCATAGCGGCGATCGCTACACCCTCAGCGGCTCCGTGATCAGCCGCACCCCTGGAGACGATGCAGTTCATTGATCTGGCGGCCCAGCAGCGGCAGCGTCTGGCCGCTGCCCTGGCTTGACCTCAGCCCCTTCATCCGTTCACCCAGCGCCCGATTCATGGTTGCCACCTCGCCCAGCACGGTTCAGCCTGAGCTGCTCCTCAAGTTGCGCCAGCGCCAGGCCTTGATCGGTGTGGTCGGGCTTGGCTATGTGGGTCTGCCCCTGTGCCTCACCTATGCGGAGAAGGGCTATCGGGTGCTGGGGCTGGACATCGACCAGGCCAAGACCGAGGCAATCAAGGATGGCAGGAGTTACATCCAGCACATCGAGGCCGGCCGGATCCAGCAGGTCCGTGCCGCCGGACGGCTGGAGGCCAGCACCGATTTCTCGCGGGCCGCTGAGGCCGATGCCCTGATCCTGTGCGTGCCCACGCCGCTGAATCAATACCGGGAGCCAGACCTGAGCTTCATCCGCGATACGATGAAGGCGCTGCTGCCCTATCTCAGGCCTGGCCAGGTGCTGAGCCTGGAGAGCACCACCTATCCCGGCACCACCGAAGAGGAGCTGCGTCCACTGGTGGAAAGCCGGGGGCTGGTGATCGGCGACAGCTTCTTTCTGGTGTATTCACCGGAGCGTGAGGATCCCGGCAATGCCCACTTCAACACCGCCACGATTCCCAAGGTGATGGGGGGCAGCACGCCGGCCTGCACCGAGGTGGGGGTGGCGCTGTACGAGCAGGCGATCAGCGAGGTGGTGCCGGTGAGCAGCACCCAGGCCGCTGAGCTCACGAAGCTGCTCGAGAACATCCACCGAGCCGTGAACATCGGCCTGATGAATGAGCTCAAGCCCCTGGCCGATCGCATGGGCATCGATCTCTATGAGGTGATCCGGGCGGCTGCCACCAAGCCCTTCGGCTTCGTGCCCTACTACCCCGGCCCGGGCCTCGGCGGCCACTGCATTCCGATTGATCCCTTCTATCTCACCTGGAAGGCGCGGGAATACGGGATGCACACCCGGTTCATCGAGCTGGCGGGCGAGATCAACACGGCGATGCCCGCCTATGTGGTGCAGAAAACCGCCGATGCCCTCAATGAGGTGGGCAAACCGCTCAAGGGCAGCCGGCTGCTGGTGCTCGGCATCGCCTACAAGAAGAACGTCGACGACATGCGCGAGTCGCCCTCGGTGGAGGTGATGGAGCTGCTGCGTGCCAAGGGAGCCGATGTCCAGTACAGCGACCCCTTCTTTGCGGCGTTCCCGCCGATGCGGCGCCATGCGTTTGCGCTCACCAACACGCCCCTCAGCGCTGAGGTGTTGGCCAGCTTTGATGCGGTGATTCTGGCCACAGATCACGATGGCTTCGATTACGAGCTGATCGCGGCCCACAGTCGGTTGCTGATCGATACCCGTGGCCGTTTCGCTCCCGCGGCCGGGATCGTGCGCGCCTGATGGAGCTGATCACCGTCGTCGGGGCCCGGCCCCAGTTCATCAAGGCGGCGGCCGTGAGCCGGGCCATTCAGGCCACGGCAACCACGGATCGGCCGATCAGGGAGCGGATCCTGCACACCGGTCAGCATTTCGATGCGGCGATGTCGGACCGGTTCTTCACGGAGCTGGGGATTCCGGAGCCGGCCTTCCATCTCGGCATCGGTGGCGGCAGCCATGGCGCCAACACCGGCCGCATGCTCGAAGCGATCGAGGCGGTGCTGCTGAAGGAGCGCCCGGAGGCCGTGCTGGTGTACGGCGACACAGATTCCACCCTGGCCGGCGCCCTTGCGGCCAGCAAGCTCAGGATTCCGGTGCTGCATGTTGAGGCCGGCCTGCGCTCGTTCAACAGGCACCAGCCGGAGGAGCAGAACCGGGTGCTCACCGATCACCTGGCGGAGCTGTGCTTTGCCCCCACCGAAACGGCGGTGGCGCACCTCCAGCGCGAGGGAATCCCCGCGGAGCGGATCGTGCGCACCGGCGATGTCATGGCCGACGCGGCCCGGATCTTCGGTGAGCAGGCGGACACACAGGCCAGAGAGCTGCTGGCGGCGCAGCAGCTGCCGCAGGGCCCGTTCATCCTGGCCACGATCCACCGGGCCGAGAACACCGACGATCCCCAGCGCCTGCGGGCGATCCTCGAAGCCCTGGGTCAGGCGCCGCTGCCAGTGCTGCTCCCTTTGCATCCGCGCACCCGCGCCCGCATCAGAGAGCAGGGCCTGGAGCCGCTGCTCAGCCCGCTCCGGCTGGCCCCACCGCTGGGGTTTTTGACGATGGTGCTGCTGGAGCGGCAAGCGGCGCTGGTGGTCACCGATTCCGGCGGCGTGCAGAAGGAGGCCTTTCTGCAGGGCACCGCCTGCGTCACGGTGCGCGGCGAAACCGAATGGGTGGAGCTGATTGATTGCGGTTGGAACCGGTTAGCCGATCCCGCCGATTCCGCAGCCATGCTCACGGCAATCGCCCAGCAGCTGGCCTTTGATGCCAGCCAGCCCAGGCCCCTGCTCTACGGCGATGGACACGCGGCCGAGGCGATCGTGGCACAGTTGCTAGCGTGATATCAGTTGTGGGGTGTGGCTGATGGCGCAGTTGCTCGTGCGCAACCTTGATGAAGCGGTGAAGGAGGCGTTGCGTCGCCGGGCCCGCTGCCATGGCCGCAGCATGGAGGAGGAGGCCAGAATCATCCTCTCCCAGGCGATTCAATCCGGGGCCTGGGCTTCCACGCCTGCCTCCCCTGGCCTGGGCAGCCGCATGGCCGCCCTGTTCGCTGGTGCGGGTCTGGACACGCCGATCGAGGCCTGGCAAGGACAGGAGGCAGAACCGGCGGATTTCGGGGCATGATCCTGCTGGACACCAATGTGGTGTCTGCCGTGATGCAGAACCATCCCGATCCTGCCGTGGTGCGCTGGCTTGACCTGCAACCGCCGGACGAGATCTGGCTTCCCAGTGTGGTGGTCTTCGAGCTGCGCTACGGGTTGGAGATCCTGCCGGCAGGATCTCGAAGGCGCCGCTTGGAGCAGGGCCTGGAGGTTGTCCTGAACGAACTGGTGCAAGGGCGCATCGCTCCTCTGGACGCTTCGGCTGCCCGCAAAGCGGCCCTGCTGGCGGCTCAGCGCAAATCATCCGGAAC
>Ga0129333_10002789_pt1 | contig 16318 bp, 27 predicted proteins | sample CPB6_08_DNA_FD_94474 | JGI IMG/M metagenome (GOLD analysis project Ga0129333, IMG submission 94474) | Freshwater to marine salinity gradient microbial communities from Chesapeake Bay, USA - CPBay_Sum_0.6_0.8_DNA | ecosystem: Environmental > Aquatic > Marine > Coastal | place: USA: Chesapeake...
GGTCTTGCAACCCGTTTCGTCGGAAAACCTTACAAAGGTTTCCTACTCCCCCACCCCCAGTCACTTGCGTGATCGCCCAATCGTCTGCCCCCTTGCACTTGGCGAGTCGGCCGAGTGTAAGCTTTTCCGTCACTCGTCGCCCTCCTGCTGCCGCATCGCTTCCCGCAACCCATCCGCGCTGCTCATCGCGTCCTCGCGGTGCTTGATCGTCTCCCGCAGCTCGACGAGCACGCCCGCGACCTCGGGGAAGACCATACGGATACGCCGGACGTCCTCCTGCCACTCCCAGTGTAAGGCTTGGCGCGTCTTGCCCCTATCGACCGCCTGCTGCTCGAACGACGCGAGGATCGAGCCCGTGTCGCCCGAGCCTGCGCGCAGCACCAGCCGGAAGGCGCTCGGCGATAGGTCAGCTAGGGTCGCCAGCCGGCGGACTAGGTTGGCGGCCGAGTCGTGCTTGAGCGTGTCCAACTCAAGGAGCCGCTCGAACATCTCGCACGAGACCTTAGCCGCCTCGCTCGCGCCATCATAGCGCAGGCGATGCACCGGCTGGCGATTGAGCGTGTACGTGACCACGGCTCACAGCCCCTCCAGCGGGTTATGGACTAGAGCCGCAGCCGATTCGCTCAGGACTACCGCATCCTCCAGCCCCAGCGTCCCTAGCTGGTCGCGCTGCTGGATTGACTCGATGATCTGCCGCAGCCGCTTAATGCGCTCGGCGTGCTCTTTGACCAGGCTCTTACGATGACTCTCTAGCTGCGCGATAGAGCGCGCCGCCCGATTCGCGAGGCGTAACGCCTCAAGTTCCAGCCGATCTGCGTCTTGCTTCACTTGTCCTCCGTTTCGCGCCGCCGAGCTTGGCAGTCAGTCTCTGATGCTTCGCCCAGGCGTGCGCCGTTATGTTTTTGGGTTTCCGTGCCACTAAAGCCGATTTTAACGCTTATGGTCGCCCCTGCGTCAACCAGAAACGGCCATTGCGTGCGTTTTCTGACTGTCCGATGCCCCGGTAAAGGTGGAGGTAGCCACCTTGTCCTGATCGGCCTGCATTTCGCGTTCTTTGGCGAGCAGTTCGTCGATGTGGCGCATCCGAGCCATAATTTCCTCCTGCCGCTCGCGGCAATGGCGGATCACGCGCGAGAGCGTGGCGTTTTCGGTAAGCAGGTGCATTGCGACGTTGTCGAGGCGTTCGATGTTGGTATTCATTTGGCTGGGAAGTAGATGCGCGGCTTGTATTCGGGCGAGTCAAGGAACTGCTGCGACGGCTTATGCAGCCAGAGCCCTCGTATCGGTTCCTCACCGCCCTCCCGCTGCTTCCAGACCGTCAGCTGGCCGTCCTTGGCCTTATCTAGCGCAAAGCGCGTCTGGATGTCATTCGGATTAACCATCTGAAGCCGCTGCTCCTTGTCCTTGTTGCGCCAGACCGTGAAGCCGTTGTGCACTAGGTCGGCGAGCGTTCCTGAGCCGCGAACGTCCATCTTTCCCGGCACCTGTGCCTCGTCCTGGCCCTTGCGCGGATGCGCGACGATGTGGACGTGCCCGAATTTGCCGGCGAAGGTGGTCAAGGCTCCAACGAACTCCTTCTGCTGGTCGTAGTCCTCTTCGCCGATTCCGCAGCGCACGAGCGAGTCGATTACGAAGCGCGTGCAGCCGTAGCGCTTCGCTGCGTATTCCATAATGGGCAGCAGTTCGCGCCAAGGCATCACGCCGACGCGGTCGATCATCCAAAAGTGTTGCGCGAGCCATTGCAAAGCCTGCTGCGTCGGTTGCTCCTCGGTCTTCGCAGGCATCTTGCCCATCGTCATTCGCACGAGTTGAGCGGCGATCTTCGCCCCCGGCATCTCAAGCGACGCAACGCACACGTTCTGCCCCTGTGAGGCATCGTGCAGCGCGAATTGCATCAGCAACTGGGATTTGCCGTGGCCGTTAATTCCCGACCAGAGCGTGACCTCACCGTGCCGGCAGCGCCAAGGCATCGCGATAGGCGGCTCCGTTCCGATTGCGCGTTCGCTCGTCGGGTGCAGAGCCTCCCACGCATCCGCGGCGAAGTCTCCAATCGAGCGCAGCGTGTCTGGGTCCAGCGTGCGCGCTTCAGCGACTGCGGCCTGCCATTGCTCGCGGCCCATATCGAAGTGCATCAGCCCTTCGTTGGCGTCCTTCATCGGCAGCGTCACGCGATAACAGCGCGTTCGGCCGAGCCGCTGCGCGATCTGCTCGGCGCAGGCATTGCCCTCCGAGTCCATATCGGTGCAGATCAGAATGCGCTCGAATCGCTCAAGCGCCTCGTAGTCGTGCTCAATCCAGTCGAATGCTTTGACCCCTCGCGGGATCGAAAGCGCGCGCGTGCCCCACGATGCGACGGTAAATGCATCGATCTCGCCTTCCGTGATGCAGATTTCCCGGTCGTTCGGCTGCACCGTCTTCCAGCCGATCAGGTGATCGCGAGAGTCCGCCGTCGACCAGGCTCGCTTTTTCCCGTCGTTATCCCGCTCGACAGCTAGGAATTTGATAAGGTCGACGGCCTTCCCGGTCGGTTCGTGCGCTGGAAAAACGCACGTTGCGCCGTGGCTTCCGTGGTTCATCTGGCCGACCTCGTAAGCGCGCAGAACCGCCGCTGGAATGCATCGCTCCTTCGTCAGATAGTCGAAGACGGCGCCTCCGCTTTCCATCGGAGTGACCTTGTCGAGCGTCGGACGAACGAACTTCCGTTCGGTCGCAAATGGCCGCGCAAACTTTCGGTCTCCGCGATCTTCGATCCCTAGCCAGCCCTTGATCTCGCGCAAGGCCGAGACGAAGTCGTGCCCCTTGCATTCCATCCAAAGCCCGATGATATCGCCTTGCTTATTCGCTGCGAAGTCGGCCCAAAGACCAGCTTTCGGACCCTTCAGGCGGACTTTGAGCGATGATCCTGCGTTGTTGTTAACGTCGCCGCAGATCCATTCGCCCCCCTTTTCAATTCCGTTCGAGAGAAGTAGCTTGCAGACGTCGAGAGCCCGCGAGGCGAGCATCGCCTTGATTTCAGCGGCGTTCATTTGGTGTTTTTGTAGCCAGGCAGGATAGGTTGCGACATCCGAGCCAACCAATCGTCGGTTGACTCGCCATCTGCGCCCCCGCAGCCCGACCAATGCTTGGCGAGCGCAGGAGCCGTAAGTGCGGCGTTCGGGAACTTGCGCGCGTAGATTGCTGCGCGCCGTTTGATTTCGTCTGGCGTCACGTCCGGCGTCGCGCCTTTGATGTCCTTCAAGGCTCCATTGATGGCGCCGCGGCCGCTTTTCGTGAGGCTAGCGAGGTCGTTGCCCGTGACCGAGCAAAGAGCCTCAAAGACCAAGTCTTTCGGCCTTCCTTCGGCGACGGCTCCGGCCGGCGCAAGGGTCCCTGATCCCTGATCCCTGATCCCTGATCCTACCACGACCGTTCGCGAAGCCTCGACGAATGCTCGCGAACCTTCGGCGAATGGCGGCAGCTTCGAGGTTGATGGCTTATCTATCTTCTGGTGCTCGCGCCACTTAGGGATTTCAAGATACGTGTTTCCTTCGACGACATAGCGCCGAATGCAGCCTTCAGCCTCTAGTTCGGCCAACCAGCCCTCGATGGCCTTCGGAGCGTCGTCGTCGTATGGAAACAGAAGGCTCGCGAGGAATCGCGAGGCCGCGCGAGTCTTACCCGAATCGTCGCAGGCGCTGAAAAGCCCGATGAAGAGGAGTCGCGATTCCCGGCTTACGCGCGAGAGCGATTCCGACTGCCAGAACTCTGGCTTAATTGTTCGAATTCTCATTTCGCGCGTTACTCCGAGAGTCGTAGAGACCGGCATCAGCGCGGAACTTGATCCGCTGCAGCGAGTCGATGAGCGCCGGCATTGCGTGCGCCGTGACGTGGATGATCTCAGTCACCTCTTCGCCTGGAGCGCCGATGGTCTGAGAGATCAAAAAGTGTCCGTCGCTGTCGGCGGAAACGATGATTGCGGATTGGGCAGCGACAGCGAGGTAATTGCCAGCATCGCGACCTTCGATTATTTTTTGCATAGTCAAACAAAGACCCCGGCCCGCCTGCGGTGACACTTGCGCCGAGACAACGACGAACTCGGTGCAGACGCAGACGGCCGGGGAAATGTGGTGTTTGCTGACATACGGAACGAGTGTCACCTCGCCGATTTGTCCTCAGCTTGCTTGAGGTTGCTGATCCCTCAAACAAAAAATCTGTCTGAGCATCTCAAACGTGCCGAACGACACCAGCTTGTCCGGCGTTACCCTGAGCAAGCGCCAGCCGAGGACGGCCGCGCGGTTGTATTTCTCCATATCGCGCACGAACCCCGCGCCCCGCGTGTGCCGCCCGCCGGTCCAGACGCCGCCCTCGACTTCGAGCGCGATCATTTGTTGCGGCCAGGCGTAGTCGAATCGCCAGCGTCGCTTCGCGTCGAACTTCCACTCGCGCTCGGGCCGCGGCAGCCCGCGCACTTCCAGCGCGCGCAAGAAGACCTCCGCGCGGTCGAAGGTCCGCTTGACCTTGGGCTCGGGCACAGGATCTGGCTCGCGCGAGATCGTCTTCGGCCGCTTGGCCTGCGCGAGTTGCCGCGCGATCTGGAGGCGGTAGCGCTCGGGGAGGTCGGCGATGGTTGGCTTGCTCACGGCATCACATCCTCCGGTAGCGTCCACGGGTCGCGGACCACGACAACGCATCCGTGATAATTGTTTGCGACGTAACCCAGCTTCCGCAGCGCTCGCTTGAGTTCGCGGTTCTCGAGCTCGAGCACGCGGATCCATTCCGCGGCCTTGATCGGGTGCGCCTGTACCCACGGCCAAGTTGCTTGATTCACGGCTCCTCCTTTCGTGCGGCATCGATGGCGGCGCGACAATCAGTTCCCTCATAAAGCTTCAAAAGCTCATCGTTTTTGAAGAACGTAATTTCAACGTATCCCGGCTGTTCATCGTATTGCTTGTATTTTGTAAGCTCTGCATCGTTGCGATCGCACCAGTCCAGCCGCTCCTTGTCAGCCCTCAGCGCGGCGTTTTCGCGTTCTAGATCGCGGATCCTGCGCGCCGCCTTGTCCGGGTTGGCTTTCGCCCATTGCCAGGATAGATTCTTCCAATCTACAGTCACGGCTTCACCCCCCTCCGTCGCAGCAGGTGCGCACGCTCCTCGCCGGTGATGTATTCGCGGCGGTAGCCCTTGTTGTAGATGCGCTGGCGCACGGCGGCCTGCTGCATCCGAACGGCGGCCTGGATCTCCTTGAACGGCGCAAAGCGCGCGACCATCTCGTCGATCAACTCGGACTTTGGATTCGGTCGTGCGCTCATCGTTTTTTGAACCTCCCGGCCTTGTCGCGGCGCTCGGCGTCCTTCTTGATGTTGCGGAAGAAGCTATCCATCCATTCTCGGTCGCGGCCGAGGCGCTCGCCGTTGCGGAGCCCCCAAAGAAAGCCGACCGAGATGCCGGCGCAGAGCATTATTGCGCCGAGCGCGAAGATCTCGAGCGAGTTCATTCGTCACCTCCTTTTCCATCCTGGGCGGTGAGCAGCGCGTAAGCCACGACTGCAATGAGCAGCACCGTCAGCCAAGCAATAGTGTTCAGCGTCATCGCGCGCCCTCCTTATACCACGCCGGCAGGTCGATCTCTTGCACGTCGTCTGGCATATTGGGCCAGCAGTTGGACTCGATGCATTGCTTGAGCCGCACGAGGTCTGAGAGCGTTTCCTCCTGGCCGCGTTGCAAGGCCGCGTTGCTCACCTTGTAAACGGCGACGCCGTATGGCTCGCATTTCTCCACAGCGACGAAGTAGAAGTCGGTGCAGGCGATGCCGCAGTCGTAAAGCAGCGGCAGGTAAAAGCCGGCCTGCCGGTGGTAGCCGAGGTTCACGAACGCCTTCTCGAAGTTGCGAAAGGCTCCGTCGTCCAAGCTCTCGACGGTCTTCAGATCAACGACGTAGGGCCGCGGGCAAAGCGCGCAGCCTTCGGCGTTAAACCAGTCCGTCCTCGCCTGCACGTTGAGGCTTGAGAACTGCTTCCGCCATACGAGCTCAGGCTCGCCGGCGTCGAAGAGCTCCGAGGCCGCAGGATGCGCCATCACCGCCTCGAGCATCTGCTCGACCAGCGCGAAGTCCTCGCCATCGAGGATGGTCTTGCCGGCGTTAGCCTGGGCGAACTGCTCCCACGCCGCCTTGCCCTCCTTGGTGCGCCGGTCGATGCCGTCTGGCCGGCGAGCGTAGAGCGTGCCGTAGGTCTGCGGCTCGAGCACCGCAGCGTGCGTCGCGCGGCCGATCGCGAACGCGGACGAGTCCGCGTCAGGCACGACCTTAAGGACGTACTTCCGGTGATAGAGCGCGGGCCTCCGGCGGAAGACCTCGAGCTTGCTGTGCGAGATGGCGTCCGTCGCGTGGTAAACCTCGGACGGCTCACCTCGGATTGCGGCGTTCATTCGGCACCTCCGATCTCAAGCTTGGCCTGGAGCGGATCGACGACGGCTTCAGACTCGTCCTTGAAGCGGACGCTCCAGCCGACCTTGACCGTGACGGTGGGCGCCATCGCCAGCGCGTCCCATTCGATGGTGAAGGACGCCTTCGCTTTGGGCTCGGCCTGGCTCTCGTCGTCGACGAAGGATTCCTCTGCCGCTTTACGCATCGCGTCGTAGTGCGTCTCGAGGAGCGCGCGGACTTGTTCGCTGGCCGCAGCGATCACCGCGGCCTTCTTGATCTCGTGTGTGGTTTCCATTTTGGATAATGCTTAGAGGTTGTCGCCGAGGCCCAGCCCGCGCAGCGTAACATTGACCGGCTCGGCTGGGATGTCCCTGGCCTCCTCGACGGTGCGGAGTCCCTTAAGCACGTCGCCAAAGAGATCGCGCAGCACGTAGCCGCGGGCGCGGAATCGCAGCATCCGCTTGGGGTAGTCGGTCCAAGGGCCGGCCTTGGCCCAGAGCTTCGCGCGCTTGGCGTCGGCGACGGTGAAGGTCTCGACGGTCGAGGCGTCGCCGCGGGTCGCGCTCACGCGGTAACCGTGCGCGTCGGTGTTGGGCTCGCCGATCTCCTCCTCCTTGTAGCTGGTCAGCAGCCCCGAGGCGCGGACCAGCGCAAGCGCGGCATCGCCATAGATGGCTGGCCGGCCGTTGATGACCGCGGTATTCTGGAGCGCAGCCATCGGCGTCAGGCCGAGCTCGGCGCCCAGCTGGATCGCCACAAGGACTGACTCGGGCTTCTCCATTCCTTTCGGAGCGAAGCCCGAGGCGACGATGGCGTTGGCAAACCTGTAGGCATCTTCCAGCGAGGCGAGTTGCACGCCCTGGGCGCCAAAGGTGACCGGCGCCTTGTTGAGTTTGGCCGCGGGACTGGCCGCGAGTTGGGTCTCTTCTTTGACGGTTTCGGTGCTCATTGTTCGGTCTGTGTTGTTGTTTTGCTTCTGGGTTGAGGGCGCGGCTGGGAAGTCTCGGCCGCGCCCTTTAAGTTTAGAACGGCACCTCTTCGGTCAGCTGCTCGCTGACGAGCGTGACCTTCGAGCCAGCGGCGAGCGTGCCGCGGTTGCCGTGGACGATCTGGCGCGCAGCGTTCCGCAGGCGAACGTCCTCAGCCCGCGGCGGGAACGGCTTGCCGTTGTTGCCGATCCTGGGCTCAGGTTCCTGGGCGTACCACTCGACGCTCTTCGCGCCGAGCGAGCGGAGCGGCGTCCCCTTGTTCTTGCCGAAGTGGACCTCGACGCTGCCGGGGTCGTCGACGAGCTCGCTGGGCTGCGGGATGTCCTTGGAAGCACCAGCCGGAGCCGGCGCGGAAGCTGCGGCCGGAGCCGCTGGCTTGTTGGCGAGCAGCGCGCGGATGGCGCGGAGCTCGGCGATGATGTCGTTGGCTTGTTGGTCAGTCATTGTGTTCTGTTCTTTGGTTTCCTAAGTCCGAGAATGTGGCGCATTTCCCAGTCCGCGAACGCCGCGGTCACTTGCTTGTGAATTGATTTCCACGTGACCCATCCCTCGCCTGGGATGAAGACCCAGTAGTGCGAGCGCTCCTTGTGCCCGTGCGTCCCGGTGTAGCGCGCCGCGGAGTGGCCGCCGCCGCTGGTGTTTTTTACCGGCGTGCTGCGGTTGTAGTCGTTGTTCATCGGCCGAGCAGGCGGAACTGCTTGCCCTGCATCGCGAGGATCTCGCGGGTGTAGGTCAGAGCGTGCTGGCGCATCGAAGACCGCGCGCACCGGCGCCCGAGCTCGTCCTTCGCGAACTCGGACTGGAGGCGAAAGCAAACGGCTTGGCCCAGCGCGTAGTGCGCGAAGTTGCTGCCGCTGCCGAACAGCAGCCTGCGTGCTCTCGTCATCGCATCGCCCTCCGCACCTTCTCAGCGTAGCCCAGCGTCGCCGACTTGCGATGCCCGCTGGGTCCGCCGTTGTGAATCCGAGCCAGCGTCTCGACGTCGCCCTGCGCCCACGCCTGCGGCGCGTAGCGTTGCAAGTACGCGGTCGCCACCCGCCTAGCGTAGGCGAGGTCAGTCACCTGCTCGTAGCTGCCGGCGACGCGCGAGTCGGCGTGATAGGCGCGGGAGATCTGAAGCGGCCCGAGGCTCTTGCCGTTGTCGCCTAGGACGGCGCCGGTGCGGCTGCTGGTCTCGACCTGGTGCAAGGCCCGCCAGAAGGATTCCGGCGGCGCGGCGTGGCTGGCGGAAGCTAGCGCGAGGAGCGCAAGGAGGCGCTTCACGGCGTCACCTCCGCGTACTTCGCCGCTTCGTCGAACGTCTTGAAATGCTCCGCGTCCATATCGCCGGCGCTGACGTAGTAGTTGCCGAACTCCTCGTCCCAGCAGATCATCGCGAGCAGCGAGCCGCGGCGGGAGCGAACTTCCCAGACGGAGTCTTGGGTCTGATGCAGAATCTTTCCGGTCATTGTCGTTGTGGTCGTTGTTGCGCCGGGGCGTGATTGCCTCCGACACCACCGACAATGCAGACCAGCCCGCCGCGGTCAACTATTATTTTGAGAATTCTGTCCGGCGGAATCGGACAGTCAGACGTTCGCCGCGTCCGCGAAGGCGTTGCTGCCGAAGTCGCAGCTGATCGGCTCGGCCTTCGCGGCGACGTAGAGCTGGGAGAGGATGCCTGGACTGGTCAGATCCGCGTTGCTCAGATACTCGTCGAACTTGTCGCCGCGCAGCCACAGCTTCGCGATCCACGGCGTCAGCGGAGCCTTGCCCGACTGCGCCGCGGCGGCGTCGACGTAGAGCGCGAAGAGCGCAGACGACTCCTTTGCCGCGCGGTCCCAGCGGTGCGCGACGAGTCGGATGTAGTTGCCCGAGATGCCGCTCGGCAGAGTGAAGGATTTCTGAAGAGCCATAGGTCAGGTGTATTCGGTGAACTCGACCGAGAAGCGCGCGTTACCCGCAGGCACGTTGGTGCCGTCGAGCGTGGTCACGCGAACCACGGCGTTGGTGCTTGAGTTGCCTGCGGCGTCGAAGTCGTAGGCAGCGACGAGGGTTGCTTCGGAGGCGCATTGCGCGGTGCCGATGTCAGGCTTGGCCCCAAAGCCGCGGTTGGTCAACGAGACGTTGAAGTTTTCCGTCGCAGCGCCACCGGTCAAGTTGGCGACGACCGAGTCGGAGAAGACGACATTGATCTGTCGCGTGCTGCTTCCCCCGCCGGTTCTTATGCCTGTGACGGTAACATTGTCTGTGTTGTATTGCGAAACTGTTCCGAGTGGTCGGACGATCAAAGACGTTGTCCCTTGAACACTCCCGATGCTTGTCCAACTTGATGCCGTCCCTGATCTAGAAATGACGCGCGCAAAACCGAAGCCGGCTGTTGTCGGAATCGCTTGGTAAAAGAAAACGATGATTGCCTGCGAGGGTGCAATAGACGAAGAGAAGAGATCCGCATTTCCTTTCGGATACCAAGCTGGAGCTGTGTCGGACGAGCTGTTGCTCAATACAATCTTTACCTCAAGCCTACTTACATCGGTTGATGACGGAGCCGTGATGGAAACTCCGATAGCATACATCGGAATTGCACCTTGAGATACGACTTCCGCATTCTGTCCTGAGATGTAGGATGCACTTGGAGCAGTTGGTGCCGTGCTGTTCGTTGGTGCCGTACGCGAAAGAGTAGTCGAGACGGGGCTTGCCGCGTTTGAGAAGGACAGAGCACGGGCCGCGAACTCGTAAGCGACGCCAGGGAAAAGGTCGTCGATCGACGCCGCGATCGAGCCAGACGCAAGCACGTTCGCCACGACCCATTCGCTCGCTCCGCTGCGCCGGTAGAGGATCTGAAGCACCGCACCGCCGGTCGGCATTGCCGGCGCCGTTACCGTGATGCGGGCAACTGAGGTGCCATCGCTCGCGAGGTAGGTCGTCTCGCTCGCATAGGTCGGAGCGTTCGGCGTGGACGGCGCAACGCTGGAGACAGCCCCGGCCGTGATCGCGACGGGCGTCGCCTGCACTCGAGTAGCGAAGCCGGAGACGTTCTCGAGCGCGTCGTAGGCGTTGACCCAGTAGTAATAGGTCGTGCCCACCGTCACGTCCACATCGACGAAGCGCGAAGCGTCGACCTCCGCGATCTTGTTCGTGTTCGCGTTGGCCGGCGTCACGCCGGTCGTGTTGCGGTAAATGCCGTACTCGGAGAAGTCGGGCGCGGTCGAATCGTCCCAGTCGAGCCCCACCGCGGCGCCAGTTCCGATGGTCGCGACGAGATTCGTTGGAATGCTGGGCGCGACCGTGTCCTTCTGCACGTTGACCGTCGCGGTCACGTAGGAGGTCGAAACCTGGAAGTAGCTTTCGCCGAAGATGCGGACGTTGTACGTCAGCCCGATCTTTACGTCGCTCGAGATATAGTCCGTCGTCTGGTAGCCTGGAACGGTGTTCCACGTCAGGTAGGTCGTCGACGTGCTCTCCTTGTATTCGATGCCGACGTTGCCGCCGGCCTGGATGAACTCCTCCGCGGGCGCGGACCACGAGACAAGGATCCGCGGGAGAGCGGTGCCGTCGGCCTGGATCAGCTGCGTTGTGCCGTCCGCGGTCAGCGTGAGGTTCGTCGGCGCGGAAAGCGTGAACGGATCCGGCAGCGTCGTGTTCGGCGCGTCATCGACGTAGATCTCGTCGTTGACGGTCCAGTCGTAGACCGTCGACGCCGTCTCGCGCAGCGTCATATCGATCGCCAACTGCGGCGGATTGCCGTCGCTTGCGAAGTTCCACTCCATCACCTCGAAGACCTTCTGGGTCCAACCCATCTTTGAGTTGGTAATCATCACCGTGTCGCCGGCGCGGACCTGCATCGCCTCAAGGCGAAAGCGCGCGGTCATCGTTATCTCCTCGCGGGCGCGACGGAGCTCGATCACGGCCAGCCTTTGAGCGCAAGAAGGCGAGGTCGTGAACGGCAATGCGACGTCTCGCCAGTAAGTTAAACCAGCATCCTTTGTAACGTAGGTCGTCGATGTGATCTGCGGGAAGTCGGCCGGCTGCCAGTCGTTTTGCGGCGAGACGTAGACGCCCTTAACTCCGTTCACGCGGTCGCGCGCCGAGGTCTTTGTCTGCACCATCATCTGACCAGCAAAGTGCTTCTCGGTGAGCGTGACCGTCGGGATCCGATAGCCTGCCGCGTAGACTACGACCTTGCCGCCTGAGTAGGCGATCAGACCGCCCATCGCGGAAATTAGTTTGCCGATGTTCTCGTCCGGCGAAGCGCTGGTGTAGAGCACGCCATTGGCCTCATATCGGTTCTCGTAGGTGGCCGGCGAAGTGATTGGCTTAATCTCGACTTGCTCGTCGCAGATGTTTGCCGCGGCGCTTACGGCCGTGTCGTCGATCTCGGCCGAGCTCATCGTCATCCCCAGCGAACTAGTCAAGTAGTCTCGAAGGCAGAGCGCAGGGTTGGCCGAGTAAGCCGTCGTAGTCGTGCGCGGGTCGTAGACCTTCTTGCCCTTGACCACCGCGGAGATGTTCGGGATGCCGCCGGTCCAGACCTTCTCGCTCCAGGTCAAGCGCACGTAGAGGTAAGCGATGCCGCGGAGCCGGTGGTTGCTCGTCCATTTGCCATCGGTTAGGCCGGAGGTCGCCGTCTCAAGGTTCGTCTCGACCGTTTGCGTGTCGCTTCCGAGCTTCTTGTAAATTTCGGCATAGCCCGTGAAGCGGCCTTGGGCGGCGCTGCCCGCGCCCGTTAGCGCAAGCTCATCGTTGAAGTAGACGTCGCCGATCTCCTCGACCTCGTGGCCGGCAAGCGCAACGACGAGGTGCAGGTACTCGTTCTTCGTGCCAGTCGTCGAGATGTAGACGATGACGCCCGATGTCTTCGTCTGGCCGTAGACGATCTGCCGCGCCGCGATCGGCGAGCGAATCATCTGCGAGCGGTCGGTCAGCGAAGCATCTGAAAAGCTCGGCATCTTGGGACGCAGAAGCTTAGAGGCCGCCATCGAAGCGGCTACAAATGCAACAAATTGAATGACTTTGGCCGCCAGAACAATTGTCGCTGCGGTCATTTGCACACTAGCCGCAAATGCAATCTTGGCAATCGTACTAGCAATAAGTGCGACAGGCATAATTAGATGCGCCAACAAGAGGCGCCTTTAAGGTCGAAGAATTCCAGTCCATCGCGGCCCACGAATGCGGCACCGTTTCCAAGACAAATACCTAAACCGATGCCGTTGCCCACATCGCGAGCAATTACATCACCGCGACGAGCAAGGACAATCTGCGTTTGCTCAAGACCCAGTTCACGTGCCAGTTCCAAAACTCCTCCTGCTTTGTCGATGATGCGCTGTGCGCCAATGCCGCTTGAGTACGTGCCCCGGTAACGCGCCGCGGGATCTCGACCCGTTGCCCGCGCCACCCAGTCGGCCGCGAAGAGGCAGCAGTCATTCGCGCCCCACTCGAACGGCTGGTTGCGCCGCTCCTCAATAAAGCGTGTAAGCTCGGCTGGAATGTCGGCAGCTTTCATTCGTACTCACGGTCACCATTCTTATCTCCACCATTCCAGTCGCTGTTTTGGCTCATCTTCTCAGTGCCCCAATAAATTGCTTTCTCCTGGATGGCAGTCACGAACTCCAGCCCGAGGTCGCCTGGGAAAAGCGCCGTCTGTTCTTCGTGCGTGTATCGCACCTCGCGCGGCCGCTTGAAGTCGACGAGCCGGTTTTCGGCCGTCATCGTGATGTCGGCGGACTGGCCGTCGTCCGAGATCTGCATCACGTCCATCCGCCCCTGGAACACCGTCACCGGCGACGAGATCAGCGTGCCGGCGGTGGGCGAGAGAGCGCCGAAGAGCACCGTGCAATCGCGGCCTTGGTAGTCCTCAGTGAGCGCGAGCGCGATGTTGGCGGTAGGCACACCCGAGAGCCGCATCGAAATGCCGCGGGCCGCGAGGTCGGTCGTCTCCTCGATCGGAGAGATGCTTCCGAAGGTGCCGATGCCGAGATAAGGCACGCCGGCGTAGGTCAGCGTGCCGTATCCGGTCCAGAGGCGCGTGTAAGCAGAAGGGAAACTAAGCGAAACGAGGATGACCGGCGCCAGCTGCACCGTTGTCACCTCCGTCACCATAGCGGCCGAGAGCGTCCGGCCTGCGGTTGTGATGCTCATTGCGCGACGTCCTCCACGATCGAGAAGGTTATACCGTAGATGCTTGCTAGCTGAATCGACCACTCGGTGCGCGATTCTCCTAGCCGAAAGACGCCCTTGGCGTTCGAATAGGTGATCGCAGTGCCGCCGGCGTAGCTAGAGCGCAGGACTGGAAAGAGATCGACGCTGGTCGACGAGTTAACCTGCACGACCTTGTAAAGCGACGTGCCAATCTGAAGCCAGTCGCCGACCGCGAAAGTGCCGGTCGCACCGGAGATGCCGAGCGTCGACGTGTTGGCGGTCGCGCTGCTGACGGTCAGCGTGCCGGTCACGTTACCCCGCGGCGAGGTGTTGGCGTAGTCCTGGAAGTAGAACGTGCCGCGCTGCGCTGCCAGCAGGAAGCCGATGATCTCCTCGGCCGCAGCGCGCGTCATCGGTGGGCACTCGACCGCCCCCATCCACGCTTGTCCCGGCCAGTTGTATTGCTGCGTCTGGAACGTGAACGGTGAGACGTTGCGCGAGGTCGCGCTCATTCCTGAGAGCGTAAGCTGCGAGATGCGAAACGGCGATGGCGGATTTAGTGGATATGAGATTGCCATAGGTCAGGCGAACGCTGCACGGTAGGCGCCACCACGGCGCACCATATCTGGGATCTCGGCCTTTAGGCGCTGCCGTTCTGCATCAAGAATTGGAGCAAGCTCTGCGCGAGTAACCCCGGCGGCGATGTGGTAGTTGACCGTGACGCCACTTCCCATCATTGCACTAGAACCATTGCTTCGTTGCATTGCTGAATTAGAAATTATTGTGCCGGATGAATTTGGGATAAATAACTCCGGCCCACGTTCTCCAACAATATGCGCTCGATTTGCTGTTACTGGTCCTCCATTGGCACGAGCCGGTATTTTTGTTACGAGCTCACCAACGCTAATCGCAGCAAGAGGATTAGGAATTAGGAATCCGGTGATGGCACTAGCAATGCGCCTTGTGACCATCTGATACAACAACAACTTTAGAAGTTGCGCCCCCATTTCGCGAAGCACGTCGGTGAATTTACCGCCTTCTAGAATTGCGGTTTGCAAACTATCAGCGACCGTAGAACCGATTTGTTTTTCTAGAGTGTATCTCTCATTCAGTAATGGAATCAACTCTCGATCAAGTTTGTTTCGTTCTGCGCGAAACAGGTTCTGATCTGCAAGACCCTGCGGAGTCAATGCATCGGCTTCTTTGATTTCTAAAGTTAGCTCCAAACGCTTTTTGAGCAAATCCGCAATAAGCGCCCCTTGATCTTCCTCGATTCCTACTGCCTTATTAAGTTCGCGCCTTAATTGAAACTGATCCTCTAAAAGCGAAACATGATCCTCTTGAATCTTTTGATTGGCTACTGTCAGTTCTCCCTTTATCTTCTCAACTTCAAGATTCGCTTGCGCGATTTCCAGATCATCCTTCCCCATTTTGGCTCGCATTCGCGCGGCCTGAAGTTGGTTTTCTAGAAAGGGAATCCGAGCTCCATCATTTTTCAAAAGCAGATCATTTTGCATTATCTGCTTCTCGAGTTCCTGATTTATTTCCCTTACCTGATCTCGAAGGCGATCATTGCGGATTACTAGTGCGTCAGCTGCTGGCGTTGGTGATTTTCCAAAAGCCGATGCGATTAGCGAGCCTAGTTTGCCAAAGCTTATTTGAATATTCTGAACCGCCCTATCGTAAAGATTCGTCGCATTTGTTAATCCATCGATTTCATCCTGAGTAAGTCCGAGTTTTCCTCCGTTCTTTTCGGCTTCTTCAAGCGCGGAATTCAACTGGCGCACTCCAGCAACTGCCGCCCTCAATCCAAAAAAAGTCGTTAGATTTTTTGAAATGTTTTTTGCATAATTGCTCGTTTTCTGGAGCGAATTTTGCACCGAGGCGAACGCGGCTCGCGTCGCGTCGACGGCCCGTAGGGTAAAGGTTGCGCTAGCCATTGCGGTGTTGGGTTCGCTGCTGGTGGTTTAGGTAGGCGATCCAGCCATTCATCTCGTGGGCTGGCATCTGAAGGACTTCGTGAGCGAACTTGCCGAGACGATCCGCGAGCGCATAGACGGCGAGGAGGTCGGCACCAGCCTCGCCGCCGGCTAGTTTTTTAGCTCTTCAGCCTTCGGCGCATCGTCGGCCAGGATGGCGTTCGCCACTCGCGCGAGGACGTTGGAGTCCGCGCGGTTGAGCAGCACCGCCTTGTCCTCGATGGTGAAGAGCTTCTTCCCGTCCTCGCTCGTCGCCTTCATCAGAAGGATGTCGACGAGGAGCTCCATATCACTCTCGCGGCTCTTCTTGTAGAGGCGCGCCTTCTCGGCCAACGTGACAGGCGTAGCGTGTATCGTCAGCTTCCACTCGGGCACCTCAATCTTTTTGGTCCCGAGGGAAGCGAAGTGTTCGCGAACTAGGTCAATAGCGTCCATCCTTCACCTCAGACCGTCAAAGTGGACAGGACGCCGTTGCCCTCGATGCTGATCGAGCCCTCGACCATTCCGTCGAACGCGGCGCTGATGTCGAACTTCGTGACGATGCCGCCGCCGGAATAGTAGGTGGAGGTCGACGCGATGCCCTCGGGATAGAGGTTCACGGTCACGGTTGAGCCGATGGTCAGCGCGATCTGGCCGGCATCGGTCTCGTCCCAGTAGAGGTCGCCATTGACGCTCCAAGTCTTCAGCGTGGCCTTCCGCGTGCGGTAGGTGTCGCCGATGACCGAGTCCTCGACGACGTCGGAGGAGTGAGCCAAGGAGTAGTTGCGGAGCTCGCCGATGGTGGTCGACGAGATTTTGACGGTGCCTTCGCGGCCTAAGTGGTTCGCCATTTTA
>Ga0129333_10002791_pt1 | contig 16317 bp, 20 predicted proteins | sample CPB6_08_DNA_FD_94474 | JGI IMG/M metagenome (GOLD analysis project Ga0129333, IMG submission 94474) | Freshwater to marine salinity gradient microbial communities from Chesapeake Bay, USA - CPBay_Sum_0.6_0.8_DNA | ecosystem: Environmental > Aquatic > Marine > Coastal | place: USA: Chesapeake...
ATCACTAATTCCCAAACGAGCTACACCAGCCGTAGTAAAACCGATAGTATTAGTTCCATCGCGATACATTCCTGTATCCAAATCGCCGACAAATGAATAACTTGGGTCAGTAGCACTACCTACCTGTGCATGGTTCATCTTATTAGATAAGGTTTGTGAAGCAGTATTTAGGGTCATCGTTCCTGACGCATTTGGAATGGTAATTGTTTGAAGTGGTGCAGAAGCAGAACTTGTAACGCGGTGAAAATTTGTGGTTCCATTATATACATCAATTTGCTGACATTGTAATTGAGAAGAACTTGTTAATGTGGGTTGAACACCTATAAGATTATCTACTGAAAGACTCATATTTTTTTATTTATAATAAGACAATGTTGTTTAATACCCAATTATATTATCCAAGTCATAGTAAATGAGTAGGGAAAAAATGTATCTCCATTTGAAAAATTAGTCGTTAATCTCTCAATATAAATTATACCAGCATTAATATAACAACTCAAAGTGTTATTATTACCACCATTAAGATATCCAATTAGACCTGTCATTACCAAATAGGGTGGTTGAAATCTAAGAGGTATAGCAGTTGTTGAAGCATAAGCTCGAGCACCTCCTGAGTTGTTTTGAATACTTGCATATTGAGGAATTTGCATAGTGACTTGGTTCCCAATTTTTATAAATCTTACATTACCCGCTGCTGTAGTTTGCCCGCCTGGTGAGAAACTAAATTGCATGCTCTCGGTTCTGTCCTCGTAGTATTGTAATAGTGAAGCCGAATACAAGGCATTGTTTCCCGCTGTGGATCCGTAGAGCTTTAAGCCTTGTGACTCAAATCCTACTGCTTGTGTCCCCGAAACAGCTACATTTAAAGTTGGAGTGGAAGTCCAGTATAAACCCGTAGTTTGTGTAGCTCCTGAATTTCCCCGAATAGATGGAGTTGCTGCTGACCCCGATGTAAAATTATGAACTTGGTCTGAATATATCTGTGCAGATTGACAACGGATCATATTAGTGCCACTCAAGGTAAGATATAAAAATCCACTTGTATTATGTATTCCTGTTCCTGCTGACCCTGAAAATTGAAGACCGCAACTCGCAGCAGTTCCTGATGGGATTATTAGATTTTGATTGCAAGTAATACTTGTATCTTGAATTGCTAATCTTTGAACGGAGTTTGTGCTGAAATTGACCCTATTGACATCGAAATACATACCTGCTGTTGAACTTGAATTGCCAAAAACGACATTTCCGGCTGTTCCAAAATTTATTGCTCTAAAATTATCGCATTCTATCGGTAATAAAGAAACTATATCAACATCGCTAATTCCTAAACGAGCTACACCAGCAGTAGCAAAACCAATTGTATTGTTTCCATCTCTATACATGCCGATGTCGGTATCCCCCTGCCAGCTATAACTTGGATTTGTAGCTGAACCGTGTGCTGAATGGAATGTTTTATTTTGTAACAATTGTGATCCTTGGTCTAAAATGATAGTACCAGATTGGTCTGGAAACACGACAGAAATTAGAGGTGTAGAAGCGTTGGAAGTTAATCTGTGAAAATTTGTAGTTCCATTGTATATATCTAACGAACTTGCTTGTAGATTTGTGCTTGAAGTTGTTTGGGCTTCAGAGCCAATCTGATTGTCGACTGAAAGATATGACATTTTTTGTTTATTTATATTTAGAAGTTATAAATAAACATTTTTATTGAACTGGTTCTATCAGAAGCGTCAGAGTTATCCGATGGTTGGGATCCATCTGCATCATTCTGCCTTTGCCATTAAAAAATCTTATCTCCATAGATGAGAGACTTGTTCTATTCACGTTATGGCTCATCGGTATCTGTGCCTGGTACAATTGAATAGAGCCTTTTGGGACTTCCCATTTGACCCTCGCAAGAATGTTGGTTCTTTGAACTGAACCAGTAGATAGAGACTGAGTATTGTGGTTTATCGTGATATCCATATATCTAGAACCAACCAAATTTACAATATAAGAGCTAGTATGAGTTACTGCAAACCCAGTATTAGCAGTTGGAAATCCAAGTTCTTGTAAGCAAGTACTTGAACTACGAATTGAAAAAGTATTCGGAATATTTGCTGAAATCGTGAGTTTCAGAGTCGATTGGTTATACGAGCATGTATATGAATTTGCAATACCAGGAGTTGCATTCATCGCTCTCGCAATCTCGGTTGCCATATCGACTCCACTATAGGTTCCTTGTAGTATAGAGGCTGAAAATAATACGGCTCCTCCATTTTCATAAAAATTTAAAGTAGTATTCTGTGATGTTTGAAAAGTTGGTTCAATATTGGGACAAGATACTTCCAATAATGACAATCGATAGACATCATAATTATCTGATAATACATTTCCAATATTAAAATTTAAATCAGTAGGACTCGTATCAACTGATTTGTAGCTTGAATAATCACTATCTAAAAATAATTTGAATGACATTTTATATCTTTATTTATTTAGGATATAAAATTTTTAAACAATAACTTTACGAAAACACGATAGAAGACGCTTTGGAAATTCTCATCAATCTGTTATGAATGATGAAACAATGGTAATATGAACCATCAAATCCAGCGTTTTTAGGGCCACTTCGTGAGATATTTAACTGAATATCGTTATTAGAAGTATCAATACCAGTATAATTTCCATCTCTGTCTAGTCTTGCAGCCATATAAAATCTCAAACTTTCATTTGGAACAACTCCACCAACTCTTATATAATCATTGGAAGCATAATATTCTTGTGGGACAATTGAAGAACATTCATACTTGGCTCCGTGAGAATCCAATGCCTGTAATACATAATTCCAAGCATTTCCGTTGGTTCTTCCCAAAGTATTAACTGGTCTTGCAAAAGGAAAATATTCACTTCCCACTTGGAATTGATAATCAATAATGGAAGTTTTTACCGAGTTTCCATTAGTATCATTAAACCAACTAGTTCCAGCAACTACCGATTGAGCTTCAGCAGGTTTGTTAGCAACCAAAATAGATAGAGCACTATGACAATTACTTGGAATTCTTAAACTTTCGTTTTGAACTCCATTAGAAGATTGAACTTTATTACTTTGATAATCTATCCAATGTAGCATAATTCCCTGATCTGAGTTATACTGATCAACATATGCATTCATCAAACTTTCACTTGGGGTTACCAAATTTGCTACAATAACAGGCGAAGAAATAGTCCATTCAAAATCAGGAGTAACAGCAACTGGTCCCCCTTTGGGTCCAGTTTTCGCAAAGACTACGGAATGAGCTGGTCTATTCAAGGTCAATTCAATTGTTAAATTTCTCAAAAATGGAAGAGGAAGATATTTGATATTATTGAAAAAATCACTAAATAATTTAACTTTACATAATACAGCAGTATCTGCGGTATCCCCTTGTGCCCCTCTAAATCTACTGCTTCTTTCACCACTTATACGAAGTATAGAACCAACGGAACCTGCAGCTATATCTGCTAATTGAGCTGGTGTGCAAGTTGTAGCATCAACTGTCATAGTCACACCATCAGCAATAGTTTCAATCTTCCCATAAACACTTCCCGCTTTTGATTCAACAAAAATCTCGTCTCCAACACAGAAATTATCGGTAGCATCTGCCCCCAAAGCACCAAGTGTTCTTGTTGCAGCGGTATAAGTTCCTGTATTAGGAACTGCTATACCATCGAAATATTTACTTGGTATTTTAATTCCATTACTACAAGAATTATATAAACCATCGTAAGAAGACATACCTTCTTGATGTTCTAAATGTTGAGCAGACATAGTGTGTTGTCTTACCATAGCATATAGTTGTGAATAATCATAATCACTAATAATAGTTCCATTTGAGAGAGAAATTCTCATTCTTGAAAAAAGAGCATGAGCACCACCAGTTTCTAGCAACCTTGACCTTGCTTCTTTTGCAGTCAAGTTTGCAGTTCCAACATTTACTGCAGCAAAAAGTTTAAATTGAAGCCACGAGTTTCTTCCATCAAGAAAAGCATCGGCAGAGTTTAGAGTAAATTTAATAACATTGTTTCCACTATATTTAAAATCAACATTACTATCAGCCACATATTCGCGCATTCTTCGAGCTAAAATAAAATCGCTTGAAGTCATGGGAACGGCAGGAGTGAATTCAGATGGAATTTGTGGGGCAATTTGTAAATTTGCACTTAAAGACATTGTTTATTTATTTATAGTAAGTTTTAGAATAAAAAAATTTGAAAAAAAGTTTAATTTTCAAATTTATGTTTTAGTTTTTTCTAAATGACTTTTTGTAATAATATGTTTTGATATATTTCCTCGGGAAATAATTTTTCCACATTCACAGGTTATTTTTTCTGCTTTATTTTTTAATTGTTGTTGTCTTCGTTTTTCATATACATCTTTGTTAAAATTTGGATTATTTCGTAATTTTCGTTGATATTCATCTTGGTGATAATTTGGATTATTTCGTAATTTTCGTTGATATTCATCTTGGTTATGATTTGGATTTCTCGCAAGTCGTTTTTGGTAATCATCTTGGTTATGATTTGGATTATTTTCAATTAATTTTTTATATTGTAATTTATGTGTCAAAATTTTAATCCAAAATGGATTAACCTTATTTATAGGTTTAAGTTTGTTTATCCATAATTGTTCATAAACTTTTAGATGTTGTTTATCGACTACAACATATTCTCTTATTAAAATTATCTTACAATTATCTATACCATACTTTTCAAATAATTCAAATGAACTTGTTTTCGTTTTACAAACATTATTCAACCATGAATGATAAAGAGCTTTATGTTCTTGCCATCGTGCCCTACATTCTTGGAGTGTTGAACCAACATAACATTCATTACTACAATTAACAATTATTTTATATACTCTACCAATCATTTGACAGGTTTATATATAAAATTATATCTTTAAATCAATTTAATTTAAGTCATCAAACCACCCTGAGTTTGAGCTGATCCAGTATAGAGTTGATCGAATTTTCCACCATAAGACTCTCCATACTCCAAAGCTGATGTGATTGCATTATCCAAAGTATTTGATATACTTTCTATTTCACTATGCTGTACCCAATCATCGATATGTTCTATGCCTCGTTTCAATCTATTCCACGAAAAACCAAGGATTTGTGTTTCCTTTAGTTCTTGGATTCCTTCTTCAAGGAGCTCGCCAATGAATGGAATACTTCCCGCTTTATCAAGTTGCTCATCCACCCAGTCGAACGCCCCTCTTGCTTTATGTACTACTGACTTTCCGAAATTATAAACTTCGGATACCCCAGATTTAACTTTGCTATATATGTTTGCCACTGAACCGAAAAAATCTGCTAGACCCATATTATTATTTATTATATACATATAATATATGTATAAAAAATGAAGAACTTTTTTTTTAATGATTTTCAGAGAAAAATAAATCCAAATATTAGGTTTTTAGAGACACCCCATAGAGAATCACTTGTCAGGAGTTTTATAAAATATTTACGAGATAATAACAAAGTTGTGATTGAGTTGGATCGTGTGTTGAGAGAGCCAAATTATAACCAGTTGTTCCTTAAAATCCATCTTGTTAATTTATTTAATGATCCACGCAGATTCGTAGCATACCAATCTGGTATAGGATTTTACTCTGAAACAACAGAATTAAAATCATATATGTTATATCATGAAAAGTTTTTTCCGACCTACTTTCATCTCTTATTCAATAAACTAGAAAATTGTTCATTCTGTTGGAACAAGGATGTCAAGATTATATGTATGTATTGTAAAGCATCTATCTGTTCGGATTGTTTTTATGATTGGACTTCATATTATTTTACATATAATAATCAATTCAGATGTCGTGCTTGTCAGAAACTGAATTGGTGGAAAGATTAGATATATATTCTAATATCATTCTTTTATGTTCTCCATATACCCTACACAATTCCCTTTGTCGTGGTTTCTTCTTTTTTGGCAAAACTTTATCTTGATTTTGTCTTAAAAAAAATACATATTCATCATAAAGCGTTACGGGTTTCTCATGTTTTTCTTTCTTTTTTGGTAAAACTTTACCTTGATTTTTCCGAGTTAAAAATCTTATTGCTTGTTCTTTAAATTCAAGACCATGTAGTAAAAATGGATGTATTTTTATACCTTTTTTATAAAATTGTTTATAATGAGTAATACTTCGAATATATGGATTACTATATATTTCCATCACTAAACCACATTCTAAACAAGAAGATTTTTCATCACTTGAAATTTGTAAATGCGAGCAGTGCTTCCAAGAAGCGCCCAGTGAGTGTTCATTCATTTTTAATTTTTCTAGAAAATTCTTTAGGTAAACATTTTTACTATTATACACTACCCTTTCTAGCTCCACCCTTTTTACCTGAGATCGGTCCCCCAGAACCTTCAATTGCTATCTTTTTAATTTTACCAGCAGCCAAATCAGATTCATACTTTTTATATTCTTTTTTCATAGTCTCGACTTTAGATGGTAAAGTCAATACTCTAGCTATATTATACCAAGATTGTAAACTCGTGATACGGGTAATTTTACCCTCATTTAATGATTTTATCGCTATATAATCTGCTTCTTCTTCATCTAAACCATTTGAAATTAGTAATTGTTTCATGAGTTCAACTCTCTCGATTGGTTTAGTAAATGTAAATTTATTACCTCCACTTGACTTGGCATCATCTTCAAGTTTTTGAATGTATTTATTAGCATCATCGACTAATTTTTGTCGCCCAGGGTCCTTCTCCTCACTTGGATCACCAAGTGTGAAATCTTCAACTCCTGTCGTTTGTCCTTCGATTGCTGATACAACATCTGCTTTATGGCTTCGACTTTCAGCTCGTATTCTGTTTAGTTCAGCTCGAATTTCTTCAGCTTGTTGTTGTGCCATCTTTGCATGACCTTCAGCGCTCAATGCGATATTTTTATAAGCACCTTTTCCATACTTGGTTTCTGCTAACATCTCATCGAGTCGTTTTAGTTCAGCTTCTATATTTCTATCTGGATGAGGTCTGCTACCATCATGCCCACCTACCCTACTTCGTTCTTGGTATTTTTGTTCAAGTTGTTTTTGTTTTTTATCATTATTCAGATTTTCCAAGTATTGACTATCTGCTTGTTGTAACTGAGATAAATTTTTAGGAACTCCATCTGGGTATACATTCTGGCGAGTTTCTCTAATCGAGTTAGGCTCCCATAACAGACCCTTAGGTGGTCTGGTTTTAAAAGAAGCCATCGGTTGAACCAAATAATCGATGTAATAAGGCGTTCTCCCGCCTAAACCATGTGCATTAACTGGGGCTTTTGGAACATAGGGTGATTGTGGTATAGGTTGTTTAGTAGCAAAAAGGGGTTGTAACATTCTATTAACTTGGAAATCCAAGTTTGGCGCAGTATTACCAACAACTGCATATTTGGGAACTTGAACTTTTTCAGGTCGTTCTAATATTCGTTTTCCACTAGAAAGAACGTCGTAATCTAAGCGTCTATTGTATATATTCGACATATTATTTATTAATAATAAAAAAAATGTTAAAATCATGGAGTGATATTTTTGATGGTTCAAATTTTAGTATGTTATTGTTAGGAAATTCTGGTTCAGGAAAAACAATGTTGATAAAAAAAATAATAAATTCTATAAAGAAAAATTATCAATATTTTGTCATATTATGCCCCAGCTTGGAATTCAGTGGAGATTACGATGAGTTCAAAAATAACGATGAAAAAAATCAATTCACTTTTTTCAACGAATATGACCCTAGGGTTTTAGAAGAAATTATGGAGACTCAAGCTGACATTATAGTCAGATATGGAAAACAACGAACACCAAAAGTAGTAGTATTACTTGATGATTGTATGGAAAATATTCGCCAGAGAAGTATAGTAGAAAAATTATATTTCAAGGGTAGGCACCTAAATATCAGCCCTATTTCTCTTGTGCAAAAACTCAAAGGAATTAGTACCATCTTGAGGGTGAATACCAGATATAGTATATTCTTTAGAGCCGGAAATAGTTCAGAACTCGAACACTTTTTAGAAGCATATACGGGCAAGCGTGAACGTAATAAAATAGAAGAAATCTTGTACGAATGGTTTAAAGATCCATATACCTTCTTATTCGCAGATTTTAAGACTCAAAAATTCCAAGATAGATATATACTCGGTAAAGATATGAAACTCATTGAAAAAGTCGAGTGGACTTAAAACTTCATCAAACCAGTCTATCTACTAAACAATGACTTCAGGTCTCCACCTATACTCTTTTTATATTTTCGTTCCGCATCCTTCTTCATCATTTTTAGCTTTATTAAGTTTATAGAATCTTGGCTATTCCGTTTTGGATTTGAACCCTGTATAATCTTGATTTTTCCGTCTAACTCTCTCATCAATTTTTCGTATGCAAATGGATCTGTATTCATTTTTTTATTTAAAATATTTTCGGATTAAATAAAAAAATGAGCGAAGCGAATGAAAAATCGATAAAACAGAAAGAACAATTAAACTGGTATGAACCTTATGAATATAAGGGTTATGAACCAGAGCTTCACGAGGGAAAACCAACTACACCACGGCCACTACCAGAAGATGTATCAAAAATTTTTAAACAACTCAATACCACAGGTCTTGGAGGTCATAGAGACCCCCTTTGCGTTGATATTAACTACACAAAGAATAAGTACAGATTTTCCGTACTTCCAGATGAAATTAGAGCTCCAGGGACACCCCAAGAGATACAAACTAGATACACATCTTGGTATGTTAATGACTGGCAACAACGTAGTCGTTTAAGTAAAATCTTCTCCATTCTCTGGTATTTACCAGGTCATATTTATCGTAAATATTTTGCTAATGCTGATTATAAGTTTTACTATAACGGATTAATTTCTTTTCTTGACAGAACTCGACAAAAAATAGTGGGGTAAAAAATTATATAATTTCTAAAAAAGATTATATAATATAAAATACAATGGAAGAATCAAAACAAGAAAAAATGGTTCCAATTGAACCTTTACCTGAAAAAACCAGGGTTACAAAACCAGCAGGAAGAAAACCTATTCCTGAAGAGGAAAAAATTAAGAAAAGAGTAGCCAAAGGTCAGAATCCTATGAAAGATATTGTTAATCCTACACCTGCTCGTAAGAAAGCGATGGAGAAAGCGAGAATGACAAGAGACTTAAAAAGAGAATATCGCAGAACCGATGACGAGCAAAGAAAATATAACTTAGCTATTCAAATTAACACTCTCACCCCTAATAAGGTTGAAGTGCCATCTATTGCTAATAAAGACCTTAAACAAAAAATCAAATACCAAAATCCTGCCTACAAAGAGGAGGGATTACCAGACTACGCACTAGACCATAATCCTACTCTTAAAAATACCGACCAGCCTGAATATGCCGATAAAATGCTCCAGTGGTCTAATGGCTCACAAGAATTGTGGAGTGGTAAAATTAGTGAGTTAGAGACGAAAATGAATGCTCTTGATAATTATCTCTCTAAAATCAGAGTTCTTTCTGGTGAGGGCGATCAAGCGGATTACGCTAATAGAGCTAATGTTAAACAGAACCATTATATTATACCCCATACCCAAAAAATAACTCCCCATCAAGGTCCAACGGATCCTTCACCTTTTCATAGTTCTCTAATGTTCAGAAGTTCCGTTATGAAGAAAAAGTAATACCCAGTAAAGTATTTTTATACTTAAAAAAAGTATAAAAATCATTAAGATAATATTCTACCCAAAATATAAGGTCTCAAAAATTCTATCAAAATATCATACATTTCCATTTCAACTTCATCGCTTAAAAATGTGATATTATGTTTCAACAACATATAGGTAATCAATTTTCCTTTCAAGTCTGTAATAATCTTATCTAATGTTTCGTCTAGATCCTCTAATTGTCCATTTTCGTTGTAGTAATACATTTTATTGTTATTTATTTCTGTATTATTTTTAAACCAAATTTCCGTTCTGTATCACGAATAGATGCCTCCAGTGTAGGCTTATTCCATAACAACCAATAACTATAAAAACCCGCTGTATTTATACCCGACTTCGTCCAGTTCTCGTTGGGTCTATGACGGGATATATATGCCTGTTTTCTGGCTGGATCTTTATGCATCGTAAAATCGGAAGCGCCGTATTGACCGAAATGAATTAAACCATATGGGGTTTTTATCATCCATTTTTTAGTAGGTCGATTAGACCTTGATAAAATATAAGTGTCTGACATGTTTAGTAAAATTCTTTTATTAATAAATAAATGCCATATAAAGTTGTTAAAAAAACAGGGACTCAAACGAGGTTCAAAGTTGTCAATACCAAGACAGGGTATGTCCACTCGAAGAGCACTACGAAAAAGAAAGCAGAAGCACAAGTTAGGTTGTTAGAACAGGTTGAGGAACAGAAGAAGAAATAGCTGTAGAACGATTATTCAAAACTTGTATAAATTCTTTATGCTTTTTTGTTTTCTTATGAGTAGTTAAGCTTGTAACTACCATACCACACTCACAAGTTTTTGGACTATAATCATTCCACTTGTGTTTATTTTTTTGATAATATTCTTTGTAGTATTCTGGATGCGTCTGATAATGCTTTTTACTCGCACGGATACTTGGTTTAACAGGTTTAACAGGTTCAGGTTCTAAATTCATTTATTATAATTTAATAAGTCTTTAAATTACAATATTATTATGGTGATTTTGGAGGATTTTTTTTGAGTTGGTCTAATAACCATTTTTGAAATAATATAAATCTACTTGTAAGGTTTGGATGTTCTCTAATAAAACAACAATACTTTTTATCTATATCATATACATGATGAAACGTCATATTTTTATATTGTCCCTCAACTAATACATATAGTTTTTTACATTTAGGGCATAAATTAGTCTTATTCTTTCTTGTATATTGCCCACACTCCAAACAGGTATTCTCTGGACCATTTATTCCCATGTATTGTTTAGCACAATCACAACCGATCCAAATTATTTTTCTGTTCAATTTGTTTATTAATGTAAAAAAAGGTCCTATATGTTGTTTACATATACATCTTTTATGAACTTTTGGTCTCCCGTATATTCCACATTCACAAATCCATTTTTCATCTTCGTGTGGATATGGTATATTTGGTCTGGTAGATTGGTTTCTATATATTTCCCATTCTGTCAAATAATTCTGTGGAACTACACTTAATGACTTGATAGTTTTTAAAAATATTTCTCTGTGCCCACGACCTTCTAAATCACTCATATATAATTTAATATATATTTTTTTATGTATTTAAATTAACAATTCGTAATTTATTATTTAATATTTAAATAAATTTTGGGTGATATTACATTACGTTTAGTTAATTAAGGCGACCAAAACAGCCTGATCCAGCTTCACAAAAAATTCCCCATGAGTTTATGTTTTTTATATAAGAAGTCCTATTTCAAACTCATGGGGAAGTTTTTTGTTCCTAAATTGAGCCTGGGATTTTTTAGTCGTTTTTTTTCGAAGGTGAAACCAACTTAATTTTTTTTCGTCCAAAATTTGAAAAAAACTTATGTCTTTAAATTAACATTTTTATCATTATTCATCCTGTTTATCAACTTGGTCTTTTGCTTGGTCTTCATCATCTAAAGAACATTGAATTTGTGGTAAATGATAGAACACCGAAGACTGGTATAATTCAATCCAAGTCTCGCTCAGATTCAATCTTGAACTTCCTGATGTTAGAACTGGAATTGTATCTTTATCAAGAATTAAATGACCCTTTTTTGTAGTAATATAAGAATCAGGTTCTGGTTCGAGATAATAATTCAAGAGAACGGGATAGTTGAGTTGTAATGTTGTAATTTGAGTAGAAGTTCGAACACCTTTGACTTGTTTTTGTTTTCTCTCGCTTCTAAACGACAAACCAATAGGACGGAGAATTTGGTTAATGATAGGTTTAAAATCCGAAGTTTTAGCTTTTGAATTTGAACTTATTTTTCCAAGTGTTTTTAGAGTATATTGTCCTCCACCTAATTCAGTAAGATTAAACAAGTCCATAATACGATTAAAGTTAAAAACTCCGTGGTTTAGAGGAACACATAACAACTTGAGCCAGTCTACGAATTTTACAAATCCAGTTTTGAATTGTTCGTCTGTTAGACTGATAGCATCCCAGAGATTACGAGCACCAAATAATTTTAGAACTTTTTCAGCCCAAATATATTTTAACATAGTGCCATTATGAGTTTCTGTAAGCCATTTGGTAGTGATATTTTCTTCTTCTTTAAAATCATTCAAGTTGAACTGGACAGGGTCAAATAGTTTTTCCAAGAATTGTGAATTGTCGCTTTCTGGTCCAACACCTTTTAGATTTTTAATAAACCGATTTAGAGGTTTGACAACGGCACAAGCTTTAGAGTTTAGAACCTTGAATAATACCCGTGGAGTTCGTGTAGGATGATTTTGGACAAATTTGTCTATTCCGGATAATTGTATTTTAGTATTCACTCCGAGCCAATATTTATCTATAGTATATAAATCCTGTTTGGATAGTTCAACGCCTTTTTTCTGTTTCATTTCAAGATAAGAATATTCGTCAGTTGAAAGATTAGGAGAGTTAAATATCCCAGTAGCTTTTTCATTTAGATATTGTAATCCATGTTCTTTAGCACTTTTTCTAAATTGACCTTCAATATCTGTTAATTGTTCGTTATCATAAGTAAAATTACAAATATATGTATTTTCAAGAGCAGTTCGCAAATGAGCTCTGTAATCAGAATATAATCGTGATTGTTCAGAATAATTGAATAAGAACAATTCAGTTCTCGGAGTGCGTTGTAGGGTTTCTTTAAAATTGGTATAATTAAATTCTGTATCAACCAAGTGTGAATTATCTTTATATAAATTGTGGGTATTGTTGTATATCATTTTTAAAACTTGGTCTTTAGTACGAGCTCCAAACCTATATGTAGGATTTCCATTTTGTGATATCTCAATGTAAATATTATTAGTAGTAGGATATCTAACTCTACCAATTTGTTGGGATGCGTCCAAAGGGTTAGTAGAACTTGGACTAAAAAAACAGAATACCTCATCAAAAGCATCTCTGAGAACACAACTAACTCCAGTGCTAATACATGGACTAATCATTACTAAATCATAGTTTCCCCATAAACTAGTATCTCGGAGTAACTCAGATATATCAGCTTCGCCTTTAGTTTCAGAGTTGATATAAACCATCTTTTTGTCTGGGAATCTTTGTCGTAGTTCTCTGATAGTGCCTTCTCCGAACTTTATAGATCTAGTGCATGGAACAAATAGTCTTTTACCAGTAGTTAAACTATCAACCATTCTAGAAGTAATATTAGTATCATAATAGATATTACGAGGTCTCCTAGGAGCGACTGACCATTGCTTAACTTCTACATTAGTAGTACCAATTTCTGATTTCTGCCTAATAGACTTGATAAAATCTATGGTTTGTTCAGATACGTTAGCATCTAAAATAATGATTTTCTTGACGGATTTGATTAAACCTAATAGGATTTGTTGGTTCATTTTAAGGTGTTTCCCGTGGGTATCTGAACATGTCATTTGGGGTAATAAAGACATAACTTCGTCAAGGATAAGAAAATCACATTGTTGTTTCGTAGCTAGAGTTAAACGATACAAACTTTCACAACATACTACTACAGATTTTCCAACTCCGTGTATTTCTCCTATGGTTCCATCCTCTCTATACGAAAACATAAATGGATAATCGTGTTTTAGATTATCAATGAGGGAGATTCTATTAAGAACTGATATGGTAGTGATGTGTTTTCCTTGGGCTCTTAATTGTTGAATACATTTCATACCTAATGCTGTTTTCCCATCACCCATTCCAGATTTAAGAACTAATATATCTTCTGGAAAGTCCTCGAATATATTTTGAGTAATAATATCAGATAAAAATTGTCCGTTTTCTAATTTAATATCATAAGTACGATTAACAGGTGTATCAATATGGGTATTATCTAAAAATTCTTGGAGTTTTGGGTTAACTTTTAATGGTTTATCTACAAACACACATTTATACCCCGTTTCCTCATAGATCTTTTGATTCAACAACGCCAAAAATTTATCAACTTGCTCTGGTTTTTTGAATACTCCTCTACGATGGACGGCAAACCCGTCATAAGCATAGATACTAGTTATAGTTTCGGATTTAGAAAAATCCCTTGCGAATTCCATAGCAATATCAACAATTTGTGCTTCAATTTCAGTATTTTTTTTAAATATAAAATCTTTCAATTCTACCAAACCATCAAGTTGATATTTTTCTTGTATCCAATCGTGAGTTTTCCATATTTCCCTTACTAAACAATCTAATTTTTCAAAGTCCTCTTCAGATATATTTTCGTTTTCAAAAGTTAATTGTTGTGCTCCGTTAATGACGCTTATAATATATCTTTTAATATCTTGTCCGTAAATATCAAACCAATTCTTCCTATGATCGATATAATCTTTGAACAACTGAAGTTTGTTCTCGGAATAGCCACTTCGTAGAAGCCACTGATAATAAATAACTGGATGGCAATTTTGGATATCAAAATCTACAACCAGTGGTTGATTATGATTATCGTGTAATAAATAGTCTCTAATATCTCTTGGAAAACTGACAAGACCAATAGCTTTTTTAGGATATAATCTTCTTTTAACACCATCATCCTCTGATTTTTTGGTTTTTGGTGGAATATAATCAACCCTACGCCATCCGATGTCATTATTAATTAAATTAATACCTTGGAGATATGTTTGTAAAATGGGGAGCAGGGTTTTGTAGTATTGCTCCCCATTATCATTATCATTGAATATATCAAAGTCATTACGAAGATGCGGATATAATCCAATGACCTTATTAAGCCGAAATACATTTACCGATTCTGTCAAAGCCATTTTTATTTTAGAGTTTTTATTCATCGGATTATGCTTTTAATATAATTTTAAATTAATATTTTTCAATTTAAAATAAGCTAGTTTGTGTTTAAATTAATCTTGTAGAAGATAAACTATCTAAAATAATTACTATAAAAATTTATTTAAACTTTCGTATACTAGAAATTTCCAACCAAATTTTACGTCAAATGCATTGATAAATTTGTATTCATTTTCTATATCATCAAAATCGTCATCGTCGTTACCAATAATAACATCGTTTCTTTCTAAACTAATGTAAATAAATTTTACTTCGTAATCTGGTAAAATTAATTGTATATGTCTATAATCGAAAGGATTTAGAAACTTAAATTCTCGGTATTTAAAAAAATCGTGTAATTTAAAATATACAAACCCGTAAATATCTGGTATCAATTCTAATTCTAAATCGCAATAAAATTTATCACAGGTTGATTTATAATCTATGGTATCATATATTTTATTTTGTAAATCTGCGGATAATTGTGATAACATAATTTAATATAACATAGATATCTCTTTAAATCATTTTAAATTAACTGATTATAATTTAAGATAAAAAAAACTTCCCCATTAGTTTGAAATAGAACTTCTTATATAAAATATATAAACTAATGGGGAAGTTTTTTTTTTAAACATACCAACTTAAAGTAGTCTCATACGAGTGAGCCATGCATTCATGCATTTTTAGTTTATTAGAATCATGTATGTCTAATGACTCTATGTATTTAGCTTTACAAATCCTTAAATAGTTAATAGCTGAAGATAAACCTCTTTTACTACCTACAAAGTCATTCATGTATTTATAAAACTGATTCAAGTCGGAGCAGAGCTCGATTCCATGGGGCACTCCGCTTTGCCTAAGCATACCAAGCAAGAAGTCAGATATTCTAAAACATCTTTGATTTTCTGGATTAGTTGTTTTACCATTTATTAGAGTATAAAAACCGGTTGTAATATTATAATTATTTTTTTTACAATTTGGATCCGTCGTGATAACAGCATTATGGTAATCTCGTCGGAGACATTCGATTTCAAAATAAGAGCCAATAATAATTTGTATATTTATAGGGTAATTTTTAGTTAATTGAATCCAGTTATTTTTTAGATATGTCCAATCCTCTGCTTCTACTCTATCGATTTTGATTCTAGTTTTTTTAAATTAAACCCGCTTCTGAGTCTATGATAATGTTCTCTTTTTAGTTCAAGCCAACGAGAATTAAAAAATTTATAGTGTTGTGTAATACTACATATAATATGAAATATCCATCTGAGATGATTGTTAGGATTTTTATGGATTAATTTTAGATTCGGATCTGTTTCAATTCTCTGGGTAAATGCCATCACAGACTTTTCGTCATTCCAA
>Ga0129333_10002792_pt1 | contig 16317 bp, 13 predicted proteins | sample CPB6_08_DNA_FD_94474 | JGI IMG/M metagenome (GOLD analysis project Ga0129333, IMG submission 94474) | Freshwater to marine salinity gradient microbial communities from Chesapeake Bay, USA - CPBay_Sum_0.6_0.8_DNA | ecosystem: Environmental > Aquatic > Marine > Coastal | place: USA: Chesapeake...
TCGGACTACGTCTTCCAATTTTTGAAGACGTTCTACGTCGACCCGAAGCACCCGAACGGCACCAACAACCTCGCCTTGCCCGGCACGGCCATGCCGCACGTTTTGTCGGCGTTGCAGGGTTTGCAGGAAGCGAAGTTCGAGACCGTCGAAAAAACCGTCGACGGCGCCAAGGTCAGCGAATCGCATTGGCAATCGTTCGAACTCGCCTCGCCGGGGCAACTCTCCGCCGAAGAGTACGACGCGTTCCTGCGCGACACCGTCAACTTCCTCGAGTACGCGGGCGAACCGTACAAGGCCAAGCGGCAATCGCTCGGCGTGTGGGTCATCCTGTTCCTGCTCGTGTTCACGGGCTTCGCATACCTGCTGAAGCGCGAGTACTGGAAGGACGTCAAATAAGCTTGAGCACCAGCCGTATTCCACGACGCCCGTACTTGCTACGGGCGATGCATCAGTGGATGACGGACAGCGGGCTCACGCCGCACCTGATCGTCGATGCTGCAAAAGAGGGCGTCGAGGTGCCGCGTGAGCACATCCGCGAGGGGCGTATCGTGCTCAACGTCAGCTACGACGCCACGCGTCATCTCGATCTCGGCAACGACTGGGTGATCTTCGAGGCGCGCTTCGGCGGCGTACCGCGTCAATTGCGTTTTCCGAACGCGGCCGTGCTGAGCATCTATGCGCGCGAGACGGGTGAGGGGCTGATGTTCCCCGCCGAAGAAGATTCGCCACCACCGACTCCGCCATCGCCCAGTGATCCTGTGCCCGGGCCTCTGGTGCCCGATCGCGGCTTGCCGAGCGGTTCATCGGGCTCGGCGCCTGCTGCAGGTGCGCGGCCGAAGCGACCGAGTCTCAAGGTCGTCAAATAAAGCTGCGTCAAAGATAGCGGTAGTGCAGATAACGGCGTGGCAAGAGCCACGGCGCGGCGGCGATTTCAGCCCTGTACCTCGAAGGCGTGTTGCAACCAATCGACCTGCCAGCCCGCGGAGTTGCCTGACGTGCGTTGCGGTGACAGCGCGATGACGTCGAAGCGCACGGCGTGCCGCGCGAGATCGCGTCTTTGCTGCAGCAGTTGTCGGGCCGCATGAATTATCCGGCGTTGCTTGCAGCGGTCGACGCTGGCGGCGCCGCCGCCGTGACTGGCGCTCGAGCGCAGTCGAACTTCCACGATCAGCACGACGCCGCGATGGAGGGCGACGATGTCGAGCTCGCCGCGACGTCGTCGGTAATTACGCAGCACAATCTCTGCGCCGGCGGCTTGCAAATGCGCCGCTGCCAAATCTTCGGCGTCGCGGCCCAGGCATAGATGGCGAGCCGGGTGTGCCCCCGAATGGCGCACGCTCGAACGGCGCGCCCGCGGGGCGCGATGGCGCGACTCAGTCACCGCCGTTGTTGGCGTTGGGGATTGCGTCGAGCAGTCGCAACCCGCTGTTGCCGATCTCTGCCCAGCGCAGGCTGCGCTGTACGCGTCCCGCGGCATCGATCGACAACTGCCCGGTCGCGCCCACGAGCGGCGAGTCGGCGGTCGGTGTTTTGCCCGAGCGCAGCGCGGCCTGCAGCATCCAGGCATCGTGACCGAAGGCGAACAGACGACCGCGGCCGTTGCTGTCGCCGAACGCGGCCGTGATGTCGGCGCGTAGCGCGGCGACGGCGGGCGCTTCGGTGGCAAGCGACCAGTCCATGTCCGGAAAGACGAGGCCTGCGAGTTCGGAGCCCGCGCGTCCATCCCAGACGTCGGAGGTCGCGTAGGCGGGCAGGTCACCGCCACCCTGGAATCGCAGTTGTGGCCGCCATTGTCGCAGCGAGGCGGCTTGGCCCGGCGTGAACACGAAATCGACGTCGGCGCGCCGTCGCGACTGGAAGGCGAGCGGCGTGTCGATCACGGCCTGGATGCGGCGGTGTCGCGCGATACTGTCGTCGACGCGCAGCGCCGATTGCAGGGCCTCGCCGACTTCGCGACCGCTCAAAGATTCGCTGGCGAGGATCACTCCGCCGCCCGCCTCGAGAGTTTCGCGAAACGCCGCGAGCACGCGATTGCCCCAGTCGCCGGCCGGTGCGAGCACCACGGCGCGGCGGCGCCCTTCGGCGAGCGCGCGTTGCGCGACCGCGCGTGCTTCGTCCTCTGGCGACAGACCGAATTGTTTGACGGTGGGCGGCGCGGGCTGATCCGCAGGCAAATAATTGAGCGTGAGGATCGGCGGCGCGCCCGTCTGCGCGGCGTACGCGGCGGCTGCGACCACCTCCTCGCGAACCAAGGGGCCGATGAGGAATACGGCGCCCGCGCGCGTCGCGGCGGCCATGGCTTCGGCGACGCTCTGCCGCGCGGTGTCGTAGAAACGCACGGGTGTGCGGGTGCCTTCGGGTTCGGCGAACTGGGCGGCGAGGATGCCGTCGCGCAGTTGTGCGCCGACACTCGCGTTGCGTCCGCTGAGCGGCAGCAAGGCCGCGACGTGTGGCGCGCGCGGCAGGGGTTGACCGGAAGGCGTGAGCGGTGCGGCACCCGCCTCGAGATCGCGTGCTAGCGCCGGGGCGAGCGCCGGAGGGGCCGCCGAACGCAGATTCGCGGCCGTGACCGATGCGGGCTGCGACACCGGGGGCTGCCCGACCACCGCCAACGCGGCCGCAGCGGGATGATTGGGGTAGCGTTTACGCCAGGCCGCCGTGATCCCGGCGTTGGCCGTGATGGGTGCCCGCGCAGCACGCACTGCGAGGGGCGCGGCCTCGAGCCAGCCGCTCGCCAGCGTGTCGCGGCCCGCGAGCCGCGGATCGATCGTGATGCCGCGCTCCACGGTCGCCTGCAACTCGGCGAGAAACTGGCGGCGCAATTGTGCGACGCCGACGGCATCGGCCGCCAAGGCTTCGCGTTCCACTTGACTGCGGATGGCCTGCAGCGGTCGGTTGGTGGCGAGGGCGAGTTGCTGCCTGAGTGCATGGTAGGCATCGATGCGCGCCGCACCACTCGGCGCGCGCAAGGCCGCGAGCAACTCCCACCCGCGAGCGTTTTCGCCGCGGCGGAGTGCGACGTCCGCGCCGAGCAGATCGCGATCGAAAACCTGCAGTTCATCGAGCGGCGGCATCAAGCGAGCGAGTGCCTGGGCTGCGGCGTCGGGGTTGGCGGCCCGCAACCACTCGCGGGCGGCGGGCAGCCAAGCCGCGTTGGCGATGAGAGACTCGGCCGTCGATGCGGCGACGGCTTCGTATTCGCGTGCGGCCGCGGCGTGATCACCGCGCTCGGCGAGGGCGGCCGCGCGCTCGACGCTGGCCGTTTGCCGCGTGTTCGGCGCGCAGCTCGTCAGCGTGAGCGTCAGCAGCAGCACCAGCAGTCCGCGGCGCACCGCGATCGTGGCTCGAGAGGTCATCGATGCACTCCGGCTGCCTGTGCGGCAGCGTGCCGATTGAATACCGCGATCGGCGCGGGCACGATGCACACGCGCGAGATCACGGGAGCGAAATTATAGTGGCTGCAGAGCAGGTGGCGGGCGGCAAGCGCGAGATCGCCCGCAGCGAATCCGCCAAGACCGGCCGTGGCAGGCTCGAGGTGGTGGCGACACCCATCGGCAACCTCGCCGATCTCTCGCCGCGGGCGCGCGAGGCTCTGGCCGAGGCCGATCTGATCGCCGCCGAAGACACTCGCCGCAGCAGTCAGTTGCTGTCGGCGCTCGGTTTGCAAAAGACGTTGATCTCGCTGCACGCGCACAACGAGCGCGAGCGTGGCGATGCGCTGCTCGCGCGGCTGCTGGCGGGCGAGGTGATCGCACTCGTGAGTGATGCTGGTACACCGCTGCTCTCCGATCCCGGATTCGATCTCGTGCAACGAGCCGCCGCCGCCGGCATCGAGGTGCGCAGCGTCCCCGGGCCGACGGCGATCGCGGCTGCACTGTCGGTGGCGGCAGTACCCACCGATCGCTTCTGTTTCGAGGGTTTTTTGCCGACGAAACCGCGCGAGCGTCGCGAGCGCCTCGAGTCTTTGCGGCGCGAGCCGCGAACCCTCGTTTTCTTTGAAGCGCCGCATCGGATCGTGGCTGCGCTGCAGGATTGCGCGGCCGTTCTCGGTGGTACGCGCCAGGCTGCGGTGGCGCGCGAGCTCACCAAATTGCATGAGAGCGTCTATCGCGGTCGCCTCGAAGCGCTTGCGCAGCGCGCGCTGCAGGAGCCGGCTTTCGAGCGCGGTGAAATCACTTTGGTGATCGCCGGCGCCGCGCTCGAGGCAGCAGGCGAGGGCGCTACGACGACGATCGAGCCGATCGCCGCCGAAGAGGTGATGGAGCGCGTGCTGCGCGCGGCGCTCGCGCACTTGCCAGCAGCCAAGGCAGCGGCGATCGCGGCCGCTGCGAGCGGCCTTGGGCGCGAGGCCGCTTATGCACGCGCGGTCGAACTTGCCGCCGCGCGACGCTGAGTGCCGCGAGCCTGCAGTCGGTAGTGAAGAGTCCCTGATCGCCGCAGCGTGCGCTCGCGCATTTGTGATCGGTGGCATCGGCGCGTATCGTCACCCTCGGAGTCGGCCAGACGATCGCTGCATTTCTCACGAGATGCGGAGGAAAGTCCGGGCTCCTTCGGACACGGCGCCAGGTAACGCCTGGGGGGCGCGAGCCCACGGAAAGTGCAACAGAAAGATACCGCCGATGCGCAAACTCCCCTCGCGGGAGGGATCGCAGGCAAGGGTGAAATGGTGTGGTAAGAGCGCACCGCGCGGCTGGTAACAGTCGTGGCACGGCAAACCCCGCCGGGAGCAAGGCCAAATAGGGAAGTCGCAGGGAAACCTGCAGCGCGGTGTCCGAGCGTGACTTCCGGGTAGGCTGCTAGAGGCATCCGGTGACGGGTGTCCCAGAGGAATGGTCGTCCACGACAGAACCCGGCTTATAGGCCGACTCCCTCTTTACCTAAGTGCCCGCGTAAGCATTCGCGGGCAACTCTCTGAAACCCTTAAAGCTTTGTTCGATTTTGGCTATTGAGTATCCCGCCCGACGAATGTAAGTTATTGGCGTAACTGAAAAAAATTCCCGCCAGACCGTTGACACCCCGCTGCGCCGATTTCTATAGTGGCGCCAAGTGGAAAAAAGTGGGGCGGAATGGGTGCCATTGCACCCTCGTGGGTCATGTTTCGCGGTGCCAGCAAAGTCACGTTAGATGACAAAGGTCGGATGGTATTGCCCACCCGGCAACGCCAGCGCGCGCTCGAGCGCAGCGAGGGCCAGCTGGTCGTCACCGTCGATCGGGACCCCTGCCTGCTCATTTATCCGCTGCCCGACTGGGAGCAGATCGAACGCAAGTTGATGAGCCTGCCCTCGCTGCACGAGCGTTCCAGACGCCTGCAGCGGCTGATGGTGGGACATGCGACCGAAATCGAACTCGATGCCCAGGGGCGCTTGTTGCTGTCGCCGGAGCTGCGCGAATTTGCGGGGCTGACGCGACACGCCATGTTGATCGGTCAGGGAAACCGGCTCGAGCTGTGGGACGAAGCGCGCTGGATCGAGCGCCGCGACTACTGGCTGAAGAGCGAGGAAACCGCCACCGATTTGTCGACCGAACTCGACTCGCTGTCGCTTTGAGGCGGATGGACAGGTGGATGAGCACATCCCGGTACTCGTCGATGAGGTGCTGGAAGTGCTGGCGCCCAGCGCCGGCGATTTCTTTGTCGACGGCACTTTCGGGCGTGGCGGCCACAGCGCGCGACTGCTCGAGGCGGTCGGCCCCACGGGCAGCGTGCTCGCCCTCGATCGTGACCCGGCGGCGATCGAGGCGGGGCGGCGCCGCTTTGCAGGCGATGCGCGACTCGAGTTGCTGCATGCAGAATTTTCCGAACTCGCGACGGCGGTCGCCGCGCATGCTCGCGGGCGCGCCGTCCGCGGCGTGCTGCTCGATCTCGGCGTTTCCTCGCCGCAGCTCGATGAGGCCGAACGCGGCTTCAGTTTTTCGCAAGATGGTCCGCTCGACATGCGCATGGACCCGAGCCGTGGCGAGTCGGCGGCCAGTTGGTTGGCGCGCGCCACCGAGCGGGAGATCGCCGACGTGATTCACGAGCTCGGCGAAGAGCGCTTTGCGCGGCGGATCGCGGCGGCGATCGTGGCCGCTCGCGGCGAGAGCGCGATCACCCGCACCGCAGCGCTCGCGGCGATCGTGCAGCGCGCAGTGCGCACCCACGATGGCAAACATCCCGCGACGCGCAGCTTCCAGGCGATCCGCATGCACGTGAACGACGAACTCGGGCAGCTGCGCACGGCACTCGAGGCGGCGTTCGCCGTGCTTGCCGTGGGGGGGCGCTTGGCGGTGATCAGCTTTCACTCGCTCGAAGATCGCATCGTCAAACAATTCATTCGCATCAAAAGCAGCGTCGATCCGGTGTTTGCCGGTCTGCCGGTGATTCCGCCGCAGGCGCAACCCGTCATGCGCGAGGTCGGACGCAAGCGTCGGGCCGGCGAGGCCGAGCTCGCGCGCAATCCGCGCGCGCGTAGCGCCGTGCTGCGCTGTGCCGAGAAACTTCCACCCGCGCGGGTTGCGGCACGAGGTTTGTCATGAAGCTACCCTCGCAACGCGCACTCGTGATGCTGATTCCCATTCTTTGGTTGGCGGTGCTGGCCTCGGCAGCGGGCGCCATTTTCGTCAAGCATCGTGCGCGCGAGCTTTTCGTCGAACTCGAGCGTGTGAATCGCGAGCGTGATCAACTCGAGATCGAGTGGGGTCAGCTGCAACTCGAGCAAAGCGCGTGGTCCACGCACGCCTTCGTCGAGAACGTGGCAGCCACCAACCTCGGCATGCGCACGCCACCGCCGAAGCAGATCGAGGTCGTCGCACCATGATTCGCTGGCCCTTCGGCAAGCGGACCTCGGGCAAGCCTGCCGCAGGGCAGCGCGGTGGCGCTCGCCAATCGCGCAGCGGTCTCACGCGCAAGCCGGACGCACCAACCGCTTCGTTCGGCATGCGTCTCGCGACGGTTGCGGTACTCGTGGGTGTGGGTGCCGGCGTGCTCATCTGGAAAGCGTCGACCCTGCAATTCGTCGAAAGCGAGTTTCTGCGTGGCCAGGGTGACGAGCGCTTCACGCGCGTGGCGAGCATCGTCGCGCATCGCGGTAGCGTCAGCGATCGTTCCGGCGAGCCGCTCGCCGTCAGCACGCCGGTCGATTCCGTGTGGGTGAACCCGAAAGAGCTGACGCTCGCCAATGAGCAGATCCCGAATCTCGCGCGGGCGCTCGATCGTGATCCCGACGAGTTGGCGCGCTTCGTCACCACCAAACTGGATCGAAAATTTTTGTACGTCGCGCGTCATCTGCAGCCTGCCGATGCGGCGAAAGTGCGTGCGCTCGACATTCCGGGCGTGCACCTGACGCGCGAATATCGTCGCTACTACCCCGCGGCCGAGGTCACCGGACACGTGATCGGATTTACCGACGTGGACGATGCGGGCCAGGAAGGGCTCGAGCTCGCGTTCGATCATTGGCTCGCCGGCGAGAACGGCGCAAAGCGGGTGATTCAGGACAATCTTGGACGCACCGTGCAGACGGTCGAGAGCATCAAGCCGATGCGCGCCGGCCGCAACATGCAGTTGTCGATCGACATGCGCATTCAGTATCTCGCGTATCGAGAACTGAAAGCGGCGATGCAGTTGCATCGTGCGCGGGCCGGCTCGGTGGTGGTGATCGACGTCACGACCGGCGAAGTGTTGGCGATGGTCAATCAGCCTACCTTCAATCCCAACGATCGCGCGCAGTTGAAGCCGGCTGGCTACAAAAATCGTGCGGTGACGGATCTCGTCGAGCCGGGCTCGACCATCAAGCCGTTCGTGGTGGCCGCTGCGCTGGCTTCCGGCAAGTTCCGCACCGACAGCATCATCGATACCAACCCGGGGATGGTCAAAGTCGGCATCAAGATGATCGAGGACAAACACAACCTCGGTGCCATCGATCTGACGACGGCGCTCGCCAAAAGTTCGAACGTGGCGATGACGCGGATCGCGCTGACGCTCGGCGCCGAAACCTTGCACGACACGCTGTCGAAAGTCGGCTTCGGACGGGTGACCACGAGTGGTTATCCGGGCGAATCTGCGGGCTTGCTGACGCAGTACGCGCACTGGCGGCCGATCACCACCGCCACGGTATCGTACGGGTATGGTCTGTCGGCGACGCCGCTGCAGCTCGCGCATGCGTACGCGACGCTCGGCGCCTACGGCATGCAGCGACCCGTGTCGTTCACTCGCGTCGACCACGCCGTCGAGGGCGAGCGTGTACTGCCCGAGCAGGTCAGTCGCGACGTGATCCGCATGTTGCGCTCGGTGGTCTCCGACGTCGGCACCGGCAAGCGCGCCGCCATCCCGGGCTACAGCGTGGCCGGCAAAACCGGCACCGCGTGGAAGGCGAGCGCCGGTGGCTATTCCACCAATCGATATCTTGCGGTGTTCGCCGGGCTCGCACCGGCGAGCAATCCGCGGCTGGCGACGGTGGTGGTCATCGACGAGCCCTCCGCGGGTCTCTACTACGGAGGCGATGTGGCGGCGCCGACTTTCTCGTCGGTGGTCGGTGGTGCGCTGCGACTGCTGGCCGTGGCGCCCGATACGCCCGTCGATCAATCTTTTGATGCGCTCCCCGAGACCGAGTCGATGCCTGCCGATCTGCCGCAAAACATTGCGACGGCGGCGGCTTCGCCACGCACCGTGACCGGAGCGTTGCGCTGATGAGCGCCCCGGGGGCGCGTCGGCTCGGTGAATTGTGCGCGGGTCTGTCCGCGTCTCGCCTCGGCGCCCTCGGAGGTACCGATGCCATCAGTGACGACGTCGCGAGCGACGTCGTCGTCGACGACATCAGTCTCGACAGTCGTACCGTGGCGGCAGGAGGCTTGTTTCTCGCCTGTGCAGGGCGTCGTACCCATGGTCTCGCGACGCTGCCGCAGGCACTCGCGCGGGGCGCGCGCGCCGTGCTCTGGGAGCCGGTGCCAGGTATCGCCGAGCCGAGCGTGCCGGACGGTGTTGCGACGCTGCCGATCAAAGATTTGGCGCAACATGCGAGCGAGATCGCCAGCCGATTCTTTGGCGGGCCCTCTGCGAAGCTCGCCGTGACCGGGATCACGGGCACCAATGGCAAGACCACGACCGCGTGGCTCGTGGCGCAAGCTTTGAGTCGCTGTCGGTTGCCCGCCGCGTACATGGGTACGCTCGGCGTCGGTCGCGCGCCCGAGGCGATCGTTCCGGGTGAGTACACGACCGCCGATGCCGTGAGCGTGCAGCGGCAACTCGCGGCGATGCAGGCTGCTGGCGCGCAGTGCGTGGCGATGGAGGTCTCCTCGCACGCCCTCGATCAGCATCGGGTCGCGGCAGTGAAGTTCCGCGTCGCGGCCTTCACCAATCTGACCCGCGACCACCTCGATTATCACGGCACCATGGAAGCCTACGGTGCCGCCAAGGCGCGATTGTTCGACCTGCCGCATCTCGGTTGCGGCGTCGTCAACGTCGATGACGCGTTCGGTGCCACGCTGGCGCGACGCCACGTGAATTCGCTACCGCTGGTGCTCACCGCGCGCACCGCGGGCGGCTTGGCGGTCATCGATGAATGCCGCGCGATCGACGGCGCCACGCGCGCTTTCACCGCCGCTCGGGTGTGTAGTCGACCCGAGGGGCTGGCATTCACGCTCGAGGCGCGCGTCGGCGAGGGCGCTGTATCGCATCACGAAGTCACGCTGCCGTTGATCGGCGAGTTCAACGTCGACAACGTGCTACTGGCGCTCGGTATTCTGGATTCTTTGGACGTCGAACTGACCGAGGCCCTTGCGGCGCTCTCGAGCATCAGTGCGCCGCCCGGCCGCATGGAGGCGATCGTCGCCCCGGGACGTGCGCTCGCGATCGTCGATTACGCGCATACGCCGGATGCACTCGCGAAAGCCTTGCGAGCCGCGCGCTCGCATTGCCCTGGTCGGCTGAACGTGGTCTTCGGCTGCGGCGGGGATCGTGATGCGGGCAAGCGTCCGCTGATGGCCAGCGTGGCGGCTGAGATGGCCGACGACATCGTCATCACCGACGACAATCCGCGCAGCGAACCCGCCGCCGGGATCGTCGAGGACATTCTTGCGGGATTGCCTCAAGGTCGGCGGGCCACCGTGATCCACGATCGCGGTAGCGCGATCCGGCACGCTCTCGAGCGCGCAACGGCGGGCGATGTGGTGCTGGTGGCGGGAAAAGGCCACGAGGATTACCAGATCGTCGGTACCGAACGGCGGCACTTCAGCGACCGCGAGCTCATTCAAAGTATTTATCGACCCGCTGCGGCGCAATCCGCGGAGGCGCACTGATGCGGCGATTGCACGACATCGCGGTCGATTGCGGGGGTCGTTTGGTCGGCGCCGATCGGGAATTCGTCGCCGTCAACACCGATACGCGGAAACTCGCGACCGGTGAGCTCTTCGTGGCGCTGCGCGGGCCGAACTTCGATGGCAACGTCTATCTCGGCGAGGCGGCGGCACGCGGTGCTGCGGGGGCGATTGCCGAGCGTGAGGGTCCGTCGGGCTTTCCCGTCATTCTGGTCGCCGATGCGCTCTCGGCCCTGCAGCGCGCGGCGCAATCTTGGCGCGAGCGACTGACGCTGCCCGTCGTGGCGGTCGCTGGCAGCAACGGCAAAACCACGAGCAAAGAAATGATCGCGGCGATCCTCGCGGTGCGCGGCTCGACGCTGGCCACGGCCGGCAACCTCAACAACCACATCGGCGTACCGCTCACGCTGCTGCGTTTGACGCCTGAGCATCGACATGCGGTGATCGAGATGGGTGCCAATCATGCGGGTGACGTCACGCAGTTGGCGGCGTTTGCAGCGCCGTCGATCGGCATCGTCACCAATGCGGGCGCGGAGCATCTCGAGGGTTTCGGTTCGCTGGAAGGCGCGGCGCGTGCCGAGGGTGAATTGTTCGCTGCGCTCGGTCGCGACGGTACGGCGATTCTGAATGCCGACGACAGTTTCGCGCCTTTGTGGCGCGACATGACCGTCGCGCGGATCGTCACTTTCGGGCTCGGTGCCAAGGCGGACTTCACCGCGCGCGACATCCACACGGAAGCCACGACCCGCGGCTTTCTGACGCGTTTCACGCTGGTCGCGCCGAGCGGCGAGACCACGATCGAGCTCCAACTCGCCGGCAAGCACAACGTGCTCAATGCGCTCGGCGCAGCTGCGGCGGCGAGCGCCGCGGGCGCGACGCTCGGCGAGATCTCGAGTGGTCTTGCGCGCATGCGACCGGTCGCCGGCCGCTTGCAGTTGCGAGCAGCGCGCGAGGGTGCCTGGCTGATCGACGACTCCTACAACGCCAATCCCAGCTCGCTCGAGGCGGCCATCGACGTGCTCGAGTCGCTCGGCGGGCGCCGCGTGCTCGTGCTCGGCGAGATGGCCGAACTCGGTGCGTTCTCCCGAGAGGCGCATCTGGAGGCAGGTCGCTACGCGCGGGATCACGGCGTCGCGCGATTGTTCGCGCTCGGCGACGCGACCCGCCATGCCGTCGAGAGTTTCGGCGCGGGTGCGAGTTGGCACGCGGACGTGGCGGATTTGATCGCCGCGGTCGAGCGCGAACTCGCGAGCGGTACGCGCGTGCTCGTCAAGGGCTCGCGCATGAATCGGCTGGAGCGCGTGGTCGCGGCTCTCGAGCAGGGCGTAAGTCGAGCCGACGCCCGCGAGGCTGCTGCAGAGGGGGTGCACTGATGCTGCTGTGGCTGTCACAACGCCTGGCTGAAACGGCTTCGTTGTTCAACGTTTTTTCTTATCTGACGTTCCGGGCGATCCTCGCCGCAGTGACTGCGCTCGCCATTTCTTTGGCCATCGGACCCTGGATGATCGCCAAACTGACGCGCGACCAGATCGGTCAGGTGGTTCGCGACTACATTCCTGCCGCGCACCAGAAGAAAGTTGGTACACCGACCATGGGCGGTCTGCTGATCATCGTCGCGATTGCCGTGTCGACCCTGCTGTGGGCCGATCTCGGCAACCGCTTCGTGTGGATCGTACTCGGCGTGACGCTGCTGTTCGGCATGGTCGGTTTCTGGGACGACTACCTGAAGCTCGTCAAGAAAAACCCCAAGGGCTTGATCGCCCGCTACAAGTATTTCTGGCAGTCGGTCGGCGGTCTCGCTGCGGCGCTGGCGCTTTGGTACACCGCCAGAACTGCGGTCGACACCACGCTCTTTCTGCCGTTCGTCAAGAATTTCGCCCTGCCGCTCGGCATCTTCGGCTTCGTGCTGCTGACCTACCTGATGATCGTCGGCATGAGCAACGCGGTGAACCTCACCGACGGTCTCGATGGTCTCGCGATCATGCCCGCGGTGATGGTGGCCGCTGCGCTCGGCGTGTTCGCCTATGCGGCGGGCAACGCGGTATTCGCGGGGTATCTCGGGATTCCCGCCGTTCCTCATGCCGGTGAATTGCTCATTTTCTGTGCTGCGCTGGTTGGTGCGGGCCTCGGATTTCTTTGGTTCAACACCTATCCCGCTCAGGTGTTCATGGGGGACATCGGTGCGCTGTCGATCGGCGCCGCGCTCGGCACGATCGCGGTGATCGTGCGTCAGGAGCTCGTGGTGCTCGTGATGGGCGGTATCTTCGTGCTCGAGACGGCCTCGGTGATCTTGCAGGTCGCTTCTTTCAAGCTCACGGGCAAGCGCATCTTCCGCATGGCGCCCATCCACCATCACTTCGAACTGAAGGGCTGGGCCGAGCCCAAGGTGATCGTGCGTTTCTGGATCATCACGTTCTTCCTCGTGCTCGCGGGTCTCGCGACGCTGAAACTGCGATGACGAGCGCCGCATCCGCACCGCGAGCACTGATCGTCGGCCTCGGCAAATCGGGGTTGTCGGCGGCGCGTCATCTTTCGGCGCGGGGCTGGGATCTGGCCGTCACCGACAGTCGCGAGTCGCCACCCGGGCAGTCGGCAGTCCGCGCACTGCAGCCGGGAGCCCGCGCGGCCTACGGTCGTTTCGACTTGAGTCTGCTCGATGGCGTTGCACTCGTTGTGGCATCGCCCGGGGTCGCGCTCGATGAGCCGTTGATGATCGCAGCGCGTGAGCGCGGTATCGAGGTCGTGGGCGACGTCGAGCTCTTCGCGCGCGAAGCGCCGGCGCCCGTGGTCGGCATCACCGGCACCAACGGCAAGAGCACGGTGACGACGCTCGTCGGTCGCATGGCTCTGCGATCGGGTCGCCGCGTCGCCGTCGGCGGTAATCTCGGTACACCCGTGCTCGATCTGCTTGCGCAGTCGACGCCCGAGCTCTACGTGATCGAGCTCTCGAGCTTTCAGCTCGAGAGTACCTCGTCGCTGCGGTTGCTCGCAGGGGCTGCTCTCAATCTCACGGCGGATCATCTCGATCGTCACGGCAGCATGCAGGCCTATTGCGCCGCGAAGGCGCGCATCTTCCGTCACTGTGCAACCGCCGTCGTCAATTACGACGATCCCTGGACGCGCTCCATGCCCGAAGTCGTCGTCGGCGGCGATTCGTCGGTACGGGGGGCGGAGCGCGTGGTCGGCTTTTCGGTCGCGGGCGCGAGCGGCGCTGACTATTCTTTGGTCGAGCGTCAGGGGGAGCGTTGGCTCGCCATTCGTGGCACGCCGGTACTTGCGTTATCGGCAATGCGGATCGCCGGTTTGCACAACGCCGCCAATGCGCTCGCCGCACTAGCGCTCGGCGAGGCGAGCGGCTTGCCGTTGCCGCCGATGCTCGAAGAATTGCGCGAATTCACCGGACTTGCCCATCGTTCACAGTGGGTGGGCGAGAAGCGCGGAGTACGCTACATCAACGATTCCAAGGGCACCAACGTCGGTGCGACGGCTGCCGCGGTGCGCGGCATGCCGGGAAATCTGCTGCTGATCGCCGGTGGCGATGGCAAGGGCCAGGATTTCGCGCCGCTCGCCGAGGCCTTGCAGGGTAGGGTGCGGCGCGCACTGCTCATCGGTCGTGATGCGATGCGTCTGGCGGCCGCGCTCGAGGGAACCTGCGAGTGGCAGCACTGCGGCTCGCTCGAAGAAGCGGTCGAAGCGGCGGCCACGCACGCGAAGCCGGGCGACGTCGTCCTGCTCTCGCCTGCCTGCGCGAGTCTCGACATGTTTCGTGATTACGTCGAACGCGGCGATCATTTCGCCGCTGCCGTTGAGAGGTTGCCCGCATGAGTTCCTTCACGCTGCCCGCGCGTGGTGGTGGAAGACCGACCACCATCCACATCGACACTGTGATGCTGCTGTTGGTCTCGAGCATCGTATTGCTCGGTTTGATCGTCGTCGCCTCGGCCTCGATGTCGATCGGCACCAAAGAATCCGGTGATCCGTTCATCTATCTCGAGCGTCAGTTCGTACTGGTGATGGTCGGCAGCTTCGCGGCCTCCTGCGCCCTTGCGGTGCGTACCGAGTGGCTGGAGCGCTTTGCGCCCCTGCTGCTCGCCGGCGCCTTCCTGTTGTTGGTTGCCGTGCTTGTTCCGGGCGTCGGGCACGTCGTCAATGGCAGCCGTCGCTGGATTCGTCTCGCCGGGTTCAATTTTCAGGCCTCCGAGGCGGCGCGCGTGATGGTCCTGGTGTTCATCGCAAGTTATGCCGTACGACGCGAGGCGGAGCTGCGCAGCTCGTTCAAGGGGCTCGCCAGGCCGCTCGGCGTGGTCGGGGTTTTCTTTGGCTTGCTGCTGCTGGAGCCCGACTTCGGCGCCGCGACGGTGTTGGCGGCTACGGCTTTCGGCGTGCTCTTCATCGCCGGCGCGCGTTTGCGCGACGTGCTGGCGCTCGCGGTGGTCGGCGCTGGTTTACTGGCGACGCTCGCCGTCTCGTCGCCTTATCGGCTACGTCGACTCACCTCTTTCCTCGATCCTTGGCAAGACCCTTTCAACAGCGGCTTTCAGCTCACGCAAAGTTTGATCGCCATCGGCCGCGGCGGTTGGACGGGCGTCGGGCTCGGCGAGAGCGTGCAGAAGCTTTTCTATTTGCCCGAGGCACACACCGATTTCCTTTTTGCCGTGCTCTCCGAGGAGCTCGGTCTGCTCGGCATCCTGTTGACGATCGGTCTCTTCGTCGCGCTCGCGCTGCGCGCCTTGTGGGTTGCGCGACTCGCAAGCGAGGCTGGCCTCAAATTTCCGGCCTACCTCGCAGCCGGCTTTGGTCTTTGGGTGGCGATGCAGGCGTTCATCAACATGGGCGTGAACATGGGCTTGCTGCCTACCAAAGGTCTGACGCTGCCGTTCATGAGTTACGGCCGCTCGAGCATGATCGTCACGCTCGCCTGGGTCGGCATGGTGCTGCGCGTGTATCACGAGGCCGTGCAGGCTTCGCGCGGTACGGCAGCGGCGAGTTTGCGCGGCAGTCACGCCGCTCGGACGCGCGATGGCGGGTCTGTGGAGGCGCTGCAGGCGTGAGCAGACCTTGCGTCATGATCATGGCGGGCGGCACGGGTGGACACGTGTTTCCTGCGCTGTCGCTCGCGAGCTGGTTGCAGGCTCGAAATTGCGAGGTCGTTTGGCTCGGCACGCGGGCCGGAATCGAAGCGCGTCTCGTACCGGCAGCGGGCATAGAGGTCGAGTGGATCGACATTGGCGGCTTGCGGGGCAAGGGCTTGAGCACGCTGCTCGCCGCACCGCTGCGCTTGCTGCGCGCGTTGTGGCAGGCACTTGCTGCGGTTCGCCGCCATCGTCCGCGCGTGGTCGTCGGGCTTGGCGGCTACGTCACGGGTCCCGGGGGTCTTGCCGCCTGGTTATCGCGTCGACCGCTCGTGATCCACGAGCAAAACGCCATCGCCGGCTTCACCAATCGTACGCTCGCCAAAATCTCCACTCGAGTACTCGAGGCTTTCGCCGGGAGTTTCGGGGCGAACGTCAAGACGATCGAAGTCGGTAACCCCGTGCGTGCCGATTTCTTTGCTCTGGCGGCGCCGGCAACGCGATACGCCTCGCGCGGAGGTCCGCTGCAATTGCTGATCGTGGGTGGCAGTCAGGGTGCGCAGCGCCTCAACAACGTCGTACCTGCGGCGATCGCGCAGCTCGCAGCCGGCGCGGTGCGCGTACGTCACCAGAGTGGGACGCGCATGCTCGAGATCACGCGACAGGCATATCGGAGTCATGGCATCGAGGCCGAGGTCAGCGCCTTCATCGACGACATCGCCGCGGCCTACGGTGCGGCCGATCTCGTGATTTGTCGTGCGGGGGCGCTCACGGTCTCGGAGATCGCGGCTGCGGGCGTGGCGTCGATTCTGGTGCCTTTTCCGGCGGCCGTGGACGACCATCAGACCCGCAACGCACAATTTTTGGTCGCGCAAGGAGCGGCGATCCTCATCCCCGAGCGCGAACTCACCGCTGAGAAATTGGCGGCCGAGCTCGCGCGATTGGCGGCGGATCGCAA
>Ga0129333_10002793_pt1 | contig 16316 bp, 14 predicted proteins | sample CPB6_08_DNA_FD_94474 | JGI IMG/M metagenome (GOLD analysis project Ga0129333, IMG submission 94474) | Freshwater to marine salinity gradient microbial communities from Chesapeake Bay, USA - CPBay_Sum_0.6_0.8_DNA | ecosystem: Environmental > Aquatic > Marine > Coastal | place: USA: Chesapeake...
CAATATAAAAGAATACTTGCTCAACGAATGGAGAGGAACAAGTATTTAATCGAGAATACTTATGGTGTAAAGGCAGATAGAGTTGTAGATACATTCATCAAAGCATATTTGGCGTCGGATAAAGATTATCCTGCGCCAATTGAAATTGTTCAAAATCCAAGGTCAGAAAAAGATTTCGATTTATATAATCAATACATTATATTTTTGTGGGAATATTATGTAAGAGATAAGAGTAAGAAACCAAAACCAGGTAGAGAAAAACCACCGCCAAATATACCCAATAATCAACAACCTCCAGGTGATCCTGGGTCATTGACTTTATATGAAGGGAAGAAAGAAGAAGATTTAGTTGATGAAGAAGTTGATGAAAGAATTTTAAAACTTCTTGGATTGCAAGATGTTTTTGATATTGATTATGGAACTTATCTTACTCTACTAAAAGAGAAGATGATTTCTGCAAGGATGTCATCTACAAGTATTCCTACGGAAGAAATAGAATTAATAACTAATGAATATAAAAGAGTAAAGGGTAAGGTTGGTAGATTTAAAATAAAAGGTAAGAAAATAAATGCTGATAATATAAAGGCATCTGGTCCAATAAGAATAACTAAAGATCAATTTTTTCTTGCTGGAAAGGTATCAGTTCCAAATGTTAAATCTGAAGATCAAAAACCGACAGCAGAAACATCTGATTTAAAAAAAGATATACAAGTAATTAGATCTAGTCTTGAAAATATTGCATCTTTATTAACGGGTCAGAATAAATTATTACAAAAATCATTTGAAACTCAAAGACTACAAAGAGAAAATAAAAGAAGATCTGATAAGGAAGACAAACTAGAAACTGTAAAGGGAGCATTAAAAAATGTTGCTCAAAAAGTATTAGCACCATTTCAGAGTATATTGGATAAAATTATTAATTTTATTGTCAATATGCTTCTTGGTAGATTTTTCGTTAAGTTAATGGATTGGCTTGCTAATCCAGAAAATTTTGCTAAGGTTAAAAATATTTTTAGATTTTTAAAAGATTGGTGGCCTGCTCTTCTAGGTGCATATCTACTTTTTGGTAATGGGTTGGGTAGATTTGTTGTAAAGATCACTGCATCTTTAATAAAATATGGATTTAAATTAACTAAAAAAGTATTACCTCAATTATTAAAATTTCTTAAAAGTCCCATTGGAATGGGATTGGGGTTATTTACTGCTGGTGCGACAGTACCAATGCTTTTCCCACAAACTGTCAATGCCCAAGAGACTGCAATATCATCTTCTCCTGGAACTAATGAGGATAAGATTGGTAAACTGAAGCAACAGAAAGAAAATTTAAATTGGTTAGATAAACTTCAGGGGAAAGGATCTGAAATTGATGAGCAAATTCATTTCTTAGAAACTGGAAAAACCAAGGCATATACTGGCGGTGGTTTAATTACAAACTCAAAATATAATAGTGGATTATATACACAACCAATAAAAATTAGTGATATTGGATTTGATGGTGGTGGATCAATACAAAATGATACTGGTGTAAAAGTATCTGGTGCTGGAAAGGATACTCAGTTAATTGCTGCTCAACCAGGTGAAATTGTAATTAATAAACCAACAGTAGATGCTTTAGGTAAAAACTTTTTCTTATCTTTGAATTCTAAGTTTGGTGGATCTGGTGCCAATATACCAAAAATGTATAATGATATTCAACTTGCCGCTAAGGGTGGTCTTGTTGGTGGGTATTCTGGAGATAAAAAAGATAGTCCACCATCAGATGGAAAGAGAAAACCAACTAGTAAAGTTGCTGCAAAGTTAGCACCTTTCTCTATGAAAGATACATTCATGAATTTATCTCCGTTGAATATTGATAAAAGAACTACTATTTTTAATCAAGATTATACTAAAGATAAATCAAAATCAAAACCAAAGAATAAACAATTAACACCAATGCAACAATGGGCAAAGAATTTCCCAGAACTTGCTAAAAAAGTTAAACCAGGACAATCTGGATATGATGAAATACAAGCAGTAATTAATCCAAAAATTGATATGTCTAATGTATTTTCTACATCATTTACTCCTTTGTTTAATAACATTATTGAAAATACTTTCAATAATACTGTTAATGGTTTAAATTTTGGTGATCATCAAAACATTAATATTGAAGGTCCCAAAAAACCTAATTTTATACCTGCTAAACAAAATGTTTATATTCCTCCATCACCATCAGTTAATAATGCTCCTAATATAATTGCACTTCCACCGATTAGAAAAAATCAAACTTCTAATACTTCTGGTTCTAATAAAAGTATGGGAAAAGATATACCACAGTTTCCAGCGTTTCAAGATACCGCTACTAGAAAAAACAACCTACAAATTTATGGAATAATAGGGGTAGGTTAGTATGAACTTAGATTCTAAAAAACTTCTTCCACCATCAAAAAAAAGTGAAAGTCAGAAGATAAATGCTGATAAATTTTTAGTACCAGTAAAAAATATACAATATAAAAATATTGTAAAATTATCTGAGACTAAAGAAGATCAACCAAAAGTTGAAAAGTTTGGTTTAAAAGATGAAATTCTTTCTATAAAAGAATCAATTCTTTCTATTGAAAAATCTATAGCAAAGTCATTAGATCTACAAAAAGAAAAAATACTAAAGGATAAATTAGATCGAGAAAATAAAAGAAGACAAGATAAAGAAGAGAAATTAGAACAAAAAAAGGACTACGGTTTTGGTAAAATAATAAAGAATATTCCTAAACCAAAATTAAGTTTTATTGATTGGATTAAGCGATTTGTTTTAAATATGTTCCTTGGTTATTTTGCCGTTAGGGTGATTGATTATCTGCCAACTATAATATCAATAGCAAGTAAAATAACTCCAGCAATAAACTTTATTGGTTGGATGGGTAAAAATTTGTTGAAAGGGTTGATTGATTTTATTGATTGGGGTTATAAAGCATATGATGCAACTCGTGGATTTATAAAACAAGTCGCTGGTGATGGAGCACAAAAACAATTTGATAGTTTCTCTAAAAATTTAAATGATGTTTTAAATTATACAATAGTTACTGCTCTTGGTATTGCCGCTCTTGCTGATAAAGTTAGGGATAAAAATCCAAACAATAAAACAAATAAAAAAGGTCAACCCAGAGATCCTCGTACAAATAGACCAGTACCGACAGATAAAAAGGGAAATTATTCTTTCCATAGAAGTGGTGGTGCTTATAATAGAGAAGTATTCAGAAAAACTGATTGGTCATATAAGCAATATGACGCGAATGAAAATCAAATAATGAGGAGATACGCCAGAAAATATGGGCGTGATGCTGCAGTTGATAAGTTTGGTAAGGAAAGTGTAAAGGATATTGGTGGAAAGTATGGAAGATCTAAGTTAACTAATGCTGCAAGAGCAGGTGCTGTTAAATTAGTTGGAAAGTCTGGAGCAAAGACTGTTTTAAAATTTACTAGACCTCTTCTAAAAAGACTTCCTCTTATTGGAGCACTTATTGATTTTGGACTTTCTGTTGCTTTAGGTGAACCATTAGGTAGAGCAGCATTCTCTGCTATTGGTGCTGCTCTTTTAGGTACAATCGGTGCTGGATTTGGTGGTCCTATTGGAGCAGTTCTTGGTGGACTAGCTGGTAATTGGGCAGGTACAAAATTGTATGATATTTTATTTAATGGGAAGAAAGAACAGGGTAATAAAAAGGTTAAAGGTAAAGCATCTGGTGGACAGGTCACTTCTAGAGGTGGTACAACTGTAGGTGGATCTATTGGAAGAACACAAAAAGTAATTAGAAGAGTACCAAAACCACCTAAATTACAAGCACCAGAATCTATTCCAGGAAAAAATATTGGCGGTGAAAAGGTAATAGATAAAGTTTTTCCAAAAGAAACTTCACCAGAACATATTAGTCCTCTTAGATCTTTAAAAACTTCTTCAAGTATATTGAAAGGATCTGGGTCTACATTATTAAGTCAAACAATGGCAGTTGGTGTTGATCTTGCTATGGGGCAAAAACCAACAAAAGAATTTTATAGTAAATATGGAAAAGCGTTTGGGTCTTTTGTTCAGGAAATGGTTAATACTAATATGGAAATGACCACCCAAGAAACAGCAAGATCAATACTTGCTATGGCAAACGGTGGAACAGTTCCATATAATATTCCATCTAGGGGACCAAATTTTGGTGAAAAGGTTGGGGAGATGGTGGCAACTGCATTTGCCAACACTGTTGAAAAACAATCGTCATTAATATTAAATGCATTGAAAATAGAATCGAATAAAAAATCATATACTGGTATTACTGAAAGTGATCCTACATTGGAAGGTGATGATGAAGGTGGTGAAGGTGGTATGACTAAAGGTACGTGGGGACCACTTTTAGATTTAATTGCTGGTAAAGAATCTGGTGGAAATTATGAGGCAATGTATCCAAGCACTACTTTAAAAGGTGCCACTAAAATGACAATCGCTGAAGTTGCCAGAAGAGCAACTGGTGCTGTAGGAAAATATCAACAACTTCCACAATACCTTGTCAATCGAGCAAAGGCGGCAGGTCTTAATCCAGATAAAGATCTGTATAGTCCAGAAAATCAAGAAAAGATTATTATTAATGTTAATATCAAAGGAAGAGGTGGTGAAAGATGGTTAAAGGGTGAAATAAGTGATGAAGAATTTATGCAAGGATTATCACAAGAATTTGCATCTTTACCTAATGCTCAAGGTAAGTTTTATTATCCTGGGCAAAGTAGTGCAATGACCCCTGCAAAGGTAAAAGCAGCATTATCTAAAGTTAAGAAAGGTGGTTATTCTCAAGCAGAACTTGCTAAAGGTGGTAAAGATCCTTCGATTGGATTGGGTAAAGGATATGGTTCTGCTGGAGGAAAAATTGCTGGTGAATTGGGTAGGTATCTTAATAAAGCATTAGTTCCTGGAAAAGATTTCCTTAGAGTTACAGAACATCCTGAACATGGTGGAGTTAGAGGTAGACATGCAAGAAATTCTTATCACTACGATGGTAGAGCAGTTGATATTGGTGCGTGGGATTGGGAACAACCAAAAATATTAAGAGCGATTGCAGACTTTAATAAGAAGCGTGGTGTAAAACCAGTTGAATTATTACATGCAAAAAATGAACCTTCTGGACATAGCGACCACGTTCACGTCGCATATAAACATGGTGGATTAGTAACAAAACCAACACATGCTTTAATTGGTGAAACTAAAAAACCAGAAATGGTATTGGATCCAGACACAACTGGGACAATGAATAAAGAATATCCTGGTATGTTGGCAAAATTAAATGCTGCTAAAAATAAAAAGCAAATATCTGAAGTTTTAAATACCTATGCTTCTTATGAAAACAATAATGGTAAGTCTTCTATTATTCTGATACCGATAGAAAAAATTGTAAATAATACTATAACTAAACAAACACCAGGTCAATCAATGACTGGTGGAAGATCTTTTTCTTCTGATGGTTTAAACATCGAAACTTTACTAGCATGAGCACACCAAACATTGCTGCTAACCCAGCTAATATAACTCTATTTAAAATATATTCTAATGTCAATGGAAACTCTTCTGATGTTAGGGGTGGTGTTGTAAACTTATCTTATTTTGAAAGCGTATTAGAAAATACTATAAGAGTTAGTGCTACAATAATTGATACTGGATCTGAAAATGGTAATGTATTGCAGTTACTGGAGTTGTCTGGGTTTGAAAAAGTTGAATTAGAATTCAACGATAATCAAACATCTGAAAATAAACTTAGATTTACTGGAAACAACTCATTGTATATTTCAAAAATAAGAAACATATATTCACATACACAAAAGACTGCATTCACAATAGACTTAGTTTCTAAAGAATTTCTTCTCAATGAACAAGAAAGTAGTTTAGTTTATAAAAGGTATGACGGTGAAATATCAAGTTCTGTTAAAAAAATAATGCAGGATTATCTTAAAACTAGTAAATCTATTTTTACTGATACTACTATTAATACTTATAATTTTATTGGTGATGCTAAAAAACCAATGAGATTATGTACTGAGATGGCAAGATTTTGTATACCTGATGGTGTTCCTGGTGCAAAAGGTAAAGTTGCTGGATATTTATTTTTTGAAACGTATGATGGATATAATTTTAAGTCTATAGATAAATTGTTAGATCCAGATAGGGGATATAATTCTTACATTTATAATATGAATACTGGACTGCCATCTGGATATACTGGTAAAATATTGGAATATTATTCTGATAAAACTATTGATGTTCAAAAAAGATTAATGATTGGTGGATATGGTACTAAACTTGAGGGGTTTGATCCATATACGGATAAATTTGGATATGCTTTAGTTGATTCTAAAAATCAACCTCAACTTGGAGGTAAAAAAATGCCTAAATTGACTTCTGATTTTACTGGACCTTCTAGAAAATCAATAAGAAGACTTGATATAGGACAACTTCCAAATGGATCAACAAGTAAAGAACAATTGAAAGGTGCGTTTACTCAAAATTTAGATGCTGGTAATGTCATTGCACAATCTGCAATGAGATACAATCAGTTATTTACTTTAATAATGACTATAACTATTGCTGGAGATATTTCAATTAGGGCAGGTGATTTAATATATTGTGATTTTCCAGGGACAACCCCAAAAGAAAACCCAGATCCAGATAAGGAAATAAGTGGTATATATATGATATCGGATATATGCCATTTTATAGAACCAAAAAGAACATTCACTAAAATGAATTTAGTTCGTGGTTCTTTTGGGAGAACACCAAAGTAAGGAGGTTAAATTATGGACAATATCAATCAACATATTGACAGAGATAGAAAAATACTTGAGGATCCAACTATTTCTTCTCAGGCAAGAAGACATACTAAAGAAGAACTAACTTCTCTTGAGAAATATAAGCAGCGTCATCCAGAAGATGATCATGATCCAACACCATTTGAATTATATTGTGATGAAAATCCAAACGCTCTTGAATGTAGGATTTACGAAGACTGATGGAATTTACTGGATCTCTTTTTGATACAAATGCCCATGTTAACTATTGGGAAGGTATTGTTGTCGATAGGAATGAATGGCCAAGAACGGATACACCAATAAAGGATGCTAAAGAACTTAACAACTGGGGTTATAGAGTTAAAGTAAGAATACAAGGAGTTCACCCTGCGGATAAAAATATATTACCAGATTCTAAATTACCCTGGATAGAACTTCCAGGTAGTTTTTTTGGTAGTGGTCATCGTGGTGCTGGAATTACTCCAGGTGTAACTCAAGGGTCTATTGTTTGGGGTATATGGGCAGTACCTTCACTTAAAAAAACTCCTATTATATTAGGAGTAAAACAAAATAATGAGCAAACAAATTTAAGTAGAACTCAAGTTGGTGGTTTTGATCCATTTAGTGGGTTTAGTGATACTGATACTGTTCCAGGATATTCTGTACCTTTAACTGAAGGAAATCCATTAGAAGGTATTGCTTTTGGTAATTTTTGGAACCAGTCTGATGCTGGTAAAATGGAAGAATATACTTTTGGTATAGATTCACCTAAACCATGTACAGCATCTCCATTATCTGAAATACAACTTACGATACAATCATTAATACAAAAAATAGAAAAAGTTCAAAGACAATTAAAAACTTGGGCAAGTGCTGCTCAGGGGTGGATTGCTGAAAAACAAGCATATATTAATAAGTTAATTGAAGAGGCAGCAAAAAAAGTTGCTGAAGGTATTAGATGGTTAATGGAAACCATTAGAAAATATGTAATGGAATATGTACAAGACAAAATTAAAAAATTATATTTTTTAATTAATCCTTCAGATAGAGATAAAGCAAAAACTGCTCAAGATAAAGTTGTTGAACTTATAACATGTTTGTTTAATAAAATTATCAATGGTTTATTGGGAATAGTTCTTGGTTTATTAAAAAATGCTTTAGGTAGATTTGTTAATGTGCCAAAGTGTGTTGTTGAAAATATAATGTCTTCACTACTTGGAAATCTTTTTGGGTTTATTGGTGGAGCAATAGACAATATTTTAAGTTCTATTTCATCATTAATTGGTGGAATTGCTAGTGTTGCTGATGGAATTCTTGGATTATTAAAAACTATACTAGGATTTTTCTCCTGTGATGATAATAATGATTGTCCAGAAACAACACAATGGAATATCTGGGGTGGTGGAAGACCATCTGCTACTTTTGATTTAGAATCAATATTTAATGAAGCTAAAAACATTGCATCCACTGTTAAAAATATTGCAGATCCAGATAATTTTAATTTTGATTTTACTGGAATGTTTTCTAATCTTGCAAGTGGTGTAACTGGTTGTTTTACTGGACCAGTTTTATGTGGACCACCAAGAGTAGAATTTTTTGGTGGTGGTGGAAGTGGTGCTAGTGCAAATGCAATTATAAGTGCTACTGGTGAAATTATGGGAGTTGATATTATTACACCTGGATCTGGATACAGTAAAGCACCGTTTGCTAATATTGTTGATGATTGTGGTAAAGGTAAAGGTGCTGTAGTAAGGGCAGTTATTGGTCCTGTCACAACTCCAACTTCTCCTACTACTGGCGGTACTACTACAGGAACTGGTGGAGAAACTGGTGGAACAAATACTGGTACTGGTACGGGTACAGGTGGAGGTGTGGGTACGGGTGTTAATGGTAACGATGGAGGAACTGGAGCAGGTGCTGGAACAGGCACTGGATTAACAGAAACTTTGGGTGTTATTGCCGTAGTTGTTGAAGAACCAGGATTTGATTATATTCCTTCTCCAGATGGTGATTTAGGTGGTGATGGTAGGATATGGGCAACTGCTGATCAAACTATTGTCAGAAGAAGTGACGGAACGTATGATGATCCATATAATGACGATGAAGAAATACCAAATTTAAATCCTGGTGATTTTGTAAGCACCCCTTCAGATAGAAATAGTTTAATTAACTTAGGTGGTGGAACTGGACAAGGAGTTGTTGGTGATGGATTTGTTGTTCGCAATTATCCTACTAGTGGTAGTGGTGAATATCCAGTTTTACTTTATCTTTGTGGAGTTGAAGTTGTTAGGTCTGGTATAAATTATTCTCCTACTGATAGAATTATCATAGAACCAAATATTACTGGTACTATTTTAGAACCAGTTTGGGGACCATTTGGTGTTTTAGAAAAAGTAAATATACTTTCCCCTGGAATTGGATTTACCGAAAGACCACAAATATATGTTAAGAGTGACACAGGATATAACGCTCAACTCAATCCTGTATTTTGTGTAAATAGAGTGGGTGATGATACTGTTGGTGAAATTCCTTCAGATATTACACCAGATAAAATCTTAAAAGTTGTAGACTGTGTTGGAATAGTTTAATGGCAAAACCTAAAACAGAATCCAGAAGAATGGGAACTCATGAAGGTGAGTTAAAATTTGGTCATGTTGATATGAATGGAACAATGTCTGGTGTTCAATTGAGAAATGGTCCACCAGGACCAGATGCTGAACATTTTATGCAATTTTGTTCCACTGGAAAGATGAAAGGTGGTACAATTAATCGATGCCCTACGGTATATCAAATTCATTGTGCGGAAAAATCTGTTGATGGTATAGGATTTATATTAAATGTTGCTGATGGTGATATTGTTTTACGTGCTGCAAATGGAAGAATACGTTTGATTGCTGATAATATTGATTTAAAAGCGCGAGGTAAGGACGGTAAAAATGGATTTATAAATCTTGACGCTGATGAAAAAGTTGTAATGCGAGCAAAAAATATTGAGGTAAATGGTACGTCAGTAGTTAAATTTTTCTCTTCTGGATTGTGTGAAATTGTTGGTAAAAATACTCTAAATTTTTATGGGGGTCTTGTTGATTGTGCTGATGGTGCAACTACTGGATTAAATTCTAAACATACTTCTGGTTTAGAAATACAAGAAATGTTTACTGTATAAGAATATGAAATTACCAGACATAGAAATAGGAAAAAGATTATTTTGTGGTAAAGGAAATCCTACAAATGTTTTAGGTGTTGGTCCTACAGAAGTTCGTGGTTCTGGATATATTGAAGGTCCAACTGTAACTGGGGATCCTAGTTTGTTTAAACCAGCGCCACAAGAAATGGCAACGGTGATGTGTGGTCCAACAAAAAATCCAGATGTTGTTAAAGTTGGCACTATACCATTTCTTTCCTTGTTTGTGCAAACTTATGCAAGGATTAAAGCTTTTTTGAAAGTTGATACTTTATTGTCAGTCAGGTTAATTAAATCTGATGTGATTTATACTAATGTTTTAATGGCGAACACTAAAAATTTCGTTATAGATCATCCATTAAAAGAGGGTAAAAAATTAGTTCATGGATGCCTTGAAGGACCAGAACATTCTGTATATGTTAGAGGAAGATTAAGAAATAATAATATAATTGAATTGCCAGACTATTGGATTAACTTAGTTGATGAAACTACAATTACAGTTTCTTTGACTGCTATTGGTGCAGAACAATCTTTATTTGTTGCAAAAATTAAAGATAATAAAATAGTTGTAGGTAACTATATGACTGAATTTGGTGAGTTACCAATAGATTGTTTTTACCATGTGTTCGCTGAAAGGAAAGATGTAAATAAATTAGAAACGGAGATTTGATTATGCCAGCATTTAATTTTAAACAATATGGTACGTTTACTGGACCAGCAAAAAATTATGAGTTCATTGATGATGATGCAACTTGGTGGAGTGATCTTCCAATAGATAGTTCATTTAAACTTAGTGATATTGGTGTTCTATTTTTCAATAACCAGGCAGACTATGCATATTTCCATTTGTATGGAGTATCAACAAGCTTAGTTACTTTTGAAAAAAACAGCGGAGATTTACCTAACTTACTTGCCAATATTCAAAATACTATATTTAATGGAAATATAATCATTAATGGAACTACTGTAGCAAATGATAATATTGTATGTAATGCTAACGTTTCTTGTAATGGTGTATTAAATTTATCTGGAGTTGGTAATGCTGCTTCATACATGACAACTACCAGAACTATTGCTCAATCTAAAAAGTCTTTTGATATTCCTCATCCGTTAAAAGATGACCATAGACTTAGATATGTTTGTTTAGAAGGTCCTGCAGCAGAAGTTTATATCAGAGGTAAATTAGAAAATGAAAATATTATTACGTTACCAGAATATTGGAGTAATTTAATAGATCAAGAAACAATAGGGGTAACATTAACACCTATTGGATATCATCAAGAATTATTTGTTGAAAAAATAGAGTGGGGATCCAGAATTGTCATTAAAAATAATTCTGGTGGAGCAGTAAATTGTTATTACACAGTTACTGCAGAGAGAAAAGATACCCCCAAAAACATTCCAGAATATAAGGGGTTGACACCAAACGACTATCCAGGAGATAATGATACTTATAATGTGAATGGACTATAGTGAATAAAATACATGAAATATTTCCATTGGTTGTTTATCAAGGAACAATAGATTGTCATAATGAATTTAAAGAAAAACATGTAAATTCATTGCGGGATTATTGGTTTAATGGGTATCAAAATGAAAGTCCAGAGTATTCTGGTAGAATTTTTGTTCACCATAATAAAGAATATAAGATGTTCTTTGATGATCTTAAAAAAAATTTAGATCAATATATGGAACACTTGAATGTTGATTATAGTAAGTTAAGTTATCATATTATCAAAGCATGGGTTGGATATCATAAAGATGATGAAACACCATCTATTCAACCACATTATCATAATGAAGCAAACATTAGTTTTGTATATTATTTAAAAACCGATGAGACTTCTGATAAACTTTGCATCCAACAGCAAACAAATAGAAATGAAGTTGCTGGTGGATTATTTGAAGTTGCTCAACAAAGAAATACTCTAATTGGATACAATAAGTATAACTGTAATTACTACACAGTGACACCAACTGAAGGTACTATTGTGATGTTTCCAAGTGATGTATATCACTTTACTCAAAAAACTACTGAAAGAAAAGGTGAAAGAATTGTTATTCCTGGTGATATTAGGATAACATTAAAGGAAGATAATCCAGACTACCATCAAGGGTCTACTCATCCATCTCAGTGGTTAGAATTATAAATTAAAAAATAAATAACTTAACAGCATACCATAGTTATGACAACATTATCAACAGTTGGACAGACAGTTGTTTCTGGTTTAACATCAGAATCTTCAAATAGAACAGAAAGTAATTCTACTTTTGCAATTCCATTAGGAATAGCTGGTACTTCTATTAGTCAGTACCAATTGCCTGCAAGAGAATTAGATCTTGAAATACTTGAAAATGTTCAACCAATATTAGATCAAATAAATGCTAAAAAATCACAAATAGTTTCTATTTGTGATCAAGTAATGTCTTCTTATATTCCTGGAATAGCACCACCTTTATGTGCTGTTGAATCGGAACCGTCAAATTTAGATTCTCCAGTTATTTCTGATACTGATAAATATCCTGCCGTTATTGGTGGTTTTAGTGTTGCTGGAACTCCTAATCCAGGGACACCTCAAATTGCATATGGAAATGTCAGACCAGATAATATAAGAATATTGAGATACCCTAATTTAGAGAATAGAGTTGCTCCTAATGATAATGCTTTAGAGAATTATAAGTTTCCTGTATTGACATCTCAGAATGCTGGGCAAGGAAAAATAGATTCTTTTTTCAAAAATTCAAAATACAACGATGGTGTTCTTACTTACTATGTAACTAGTGATTCTGGCAATTGGAGTAGTGAAGCATGGAATAGTAATAGTAATGTAATTGGTCAGTATGTCAAAGTTACTGGACCAGGAATTGGTACTGTGGGAATTCCTGGAGCATATGATCATCCATCTCAAACATTTACACCAGAACCAGAATATTCTTCAATAGTTTCTGGATTAACTGGTATTACTACTGGAACTTTTAATGGTATTAGTGTTAATTTTAATCCAACAACATTGAAAATGGAATCAACTGGATTTTTTCCATTATTTCTTTCTACCACAGGAACACTTGTTATTGCTTCTGGACTTAATGCAACAACTATTATTAATAGTATTAGTACTTTAGAATCTGAAATTGAAGCATTGAGGGTTGGGATTAGTACATGGTTCACTGAAGTTAATACTTTAAAAGAAAGAAGACATGGGCAACAGTTGAGAGTGTGGAGTTATAAGAGAGTTCAGCAGAGAAATAGCACTGAAAATGTTAATATTGGATTGGGAATAACTTCTGTTGAACGAGTTGATCCTAGACTACCAACTACAATTTACAACTTCTCTAGTGAAGATAATAGATTTGATGATACCAGTATAACATTCGATGCTAACTGATAATAAATAATAACAAAATTATTTTATATAATAATGGCAAAATCACTTATTAGTATTGGATCGACATCTAATGATGGAACTGGAGATACATTAAGAGCGGGCGCAGAAAAAATTAACGCCAATTTTGATGAAATCTACAGCACATTTGGAAATGGAACATCTTTAAGTTCTTCAGTTTCAAATGCAACAACATCTTCTTATGCATCAGTTGCTGGTATTGCAACAATTGCACAGGGATTAAGTGGCGCTCCTAATATTACTGCAGGAATTGTAACTACATCTGGAAATTTAAATGTAGTTGGAATTATTACTTCATCAGGCGCAACAATTTACAACACAACTACATTAAACAATGTGGTTATTAGTGGTGTAAATACGCACAGCAATGTATCAAATTTCACTAATACTGTTAATTTTACTGGGACTAGTAATAGTATTAATCAATCTGCAGGAACCGCTGCCATTAATAGATTAGTTGTATCTGGGGTCACGACTTCTGGTGTAGGTAATACTGCAACTCTTGGTACTAATAGTACCATGCAATTTTTCCTTCAAAATGATACAACTCTACGTGTTGCAGTTAGAGGTAGTGATGGGGTAACTAGATATGGAACAATCTCACTTGCTTAAGGGCTTGACATACTGGTTTTGACCTTGTATAATGATGAGGTAAACAAAGGTGATGCCATGATTGTTGATGATGGAGATGAGTATCTGACACGTTGCGTCGTGGATCCCAGCACTCGTACTTTTTTAATTTATTCAAACATGGGTAATGAAAAAGTAATTGATTGTGCTAATAGTGATGAATTCCTGAATGTTCTCAGTTTTGTTCGGAGCGTCCTTGGATCTGATACTTTAGTTTACGCTGATCCCCTTGTGAAAGGGTGATCCCTGCGGGTGTGGTGTAGAGGTAACATCTGAGCCTTCCAAGCTCCAGTCACGGGTTCGATCCCCGTCACCCGCTTACCAAAATTGGACTTTAATTCCATTTTTGGTCGAAAAAATTTCCCGCCAAAAATTTGTTAAAAAACCTTTTTATGAATCCTTATAAAATTTCATATAAAAAATTGCAGGAAGAAGTAGTTAAAACAACTCCTGAAAATGTTAAAGAAGCAAATGAGGGTTTATTTCATGCCAAAATGACTTTGCCAGCAGCAGCAAAACATTGTGGAATGACACAAAAAGAAATGAAATTGACTTTTTTTGAATATCTTAAATATAATAAACCTACTTATCAGGGGGAATAACTAAAGGGATTGAGTATAACTCTCCGCCCCCATAAAATAAGGGAGGTAACAATGGCGTATAAAATCAATACTACATATTGTTGGTATGAATTGGACAATGAATATGTCATTGTTAAAATGTATTTTATTAATCATTGTCCATTTACCTTTGATGAGTTATCATCTATTGTTAGGCAAGACCCTGAAATAATCTCAATAGCAGATAAAAATGTAAAATTTTGCCCAGAAGATTTGTACAAGTCTTCTTTTTATTTGATAGATGAACAAGTACATCCATGTTTATTTACACTAGATTTAGAAAATCCAGAAGAGTTGCCAAATGATTGAAAAATTTTGTAAATATTTTGAAGGGTATTTTAACAATCAAAAACAAGCATTTTCTAATCCAAGTTCATTTGCTTTGATTGAACTTGAACATTTTCAATTGTCAAGTAATAAATTTAGAATTATCCAAAAGTATAATATTGATCCTACTCCATATAGAAAAAATATTATCGAAATTTTTGAAGAAAATGATCACTTGTTAATTAAAAATTATAAAGATAATGAAGAATTGACTTATCTTTCTGGGTGTGATATTATTATGGAATATAAAGATAATAAATTTTTTGGTAAAAATACTTGTAAAGACTGTATTGTTAACTGGCAAGAAAAGTCTACATATTTAATTACTGAAAGTATTCTTACTGAAAATCTTTATGAAGTAGTTGATCGTGGATTTGATACTACGACTGATGAACAAATTTGGGGTTCTTTTTTTGGATCTTTTCAGTTTAATAAAATTAAATCTTTAATTGAGGAGTAATCCTCTATTTTGCCTCTGTAGCTCAGTTGGATAGAGCAGGGCTTTTGTAAAGCTCAGGTCGCAAGTTCAAGTCTTGTCGGGGGCTTTGAGTTAATAACTCTAATATGAAAAACGAAGTAAATTTTAAATATATTGATGTCTTTGATAACAAAGATGTAACTTATGATTTGGAAAAATATCCAATGAATAAGATTATTCTTAGGGAAGTACAAAAATATTATCCAAGTGTCCAAGATCTAAGTCTTCTTCATGAACATATTGAAGGTGGAAAAGTATCTGATTTAATGTCTAAGGTAAGTAAAGACTTAACAAAGACTGAATTTTACGAGTACTTTGATGATATTGTTAAACAATATGTTGTATCCCAAATTGATCGTGATGTTTTAATCCAAAAATTTGGAAATGTTAGGGCAGTTATTCCAAATCAAGACAAAATTGGCGCTCTTCTTCATTTTCATCAAGGAAGATGGGTTGGTAACGGTCTTGGATTAAGAACTGTTTGGATGGCATTTACTGATTGTTATGAAAGTAATAGTTTACAAATTCTTCCTTTAGAGGAAAGTAGAAAAATTACGATTGACGCAGTTAAAGAAAATTGGACATATGAAAAACTCCAAGAAGAATGTACAAAATATGCATTCCCTGTAACTATTAAACCTGGACAGTTTCATTTGTTTACTCAGGAACATATTCATGGCAATTTTCCAAATCTCACTAATAAAACGAGAATTAGTATTGATGTAAGAATTCTATTGAAAGATGGTCAACCACATCGTAAATGGCCAGGTGCTTATTTTAGAAAACTAGGTGATCTTGATATTAATTCAAAACCTGTAGAAATTAAACCAGGTGAATCTACCGCAACATACGCTGAGTATGAGGGATTTAAGACCAGAGGA
>Ga0129333_10002796_pt1 | contig 16301 bp, 15 predicted proteins | sample CPB6_08_DNA_FD_94474 | JGI IMG/M metagenome (GOLD analysis project Ga0129333, IMG submission 94474) | Freshwater to marine salinity gradient microbial communities from Chesapeake Bay, USA - CPBay_Sum_0.6_0.8_DNA | ecosystem: Environmental > Aquatic > Marine > Coastal | place: USA: Chesapeake...
ATACGTTGTTTAAGTTGTTCTACCCCCGATAAGAGAGGGATCGCTTTATGCAAATGTCGTTTAATAAACTCCTTACGCTGCTTTTCAGAGAATAGGGTTAACAATTCGAACTCTTGCTCTACGGTAAGCCCAACATGATGCGCTATCGCATAACTATCAAGCGCGGCATCGGGTTTTCCAAAATCTTTATTGATCTGCAACAGACGATGTAGTTCGCGTACTTTAGCCATGAGTCGCTTCATGACCGCCGGGTCGTGTGTCGTATCATTTTCAGGATAGGTCACAATAGCACCGCTGTAAAGTTTTTCAGGAAGCTCTCGTACCAGCTCCAACAAGCGGAATACCGAAACGCCCCTGGTATGAATATCCATTTCACCGCCTTCATATTCTTTTGCGATACTTTCGATCTCTACTATCGTGCCGTACTCTTGCATCTGCTTATCGAGCACTACGGGAATACCGAAAGGTTTTTTTAGCGCAAAACATTCGCGGATCAATTGCTTGTAGCGGGGTTCAAATATGTGGAGATTCAAGGCTTCTCCGGGATATACTACAATACCCAGCGGAAAAATGGGCGTGAAATTCGTCATATCTCAAAGGTATTGGTTTTGACACGCTGCATAATACTGTAGCAACATGCTTACCGATCGATCCCACTGATAATGGGTAGTGATAAAGCGTTGCGCTTCGGTCGCCAGCTGGCAACGAAGCGTGTCTTGTTCAAAAAGTCTTGCTACCGCCGTAGCCAAGGCCCCGGGATCTTCGGCAGGTACCAATAAGGCTGTTTTCGCTGCAATGGCGTAATCGGCATGTCCGCCGATAGCAGTACAAACCACGGCACAACCGCAAACCATGGCCTCGGCAGGAGGAAGTGCCCATCCTTCTCCAAGGCTCGCCGACATAAATACAGCATGTTCATTATATAATGTCGCCAGATCTTGAGGACGCTGAAAATAGTTGATCCATTCCGGCAGCTGCTCAGGACGAGGATATACACCGAACAGGGTGGCTTTTATAGAAGGAAATTGTTGCTTCAGCTGTTCCAGGGCTGCTAAAATATAGATCGACCCTTTTCTCTTTTCTTCGGAGTACAAAGCAATCACAGACAGCGGATAGCGCTCCGAGGGTGACGTTCGCTGATAAAAGCGATCGGGGTCGATAGCAAGCGGAAGCAACTGCACAGGTCGTCCACTCTCAGTTTGTACCAACTCTTGTAACCAGCGAGAGATGGCTGCATGATGAAGTGGCAATCGATAAGAATCTTTTACAGATTGCAATTGGCCACTCCAATGTTCAAAATCCTGTACCAGATTGATACGAACCCCTTTCTGCGGCGAGAGAGATGACACCGCATAGCTCATTTGCCACCAGGTTGATACGATCAGGTCGCCATCCGGTACGAAAGCATCGGTGATCTCATCTACGATAAAAGAACCACAAGCCGCATGCAAAGGAAACCAATGCGGACGTTGAGCCCTTCTTACCCAAAATAAAAATCGCTTGAACCAAAGTGGTGAGCGCATTTTTTTAAAAGGCCGCTTTAAACTATGCAATACTGTTACATGATGGCCAAGTGCCTGCAATCGGTTGGCAAATTCATACATCACCTTGGCCCCCCCAACAGGTTTGGTGACTGGAAAAGGAAGAATAATATTGATACGAAGTGACTGCATAATCAAAAAGGCTTGGTCGGTCTAAAGCGCACAGCACGTAGGGCCGCCCGCCAATTGATCCGAATAAACAGCCAATGATGATCTTTTCTTTTTTTCATGATCCGAAACGGGATCACGATGATCTGCTTTACTACGGCCGACCAAAAAGCAAACTCTCCTTTCCAAAGACGACGGCAATAGAGATTATTTCGGATCCCATAAAAATGTTTTTGTGCTTCGCTGGATGTAGCCTGATACAGATCCGAACTGTAATTCGTTTTTGTCTTATGCACCACTACACTTTCGGGTACATAGCCCCCGAGCAATCCCGAGCGCGTGATACGGGTAGTATACTCGATATCATCAGACCAAATAAAAAACTCTTTGATCGGGTAGCCGCATTGCGATATAGCCTTTCGTGAGACCAGCAACGAGACAAAGCTGGCCGACCGAGCGATCAGTGCTCCCTGCTCCTCAAAAAAATTGAAAGGCAGCGGGCCCTGCACCCGATTGATCTCAGGCAGGTTCATCCAATGCGGATGACCGTCTGTCCAAATAGCCTTGCTTACCAAAAACCCAAGCGGATACTGCGGATGAACTTGCTGTATGGCCTGTAGCGAATCGACCATTCTTGCCAGGGTGTCGGGGCGAGCAATGGTATCATCATCCATTATCCATACCCAATCCGCTCCTTGCTCATAGGCTGTCTTTAGCCCGGTATAGAAGCCGCCGGATGCCCCCTGGTTATCTTGCGTAATAACTTGTAAAGATGACTGCGTGGCCAACCACGCGGAGGTTTCGTCTGTACACCCATTGTTAACGATAATCAGTTGCTGCGGCAAAAAAAGTTGCTGCCGGATGGCTTCGACCGCCTCTTTCAGTAACGATAAACGATTATGGGTAACAATAACGGCGATAATGTTCATAGAGAATAATTCGTGGCTATAAATTGGCGTACCCGCACTCGTGCAGAGGCGATCACTTGATGCATATCATAATATTTATAATCAGCTAATCGCCCTCCGAATACGACGCGAGTCTCCTGATCGGCCAGGTGGCGATACTGTGCAAATAGTTTATTATTGACATCATCATTGACAGGATAATAGGGCTCCAGACCCGGCTGCCATGCTTGTGGATACTCTCTGGTAATAACTGTATGAGGTTGATTTCCGAACGCAAAATGCTTATGTTCCAAGATGCGGGTAAAAGGAATAGCGCTTTCGGTATAATTGACAACGGCATTACCCTGAAAATTATCGATCGCTAAGATCTCTTCTTCGAAACGAAGACTGCGATAGGCCAGGGGCCCAAATTGGTAATTATAAAATGCATCGATCGGTCCTGTATAAACAATATGATCGGCCAAGGCACTGAAATAATCCCGCTCAGCTATAAAATCACGGTTCAATTGTACTTCTACCCCCTGCAGCAGACCTGCTGTTAAACGATTATATCCTCCTATGGGAATGCCCTGGTAATCATCATCAAAATAATTATTGTCGAATGTAAATCGAACCGGCAACCTTTTGATAATAAAGGCGGGCAACTCTTTACACGATCTTCCCCACTGCTTCTCAGTATAGCCTTTGATAAGCACTTCATAAATATCCGTGCCAACCAAACTGATAGCCTGCTCCTCGAGATTCTTCGGTTTAGAAATGCCTGCTCGTTTTACCTGCTCTGCGATCCTTTGTTTTACCTGGCTGGGTTCCCGCAATCCCCACAACTGGTAAAACGTATTCATGTTGAAAGGAAGATTATATACTTTATCCTTATAAACTGCCAATGGAGAATTAATGAACCGGTTAAAAGGAACAAAAGAGTTGACAAAGTCCCAGGTATCCTTATCGCTGGTATGAAAAATATGGGCCCCATACGTATGGACATCGATACCCTCTTTTTGAGCACAATAAATATTACCGCCTGCATGTGTGCGACGATCGATCACCAGACAACGCTTGCCGATCTGTTGTAAGGCATGTGCAAATACGCTCCCGTACAGCCCAGATCCCACAATCAATACATCGTATGGACGCATGTTATCGTTTAAAAATAGTTATCTGCCTCAGGGGCAACGCGGCAGTGATCTGCAAAAAAACAGCCGAGACGGAAACCAGTCGCTTGCCCGGCTGCAAGTTGCACAAAGCACGTCGGCTTTCGCGAACCTGCGGGATCTTTTTTAGAAAATCGACATATGAAAACAACAAGCCGGGCCTTAAAGTGAGTAGCCTGAATAATAACTCCAGAATCAGCTGTAGCATCCAGCTAAGGCGGGCAGGTCCTTGCAGATGAATGGCATGTAAGAAAAATTTATTCCGATTATAGATGCGGTCAACAGCTAATTTTTTACGGGCCGATAAAATGGTGGCTGCATGCCGATGGCGACAAATAGCCCGGTGTTCATAATAAGACGCATACCCCAAACGCCAGGCCCGTAAACAGAGCTCAGCATCTTCGACATAAAAAGGCGAGAACAATTCATTGAACTGCCCGATGCTGTCAAAGACTTCTTTATTAATAAAAGCATTCGCCCCCGAAAGATAAAAACAAGGCCAGTGTCCTTGTGTGGTGGGATCATACGGGATAAAATCATACCCGGTTTTTATCTTGGCCCCCTGCAAAACCGGATATTTACCTCCCTCTTGAAGTTGATCATCATCCCAACCAACAATACGACCCGATACACCCAGCATGTTGGGGACAGAACGATATGGAAGTAGATGATAAAAATAATCCGGAGTCAGTATCACATCACTGTTGAGCAATAATACCCACTTGTATCTGGCCGCACGGATGCCCCGATTAGCTGTAGCGGAAAAGCCGCTGTTTTGCTGGGCCAACAGCACTACTACTTGTGGATAGGTCTGGGAAAGCCATTGCCCTGAATCATCTGTCGACGCATCATCTGATACAATTACCTCAGTATCGAGACCGGTTTGTTGTAAGGCCGTAAAAACCGAAGGCAAGATCAATGGCAAAAGACTACTCCCGTTATAATTGGGAATGACCACCGATATTCCTTCCGTAAGTTGCATGCGTTAAAATTAACGCTATCCCGCTTACCTTTGAAATAACCGCCTGATCAAAGTAACTATGTGGCAAGAACAATTTCAGCAACTAAAGAAGGGAGATCATAAAGCCTTGGCCCGTTTACTCTCTTTCATCGAGAACGAACAAGCGGGTTACGAAGAATTATTGGCTTCGCTACCGGTCGGGACCACCCCCGTGATAGGCATTACGGGTCCCCCCGGTGCCGGAAAAAGTACGTTGGTAGATGCCCTTATCAGCACCTGGACAGGGCAAGGCAAAAAAGTGGCCGTGCTTTGCGTAGATCCCTCATCACCTTTTCATCAAGGCGCGTTGCTGGGTGATCGTATCAGAATGAATAATTGGTATAATCATCCTGACGTTTATATCCGATCGCTGGCCACCAGGGGATCGATGGGCGGTTTACACCCCAAGATCATTGAACTGACCGACCTGCTTCGCCAAGCAGGATTTGACTGGATCTTGATCGAAACAGTAGGAGTAGGACAAACAGAGGTCGAGATCGCAGGCCTGGCCGATGTAACGGCTGTTGTGTTAGTGCCCGAAGCAGGCGATGAAGTACAAACCATGAAAGCAGGATTGATGGAGATTGCTGACCTTTTTGTAGTCAATAAGGCAGACCGCCCCGATGCGGCGGCCTTTGTGAAGAATCTACAAGCGATGCTGGCGCCAGCCTTTAGCAGAAAGCAAACCAACATACCCATATTGCAAACTGTTGCCACACGATCAGAGGGTGTTAAAGAAGTAGCTGCTGCACTCGAAGCGTTACAACAACATGCTGAAAAAGGAGAGAAAAAAAGCTGGCTGCTTGCCGAAAAGGCTTACCAGTTGATCCAACGAAAGCGCATGCACGATGTGTCAAGAGGAGCATTGCAAGAAAAGATCAGGACAGCGATAAAGCAAAAAGATTTCAATCTTTACCGATTTGTAAAAGAAGGCATCTGAACAACCTTATTTTCGGTTGGCCTTGTACCAGCGGTAGGCGATATAGCCGATAATAGCGAAAGGAGCAAAAGCGAGATACAAGATGCCGGTATTCATCCCCTCGGCCGGGCCCTCTCCTAATTGCTGGGCCGTCTTAGTACAGATAGAACATTGAGAAAAAGCAGACGGGCCTGTCAAGATCCATAAGGCGATCAGCCACACTATTGAAAGAAGTAATTGCTTTTTCATAGCGAACCGAGACAAAATTAAAATAATACTATCAAGAGGCTTCAGCCTCCATTTTCTTCTGAACCTTCTTGCGCTCCTCTTCGTTGAGCACCACTTTACGCATCCTGATAAAATTCGGAGTGACTTCGATACACTCATCTTGTTGAATATACTCCATGCATTCTTCAAGTGTCATCAGGGTACGAGGGGCGATACGAGTAGCATCATCACTACCACTCGCACGGTGATTCGTGAGCTTCTTAGCTTCGGTAACATTCACTACCAGATCGCCAGGCTTTATATTCTCGGCTACGATCTGTCCGGCATAGACCTCTTCGCCCGGCTCTATAAAGAAAGTACCACGGTCTTGTAACTTGTCGATAGAATAGCCCGTAGAGCGTTCCTGAAACTTAGAAACCAACACGCCATTGTTACGACCTGGGATCGGCCCCTTCCAAGGTTTATATTCACTGAAACGATGCGCCATAACTGCTTCGCCCGTAGTAGCGGTAAGCATTTGTGTACGGAGCCCGATCAATCCGCGCGAAGGAATATCGAATTCCAGGTGTTGCATCTCTCCCTTAGTCTCCATCACCAGCATTTCCCCTTTACGACGACTCACCAGGTCAATCACTTTAGAAGCAAATTCCTGGGGCACGTCCACTACCAGATTTTCATAGGGTTCAGATTTTTTGCCATCGATCTCTTTGACAATAACCTGGGGCTGGCCAACGGTCAACTCATACCCTTCACGACGCATCGTCTCGATCAAAATACCCAAGTGAAGAATCCCTCTTCCGTATACCAAGAAACTATCCCCCTCTTCGGTATCCACCACGCGAAGTGCCAAATTCTTTTCGGTCTCTTTCATCAGGCGATCACGCAAATGACGTGAGGTCACGAATTTTCCGTCCTTGCCGAAGAAAGGCGAATTGTTGATAGAGAACAGCATATTCATGGTGGGCTCATCCACACTGATCACGGGCAAGGCCTCTGGATTTTCCGCATCAGCGATAGTGTCACCGATATTGAAATCTTCGATACCCACTACGGCGCAAAGATCACCTGCTATCACCTCGGTGACTTTCTTTTTACCCATTCCCTCAAATACATAGAGCTCTTTTACTCTCGATTTTTTAATAGATCCATCTGCTTGTAGCAGGGCAATAGGTTGGTTCTCTTTGATAGATCCGCGTGCTACTTTTCCGACCGCGATTCGGCCGAGAAAAGAAGAATAATCCAATGAAGTGATCTGAAGCTGTAAGGGTCCTTCGTTCACTTGCGGAGGAGGAACATGTTGCAAGATGCCGTCAAGCAGGGGATTGATGTTATCGATCTGTTGCAACGAATCGTTGAACCAGCCATTTTTTCCGCTGCCATAATAGGTAGGAAAATGCAATTGCTCTTCGGTAGCATCCAGATTAAAGAATAATTCGAAGACCGCATCGTGCACTTCATCGGGGCGGCAATTGGGTTTATCTACTTTATTGATAACAACAATAGGATGCAAATTCAATTGCAGAGCCTTTTGCAGTACAAAACGAGTTTGGGGCATAGGCCCTTCAAAGGCATCCACCAGCAAGATCACCCCGTCTGCCATTTTGAGTACGCGCTCTACCTCACCGCCGAAATCGGCGTGCCCGGGCGTATCGATCACATTGATCTTGACATCTTTGTAGGTAACAGCCGCGTTCTTGCTAAAAATGGTGATGCCACGCTCTCTTTCCAGATCGTTGCTGTCCATGATCAGCTCTCCGGTTTCCTGGTTCTCACGGAATACCTTGGTGGCATGAAGAATTTTGTCTACCAGGGTGGTCTTTCCGTGGTCAACGTGGGCGATAATGGCAATGTTGCGTATTTGCATGAAGGGTGTTTTCAAAGACGCGCAAAGGTAGTTCAATTCTTGCCAATAATGGGTTAATTTAGAAGAAAATAACAGGATATGAAATTCCTAAAAGGCTTGGCCATCACTGTGTTAGCCCTAGCTATGCTATATCTGGCCGGCCCCCGACCTGCCGACCCGGTCTATAAAACAGAACTGCCCGAAGTCCCTTCAGAAGCTGGGGCCTTGGAACAATATATCCGCAACCAAGAGTCGCTTCATAAAATTAAACCCGATAACGAGGCTCGCATTATATGGGCTGATGATAGTTTGCGCACTCCCACCGAATATGCATTGGTTTATCTGCACGGCTTTTCTGCTTCTCAGATGGAGGGCGATCCTGTGCACCGAAACTTCGCCGCCCATTTTGGAATGAACCTGTACCTAAGTCGGCTGCAAGATCACGGTATCGACACAACAGCACCACTGGGAGGAATGACAGCACAGGGCTTGTGGGAGTCGGCTTTGCAAGCCCTGGCCATCGGTAAAAAATTGGGTAAAAAAGTGATATTGATGTCAACCTCTACCGGAGGGACCCTCTCGCTAAAATTAGCAGCTGAGTTTCCGGAGATAGCGGGACAGATCTTACTGTCTCCCAATATCGAGATCAACGATAACAAAGCCTGGCTGCTGAATAACCCGTGGGGATTACAAATAGCGCAGGCCGTTGCAGGCACCTACCGAGTGGTAGAAGATACTACCGCCCTCTACGCCCGTTACTGGAACAATCGTTATTTGATGACAGCGCCCGTTGAGTTAGAGCAATTGCTGGAAACTACCATGAACAATTCGGTCTTTGAAAAAATAAAGCAACCCATGCTGATGCTCTATTACTACAAAAACGAGCAAGAGCAAGATCCGGTAGTAAAAGTATCGGCCATGAAAAAAATGTATCATGCAGTAGGCACCCCCGACTCATTAAAAAGAGAAATGGCATTGCCCAATACCGGCAATCATGTGCTGGCCTCTCCTATCAAATCTAAAGATGTAGCCAGCGTAGAAAAAGCCTGTATCGAGTTTGCAACACAGGTCTTACGCCTTACCCCCGTTACTCGACAGTGATGCAGACAGCGCTGCACTTTCACCTCACTTGTTAAAAGACCAAATGGATTGTTAGCGGGTTTACTTTACTTTGTAGTCTCAACCTTGCTAGTATGATACGTTCCCGCATTGCCGGCATCGGCAAATACCTGCCTGAACAGGTGGTTACTAATCACGATCTGTTGCAATACATGGACACCAGTGATGAGTGGATCCAGGAACGAACCGGTATCAAAGAGCGCCGATTCGCCCATCGGACAAAAGAAACTACCACCACTATGGGAGTAGCGGCCGCTCGTATCGCAATTGAGCGCGCAGGCACTACTGCGCAGGATATTGACTTTATCATTTTTGCAACTCTTTCGCCCGACTACTATTTTCCAGGATGCGGTGTTCTGCTGCAACGCGCTATGCAAATGAAAGAGATCGGGGCACTTGATATCCGCAATCAATGCAGTGGCTTTGTATATGCCATCAGTGTAGCCGATCAGTTCATTCGAAGTGGGATGTACAAGAATATTCTGGTTGTAGGTTCCGAGAAACATTCATTCGGATTAGATTTCAGTACCCGCGGGCGCAATGTCTCTGTTATTTTTGGAGACGGGGCTGGTGCGGTTGTATTGCAACCGACTACCGATGAACAAGCCGGCATCCTCTCTACCCATTTACACAGCGACGGAGAGAGCGCCGAGATACTGGCCATGTATAACCCGGGTACGCATGCCAATCACTGGAAAGAAGAGACCTATGCTGATTTTGATGAGGCCACCATTGGCCAAATGTTCATGAGCCACCAGATGATCGACAACGCACAACTATTCCCTTATATGGATGGCCCGGCCGTATTTAAAAAGGCTGTTGTGAAATTTCCGGAGGTGATCATAGAAGCGCTTACAAAAAACGGACTTACTCCTGCGGAGCTGGATCTGCTGATCCCTCATCAGGCCAATCTTCGCATTGCCCAATTCGTACAGCAAAAATTAGGGCTGCGAGACGATCAGGTGTATAATAATATTCAATACTACGGCAATACCACCGCTGCATCGGTACCCATCGCGCTGTGCGAAGCATGGGAAAAAGGCCTCATCAAAGAAAAGCAATTGATCTGCCTGGCCGCTTTTGGCAGTGGATTTACTTGGGCAAGTGCGCTGCTTCGTTGGTGATACTCGCTTTAATTAATCGCCTTGAACAGAAAACTCCTCTATATTATCAATCCCATAGCCGGCAACGGTTCGCGGGGGTCGCTACGAAAACATATCGAGGAACGAACCCAAAAGGCGGGTTATGATTTTGAATGCCACGATTCAGCCATCGATGGAATTTATGACCACCTGGAGAGTCGACTGCTGCGCGAAAACTTTACTGACATTGTGATTGCAGGCGGAGACGGTACCGTCAACCAGGTCGTAGGGGCCCTTCGACACCTGGATCTTCCCTTTGGCATTATCCCTTGCGGCTCAGGTAATGGACTAGCCCGGGCAGCTAAATTATCGACCGATCCGAGCAAAGCACTCGACACTATTTTTACCGGCAGTGCAATGCGCACAGATGGTTATACCGTTAACGGAAATTTTGCCTGCGAGCTTACGGGACTTGGATTTGACGGAGCTGTTGCCCATGCCTACGCGAACAGCGACACTAGGGGACTCAATACGTATATAAAGCATGCGATTAAACAATTTGCATCGGCACCGTCTTATCAGTTTACTGTGCGTGTTTTGGGGCAAGAGATATCCCTTGATGCTTATATGATCACCGTAGCCAATGCTGATCAGTTTGGCAACAAGGTTACTATTGCTCCACATGCTTCGCTATCCGATGGGCTACTCGATGTGGTCATCGTTAAAAAACAGAATAAGCTACCCCTACTGTGGCGCGCCTACCAACAACTCAGTGGACGCAATCGCCCACTGCGAGGAGAAGAGATCGTCGCATCGTTGTCTTCCGGAGCGCAACAACAAGATATACACTACTGGCAAGTAGCGTCGATAGAAATTGAAAACCTCGGTGGTGCTATGACCCATGTGGATGGTGAGGCCACTCCGCGTATCGCAGCGGCGAAGATAGAGATTGCGCCTTCGTCGTTTCGGTTAATTCAATAACTATCTAAAGAAGCAGGATTATTTTTCTAAAAGAAGAGTTACGCTGTCTTTCCTGTCAGATATAATAATAGCACTAGCGATAACAACAACAGCATCGCTACTAATTGATGCAGCTGGGCCATCCATTCAAAGATTCCCCATTGTCCGGGAACGATCGAGGTACTGTACAGCACCGATAAAATTCCCAATAGTACTTGCACCAACACCAAACTGATCGGAAACCATGCAGCGCGCTGTAACCAGCGGCTACCATGCGGCTGGTGTAGTTTTAATGTCATCAGCACCACAGCGATCAATAAAATATAAGCCAACCCCCTGTGTACAAAATGAATGGCAATATTATTTTCGATCCAAAATAATATACCGTTGGCATTGCTGAGCAGGTCCGGAACCAACTGCCCATTGATATCAGGCCAGGTAGGTGCTGCGGTTGCTGCTTTATGTCCGGCCATAAAGGCTCCATAAGCCAATTGCACAATTAATAATCCTAAAATAAAAAACACCCGCTTGCGGACCGCCGGCAAAGCAACGCGCTGATCCCCCGGCACCAATAATTGCAGCGCAAACCAAAACGTATAGGACAATAATCCAAGTGCAAGTACAAAGTGCAAGGCCAAACGAGTCGGTTTAACATAAATAGCATCTCCGGTAAGACCGCTGGCCACCATGATCCAACCCACCGCCCCTTGTAAAGCACCCAGCAAGAATAAGATCAATAGGGGCCTGATCATTGAGGACTTGAACTGACGAGTCCACAAGAAATAAATAAAGGGGATAATAAATACCACGCCGATCAAACGGGCCCAAAAGCGATGAAACCACTCCCAGAAAAAAATATACTTGAACTCTTGCAGGGTAAAATCAAAATTGAGTAAACGATACTGAGGGGTCTGCTGATATTTTAAAAATTCCGCTGCCCACTCTTCCGCATTAAGTGGAGGCAACGCGCCCGTTACTACATTCCATTCGGTAATAGAAAGTCCCGAGCCGGTCAAACGGGTTATACCGCCTAAGGCGATCTGAATAATGACCATGGCTACCCCCGTGAGCAACCAAATAGCCACCGGGCGCGAAGTAGCTTCCATTTTCATGGTGCAAAGGTACAGTCTGCCCAAGCCGTAACCCGATTTTGTTGAGCATAATTTTGCATCTTGCAGGGTATGCTGGCGGCTTATTATAAAAAAAATGAGATCGAGGCGGGCTGCGACGAGGCGGGTCGGGGCTGTTATGCCGGGCCTGTGGTGGCTGCCGCGGTTATACTGCCAACGAACTTTAAACACCCCTTGTTGAACGATTCCAAAAAACTCAGTCCTGCCCAACGCGAATCGCTGCGCCCGATCATAGAACAATATGCTATCGCCTGGGGAGTTGGGGTAATCGATCACGAAGAGATCGATCGCATCAATATACTAAAAGCGAGTATAAAAGCTATGCATTGCGCTGTCGAACAACTTGCCACCAAACCAAGTTTACTGCTGGTAGATGGTAACCGCTTTACTGCCTACCCCGGCATCCGTCATCACTGCTTTGTAAAAGGAGACGGTCGATTCGCCTCTATCGCTGCGGCCAGCATCATAGCTAAAACCTATCGAGATCAATTGATGCAAGCATTACATCAGGAGTTTCCGCAGTATGGATGGGATCGCAACAAAGGATATGGAACCTTGTTACACCGAAAGGCTATCGATACATACGGCCTTTGTCGGTATCACCGAAAAAGTTTCAGACTGTTGCCGGAACAAGATTCACTGGATTATTGAATTGTCCAGATCTCGTTACCCCGAAGCAATTTATCGAGATCGGCGGGCTTACGCGCACTGGCTTCTTCTAATTGTGCATTCATTACATCTTCGTAGCAGGGGCGATCGGTTTGAAAGAATACACCGAAAGGACGAGGCAGATGACCTTCGATATGAACGTCGTCAAATATGCGCGTAAGAATTTGCGCTTTGTAAATATCTCTTTCATCATGGATCCAGCAATCGTCTGCCGAATATCCTTGTGTCAGATCGACCACCACTGGTTTGAAACCATCAAGCTTGATACCTTTTTCATTGGCAGCGCCAAACAACAAAGGCTTACCAGATTCCAAGAATAAGGTTTCGACTGGCTTAGTGCCTTTTTCGGTAAAGATCTCAAAAGCACCATCGTTAAAGATGTTGCAATTTTGATAGATCTCCAGAAAAGAAGACCCCTTGTGCGCATTGGCACGAAGCAACATAGCCTGCAGATGCTTGGGGTCACGATCCATCGAGCGTGCCACAAATGTTGCATCGGCTCCCAACGCCAGCGCCGCGGGATTAAAGGGATGATCGATACTCCCCATCGGAGTACTCTTGGTAATTTTTTTCTCTTCCGATGTAGGGGAATACTGCCCCTTAGTCAATCCATAGATCTGATTATTGAAGAGTAAAATATTCACATCAAAATTGCGACGCAACAAATGAATAGTATGATTTCCGCCAATACTCAAACTATCTCCATCTCCGGTAATGATCCACACACTTAGTTCCGGACGGGTAGCTTTAAGCCCGCTGGCTACGGCAGTGGCGCGCCCGTGGATGGAGTGCATCCCGAACGTATTCATATAATACGGAAAGCGACTACTGCAGCCGATACCGGAAATAAAGACAATATTCTCACGTGGAATACCCAATGTGGGCATCAGTTTTTGTACCTGCGCCAAAATAGAATAGTCCCCACAACCCGGACACCAACGTACTTCTTGGTCGGTCGCAAAATCCTTTGCGGTCAATACCGGGGCTGTCTTTGTTTCACTCATGGGGGCTAATTCAAAACAAAATTACTAAAAACTTAATACCGGTAGCGGCCCTCAGCGATCATCCTGTCTGCAATACGGCGCCGGGCGGCTTTACTATTGAAAGGCTCGGCCTTCGTAAAACGCTTAAGCCCCATCAGGATCATTCGACCTTCATCACCATCGGCAAATCCATTAATGGCATCCTTACCCGACTTATTGATCCGATCAGCAGCGTCATAGAGATAGGTTCTCATGATATCGATCTGGTCAGTGACTTCCTGCTCGCCAAAGCGCGCAGTAAGTTTCATTACCCGAAGTAATGTACTCTCTGCATTAAATACCTCAATAGCCATGTCGGCAATGTTCATCAGTATCTCTTGCTCCTGCTCGATCTTCATCATTAATTTTTGCACTGCGGCACCTGCCGTCATCAAGATCGCTTTCTTAAGATTCGCGATCAATTTTAACTCGCTTGCAAATGGCGTATCCTCTCCCGCACCAAAGTCAGGAATGCTCATGAGTTCTTTTTGAACTGCCATGGCCGGACCCATCAGGTCGAGTCTTCCTCCCATAGCACGCTTCAGTGTCATATCGAGTGCCAGCAAGCGATTGATCTCGTTCGTTCCCTCGTAAATACGGTTGATACGACTATCACGATAAGCGCGCGAAATATTATACTCGGCACTAAACCCGTTTCCGCCATGAATTTGAACTCCTTCATCTACCGAAAAGTCGAGCACCTCGCTACCGAATACTTTCAAGGCGGCACACTCAATAGCATATTCTTCGGCCCCGGCCAGTAAGGCCTCGGCAAAGGGTTTGCCCGCTGCTAACAACTCTTCTTCTTTTTCTTTGATCCACTCGGCCGTGCGATAGAGGGCCGATTCGGCGACAAAAATGCGAATACCTACTTCGGCCAACTTATGTTTGATGGCACCGAAATTTGAGATAGGCTGCTTGAATTGCTCGCGCGTTTTAGCATACGTAATAGAATGATTCAATGCCATACGCGATCCACCTATAGCCGCTGCACAGAGCTTTAAACGACCAAGGTTCAAAATGTTAAAAGCGATCTTGTGCCCCTTTCCTAATTCTCCCAATAGATTTTCTACCGGTATTTTGCAATCCTGAAAATAAAGCTGCACGGTAGAAGATCCCTTGATGCCCATTTTATCTTCTTCGGGCCCTTGCGTAAAGCCCGGTGTACCACGCTCTACAATAAAAGCAGTGAACTTATCACCGTCTACTTTGGCAAAAACAGTATATACATGCGCAAACCCGCCATTGGTGATCCAGCATTTCTGGCCATTCAATACATAATGCTTTCCATCAGGAGAAAGAACCGCCGTCGTCTTGGCGCCGAGTGCATCACTACCACTGTTCGGCTCAGTAAGACCATAGGCCCCTGCCCATTCTCCGGTAACGAGCTTCGGCAGGTATTTATTTTTTTGTTGTTCCGTTCCAAAATACAGAATGGGTAACATACCGATACAGGTATGGGCCGAAACAGCAACAGAATACGAGTGACCGGCGCCGAGATACTCACTGACGAGAACAGAAGTCAAAAAATCTTTTCCCAAACCTCCATAGGCCTCGGGAATAGAAATGGAAAGCAGACCCAGTTCACCTGTCTTTGCAAGCAGCCCCGACATCAACCCGGGCTCCATCGCATCGATCCGCTGAACGATCGGGAATATTTCGGTATCCAAGAACTGTTTGCACATGTCTTTGATCATGTGCTGCTCCTCGGAAAAATCTTCGGGAATAAAACACTCTTCGGGTAAAGAAGCATTGGTTAACCACTGGCCTCCCTTGATGGCCTTTTTTACTTCGACAGTCGCTGACATAACGTATGGATTAATTTGATGAATGATGTTTAACTGAGATTATCATATACGATCTGCAATACCTGTTTACACACTTCTACCTTATCGTTCGGCACCGATTGCAAGGCTTCGCTGAGGGTCTGATCGGCTAACTTCATCGTTTGATCCTGCAACTGTTGTCCCTCTTTGGTCAAATAGATCAGATTGATACGCCGATCGGTAGCCGCCGGAACCCGCTTGACCAATTGAGCACGCTCCAGATTATCGACTAAGCGTGTGATGCTGGGCTTATCTCTGAAGCTGGCATTACAAAGTTCTTGTTGGCTGATACCATCTTTTTTCCAGAGATGATACAGCACACTCCACTGCTCAATGGTGACCGGCAATTGATATGTATTAAATTTCTTCTGAAGTCTTCTCGCGATAGCCGTAGACGCCAGCCCCGTGATAAAACTGTAGAGTTCTCCCTTTTTAAATTGGTTGTTTGGCATATAGTTGTTTAAGCAACTATCAAATCTACAATTTCTTTTTGATTGCCCCAATGACCCGCCGTTAAAAAACTGTTCTTTTTGAATTGGTGGGCCATTGCCTAGTTTTGTTCAGCATGTTATTGACCCTTACCACCCTTTTACTATTGCTCTCTTTACTCTATGGACGTGTTATCAGCCGTTTTTTAAAGGATTGGCGGTCTATTCCATTGGCCCAATCGACCCGAATCGATACCAATTCGACTGGCGGAACCCCTCTTTCTGGTCACAAAGGATTGGTTTCGATCTCCGATCCAGCCGCGTTGCCTTCCGTGTCGGTGGTGATCCCTGCCCGTAACGAAGCGGC
>Ga0129333_10002799_pt1 | contig 16295 bp, 11 predicted proteins | sample CPB6_08_DNA_FD_94474 | JGI IMG/M metagenome (GOLD analysis project Ga0129333, IMG submission 94474) | Freshwater to marine salinity gradient microbial communities from Chesapeake Bay, USA - CPBay_Sum_0.6_0.8_DNA | ecosystem: Environmental > Aquatic > Marine > Coastal | place: USA: Chesapeake...
TTCGCCACACCAGGACGATGGCCAGAACGGCGATGAGCAAACAGAAGTAATAGATTCCGTCGAAGTCCTTGCCCTTCACGGTCCAGAACAACAGGCGGAACCCCTTGGCACGATCGAGGTTCAATTTGGCGACACCACCGCCATCCGGAGCCACCTTCTCGGCGACCAGGAACCACGAGCGAATCATCAATCCGAAACCGAGCGTGATGACCGCGAGGTAGAGGCCTTTCACGCGCAGGGCCGGAATACCGATGATGATCGCCGCACCGACACCGAAACCGATGCCGATGACGATCGACAACCAATACGGAAGTTCGTTGGCGAAATAGATGGTCGAGTACGAGCCGAGGGCCACGAAGCCGAACTGCCCGAGCGACAACTGCCCGCCCCATCCGGTGACCACGGTGACCGACAACGCGACGATCAGATACACCGGCACGATCGAGAATTTCAGCACGTCGCTGGCCTTGTCGAGCTGCCACGGCACCGCCACGGCCACCCCGGCCAGCAGTGCCATTCCGCCGAAGGTCAGGCCGCGATAGAGCGGGTGGCGCGTGAGTTCCACGCGAGCCGCGCGCACCTTGTTGGTGAGCTGCCAGCCACTGTCGCGCATCGACTCACCACGACCCGTGGTGAAGAGCACCACGAGCAGGATCACGAAGAGCACGGCGACGTTGGCACCGGCGGGCATCTGGCCCAACAACGACCACGAAACCAAGAGGCGATCGACGAGTCCCGCCGCCAGACCACCGATGAGGGTCCATCCGAACGACTTCATGCGCCCGACCATGGCCGCCACGAGCGAGAGCAACAGCAACTTCGGCCCCAGCGCGGTCTGCACCGATCCGATGGAGCCCCCGTAGAGGGGCGTGATGAGCAGCACGCTCAGAGTGGCCAACACACCGGCGAGCGCCCATACCTTGGTCGACACCTTGCGCACGCCGATGCCAGCCAATTGGGCCGCGGGAAAATTGTCGGCGGTGGCGCGCACCTGCATACCGAACGCACTCTTGTGGAAGAGCCAACCGAGGAAAACCATGAGGGCCGGCACGACGAGCAGTACCTGGACCTGCGGACCGGTGAGCGACAAACCGGCCACCTCCCACTGACCCGAGATCAAGACGGGGAAACCGACCTGGGTCGCTTCTTCGTCGGTGATGGGAATACGCAACTGCAACAACTGGATGACCTGTGTGAGGCCGAGTGTGGCCACGAACAACAACAACCGTGGTTGGGTGAACAAGCGACGCAACACGAGTTCGGACACCACCCCGAGCACGAGGCCGGCGAGCAATGCCAGCGGAAGCGACAATCCGAATGCCACGTCGTAGCGAATCTGCAGGACCGCCATGAGGTAGCCACCGAAGGCTCCGATCTGACCGTGTGCGAAGTTGATGACTCCGGTGGCCCGATAGATCAGCAAGAGCCCGAAGGCCACGAGGGCGTACACGAGGCCCTGAACCAGGCCGTCGAAGACGATGTCTCCGGAGAAAACCAATCCGATCATCGCCATCACGCTCCCGCTCCCGACAAGAACACCGCACGCAGCAGGTCGCCCCGTTCGAGTAGTTCCTTGGCGGGCCCTTCGAACTTCACCTGGCCGCGCTCCATGAAGACCGCTCGATCCGCGATGGACAGCGCCACGTTGACCGACTGTTCGACGATCACCATGGTCGTGCCCTGTTCCTTCAGACGCTCGACGACCTGCAGGAGGTCCTGCACCACGACCGGGGCGAGACCCAAGGACAATTCGTCGATGCACAACAACTCGGGTTCGAGCATGATCGCCTTGGCGAGGGCCAACATCTGTTGCTGGCCACCCGAGAGCGAACCGGCGCGCTGATCGGCGCGCTCGCGCAGCACGGAAAAGGTCTCGTCAACCAGACGCAACTTCTCCCGTCGTTTGTCGACATCGGGAATCTGTCTGCTCCAGATGGCCAGGTTCTCGGCCACCGTCATGGAGGGGAACACCGCCTCTCCGCCGGGAATCTGCACGAGACCCATCTGCGAGCGGAATTGAGGATCGACGAGCGTGATGGTGCGGCCGTTCATGCGGACCACGCCCCGATCCGGCAAGACCAAGCCCGAGATCGCGCGCAAGATGGTCGACTTGCCCGCGCCGTTGGTGCCGAGCAAAGCGAGCACCTCGCCCTTGCGCACGTCGAAGCCGACGTCGAAGAGAACCTGCAGATTCCCGTAACTGACGTCGACGTTGCGCACTTGCAGAACCGGCACGTTGCCCGGGTCTCCGGCGAGACGAACCTGCTCTTCGCGTTGCTCCTTCAATTCGGCCACGCAGAGTGCGATGTCCCGCTTCATGTAACGGCTCCCGTAGATGATCAGGAGTCCACCCAGCAGCGCGGCGGGCGGGACGATCGAGGTGAGCGCCGTGCGCTCGCCGTGTGCATCGGAGAGGGCGCCAGCGAGGAGGCCACCGAAGAATCCACCCATGAGGAAGATGTACACGCCGACCATGGCGAAGGCCTGCGAACGCATTTGATACGGAATGATCGACGAGATGGCCGGACCCACCTGGGTGAAGGCCATGCCTTGGAACGAATAGCCGACAGTGACGAGTGCGACCATCACGACCGGATCCTGGAAACGCAAACCGACGGTCACGAACAATCCGTAGAGAAGGATGAATCCGCCCATCATCTTCAACGACGACGCCGGGTTCTTGCGGAACAACCGATCCCCGAAGCGTCCGGCGAGCGGAATGCCGATGAGCGCGCCGGACCACGTGACCGCTCCCAGCCAACCGCGCTTGAACGCGCTGTAGCCGTACGCGTCCTCGAGCAGCAGGTTGAACGCACTCGGCACCGCGACCAGCGCGAAGCCCAACACACCGATGCCGACCACCAGGAAATAGAACGTGCGCACTTTCTTCAGACGCTGGAACGCCGCCGACAAACGCACGGGGGGCTCGGCCTGCGAACTCGTCATCGCCGCTCCCAGAACGGCTTCTTGTTCCTGCTGACCCCGCACCGGCTCCTTCAGCGACAACGACCACAGCACCGACAGACCCGCCGGGATCAGCAGCGCGAAGAAGACCACCCGCCAATCTCCGGCGTCATCGCCGGCGGCCACCACGACAGCGCCCGCGAACAAGGGACCGAGCACCTGACCGAGAGGTCGGCCCAACGCTTCGATCGCGAAGATGCGCGTGCGAATCGCGAGCGGGTATTGGTCGGCGACGAGAGACGGTCCGATGGGGATTCGGGCCGACGCTCCGAAACCGGATCCGGCGCGCGCGACACCCATCAGGAACGGGTTGACCACGGCGCCGGTGAACCCGACGAACAACAACCACAGCGACGAGGCGCCACTGAGAACTCGAACCCGCGAGTAGCGGTCGGCCAACCAGGCGAACGGCAAGGTGGCCAACACCAGAACGACTCCACCGAAACTCTGCAGACCGAGCAGCACGGTGTCGGAGACTCCGAGCGTCTCTTGAATGTCCGGCCCCAGCACCTGCATGGCGACACGGTCGAACTCCTCGAGGATCGTGAAGAGCAACAGCACGAGAGCCACGCTGATGCCCCCGGCCTTGAAGCCGGCTCGCAACGACATCTGCGTCTCGCCCGACCCGACGAAACCGCCGAGAGCCGCCTCGTCCACCTCGTCACGAACTTCATGGCGAAGTTCCTCGTCGACGACGATCGACGCGGTCAGCGCGGCCGCGGCGCTCGCCGACGTGCGTTCCTGACTTGGACGTTCTTGACCCGACCGTTCTTGGTCTTGCATCGATCCCCCTACACGAGCCGAAGCGCTCCCTACCCGACGACCAACAGTAGTCGTTTTGGTGGATCTGACGGAGCGTCAGAAATTTCTGACGCTCCGTCAGAAATCAATGCCCCGTGTGCTACCCTGCCCCCTTGGGTCCCGCTCCCGGCGGGGTCCATGTTCCTAGAGGGGGAAACACACGATGAAGAAACAGTCACGCATTGCGGTCGCGCTGTTCGCTGGTGCCTCGCTCATCCTCGCTGCCTGTGGCGGCGATGACGGCGGCGACACCACCGAGGCGCCCACCAGTGAGGCACCTACCAGTGAGGCGCCCTCCACCGATGCTCCCGCCGAGGAGCCCACGGCTTCCGACGTCGGAGTCACCGAGACCACCATCAGTATCGGTGTCGCGGTCGCCGACCTCGAAGCCGTCCGCGCGGTCATGCCGGGCGTCGTGCCCGAGACCCTGACCACCGACCACCTGTTCGACCGCTGGAAGGTCTTCGCCGACGACATCAACGAGGCCGGCGGAATCAACGGACGCACAATCGAACTGGTCCGCCTCGTGTGGAACCCGCTCGACCAGACCTCCTTCGACGCGCTGTGCGCCGAGGCGACCATCGACAACGAACTGTTCGCCATGGTGAACGGAACCGGTCTGTCGTCGATCGCCCGTGACTGCATCTACGAAGGTGGAGTGCCGATCCTGTACGGCGACGTGATGACTGAGGCCGAACTGGCCACCGGTCTGGCGATCTCGCTCGTGCCGCCGACCGAAGTGATGGCCGCCGCCGGCGCCAAGCAGTGGATCGAGAACACCGATGCCGCCGCTGGTTCGACCGTGGGCATCATGTCGAACAACACCCCCGGTGGCACCGCCGCCGGTGACGCCGCTCAGGCCGCCCTCGAAGAGGCCGGCTTCGTGGTGACCCGCGCCGAACTGAACTCGGTCTCGGGCGACAACGCCGCCATCAACGAAGAGGGCGCCGTTGCCGTGGGCAACTTCGTCGCCGAAGGTGCGGTTCACGTGCTCGTGGCCACGCCGTTCACGGAGAACACCGGCTTCTGGACCAAGGCCGCTGAGGCCGACCTGTCCTTCACCCTGCTCGACGTGTCGTCGTCGGGTTGCTCGCCCTTCGGCCTCAGCGCCGACCGTGCGGCCACCGCGGTGGGTAGTTCGTGCACCACGGCTTTCGACCACTCGACCGATGGCACGTCCATCCGCCCCGACAGCGACTTCGAGGCGGCCTGCCGCGCCAACTTCGACGAGAACTTCACCGAGTACTACGGCGGACCTTCGAACCCTGGCGTTCCGGCCGGTCGTCAGTTGACCGACACCGCGGGCACCGTGCTCAACTCGGACTACACGCCGCAGGAATGCTCCATCTCCAACATCATCAAGTTGGGTCTGGAAGCTGCTGGCGTGAATCCGACGCGGGCGTCGTTCATCGAGGCCATCCTCGGCCTGGGTGACGTTCCGTTGGCTCTCATCGGTGGTGGCACCGGAACCTTCGCCCCCGGCAAGCCGTTCGCGGCCAATGCCGTGCACGTGGTGAAGGTGACCGCGGCCAACGCTCAGACCGCCCCCGACGCCAACGGCCTGTACAACGGCTGTGCGGCTCCGGTGAACTGCGGTGTGATCACCAGCGATTGGACGCCGATCGCGGACTGAGGCGAAGTGATACGACTCGGGTGACCGGGTCGAGGTTCTTCCGGGCGACCGGAGTGAACGAGACCAGAGGGGTCGGGTGGGAGCAATCCCCCCGGCCCCTCCTCCATTCCTGCGACAAATTGTCGCTTTGTGTACATGGCTCGTGTACACAAAGCGACAATTTGTCGCATTTTGGTAATTCGGTGCCACAGGGCGGTGCTTTGCTGAACGGCCATGTGGAGCGATGCAGCAAACATCATCAATCTCGCCGAACGGCGACGCGGAATCATCACCATCGAGGACCTGGCCTCCATCGGCATCAATCGGCGAACAGCGAGTCGACTGGCTCGCGAAGGCGTCCTGCGCTGCATCTATCGCGGATCCATCTTCGCCGTCGGAGAGGCACATCTCGACATGGAAGCGGAGGTGCTCGCTGCATCTCTGGCACTCCCTCACGGATGGGTTTCGGGAACCACCGCGGCCGCCTACTGGGGCCTTCGCCGCATCCCGCGGGACCGCATCCAGATGACGGTTCAAGGGACCACGCTCCCCCGCGTCGCGAACATGCGAATCCGACGCACCCGGTTCGAGAGTCCCGACATCGTCGAAACGCTCTCCGGAGGTCGGGTCAGCTCTCCCGCGCAGACACTCTTCGAGATCTCCGGTGAGCTCGACGATCGAATCCTGCGATCGGTTCTGGAAGATGCATTGAATCGCAAACTGGTCACGATGGAGCAACTCAACAGGTTCGGATCGGCGATCACCCGGATGGGCCGCGACGGTTCGGCCCGCTTCCGCCACGTCGTGATGGAGCGAGTCATGAGCATTCCGCCCGCGATGAGCCACGACGAGATCGTCCTGATGGATGCGCTCCGGGTCACCGGCCTCGATTGGGTACCGCAGTTCCCACTTCGTTTGGCTCGCGGAAACGTGATCCATCTCGATGCCGCATTACCAGCGCTACGTCTGGGCCTCGAACTGGACGGAGAACTACACGACACGATCGTGGCGATTCACCGCGACAAACACCGCGATCTGCTTGCCGCTGCCGAGGGCTGGATGGTGTTGCGTCCCACCACGGACGATGTGCGCAATGACCTTCGAGCAACCGTGGCCACGATCATGACCGTCGTCGAACACCGCATCGCATCCTCACCCGCCGCCGCCGCCTAGATACCAAACTGCGACAATTTGTCGCTTTGTGTACATGGCTCGTGTACACAAAGCGACAAATTGTCGCAAAGTGGTTAGCGGGCGGGGACGGTGTAGGTGTCGCGGCCGGACTTCAGCACCGTTCCCGGCACCCGTCCGTTCGCCACTCCATCTTCCACGATCACCACGCCATTCACCAGCACGCGCTTCACGCCGAACGACCCGGCCGTCAATCGCGACGAATCACCCGGCAGATCCGTCACCAACGCCGCGTCCTCGGACCCCACCGCCGCCGGGTCGAACACCACCAGGTCGGCAAAAGCACCCTCGCGCAACTCGCCGCGATCGGTGAATCCGAACAAACGCGCCGGGGCCGACGTCATCATCTTCACAGCGTGCTCCACCGGCACCAACTGGCGCCCGCGGATGCAGTCCGACAGCCAACGCGTGGGGTACGGCGCGCCGCACATGCGGTCGAGGTGCGCGCCCGCGTCCGAACCGCCGATGATCGCCCGCTCGTCCTGCCACAGCTCCGCGCGCATCCGCCACGATTCGGCGTCGTCGTCCTGCGGAGTCGGCCACAGCACGGTCTGCAGTTCGTCGGCGATCACGATGTCGAGCAACGTTCCGAAGCAACTGCGTCCGCGCTCGTTGGCGATGTCACGCACCACACGGCCCTTCAGTCCCCGGTTCGCCTCCGAATACGTGTCACCGATCACGTAGTCACCCCAGTCGGCCAGCCGGCGGAACACTCCGGCCGCCTGCGACAGGCTGTTCTCCAGCAACATCACCCGCGTGTCCGCGTCCTGCAGTCGCGCGATCCGCTCGGCCACCGGCACTCCGAGGATCTTCTGCCAGCCGGGCAACAGCCACAGACCGCAGAAGTTCAGGAAGCTCATGTTCATCGGAACCTGCACCGGCATGGTGAGCGCCACCACCCGACCGCCCAATTCCACGGAACGGTCGTAGGCCGAGATCTGCCGCGGAACACGATCGGGTTCGCGCGAATCAACGGTGAGCACGTTCCAGTTCATCGGGCGGTTGGCCGCCGCACTCATGCGCCCCAGCAACTCGATCTCGTCGTCGGCGAAGCGATCGAGACAACCGGGGACGATTCCTTCCAAGGTGGTGCCCTCGTGCTGTCCGACCTCCTCGCACAACGCGATCAGTTCGTCGTGGGTCGCCCACCGGCTGGCCACCGGCTCACCGTCGCCGTCGCTGTGCGACGTGCTGTTCGTGAACGAGAATCCCAACGCACCCGCTTCGATCGCGCGCGCCAACTCGGCGCGCATGGCCGCGATCTGATCCGCGTCGGCCGCGGCACCGACCGCCTCGCCGCCCATGACGTAGCGACGAATCGCGCAGTGTCCCACCAGGAAACCGGCGTTCACCGCGATGTTGCCCTCGAGTCGTCCGAGATAGTCCGAGAAAGTCTCCCACGACCAGTCCGTGCCGTTCTCGAGCGCCGCCAACGGCATGCCCTCCACCTTGGCCATCATCTTGCGCAAGTAATCCGCGTCACCGGGCAACAGCGGGGCCAACGTGAATCCGCAGTTGCCACCCACGACCGTGGTCACTCCATGCACGCTGGACGGGCTGGCGGTCGGGTCCCACAACAACTGGGCGTCGTAGTGCGTGTGCGGATCGATGAAGCCCGGGGTCACGTACATGCCCGTGGCGTCGATGACCTCGGCCGCCGAATCCTCCACCACGCCGACGGCCACCACTCGGCCGTCCTTGATGCCGACGTCGGCCCGACGGGCCGGTGCGCCGGTGCCATCGATCACGGTGCCTGCGCGGATAACGATGTCGAGCATGCTCTGGGCCCCTTGAGTTGGTTCGCGACGTGGATGTATTCCGACCGCGATGGAATCTGACGGTCCGTCAGATTGTAGCCTTCGACTGGTCGTCACCACGGAGGGAAACATGGGTTCATCAGGCACAGCCGACAAGCGGTATCGACTACTCATCGGTGGCGAATGGGTCGACGGGGCCGAAGGCACCAGTCCGGTCATCAACCCGGCCACCGAGCAAGTCGTCGGTCACGCCCCCGAAGCCAGTGTGGCCCAGGCCGAGGCCGCCGCCCGCGCCGCCCAAGAGGCTTTTCCCAAGTGGTGGCGCACCCCGCCGGCCGAGCGTGCCCGACTGCTGCAAGCGGTCGCGGACAAGTTGCGCGAACGGCAAGGTGATCTGGTTCCGCTCATCATCAGTGAAACCGGTGCCACCGCCATGGTGGGCTCGCGCATGCAAGTGCCCGTGGCCATCGAACGATTCGAGCGCTACGCCCGGTCCGCCACACGGAGCATCGACATCGCGTTGCCACCGTCGCCGATGCAAGCCACACCGTTGGCTGCCGGTGGACTCATCGGTGGCGTGGTTCATCGCCAACCGGTGGGCGTCGTCGCCTGCATCTCGCCGTACAACTTCCCCGTCGTGAACATGGCCGGCAAGATCGCCCCCGCTCTCGCGGTCGGCTGCACCGTCGTCATGAAGCCCGCACCGCAGGACCCCCTGGCGGTCATCGAGTTGGCCGAGATCATGCACGAGGTGGGCTTCCCCCCGGGTGTCATCAACATCATCACCTCGTCCAAGCCCGAGCCGGCCGCGGCTCTCACCACCAGTCGCGACGTCGACATGGTGTCGTTCACCGGTTCCACCAGCGTGGGCGCCCGCATCATGGAAGCCGGCGCGGCCACCATGAAGCGCCAATTGCTCGAATTGGGCGGCAAGGGTGCCGGGCTCGTCATGGACGACGCCGACATCGCCAAGGCGGTCGCGGGTATCCAGAGTGTGTGGGCCTTCCACAGCGGTCAGATCTGCACCGCCCCCACCCGAGCCATCGTTCACCGCAGTCGCTACGACGAATTGGTGGCCGCGCTCGCCACGGTCGCCCCGAACCTGAAGGTGGGCGATCCCACATCCATGGGCACTCTCGTCGGGCCGGTCATCTCATCGGTTCAGCGTGACCGCATCGAGAGCTACATCAAGGCCGGCGCGGACGAGGGCGCCGAGGTGATCGTCGATGGTCGTCGACCCGCGCACATGGAACGTGGTTACTACGTGGCCCCGACGCTCATCGCCGGTTGTCGCCCCGACATGACCCCCGTGCAACAAGAGATCTTCGGACCCGTCGTGGTCGTCGTTCCCTTCGACGACGAGGATGAGGGAATCGCGATCGCCAACGGCACCGAGTTCGGACTGTACGACTACGTCTTCTCGCAGGACAGCGACCGCGCGTATCGCATCGCCCGTCAGTTGCGCAGCGGCAACGTGGGCATCAACACCGCCCAGCGAAATCACGAGGCGCCGTTCGGTGGCTTCAAGATGAGCGGCGTCGGTCGCGACGGTGGCGACTTCGGATTGCATTGCTATACGGAGATGCAGTCCATCGTCTGGCCCGGCTGATCTCCTCGCGAGAGGGGATTCAAATCCAAAGAGCCTGAAAATCGATTCTGATCTGTTCGTCAAACTTTCGGACCCTTTGCGGACCATCCCAGACGACTGAACCAGAGTGCAATTCGCTAGCAATGCTTCGAGCGACACGCTTTGATCGTCGAGAATTGCTCTCGCATGATCCTTCCACTGAGATCGCACATAACTCGCCCTGGCGGTCGAATCGCTTCAACCACTTCTCCACGAACCTTGGTGAAGGAAACGTGTCGGTCTTTGAAAGGTTGCACTTTTCGCAACTAGGTACAAGATTCTCGATCGCGTCGTTCGGGTACTTTGACCTTGGAACGAAGTGATCGATGTGAACCTCATCCAAGAGCTTCTTTTCGCAATAGAAACACCTTTGTTCATGCAAATCGAGCAACATTTGTCGGGCGACCGTGCTCAAAGAAACTCGGTCCGAGCCGAACAGATGCCCACGAAGTGCGTCCTCCTCGATACTCAACCCACTCCAATTAGCGACATCACGTATCCAGTGGTGTTCAATCAGAGGCCTGAACAACGGGCCGAGGGAGCGCAACTTCGAGGGAACTCCAGCTAGAAGCTCAACATAGTCGCGACTCTCTCTTTTCAGTTCGTTCAAACTCTGTTTCGGAGACCACGAGCACGAATACAAGAATGGAGACTCTGCCTGACCCACGGTTTGTAAACGGGGTATCGGCTGGCCAACCAGAGTCGTCTCGATTGCCTTCAAAGCTCTTTCCACTTCGTTCGGAACTTCCCTAGCGGCGACAGTAAGCAACTTTGCTTTGGTACGCCCTCGAAGAACTTGAATCGTGCCAATGATCTGCGCATCCGTCTTGTTGCTTCTTGCCACCTGTCTGAGAAGCACTTCATCGCCGTTTCCCGACACAAAACGGTCACTCTGTGCCCAATAAATCTTCATGACGAGTTCAGCCAAACTCCGCGTTGGAACCTTGCTCTCCTCTGGATTCTCAAAGACCCAATCGATCAACGAAATAAGAAGAGCGTGCTTGTAGGTGGATGCACGCTTGCCCTCGACGAGAACTTCTGAGATGCGTTGAACAAGGACCGACTCAGAGATCAAGGGAACCTCGGCGGAGAGTTCATACGGCGACGTCAGTAATCACTGACACTTCGCCACGACGTTCGTGGCGAAGTCGTCGATGAACGGCTTGTAGGCCGCGGACATTTCGGTCAATCCGGCGTGATCGCCGGCCGACGGATTACCCAACGCCCAGGGCATGCACAACGTGCCGGTGAGACCCATTTCTTCTTCGGCGCGCTTGTACAAGTCGGCGGTGGGCATCGCGTACAAACCGCAGATGATCTCGAAATCGTCGTTCTCGCGTCCGTACTCGCGCAGGTAGCCCTTCAACTTCGTGATGTGCATCTGGGCTTCCTCGACCGGGTAGGCGTTGCCGATCCAACCGTCACCGACCTTGGCCGCGCGCTTCAACGCCGCATCGGTGTGGCCACCCACGTAGATGGGCACCTTGCTCGGCGGGTGCGGTTCCATGGTGACCGGCGGAATGTCGTAGTACTCCCCGTGGAATTCCACCCAGCCGCCCTCCCACATGGCGCGCAGCGCTTGGATCATCTCGGTCAAGCGCTTGCCCCGGTTCGAGAAGTCCTGGCCCTGAAGGTCGAATTCCTCTTTCATCCAGCCGGCACCGGCGCCCAGGGCCACACGCCCGTCGGACAACACCGACGCCGTGGCGATCTCCTTGGCCAGTTGCAGCAGCGGACGATGACCGGCCACGTAGATGTTGGTGGTGAAGTTCAACTGCTTGGTCACGCTGGTCATGGCTCCGATGAGCACCCACGGATCGGGCCAGGCGGTCTCGGGATCCCAGATCGGTCGACCATCAGGATGCGGCGAGTACGGGTACTTCGACTGCAGATTCTTCGGATACACGAGGTGATCACTCACCATCAGGCCGTGGTAACCCGCCTCGTCGAGCAGTTGGGCGATGTGCACCAACTGCTTGGTCTTCATGAACGCCGTCGCACACCAGAACTTCATCGCAATCCTCCGTTTCTGACACTATGTCAGAATGAGCGGGGCCAAAGAGGTTGGGGCCAAACAGGACGTTCATGAAGCGGATGCGGTCACTCTCGCGTTTCGCACGCTCGACGAGAACTCTCGCGTCGCGATCGTCACGTTGAATCGCCCCGAGGCTCGCAACGCGATTTCGCCCGACCTCGCCGAACAACTGCCGGCCCGTATCCGCGAGGCCGATGACGACCCGTCGGTGCGCGCCATCGTTCTCACCGGTGCCGATCCGGCGTTCTGCGCCGGTTTCGATTTACGCGACGTCGGATCGGGAAAGAAGAAGGGCACGAACCCGCACCCGGGATTTTGGGGCGCCCTACCACCCACGCGTGTTCCGATCATCGGCGCCATCAACGGCGCCGCGGTCACCGGTGGGTTCGAGATCGCGCTGGCCTGCGATTTTCTCATCGCTTCCGATCGGGCACGTTTCGCCGACACCCACGCCAAGGTGGGCATGATCCCGGGCTGGGGTCTCACCGTGGTGCTTCCGCGTCTGATCGGAGCGGGTCGGGCCCGACGCATGAGTGTCACCGCCGAATTCATCGACGCGCAACGAGCCCTCGAGTGGGGCCTCGTCACCGAGGTCGTCGAGCATTCGCGACTACTCGATCGCGCGCTCGAAATCGCCGCGACCATCGCCGCGAATAACGGTCGTGCCGTCTCGGCCATCCGAGACCTGTACGACGAGGTCGCACCGTTGGGCCACGGTGACGAAGCATTCGCCGTCGAGAATCGTCGGGCCCGCGAGTGGGCCGCCCGGCGCGCGGCCGAACGCGCCGCGGAAACGGAACGGTCCTGACGTGCGCGTGTACGCCGGCATGGACCCGCGTTTGCCGATCAACGACATCGCCGCGCACGCGCGCCGTATCGAGAGCCTCGGCTACGACGGACTGCACATCGCCGAGACCGTTCACGACCCGTTCCTGGCGTCGATGGCGGCCCTGCAGGCCACCGAGTCGTTGGTGGTGCGAACGAGTGTCGCCTTGGCGCTCGTGCGCAGTCCCATGGCCGTCGCGTACAGCGCCTGGGACCTGGCCGCGTTGTCGAACGGTCGCTTCCAGTTGGGTTTGGGCACTCAGATCAGACCGCACATCGAACGGCGATTCGGTGCGTCGTTCGACGACCCGGTGGGTCGACTGAGCGATCACATCGGCGCGGTGCGCGCGTGCTGGCGCGCGTTCGACGGTCTCGAGAAGCTCGACTACCACAGCACCCACTACGACCTGGATCTGCTCACACCCAACTTCACGCCGGACCCGCTTCCCGCCGGCGTGGCCCGACCGAGCATCTGGATGGGTGGAGTCAACAAGCGATTGGTGCGCGAGGCCGGACGCATCGCCGACGGTTTCGTCACCCATCCGACGAACAGTCATCCGCGGTATCTGCGCGAGCTGTGTCGTCCCGGCCTCGACGGCGGCGCCCGCGACGCCGGTCGTGATCCCCGCGACATCGAACTGGTGGTGGGAACGCAGTGGATCCTCGGAGTCTCGGAATCCGACCTCGACGAACGACGCGAACACAACCGGCGACTGCTGGCCTTCCTCTACAGCACGCCGGCGTACGAGCGCACGCTCGAGTTGTTCGAGTGGTCCGAGCTGGCCGGACGGTTGCGTTCGCTCATTCGGGACAACCGTTGGTCCGACCTGTCCACTCTCGTCACCGACGAGGTGCTCGACACCCTTGTGCCGCAAGCCACCTACGACGAACTCCCGCGCGTGGCACGCGAATGGTTCGGTGGCGTCGCCGACGGCATCCTCGTCGCTCCCCCGCCGGACCCCACGCACGACGCCTTGCTGCGCGCCGCCGTGGCGGAACTGCGACACTCACCGTCGTGACGAGACGGTTCCCGGCATGAAGATGATCTCCGGCATGAAGATGATCCCGGTCGCCGGCGTGGTGTTGCTGGTGGCCTGTGGCTCGCCGACGACCGAATCCGATTCGGTGTCCGACGAGGCTCCCGTCACGGTGACCGTGACCACGACACCCTCGAGCACCACCGTCGCAACGACGAGCAGCACGAGCAGCACGAGCAGCACGAGCAGCACGAGCAGCACCGTGCCATGTGAAAGCGTCGAACCCACGATCTCCAACCACGTCTTCGCCTCGTACCCGAACATCAGCGATCGCTTCACCAGTTTCGATCTGTATCTACCCGCCGGATGCGGTCCGTTCCCCGTGCTCGTGTGGGTGCACGGAGGCGCCTGGGTCGGCGGCGACAAGGCCAATCCCGAGGTGCTCGATCGCGCGGCGTACGCGTTCTCGCTCGGCTACGCCTTGGCGAGCACCAACTACCGATTGGCCAACCAGTACGGGAAGGGTGACTGGCCCGATTATCCGAACGACGTCGCCGACGCGATCGCCCACATCGTCGACAACGCCGTGGAGTTGCGTCTCGATGCCGAACGCATCTCGTTGCTCGGTCACTCCGCTGGCGGCCACACGGTGGCCATCGTCTCGGCGGATCGGTCGTACATGACGGTCCGCGGACTGGACGACACGACGCTCGATTGCGTGATCGCCAACGACACCGAGGGTTACCGACTCGAGGATCGCGCCACCGCGTACCCGCTCGCCATCGAGAACGCCTTCGGCGCCGATCCCGACGTGTTGGCCGACGCCTCGCCGTCCACGCGCATCGAACGCGAGGGCGCACCGACGACGCGTTATCTCATCATCACGCGCGGGTCGGCGCGTCGGCAAGAAGTCGCATCCGAGTTCGCCGAACTGGTCGTGGCGGACGGCGGAGATGCGCGCGTACTGGTGGCCGGGGACTACAGCCACGAGGACGTGAACCGCGTTCTGGGCCAAGCGAGCGAGAGCATCATCACGCCGACCGTGAGTGACTTTCTGCGCGAGTGCCTCACCCCAACCGAGAGATGACGTCGCGCGCGACGACCTCACGACCGGAAAGCTCCACGGCGTCGACGCCACCCTCGATCAGCCAGTCGATCACCCGCGCCACGTCGTCGGGTGTTCCACCCGTCGCCGGTCGCCCCTCACGCTCGGCCCGCGCGCGCATCACCTCGGTGGTGACGTGTCCGGGATTCAAGCTGTAGGAGCGCAAACCGTCCCGCGCGTGCTCGGCGTGCAACACGCCCGCGATTCGATGCGCCGCCCCCTTGGCCATGGCGTACGCGAGACCCCAACCGCCCTCGCCGGCGGCCGCTCGAGGCGTCAACGTGGCGGCCCCCGACGTGAGATGCACGAACACTCCGCGTCCGCTGGCGATCATGCCCGGCAGGAACTCCTTCAACAGGATCAACGGCGCCACCGCGTCACCTTCGATGACGGTGCGCAACAGATCCAACGACACGTCGCGAAATCGATCGTTCACGCCAGGCCCCTGATAGATGGCGTTCGATACCAGGCAATCGATCGAGCCGAACTCGCGCAACGCCGTCTCCGCGGCCGATCGCACCGTTCGTTCGTCAGCCAGATCCATGGCCACGCACAGAACCCTCGCGCCCGAGCCGACGCGCTCGCCGATCATGCGACACTCGGTGGCCACCTCGTCGACCGAACCCGACAGCGACATTCCCGCCAGCGGATCACCCACCGACGTTCCGTCGAACCGCGCTCCTCCGGACACCGAACGCGCGGTCAGCACGAGATGATGTCCGCGCTCGGCCAACGCCAACGCGGTGGCCCGACCGATGCCCCGACTGGCTCCGGTCACCATGACTACCCGTGGTTCGGTCATGCTCTCACTGTAAGTGCCATCGGGTCGGGGGCGCGCAGTACCGTGAGGTCATGAGCGGTGCGACGTCCGACGAGAAACTGCGTTTCGACGGTCGCGTCGCCGTCGTCACCGGCGCCGGACGCGGGCTCGGTCGCGAGCACGCGTTGATGCTGGCCGCGCGCGGCGCGAGCGTGGTGGTCAACGACGTGAACGCCGAGCACGCCCACGCCACCGCCCACGACATCGTGGCCAGCGGCGGCGTGGCCGTGGCCGACACCAACACCGTGGCCACCCCCGAGGGCGCCGCGGCGATCGTTCGTTCGGCGTTGGACTCCTTCGGCGGATTGCACGTCGTGCTCAACAACGCCGGACGCGGTGGTCCGAGTGGACCCTTCGAATCCTCGCCACTCGACCTGATGAACACCATCGTGCAGACCCACTTGGTGGGCACCTACTTGGTGTGCCACGCCGCCTGGCCCATCCTGCGCGCCCAGGGGTACGGGCGCATCCTGAACACCGCGTCGAGTGCCGCCATCGGCAACAGCGGCATGGCGGCGTACAGCATGGCCAAGTCCGGACTGCTCGGACTCACCCGCTCGTTGGCCATCGAGGGCGCCGAA
>Ga0129333_10002803_pt1 | contig 16286 bp, 5 predicted proteins | sample CPB6_08_DNA_FD_94474 | JGI IMG/M metagenome (GOLD analysis project Ga0129333, IMG submission 94474) | Freshwater to marine salinity gradient microbial communities from Chesapeake Bay, USA - CPBay_Sum_0.6_0.8_DNA | ecosystem: Environmental > Aquatic > Marine > Coastal | place: USA: Chesapeake Bay...
ATCAACAAATTGGCTGAGGATTATGTTTACAATTATATTAAATGGGCTTTGCTTAATAACAAAACAGGTGTTAATGAATATATTATAAATAGAGTCAGAAAAGAAAAAACATCATCTTTAAGAAACACAAAGATCCGTTTAAGTAATTTACATCCAGCAAGACTATTGATGTCATTAAGAGGCAGAGATAAAATTATAAAATAATGGCAGTTGAATTAAATAAGACCTTTATTAAAGGTAGAATGAATAAGGATCTTGATGAACGCCTTATTCCTGATGGTGAATATATTGATGCAATTAACGTAACTATAGATACTGCATCAGGATCTAACATTGGTGCTGTATCAAATTCACTTGGTAATGCACTAGTTTCTAATATTCAGACATTAGTTGAAGCTCAAGGAGTTACTTATTCTGGCTCGAATTCTAAGACAATTGGAGCTATAACTTATGAGGCTGACAACCTTATCTATTGGTTGGTTACTAGTGATACATTTGACGCGATATTTGAGTATAGTGAAGTATTCAATTTTACTAGTATTGTTTTGCTATGTACAAAGCCAGGAAGTGTATTAAATTTTAATAAAAACTATCCTGTAACTGGAATTAATTTTATACCTGCGTCTAAAGGTGAAGGCCCATTCTTATATTGGACAGATGGATTAAATCCACCGAGAAGAATAAATATAGCAAGGTCTAAAAGTTATACGACTGATGATCCTAGAATCGTTGAGGATATAAATGTAATTCTTAGACCACCATTATATAGCCCTAAGATTGATTTGTCTTACGAGGCATCTATAAATGTATCAAATAATATACAAGAGAAATTTATTTATTTTTCATATCGATTTAAGTATAAAGACAATCAATATAGCTCACTATCTCCATTTTCATCTGTTGCTTTCCATGCAAGTGGATTCGCATATGACTACAATACAGGTGACAATAAAGGAATGTTAAATAAGTACAATAAAGTAGATGTAACATTTGATACTGGTAATGAGTTTGTTGAACAAATACAAGTGCTTTATTTTGATACTTATAAATTAAATGTTTATATAGTTGAAAATTATAATAAAGATGATTTATCGTTATTAGATGACTCAAAATATACTATAACATTTTCAGCTAATAAGATATATACTCCTTTAGAATCAAGTGAAGTAACAAGACTATTTGACAATGTGCCATTAACTGCAAAAGCACAAGAGATAATTGGAAACAGACTGGTTTATGGTAACTATGTTCAGTTTAGAGATATTGTAAATGCTAATGGTATAAAGATAGTTCCTGACTATTCACTTTCATTAGAGAGTGAAGTTATTACAGACTCTCCAAAAAAGACATTTAGAAGTGATCGTGACTATGAGATTGGTATTGTATACTTGGATGAATATGGTCGAATGACTACTGCTTTAACTAGCAAAACTAACACACTATATATACCTTCATTAAATTCTGATACAGCAAACTCTATTAAAGTAACACTTAATAACGACCCTCCTTTTTGGGCTACAAATTATAGATTTGTTATTAAACAGGCACAAGGTGATTATTATAATATATTTCCAAGGACATTTGTAGTTGATGGTGTATTTAGATATTTTTTAATTAATGAAGCTGACAGAGATAAAATTACTGTTGGTGGATATATTATATTTAAAACTGCTGATGGTATAGCTACTCATTCAAACAAACAATTTAAAGTTCTTGAGCTTGAGTATAAAACAGCAACAAGTCCATTTACTACTGAGGGATTATATTTTAAAATTAAAGCTGATCCAATTGACGTATTTTTAGATGAACCTCAATCTACAACAACTATAATTGCTTCAACTGGTAGAGGTCCTAACTTAGTTGGTGCAGGTGCTCCATACCCAAAAAACGTAGTTGTAAATAGATTAACAGATGTTACTTTTGATAAAGCATTTTATTCTGGAACTGGTGATAATACATTAGTTGAACCATTTCAAGCTGGATCTCCTGATATAAACATGGTATATCCTAGTGCTGGATCAATAAGTACTGATTTTAGGATATCGATAAAAATAGTTCCAGATCCTTCTAATCCTACAAATTTAGCTACTCATTTTCAATGGACAACTACTCCAGATGCTGACAGTGGTTGGAGTTCATCAATACTAATACCAAATAGTACAACACCTTATACTATATTGTCTTTTGATGTCTATTTTGATGATGGAACTTATAATATTGGTGATATATATGTATTTAATGTAAGAGCTAATTTTATATCTTTTGGAGCTAATTTATTAAAAACTGTAATAAATGGTCCATCTAGTTCTTATCCACATGGTGGTATACCTACTAATGCTACAGATACTCAAGATGGTTTAGATCCAGATGATTATGGAGGTCATTCATCACTTATATATAATGACTCAATATATCCAGGAGCTGCAATAGAAATAAATATATTAGAAGATAAGATACCTGGCTCAGGTCCAATTAGAAATCAGAATAATAGTTGGACATCTAATGATTATTACAAAAATTTAGAAGAGTGGTTTTGGAAATCAGGAGCATATCAATCATTTAAATATAAAAATCAGGCAGATGTTTTAACTACTTCTGCTGAAAATATAATGTTTAGAAGAGCTAGTACTTCAACACCATACATTGATAGTGCTACTGGAGAAGATACAAATTATATTGTTGAAAATGAAAATGGATATTTAACTCTTTTAGTTAGAGGTGTTAGTAATAGAGACTTATCAAATAGAAGTTTAATAACAGCTCAATTAAAAATAACTCAAACTCCAACAGTTCAACTTTCTGCTGAGACAGTGCCATTAGAATCAGATGTTGACGTATTCTATGAAATGCGCAAGACATATAGAATTGAGAATGGTAATCATATGGTATCTTGGCCTTATGCTGATTTTACATATGGAGCTCTTTGGCCTGATGTACCTGCTGAATTCGACAACTATGTAGTATTAGGACCTGAGTCAACAACAGTTGTAGAGGATACGGATATGATGCATTGGTTTAATGTTGGTGAGAGAATTTATGTTAGAAGTTCAGATCTTGTTCCTCCAATATATGGTCCATTAAATGGATATTATGAGATACTTTATATCATAAATGATTATGCTATAGTTATTGATGTAGACGTATCAACAATTTTATCTGGAGTAGTAGTTCCTGGGAATGTATTTTATCAATCTTGGGAGGCAAATCAATCAAAAATTCCATCACCAATTTCACTTGTAGTTGAGTTAAATAATGTAACATCTGATAACTCAGACTTCAACGCATTTGCTTTTGGTAATGGTGTTGAGTCATATAGAATTTACGACAACTACTTAAGACCTACAATGAAGTATAGTCCTAGAGCAACAAGCGTTATTGAGGACTATAAGCAAGAAGAAAAAATGGCATCACTTTGCTATAGTGGTATATATAAGGGAGACACATCAACCAATCGATTAAACTCATTTAATTTATCACAGGCAAACTTCAAGAATTTAGATAAGCAGTACGGACCGATACAGAAATTGTATGCACAAGATACCAACCTAATGGTATTACAGCAGGACAAAATAACGTCAGTTCTTTATGGAAAGAACTTATTAGTTGATGCTGTTGGTGGTGGTCAAGTGGCATCTGTACCTGAGGTGTTAGGAAATCAAATTGTTCATCCATCTGAGTATGGTATCAGTAATAATCCAGAGAGCTTTGCGAAGTTTTCAAACATGGTGTTTTTTACTGACTCAAGACGAGGTGCTGTCCTTCAGATGTTGGGCGATCAAGTTATTGAGATATCAGCAAATGGTATGCGTAACTATTTTAGAGATGAATTAAAGGATAATCCTAATACTCAAAAGTTAGGTATGTATGATCCGTATAATGATACATATGTTCTATCATTTACTGATGTTACACAAGGTCTTTGCGAGCTTTCAATTAGTCAAGATCAAAGATATTTACCTTGGAATACTGATGGAAATTCATATTTTATGTTCAGTATAATGTCTAATACATACTGGACTATTAGTCTAGAAGATTCAGGTTATGGTATTGATTGGATTAGTATATTAATAGACTCAGGTTATGGTGATCAAGACATATATGCATACATAGATAGCAATGACTCTGAATCTTTAAGAAATGTAGATTTCGTTGTTGAATATTGTGATGGATCAACAGAAACATTTACATTAATTCAATATGGAACTGAGTTGCCACCTCCTCCAGGATAATAATAATTAATATCTTTGTAATATGTGTGATTGCATAAAAATAAACTATATTCCAATTGGTAGTGAGCCTGTATCTACAGAGGTTATTTCTAATGGTATTATAAATAGTAAGAACTACTACGAATTTATATATAATGATAAGGAATTCACTATTTCGTGGGATGGTATTAAGTGGTGTTTATTTTTAGGTGAGTCACTTTTATGGGTGCTAGCGGAAGATGAAGATTGCCCAATAGGGAATTGGGATAATGAGTCTGATACAGATTACTTCTCTGGATTTAGCACTGAAGAATGTGAACCAAAAAGAACAGTAACATATTCAAAGGTATCTGAAGGATGGAATTCATTTTGGTCTTATCAGCCTGACTGGATGACTGAAATGAATAGCACATTTTATACTTTTAAAGAAGGTGAGCTTTGGAAGCATAACGTAAACACAACTAGAAACAATTTCTATGGTCAGCAGTATGGTTCTAAAATAAGGACGATATTCAATGAGCAACCTTTAGAGGTAAAGGTATTTAATACGTTATCGTTAAACAGTACTCACACTTGGTCAGCTGACATATATACCAATATATCGGCAGGTTCAATTGACTACACTTACTTTGTAGAAAAAGAAAATCAATGGTTTGCTTATATAAGAAGATTTGACAACACTATTGACGTTAAGGCCTTATCTACTCAAGGGGTAGGATCTTCAAATAGTATTGACATAACTGATCCAACGGCTGTTGAATTGAACTTTTCTTTTAATGTTGACTCAAGCATTAGTATTGGAGATAAGTTATACAAAAATTCAGGAAGCAACTTAATTTTGGTAGGCACAATTGTAGGAATATCATCAAATATGATAATTGTAGACACAAGTGTTGGAAGTATACCATTAATAACTGACTTCTTAATATCTGTAAAAAATAGCCAGGCTGAATCATTTGGTTCTCGTGGATACTATATGAATGTGTATTTATCTAATGATTTAACTGAAGAAGTAAAATTGTTTGCTATAGGCTCTTCAGTATTCAAAAGTTTTCTGTAAATTTGTGTATGGAAGTTCGACTATTGAATGGCAATGACTATGAGACATTGTCATCGTGGTGGAGAGATTGGAGATGGACTCCTCCTCCTGCTGATATGTTACCAGAGAATGGTACAGGTGGGGTAATGGTGTCTAAGGATGGTGTTGAGATATGTGCTGGATTTGTTTACTTTACGAACTCAAAGGCAGCATGGATTGAATTTATAGTATCTAACTTTCAATACAAAGAAAATGATAGGCATGAGGCTCTTGAATTTCTTATAAATGTATTGATTGAATTAGTTAAAGATGCAGGTGATTTTAAATATATTTATACATCACTAAAGAGTAAAAGTCTAATTGACAGATATAGCAATTGTGGCTTTATTAAAGGAGATAGCAATTGTCAAGAAATGGTTAAAATATTATAACATGGCAGCAGTAACAGGAACGATAGTAGCTTTAGGTGGTTTAGGTTTGAGTGCAGCTCAAGCTATCAAAGCCAATAAAGATATGAAAACGGCATCACAGGCGGCAGCTAAAGCGGCAGGTGAATTAAAAAACATCAAGGAGTTTAACGCATTCAAGCAAGTTCAAGTTCCTACCTTAGGATTTGAATTGGCGCAACAATCACAAGCTCAAGCAACAACACAAGCAATGCAATCATTGCAGGGTGCAGGTGCTGAGGGTGTTATTGGTGGAGTAGGAAATGTACTTCAAGCTGGAAACGAACAAGCTTTAAATTTAGCTGCTCAGGCAGGTCAAGCACAGTATCAAAGAGATATGGCACAAGCTGAGGCAGAACAAGGTATTCAAGCTAGACAGCAAGAACGTAATCTTATGATTGGATTAAATGAAATGCAAAGTGCTCAAATGGAAAGACAAGCTGCTGAAGAAAGAAAGAATGCTGCAATTGAAGGCATGTTTAGTTCGGCAGGAACTGCTTTGACTAGTGGATCTAAAGCTGTTGGTTTATACGGAAATAAAGGCGTAGATGATGGGACATTAAGTCCAACAGACTTAAGTAAAATATTTGCAAAATAATAAAGTTATTATGTCAAATAGATACAACGAATATACAGGATTTATACCAGCAAGTAATCCAATAGATTGGGCAAAGCTTACTGGTGGTTTAGTTACTACTATACAAGGTATAGGTGCTGCAAGAGAAGCTGAAAAACAACTACTTGATAAATTGCAATATGATAATAGTAAAATATTGCAAAATACAGAATTAGGGAAAAGTCAGACATTAAATCAATTGATTCTATCTGGATCAAATCAAGGTAGAGAATCAATGATGGAATGGAATCGTTTATTAAAAGCTGGTCAAATTACACCTCTTGAGTATAAAAATAGAATAAACAACTTGATGGATAGTTGGTCTACATTTGCTAATACTGCAAAAAGTTATGACCAACAAATGCAAGAAGCATTAAAAAGACAACAGGAAGGTATAGGCTCAGGTCTTGAGTTAGAACTGAACAATAGACTCTCTCAATTAGGAGATTTAAGAAATAAAGCAACTCAAGTAGATCCTAACAATGGTAACTTTATCATTGGTCAACTAGGTCAAGATGGTTTATTTGACCCATCTACTATAATGGATTTAAGATCTATATCTCAACCAGGAAATATGATTGATAATAAAGTTGATTTATCAACTATTGTCGACGAGAAAACAAAAGGTTGGGAAGATTGGACTATTGAATTAGGTAATAAGACTATAACAGACGCATTGCAAAATCCTGCTATACAAAGAGCAAGACTTGATTTGGCTAATGGAATATTAAGTAATCCTAGAGCTATAACAAGTATTCTAAAAGACAATACTGACGGAAATTACGATTTTTATTATAATAATGATGATTTAAATTCAAAAATTCAAGACAGGATATCTAAAGAAAATGAACTTAACAAACAGCTTGGAAAACCTGCTTTAAGTGGTGATGATTTAAATAAATTTATTGAATCTGAGAAAGAAAAGTTTATATTTCTTGCTCAAGATGATCAAGGTGTTTATCAGCCAAATTTGACAAATAAACAAATTGAAGATGCAAAGCAAACTGTATTGGACGCTATTGACTCAAGACTAGAAAGAAAGGTTGAACTAGATGAGCCTGATAGAGTAGGCGGAGGCGGAGGAGGCGGAGGCCGAAAAAACGAAGATAAAAGTCAAGAAAATGCAGCTTTGATAGCTGGATATAAAGCCACATTAAGAGCTTGGGGTGCTGATCCTGATGCAACAATATCAAGTGGTAGTTGGGTAAAATCATCTAATGGACCTGATTTTGGTGGTTTAAAACAAGGTTATACATATACACCTAAGAATGGAGGAATTGAAGTTTCTAAGGGTAGAGATGTTGTCTTTTTTGCTAAGACACCAAAAGATTTAGCTCAATTTGTATATAATGGAGAACCAGCAGAAGTATCATTAAATTGGGAAAATGCTAGGAAAATGGCTAGATCAGGTCAATCAAGTGGTAGTAATAAAGGAAGCTCTGGTATTCAGTGGTAATTAAAAATATATAAACATGCCTAACGATAATTTAAAGAAGTATTACGATTATTTAAAAGCAAATAATGCTGATGTTGCACCAAATTATGATGCATTTGCTAACGCTTTAAGCGATGAAAATAACGCTAAAAAATATCACTCATATTTATTGAATAATGGTTTTGATGCTCCTAAAGATTATAATGTTTTTGTAAATAGATTAGGTTTAGTAAAAAAAAAAGAGGTTTCACAATCAACACCAAAAAATGGAGCTGTTTCATCGGTTACACAAGAAATGGTTCGAAAGAAGCGTTCGGAATATTCATCTCCAGATGATGGTATTTATTCAAATCCAGAAAATAATCAAAACTATAAAAAAGTTTCAGGTGTTTGGTATAAAGATGTAACAGGTGCTGGCGATTATAAAGAAATAAAATCTGGAAATGTCAAGTATAGATATGACTACCTAAATAAAAATGCAAAGATGATTGCTGATATTAACGGCAATCCAGTACAACCAAACTATGAATTAGCTAATCAAAAACAAATTGAAAAAGCTTATAATATAACTCCAGAAAAAGTAAAAAAAGAAGAAGAGTTAAGGCAAAAAGAAATAGCTAAAAAAGCTCCAGAATTAAAACAATTTAAACCAGCTATTGCTGATGGTAAATTATTTAATATAGCTGATAAAGAACAAGAGAAAGAATTTGAGAAGGCTCACTTTGAATATGTTAAAAGTGGTAAATATCAAGAAGATGTTGAGAAAGTTCAAAAAGAAAATGATTTAAATGATATATTAAATACTGTAACTTCTGACTTGGTAGGGTCAAATGAGGATGATGTAATATCAAAATTACAAAACAAACTAAAGAAATATGATTATCTTCAAATTGAACCTGCTGGACTTGGTTATGATGGTATAAAGATTAAAAATAATGTAACTGGCGAAAGTAAATTTATTAATCTTGACAACTGGACAACTGATAGAGATAACGAAGAAGCAAAATTACTTAAGGGTTTCCTAGAAGTAAATATAGTTAATGATGAGTACATCAAAAAACAAAAACAAGTAAATGATCTAAGAGATAGAATTGAATCTGAAAAGAAAACAAATCCATACAATGTAATATTTCTTCAAAAAGAACTTGATGAGTTGTTACCTCAACTTGATAAAGAAAGAGAGAAAAAGCTTGACTATATGTCAAAAGATAAGTATAGATCAGCTGCTGCTTTTGATAAATATGAAATAGACAGAATAAATGACAATATAACTAAAACTATTTTAAAGAAAGAAGATATAAAAAGAGAAGCTTCTGAATTAAATAAATATGAGCAAGACGTAAATGAGTCATTTAAAAAAGGTTTAATAACAGAAGAAGATTATAATGTAAACTACCTACCTAAAATAAATAAAAGAAAGGAAGAAATTGATAACAATATAAAGTCACTTAAAGACGACTACAGAAACATATCTAATGAGCAATCTGATGTAAAAAATATAGCAGGTAATGCTTTTATAGTTGAATCAGAAAGGGGAAATATTTTATCAGGAACTGCGTTTTCATTTGTCCAAGGTTTTGAGCAAGCAGCTAGAATTATTGTTGAAGGAGATGAATATGCAAGAGGATCTGCAAAGGGAATTATAACATCTCAATTTGCACCTGAATCTTTTAGTGAAGAATACTTATCATCTGAAAAAAGAAATGCATTTGAGCAAGTTGTTTTTGGTTTAGCTAACTCTGGAGGTGCAGCATTAGCAGGTGCTATGACTGGTGGTCCTGTTGGATCTACACTTGGATTATATGCATCTTCTTATACAAATTTTAGAGATCAAATGAATGGTCCTGAATTTAAAGATGTATCTGAAGGTGAAAAGATGCTACTTGCTGGATCTGTAGGAGCTATTACTTCATTGCTAGAGAAGTACGGATTAACTAAAATGTTTAGCAAGTCTCCAGTAAATAACAAGATAATAAATTATGTTTTTTCTAAATCACTAAAAAATCTAGCTAGCGATGCAACAGCAGAGATGATTGATAATGCTGTAGAAAAAGAAATAAAAGGATTAATAGCAAATAAAGTATTAAAAATCACTGGTGCTGGTTTAATAGAATATTCTACTGAGGCAGGTCAAGAGCTAACTGAAATAGGTGCTAAAGAATTATTAAATCAAGTAAAAGGAAAGAAATACTTTGAGAATCCAAAAACATTTGGTGAAGTATTTGAAAGAGCAAACAAAGCTGGTTTACTTGGTTTGTTGGGTGGTGCTGGAATGCAATCAATTACTCAAGCTACATTAACTGCAAAGCAGCAGTTAGATAAATATCAATTAAGCAATATTGAGAATACTATAAACAATAAAGACATTAAAGATTTATTTGTTCTCAATATAAAAGATAGAATTTTATCAGGTGAAATAACGAAAGATCAAGGACAGGCAGAACTTAATTCATTGAAAGAATCTGAAGGTGTCCTAAGACAAATACCAGATAATTTATCAAATGATGATAGATATACATCTTTTAAATTAATAAACGAAAGAGAAAATTTGCGTAAGCAAATGGAAGGGAAAGACCCTGCTCTTGTTACTCCCATATCAAATAGGATTAATGAGATTAATAATGAACTAAAAACAATAAGTGAAAATGCCGTTCAAGTCGAAACAACAGGTGAAATTCCTGTACAGCCAGAAACCAGAGTTGGCGGAGAAATGGAGGAAGGAAAACCCCAAGCAGAACCTCAAGTCGTTACCGAGGAAGGTGAAGCAGCAGTCCAAGAAGAAGTAACTCCTATTGAAAATAAGGATGTACAAGAAGTATTAGATAGAAGGAAGCCAATGATTCTAAGTGAATCAGACCAAAAAAGAATGGATGAAGATCCAATTGGTTTTACTAAAGAGAAACTTGAAAATCTTATTGATTTTGTAGAATCTAAGAAAGATAGAAGTTCTGTTGATGAAGATATGCTTCAGCAATACAAAAGAGATTATGAGATTTTAACATCACAACAAGTTGAAGAAACTCCAATTGTTCAGACTATTATTAGAGAAGTACCACAACAAAACTTAGTTACTGAAGAAAATGTTGAGCAATTAAGATCTCAACAAACTACACCTAATACACAAAGAATTTTTACTACTGCTAAGTTAGCAATGAAAGCACTTCCTGGAGTAAAAATATATGTACATAATACTACTAATGAATTTGATCAAGCAATTGGTCAGAAGTCAGCTGAAGGTGCTAAGGGTGCTTATGTGGATGGAGAGATTCATATAAACTTAGAAAATGGTGCTGATGTTGTGACAATGCTACATGAATCAATGCATCATGGTCTTGTTGTTAAGGGTGTTGAGTCAGGTGCAATGACTGACTTAGCTAGAGGTTTGAAATCAGTTATATCAGATAAAGCATTAAAACAAAGATTAGATGATTTTATATCTAATTATGATGGATCAGAACAAGCTGAGGAATATTTAGCTGAATTAGGTGGAATTATGGCTGAGGCTAAACAAGAGTTAACCACAACTAAATTCCAGCAATTTAAAAACTTAATTAATAAGATAGCTCAAAAACTTGGTTTACCAACTGTGTTCTCAGCAGCAGCAAATGCTAAGAATGCTGTTGACTTTATGAATAGTTTAACTAAGTCAATAAGAACTGGACAAGAAATAAAAGCTGAGGAAGTTAAAAAGACAGGAAAGGTAAAATTCCAAGCTGACTTCTCTGATCCATTGTCTAAATTGACATTCGTATATGATAAAAATGGAGAGAAATTTGATCAGCTTAAAAAAGATGGTTTTATAACTGACGATAAAGTATTGTCTGATTTTGCAGGTAAGTTTATATTCTTACACCAACCTGACGCAGCTTTTTCTGGAATGATATATAAGGATGGCGAGTTATTAGTTGAAGGTAAAGGTGGTGTATTCTATCCAATTAAATTCCATGATGATGGATATTTTTGGGCTAGCACAGCTACTACTGCTGAAAAAATGGCAAAGGATTTAAATAAAGTATTTGATCAGAACAATGGCACTATATATATGGCATTAACTTCAGCTCCGTATGATAAGCTGATGTCAAGTACTACTATGTCCAATGCAATATTAGATTTCTTTTCCTCTAAAGCATTTGACAATAATTTCAAAATAACTCCTGCACAATTAAAAGTAGCATTAAGAAAAGCTGCTAATGATATTAAAATACAAAAAATAAAAGATAAAAAAACAGGGAAGGTAAAAGAAAAGAAAATAGGTCTTGATTTAAAAATAAAAGCTGAATCAAGTTTAGATGAAATTCAAGCACAAATAAAAACAGCTTTAAACCCTGATATTAAAAGTTTTGCTGACAGAAAGAACTTTGCTGAAGAACTAATTAAATTAATGGCTGATAAGATTAAAAATGATCCAAAGGCAACAGAACAATTTGGTAAGTTATTTTCAGAAGGAATTCAAAATAAATACTTTAAAGGAATATCTAAGACTGGTAAAATAAGTATATCAGCTGCAAACATGACTCAAGCAATATCTGAGATGTTTACTGAGCCATTATTAAAAGAAGATATTGATAGAGAAAAAGGTGGTCAAGTTTATGCTATAGTTGAATTAAATGGTAAGGTTAAGCCTGAGCCATCTACAAAACATGAATCATATCCTATGGCTATTGAATCAGAAAATAAAACCAATAAAGTAAAGATTCATATACTGCAAGATCGTCAAAATTGGGCTGACTCTTTTATAGATCCTGAGACAGGTGAAACTATATCTGAAGATAGACAAAAGAAATTGTTCCCAACTTCTGGGGTATCTACAATGGGATTAGAGTTGAAAGGAAAACCTAAATTTCAAAAAGGAGAAACGAAAGAATCAAAAATTAATATTTATGGGCAGGATTTTACCGATTTATTTAAAGAATTAGGTATACCTTTTGAATATTTAGCTGATATTAAAGATAAAAATATTCCTGATTTTCTTGGAGGTAAAAACAAAAAAATAACAGAGTTAAGAGATAGTCTTTTAAAATCAATAAATTATAGATTAGATTTATTAAAAGAAGATCTTGAAAAACAATCAAGAAAAATTACTAACTCAGATAGTGATTTTGAATTTAGAAGATCTTTAATAAATAAAAAAACTGATAAAGTATTATCATTAGAGCGTCTTAAATCTTCAATAGAAGAAAACTTACTTTCTGAATCAGACATTGAAATATCAATAGGTAATAAACCATCAAAACCTAAATTCCAAAAGACTGCACCTAATGGTAAGCCATCCAATCTGAATGATAAGCAATGGGAGCAGGTAAGAACACCTGAGTTTAAGAAATGGTTTGGAGATTGGGAGAATGATCCTGCTAACGCAAGTAAAGTAGTTGATGAGAATGGTGAGCCGCTTGTTGTTTATCATGGAAGTCTTGGTGAATTTGATGAGTTTGAAACTCAATTATTAGGTTCTAGAACAGGATCTAGATCAGCTAAAAAAGGATTCTTTTTTTCTGATGATAAACGAGTAGCTGATTCTTATATTTATTTTGGTCAATTACAAAATCCAAATATAGATGATTTAAAGCCTATAATATATGGAATGACAAGAGAACAACTTGGAGATTTTCAATCTACTGTTCTTGGATTATATGATGATTCTGATTCTTATAGCGATGAAGATTTAGAATATCTAAAAGATGATATATTTGGAGCTGTAGAATATGATTCTGAGCAACATATGCTTGACTCATTAAAATATATTGAAAAAGCAGAGAAATTTATAAAATCAAGGAATATAAATAAAGAATTCTCTGCATATCCAAAAGGATATATTTATGAATCGTTTTTAAATATAAAAAATCCTTTTGAACAAGATTTAAATAATGATGTATTTGACGATACGTATACATTAGATGTGTCAAATAAAAATGATGGAATTATTCTTACTAATGCAATTGATTCCTTTTCCGCAGAAGAAAAAAGTGGAGGTATAGAATCAACTATAATTGTAGCTTTCGAACCTAACCAAATAAAATCAGCTACTGAGAATGTAGGTACATTCAGTGCTGAGACACGTAATATCAAATTCCAAAAAGCAACCACGCAAAAAGAAGCAATACAAAAAGCAAAAGATAAATATACGCTATCAGTAGAGCAAAGAGGTAATCCACATCAACAAGGTGTAGATGCTGCATTAAATGACTTACGTAAATCAGATTGGTACAAGACTACTGATGATACTCAAAGAGAAAATGCCGAGAGAGAGTTGAAAGAGTTCTTTGGTGAAAAACTTAAGAAAGCTCCGTCAGTTGCTAAGGTATTAGGTAAACCTAAAGCAAAACAGGTTTCAGTTAATGAGATGTCAGCACTTAAAGACCAAATTAGACTAGAGGCAAAAGCTGCTCGTGAAGCTAAGGGTGATTTAAATGCTAAAAGAAAAGCTCTTGCTACTGCTATTAGTAGTATGGTTAAGACTGGCAAAATAAAGGCTGCTCAAGCTGGCGTTATAATTAAAAGAATTAGCAATCTTAACTTAGACAACCCAGTATTGGTTGAGCGATTTATTGATTATTCTTCTAAAGTATTTGACAAAGCTGACTACCAAGAAAGACTTGACAATGCATTTAAATTACGAAAAGCAATCCGTAAGGCATTAAAAACTGACAATCAAGCTGAAGTAGTTGGTATGGCCAAAGATTTTGCAAAAATTGATCCCTCAATGGTTGAGGATATCGATGCATATATTGCAATGGCTGAAAAAGTTGTAAATGCTGTTAAACCATCACGAGTAAAAGGACTTGATGTAGTAATGAAGGAAGCTGCAAATATTGCTGAGGTTTCTGAATACACAAATAATGAGATTGAAAGACAGGAAAATGTTCTTAAAGACGAGATAATTGCTGTTTATAATTCATTAGTTTCTGATGGTATTATATCGAAAGATATGTCATTGAAAGAAATGCAAGATATAATAAATTCTTTGAATGATCCTACTACAAAAATGGATTCAGTTGAAAAAGAAAGATATATCAAGTCATTCATAGATGGCAAATTAAACTTAATGAAGCCAATACTTGAAACGATTATAAGAACAAAAATTGATCCATTTACTGGGGAAGAGTTGGATATCGATAACAATGCCATTGAACTGATGAAAAAAGTTATGGATATAGACATAGCTGATATGTCAGTAAGGGATGCTATAAAGGTTGTTGAGGCAATAGATAACTTTTTAAATAATAATATCACAAGTGGACTTGAAGCAGTTGTTAGTAACTATGAGGGGGTTAAAAATGTTAACAAATTAGTTAACAAAGGAGTTAAGGCTAGACCTATGAAACTATTTTTAAATAAAACAATAGGTAAATTCTATAGTGATGAAATTTATTCTCTTCCATTATTAATGGAGAAGCTATTTCCTGGTGTTAAAACCGCAACAAAAATTATGGAGATGGCAGGTCTATCAAAATTAATTAATGGTGTAAATAAAGCTAACAACCAACATAATAAAATACTTGACGATTACACAAATCAAGACTTCTACAAAAACAATAAAGATTTCATGGATGCTAAAAATGTATACGAAAGAGGTATGCTTGCATTTTTAAATAGGAATCTTATTGGATCAGCTGCTGAAATGAAGGCTGAGTTGAATAGAAGAATTGATATGATTAAGCAAAGTATCCAAACTTTGATTGAAAATGGAGATTCAAAAGAAGTGAAAATGGGAGAAATGTATCAAGATATCTTCGACAAACTTAATGTTAATGAAGGTGATATTGATGTAATTAATTCTAGTGCTAGCAAAAGTAATAGAGAAGCTGTTAATTGGTGGATTAATCAATGGGCTAAAAGCTATAAAGAATTATCAGATATAAGCTTGTCAGTTTATAACACACAACTCGGAAGTGATTTAAATTATACTCCAGATAAGTATAAAAAATTGTCAAGTGAGGCAGCACAAATTGATCCAGATGCAATAGAAAGAAATGGAGCTTTCTCAATTAGTGTTGACTATACAGACAAAAACAAGACTGGTGTATTAATGGAAACAACAAGACCGAAGGTTATGCCTGATGGTAGATATGTTAGCTTTGACTTTGATATGAACAACTCAAACTCACTTCAAGCTGCATTAGTTGATATAAATACAGCAAGTGCTATTAGACAAGTTGATGGCTTTATTAATTCAAAAGCATTTAAAAAATTAATTCCTGAGTCTGACGACAGAGTTATTATAACAAGAAGAATAAACAACTATATAAGAAGAGCTAAGGGGAAAAAGATTGCTTTAAGAGACACATGGGAATCAATAAATAAGTTTGCAAATTTTATAGCATCTATTGGAGTTGGCCAAGCACTAGGTGGTATAAATCAAGCTGTAATGCAAACCATTCCAGTAATAGCAAATACTTTTATAACTGCTGGTAGATTTGTTACTGTAAATTCAGAAATGAATGATTGGATTAATAGAACAGGAGCTCCAATTTCAAATCGAGGCCTTGAATCACAATCAACAATTGAATCGATTGATAGTAGAATTGATAAAAAAGGTGAAAAG
>Ga0129333_10002804_pt1 | contig 16284 bp, 16 predicted proteins | sample CPB6_08_DNA_FD_94474 | JGI IMG/M metagenome (GOLD analysis project Ga0129333, IMG submission 94474) | Freshwater to marine salinity gradient microbial communities from Chesapeake Bay, USA - CPBay_Sum_0.6_0.8_DNA | ecosystem: Environmental > Aquatic > Marine > Coastal | place: USA: Chesapeake...
GCCTGCGAGATATCCACGCACCACACATTCAATAGGAAGCGGCTTTGTCTTTTTGACAAGCATTGATCTTCCTTCCAATAAGGAGCGATAAGGTGTGAGTATCTCCGGGTATTCTTCCGGATTAGTGCTAATGATATGATTTTGAATGATGTGGCGGGTTTTTTCAAACCAAAAAAGAGAGAGCTCTGTCAATAATGCCCCCTTTCCTGGGATTGGATCTTGCATAATCACATCAAAGGCAGATATCCTATCCGTTGCAATAATCAGCAAAGCATTGCCTAAATCATAGACATCTCTCACTTTTCCCCTTCTAAAAAGCGGAATGCCTGGTATATTGGTATGGGAGATGGCTTGATTCATAGAGCATTATAGCTGAGAAACGGCTTAAGCAAAAGTAAAATTACAGAATATTGACCGACCATACAGCCCTGAGTTTTCAACATGCACATATCATGCATTCAATACTGATTTTGTATCTTTGTGCATCTATTTTCATGGAGATTCTTATGTCCACCCCAAAAAACAAAAAAAATATCACTAAACAAAGACAATCAACCACATCCTCAGCCTCATGGAAATTCCCTTTGGATTCATACAACTATAAAATTTTGGGGATTGGTGCCATTGTAATTGCAATAGGATATGGACTTATGTCCACCGGTATTTCAGATGATCCAACACAATGGAATAATCCCATGGCAGTAACTATTGCCCCAATTTTACTTGCCATTGGATATTGCGCAATCATTCCTTATGGTTTGCTTGCAAGAAAGAAAAGCGATGAAGAGCCACGGAATGATTCCTAATGAGTCCGGTTGCAAAGCAAACAAGAACATACCGAAGAAATGATTGATGCTTTTGCCAATAAAGCAGCATCTGCCGATGAAGAAAAAGTATTGCATGATGTGAGTTCCAAAGTTGAGAAATTGGAAGCATCCAATAATTCAACAATCAAGGAATTGCTCTATCATGTGAAACTTGCTTTTTTGATGTTGAAGGATAAGAATTACAATCTTTCTTGGAAATCGAAAACGCTATTGATTGCCGGGTTACTATACTTTCTTTTACCGGCTGATTTAACCCCCGATTTTATCCCCATCATTGGTTACATTGACGATGTAGCGGTCATTTCAGCAATCTTTAAACGATTGGCGCATGAAGTGAAATCATATCAATCCTTCCTTAACAGTTGATACTATGCACGTTGTTTTCCACCGGCATATATCATCTCCAACATTAATTCTTTCAAATCATCTCCAATTGATTTTCTGCTTCCTATATCCGTCATGGATGGAAGATGCTCGGAAAAGTATCTTTGAAATAGCGAGATTTCAATGATTGTTGAAGCAAGTGCTTTTGGGTATAAACAATGTGGATTCAAACTTGCTATAACAAATGAAAGATGTCTAGTCACTGATTTAAGGGTTTTAAATGCACCGTGATGATTATCATTATCTACTTGTTTTGTCATGAACGTTTTCACCGATTCACTCATCACAATTCTGTACATCAGTTCGCCCTCGATAATGATTTCAGAAACATGAATATTTGGTGGATTGCATAGAATATCGATGATTGTTTGTGCCTTCTCAATCTGTGAGATGTCCGCATGCATAATATCTTGACATCTGACATCAATCATTCCCCAATATAAAGCATTCACATAGAGCAAAAACTTGTGTTTATTTTCAAAATAACGATAGATGGAAGCTTCAGGAGATCCTATTGCATTGCCCAATTTTTTGAAAGTGAAATCTTCAAGACCAACTTCCGAAATCATGTTAATACCATGAAAAAGGATGGATCTTCCAAGTTCTGTTTGGCGAGGGTTTTTAATTGTAAAACCTGAAATCTCATCAAGGATATGTGAAATGTTATCCAATGTGTCAGAATCCTGCAGTAGACCACAGATAATATGCTATTGCCTTGCGGAAATTCATTCTTGCATCGATTTCCCTTGATGCTGATTCAACGGTGAATCGTTCACGAAAATTGACTGTGAACAAATTCCCTTCTCCGCGTTCATACAATTCCCTTTCAGCAGCTTCCATTTGTCTTGCCGCTGATAATTCCTCTCGCGCGGCTAATGCTTGATCATAAGTGGCAATCATTTCAGATGCAGCATCATCGACGGAGGCAGAAATATCTCGTTCGATGGCATTCCTTTTAAAGGTAAGCGTTTGTTGTTTGATTTCAGCAAGTGCAGTTTGACCTCGTGCATCTCTGAATAGTAAAGGCATATCGGCTTGAATGCCAACTTTATAGTCCGGAACAGAACCATCGATAGTCTGGACCGTTGAATAAGGCAATACCTTCAGTGAAATCTCTGGCTTTTGTTGCTCACGAGCTAATCTGATATCAATATCAGCTTGATTCAATTCCGCTGAATTTCTTGTCAATTCAGGTCTTTTTTGCAAAGCCAATTCTTTGTCTCGAATATATGATCCCGTATCGAGTCTAAACACATCTAGTGGATTTTGAGGTACAATTCCAACCGGAACATTTGCAGGTGTTCCATTGCTATTCCAGAGAAATACCGAAAGTGCGATTTGTGCTTTTTCCAATTCTCTTCGAGCTTTGAAAAATGCACCTCTTCTTCTTTGAATCTCCTGTGACATTTCAATACTATCAATGCGAGCTCTTTCCCCACTATTAAGTTCTGCGGTAATACCTTGCAAACGAAACTCTGCTATGCTAAGGAGATCGCGAGCAATCGCCTGTTTTGCCAAGGCACCAGACCAGTCCCAATACTTCTCCGAAACTTTCAAAAACAATTCATTTCGCGTAGATAGAATTTCAGCCTCGGCTATGGTTGGAATTTGCTCCGCTTTCAAAATTGAAGCTCGATTTTTATCGATCAAAATATTACGCCAGATTGGAACCATGATTCCAAAAGAAACTTCCCCAGAAATTTGAGTATTCAAATCTTCATCAAATAACCCAAGATTTCTTCTCCATCCTGCAACAAATTTAGGACCCCAATATAATGGCACTTCCATTGTAGCAATCGATGTTTGAGATTTGAAAGATTCTTTCTCATTCTTGCCACCAATTTCAGCATTGATTTGAGGATCCAAGCCTGACCACGCTCGCAATAACTGTGCGTCCGCTGCATTTCTACCTAGTCGAAACTCAAGTAATTTTGGGTGATTTGCATTGACAATTGCAAGTACTTCATCAAGAGACAAAGTATCGATTGGCTTTACATCTTGAACTTGCGACTTCAAAGTGAAGCAACAAAACAAGCCGGCAATAAAACAAAGAATCATACAAGAGAATATTCTCATTCTTTCTCCGATTCAACTTCTTTCACTTCTTTTGGATATGTGGCATTTTCTGGTCTTTTCACCGTTGGTGGGAAGCCATTGAGCTGACGCCATATTTCCCATCCGAGTGAAACAACATTCAACTGCATCCAACCGGAGGCTTGTGTTCCCGGGCGAAGATAATCTGATGAAGGCCATGGTTCATCATTTGGATCTGGTTTGACGATTATTCTGAATTGTCCACCAAACGATTCATCCTCGATGGCGTCAATTACGGAAATCACACCACCAAAAGTACCAACTGAAGAACCGGGCCAACCACGAATGATAAATGCGGGGAAGCCATCAAATTGAACACGAACTTTTCGTCCTTTGCTCAATAGTGGTGCATCATTTCCGGATATAGTTAATTCAACTGCCGGTGTATTCATTTCAGGAGCTAGAATCGCAAGCTTTTCACCTTGTTTAACAGTTTCACCGGCACCGATTGTATAGAGTCGGACAATTTTCCCTTTACTTGGAGCTCTAACCACTGAAGCACTTCTTCGCGAAAACATGGCATTCATTTCAGATCTGCCTTTAAACAATGAATTGTCTATTGATGCCACGGTTTCAAGTGCTTTAGATTCATCAGCCATCGCTTTGACGATTTTTGAAGTACCTTCTGATTCCTTATTCTTCACATTTTCCAAAGCTTCACCTTCAGCTCTTCTTGCAGCTTCAACCTCGGCAATCTGACTATTGTATCCTACTTCGGCTCTTTGGAGTTCAAGCTGAGCATTTTCAAATTGTCTTTGGGATAAAAGGCCTTTATCAAACAATGCTTTTCTATCCTGAAATCGCTGCTTGGCAACTGATACATCCAATGTATTTTGTTTAATCCTCTCTTCGGAAGCAATTCTCTTTTGTTTTGCTTGTTGCACTTTTTCAAGCGAGGATCGAACGCTAGCATCTCTTGCTGATGATTCAGCGGATATTTGCTGACGCAATGCAGAAAGCTGTGACATGATACTATTTCTTCTGCTTTCTATGGCAAGAAGTTGTGCTTCTTGATTTTGCAAAAGTGCAGTATCCAAGAATTTTTCATCTATATCTTGTAAAATTGCAATTGTATCTCCCTCTTCAACATGCTGTCCTTCCTGTACATGCCATCTGACAAGTCGACCAGTGATTTGAGCATTGATATTCTGAGGTCTTTGCCCGGGAATGAGCGCTGTCACTTGCCCTTTGCCTGCAACTGTTTGCACCCAAGGAACATAAGTAAGGACAATGACAAGCAATACCAATAATCCTGTAATGATATATGCCATCATTCGCAGTGAATTTGGTGAACGCACAGCGGATATTGCATTGGAAGCAATGAATCCGGATTTACTCTCACGAAATGGAACGGTGACGCCTTGTTTTTTACTATAATCCACGGTTGCTCTTTCCTGCTGAATTATGAGACATTTTCTGTGCTTGGATATGAATGGTTAATTCAGGGAACATGGAGCTCAATACGGAATGCTCTTGTCCAGACAGATCTTCGGGTGTTCCCTCTTCTGCTATGATGCCATTATCCAAAACATATACATAATCAGAACACATCAAAACTTCCGGATCATGCGTTATGGAGATCACTGTCCATTGATATTCGGAAGAATACAAATCCTTTATGATTGCAAGCTTCATGTGTTCTTCAATACCTGTGAATGCTTCATCTAAAATCAAAAGCCGAGGTTTGTGCACAATCGCTCTTGCAATCATTAAGCGTCTGATTTGTCCGGTTGATAGATTTCTTCCATGAGACAACACTTTTGTGTGCAAACCTTTGGGAAAACGCAAAAATTCTTCATCGAGTCTTGTCAGACGAATGGCTTTCATGACATCTCGTCCAGTAACCCATTCTCTTCCCAGCGTGATATTATCCCAAACGGTTCCATCAAATATTTCATCATGTGGGAATACCAAACCAATGTTCTTTCTGATGCTGGCAAGATCCAATCTTCTGACATCAACATCATCAATCAGAATTGTTCCCATGGATGTTTCCATCACACCGAGAAACAATTGAGAAAGAGTTGATTTTCCTGCTCCGCTTTTTCCAACCAATCCTACATGGCTTCCTGCATCCACCGAAAAGTGAATATCCTTTAGTAGAGGTCTTTTATCATAGGCAAATGATACATGTTCACAATGAACAGAAATTCCCTTTTCAGAATCAATCAGTTTTTCGCCGCCTCTTCTCTCCAAAGGAATATCCGTAACTAGGGATACTTTATCAAAAGCTGTCAATGTATCATAGATCACTTCCAATTGATTGGTGAGTTTTTCTAGTGAATTGATCAAAGTAACAATCACGATTTCTGTAGCCACCAATTGACCAAGCGTAATTTGCCTTTCAAAAACCAGCCATCCACCCACTGCAAGAACACCGGTATTCACCGCAGCACGAATGAAGGTAAAACCTAAATGTTGTCGAAGCAATATCTTAAAATGCTGATTTCTATACTTGATATAATCCGATGCAAGTGTGTCAATTCTTTTGAAAATGTATTCATTGGATCCAATCAATTTGAATGATCCAACGCTCCTTGCCATATCTTCCAAAAATCCAGCTACATCATATTTCTTCTTGGATTCTGCCATGCTTGTTTTTAATCCATTTTTCCCGAGCACATACACAAGCAGCAGAGAAAAGACCAAAAGCAATACCCCTAATGCCAATAATTCGGGACTAATAAATACAAGAAGCAGAAGTCCGGCAGTACCTATCACCACCGCACTCAATCCATCAATCAATAATTTTCTGATCCCTTTTTGAAGAGTGACAATGTCGAAAAATCTATTGAGTAATTCTGGTGCATAGGTGGCACTAAACAATTCTTGTTTTGCATGCGGAAATTTATAGCCAATCTCAAATGCAGTATTAACGAAAATTCTTTGTTGTAATAATTCAACCACATAGAGTTGGGCAATTCCAACACCACCAGCAACAAGAATTCCTGTAAAGATGATGGCAGAAAGGACAATCAATGGCATTGTAAAAACGCCTGCTGAAATAGTCGTGACTAGCGCATTGATGGTTAAAGGAGTGACAAGCGAAACAAGTCCTATCAATATTGCATAGATTATGATGACATATATGTCTCGCTTCTCGAACTTTACATATTGCAAAGCTCTTTCAACGGGAGACATTTCATGCACTTCTTTTGGTGCCTGCTCTTCATGTACTTCGGAATTTAAGATTAAAAGAGGAAGTCCCTCATGATGGATAGACAACCATTCAGTAAAGAATGGATGCGCTCTCCATATCTCCTGTTCCCTTTCTGAAGAAAGCATTGAACTAATCAATCGTACATATTCATCTTCGGTTTCAGTATTCTCCAATGCTATTGCATGCAGACAAATCAAAGTGGACGTATCAGTTGTGTTCAAACATTCCACAGAATATGTTCTGTCATGCTTTTGAGTATTTTCTTTTATATGCTTTTCTATCATTCTTCGCAAAATCAAATGATATTCATTGATCAAGCGCTGAATGTCCTGCAAAGTCAAAGTCACTTCTTCTTTTGAAGGATAGACCACTCCAAGAAAAGCATCAGATGTTTTTTCAAACAATACACATAATTCAGCAGTATCCAAATCATGGATGTTTTCTTGATTTCTCCAAAATGGAATAACTGCCGGATATCGAATTGGACCATTTGTTTCACTCATCGACATTGCATCAAACACATATACAGATGAATTGATGCCCATAAGCTTACAGGCATCCTTCAATATGAATCCACTTGTCCAATACGGATATTTTAACCCTGCATGAAACTCCGAGACCAATGACTCTGCAATAGTCTCTGAAGATGCAACAAAAAAATCGTCCACTTGTTTGGGAAATAATTCCCTATCAGTGGAAGTAAGTGATTCAAGTACCGATATTAATGTTGATTTCATAAATCAAATGGTAAACATGTAAATGAATGATAGTAATACTATCAAAAATGATTCCAGTTTTTCTGCTCCACAATGATTATCAACCCTTTTGAGTGATGATAACACCGCAAATCGCAACAATGGCACCGAGTATGAAAGTTTCACTTGGTACGGTATTAAACAAGAAAAACGCCATAATTGTCGTTAAGACAGGTTGTATATTGTTAAAAACAGCAAGTTTGCTTGCTTCCATTCTTGTGAGAGCAACATACCAAAGAGCATATCCCAAGCCGCTGGTGATAACGCCTAGATAAAAAAGTTGAAACCAAATGCTGCCATCATATTCCCATGGCTCAATTGATACCGGTAAAGCCATAACTACAGGAATATAAAGAACCAAGCCAGTAATCATGGTCACACCGGTCATAAAAACACCCCCATACTTCATTGCATATTTCTTTCCAAGGGTTGTGTATACAGCCCAGGACATGCTGGCAAGCAAAACCATGATATTCCCGGTAAATTGTTCACTTCCAAATGCCAGTCCTTTTTCAAACAAAACGATGATTGTTCCAACCATTGCCAGTACGATGCCAAAGATCTTTTTCCTCGTAAGCGTTTCACCAAGAAAAAAGACAGCTATGAGCAGTACAAAAGCAGGTGTTAAAGCATAAGCCAGTGAAGCATTTGCGGGAGTTGTGTATTTCACTCCCCAAATGAACAATAGTTGATTGATGGGCATATTGAGAGCACCAAGCACGAAAAACCAAGGTATATCTGACTTTTCCAGGGTTTTTATTTGCTTTCTGGTCAATGTCAACCACAGACCATAAGCAATTGCAGAAAAGAAGCCACGGAATAGGACTACTGTGGAGGGATGGAGAAGCGTAGTGACATTCTTTGCGAAAAGGTGCGTACTTGAAGCGATGATTTGTTGCAGAAGAATGAGTGGATACATGAAATATTCGGGAGAAATGTGTGAATTTGCATCATAGCACTAATTTTGTGCCATTCATTGACTTTTATTGGAAAACATGTCAAATCAAGACAAAACATTTCAATTTGATGCTGATATAACATTACATCGTTTTTCGGACAAACATTTGTCTGATCAGGAATGGGATGCATTTGTCCGAACATCCGACAATGGAACGATGTTCCATCTGCGTGATTTTTTGGGGTATCATCCGAAAGACAGATTCCGTGATCACTCACTCTATGTCATGAGAAATGACAAACTGTTTTCCGTATTCCCAGCAATCGATCAAGAAAGAAATGGCAAACGCATTCTTAATTCTCATGGCGGGGCATCCTATGGTGGATTTGTGTATCCTTCGCAATGCAATATCCGAGATGCGTTCTTGATGACCGAGCATCTCATCAAACATGCTCAGGAACAAGGATTTGATGCCATTCAAGTCACACTGCCACCAATCATGTATGCAAAGCATCTCTCCAATTATATTGACTTTGCATTCATAAAGAATGGATTCACGTATGCAAAAAGAGAAATCTCAAGCATTGTGGATCTTCGTAATCCTCAAATGATAGAACATGAGTTCCGACCTGAAGCTAGAACTGCACTAAACAAAGCCAAAAAATCCGGAATCATCATCAAAAAATCCAGAGACTATGCTACATATTATGATATCCTGAAACGCAATCTTAGAATGCGACATGGGGTGCAACCTACACATAGTTTGGATGAATTACTGGATTTGGCAAAGCGTTTTCCAAATGAAATTGAGTTATGGGGAGCATATTTGAATGACACCATGATTGCCGGTGTTTGCACTTTTGCTGCAAATGAACAAGTAATTCTCGCATTTTATATCAGTCATGATGATGAGTATCAAGAATATCGCGCGGTGAATTTACTCTTTGCCACCATCATGCATGAATCATCAAAACAAGGATTCTCTTACTTGGATTTTGGTATCTTCACCGTCAATATGGATCCCAATTGGGGGCTTGGCAGATTCAAGGAGAATTTTGGTAGCAGAGGCGTGTTTCGTGATACCTTGATAAAAGATTTATCCAATTCATGAGTTATTCTGTTCTCCATATTGCGCCTGAAAATTTTGCCGGTGTGCCACATGATTTCAAGCGCATGCACGAACGATTTGGCAATCACTCCAGACTTATAACCCTCCATAGAAATCCACTTGGATTTGAAGAAGATATCTGTTGTGATTTTGCAATTCCTCGTTCTCGAGCTGCCAAATCCTATCGAATTCACCATTCCTTGGCAAAGCAAGGGAGAAAAAACGAAGAGTATTTCTGGGAACCACATTCCTTTCTTGAACAACTGTATTTCTTTCTGCAAACAAAAATGAGAGTCTCAACTATTGAGTCGATGATTCATACATTGAACTTGGATGCATTTGACATCATACAGTATGATGGCGGATTGGATTTTACCAGAGACTCACGATTTGCCAAGCGATGGAAATCAATGAAGAAACCAATAGTGAATTGCTATTATGGAAGTGATTTGCGGGCAAGAGGCATCATCAAGGAAATGGATGATTTCGCAGATCTAAATATTACTTCTGAATTTGATCATCTGGCTTTGAAATCAAATCTTGAATATGTGTTCTATCCTTATGATTCTTCAGAATTGCCCAATATTCCAACAGAAAAAGATTACTCTCGCATTCGCATAGTTCATTCGCCCACAAATAGACTGTACAAAGGGACTGAAGTGATTTTGTCTGTCATAGAAAAATTACAAAAGTCCTATGCATTTGAGTTCCTTTTGCTCGAAAACATGTCAAGAGCCGATGTTCTGTCAATCAAATCTGAGTGCACCATTTCCATTGATCAAGTTGGTGGTATTCATGGCGGAACAGGATATGGAAAGGCCGGGATTGAATCTTTGGCAATGGGAATTCCCACAATAACGAATATGACATCCGAATATGCAAGCTGGTTGCCAGAAAATCCCTTTTTAATCGCAAATGATGCCAAAAGTTTGGAAGATCAATTGATTCATTTGATTGAATCACCTGAACAATGCAAAGCAATCGGAGAACAAGGTCGGGATTGGGTGCAAAGATATCATTCTTATGAACAGGTCAATCAACATCTCGAATCTTTGTATCACAAGTATGGAATATTGTGATGATGATTCAAGACTTGCGACAGTTTTTTCATCAGAATCGTTCTTTTCGATGGTTGATGTATGTGTCAGCCATGATGTTAATCGTAAAAGTCTTACTCCTATTCATTCTTCCAATCACACCACATGCAATTGAAGATTGGTATATCGCAAACAATATCGTGAGTGGTCAAGGATATAGTCTATCACTTGGGCCAACAGCATTAAAAACTCCGGTCTATCCCTTTTTTCTCATTCCCTTTGCACTATTTGGCGATCTCGGTTTAAGCATTGCTTCTGCTACGCAACATATCATGTGGTTTTTTGCCGCGCTCGCATTCATGCGTGCATGTTCATTGCGTTTCGGTGAGAAATTTTCTACCCTTTCAGGATTCATCTTTGCATTGCATCCTGCATACTTATATTATCCATTTGTGATTGAATCAACCACACTCACAGTTCCACTCATGATATTCTATTGGTATGGTTGCGAATTCTATAGAAAGCAAAATCATCATCAATATTGGCTCATGATTCTTGGATTCATCATTGGATTGTGTCAACCAATACTTCTTCCTGCAATCTTCGCAATGCAATTGCTATATGCAAGACCGCTTTCGAAAAAGACATTATTGGCTCTCTGCATTTCTGCATTCATTGTATTTGCTCCATGGTCACTGCGCAATGCATTGACTTTCCAGAAATTCATTCCTATGAAATCACCAATGTGGATGAATATATATGAAGGAATGGCTCCAACACTATCTCAATCTGATATTGCATTCATTGAGAATGCCAGAAAAACACATAATGATGTGCAGATGGAACAATTCTACAAACAAGTAGTCAGCAAGCGCATTAATCAATCCCCAGATACATATGCTAGAGAGTGTCTGCATAGAGTAAAAGAATTCTGGCTGATTCCTGATAGATATTCGGACCGTATTTTTGAAAGTGGAATTCTCATTTCTCGCATCATCCCCCAAACGACATTACTTATTGCCTCTTTGATTGCAATCCTGCTTCTCATCTTTCGCAGTGAAGCATTTTCGGAACAAGGGCCATTATTGTGGATCATGGCAGGAACTCTCATCTATGTATCCCTCATTTATGCACTTACTCAAGCAGCAAATATTCGCTTCAAATTGGATGTGGAATGGCTCCAAATTGTCCTACTTTTCCCCATTTTCAAGGTATTGAGGTCTAAACCAAAGAAGAAGGGAACATTCTTGAGTTGATCAACTGTTTTGAGTTTGCAAGAAGGCGAAAAATGCCTAACTTTGCCCAAGTTATCGTATAAACTGGAATACCTCTATGTTTGAAACATATCTCCCTCTCTTTTTGATGATAGCCGTTGGCTTCATTTTCGGGTTGACCAATATTCTGATCGCAGAATTTGTTGGTCCTCGAAAGAATAAATCAAAAGAGAAACTCAGTGTATATGAATGCGGCATGGAACCAATCAAGAGTGCGAGAGAGAGATTCTCCGTGAAATTTTATCTTGTTGCCATGTTGTTCATTCTTTTCGACATTGAAATTGTGTTCATGTACCCTTGGGCAATTCAATTTCAAGCTCTGGGTATGGTAGGACTAGTAGCCATGGCATTGTTTATGGTATTGCTTTTTGCCGGTTATATTTATGTGTTGAAAAAAGGAGCATTGGAATGGCAATAGATCAATTGACAAAAGATGGTTTTTTGACAACCACTGTTGATGCTGCAATTAGTTGGGCACAAAGAAATTCACTTTGGCCAATGCCCATGGGTATTTCTTGTTGCGCCATTGAAATGATGGCATTTGCAGGACCTCGTTTTGACAGTGCTCGTTTTGGCTCTGAAAAATTTGGATTCACCCCACGTCAATCAGATCTTCTCATCGTTGCAGGAACTGTAACATATAAAATGAGTTGGGTGGTAAGAAAAATTTGGGATCAAATGCCCGAACCAAAATGGTGCATTTCCATGGGAGTATGCGCTTCTTCCGGCGGAATGTTCAGAAGCTATTCAGTTGTTCAAGGAATTGACCAATTCATTCCCGTTGATGCTTATGTGTCTGGTTGTCCTCCACGCCCTGAAGCTTTGCTCAAAGCACTGATGACAATTCAAGAGAAAATTGAGAATACGAAGCCAATGATCATTGATTCTCGAAAAGACATTGAGGTTGATGGCACAGTTCTCATAGATTAATGAAGCTTTTCAAATTGGCCTGTTTCTACTGTGGAAGCAGGCTTTTTTATTGGTGTAAAATGAAAACAGTTTTTCTCATGATTCTTTGTTCGGTTCTCTTCATTGCATGCGAACCCTCGCAACCAATCACACTTGAAGATCCGGCAAAATATCCCAATTTAAAAATCACAGATATTGTTGTGGGCAATGGTGCTCAGCCTACATTTGCAAGCAAAGTTACCGTACATTATGTTGGTACTTTGACAAATGGCAAACAATTTGATTCATCACGAGATCGCAAGCAACCATTCACATTTACGATTGGAGTGGGCGAAGTGATAAAAGGATGGGATTTGGGAGTTTCCACCATGAAAGTTGGTGGGAAGCGCATCCTGCAGATTCCACCGGAACTTGGTTATGGCTCAAGAGCCGTAGGCGACATTCCTGCAAATTCAATATTGAATTTTGAAGTTGAATTACTCAATGTTCAGTAAGACAATCGATACATTCAGATCCCGACATCTCGCACTTATTGTGTATGTGTCGGGATTTTTTTTGTATCCTCTCATCCCAGCCATTCGCAATGCAGAGAATACCCAATTATTGTTGATTCTACACACCTTCCATGCTCTTAGTGGAATAATTCTCTTACGACACTATTCCGAAGCTCCACGTCCCACAACAATAGCACTCATATTTATTCTCACAAGATTCGCTGTGTTTGGGATGTATCCATGGCTCTCGGATGATGTTTTTGGATATCTGTTTTATGGGAAAGCAACACTTCACGGCGCAAATCTTTATGCAATCACTGCTGATCATCCTTCCCTGTTTCATCTCAGAGATTCTGCTTTTGATTTGATGGCTTTTCAGCCATATCACAATATTTATCCTCCGATTGCAACAATGTTCATGACTTTATCTGCATGGATAACTTCAGCATTCCCTTCTTCACTTTTCACTTCATTATGGATATGGAAAACTCTTCTATTGATATGCGAAGGGTTTGGTTTATGGATACTCTATGTGATGCTGAAAAAAAGCGGACAATCTCTGTTCCCAATTTTCTTGTATTTGGCTATTCCATTAACTGCCCTGGAAGGGATTGGTCAAGCACACAATGAATTATTGTTGATTCCCATACTAGCAGGAATATTGACCGTCATAAAGCATGCGAAAGGAAATGCATATGTCTTCATGATTGCGACTCTCTGTGCTTTCGCAGGGCTTATAAAACTCTATCCTATTGTATTATTGATTCCGATCATGATACAAACAATGACATTCAAACAGTCGATCACGGCTTTATCAGCATGCTTACTTACAATCATTGTCTCTGCAATGCCATGGTTTTCCGGAATAATTATAGGAGATTTTTCAGCAGTCATTGGATATGCCTCGGTATTATCGTTTTACAATGGCACCTATTTCAATGGGATGGTTTTATATCTGTTTCGATGGCTGTTTGAAACATTATCCTTCAATGAATGGTGGTTGATGGCACCAAAAGCAGTGTCAACACTCAGAGCATTTTCAATTATAGGAATGAGTATACTTGGGAAAGTGAGAAATCATGCATTGACACTTTCCCTTTATCTTGTATTGCTCATAACAGTATTCATTTCACCCAAAGTGCATGCATGGTATTTCATACCGATCATATTCATTGGAAGCATACATGGATTCAGAAGTCTCCCGCTTATTGCTTGCATCATGATATTGACATATGCCATGTATGCAATTGAACCTGCTCAAGAATCTTTAATATTTGAAGGGATATTGTGGCTATTGATGGGAATTACATACTTTTTGGAATACAATGGAACATTACAAATCTTCAATCGTGATCAGGGCAAAGTTCTTGCCTGATTGCTGGACAAATGTGAAGCGTTTGTTAATGGGAGAGGGATAAGTCCAAATTTCTTTTTTGACACCTTGAGCAGGAATTTCCGTATCTCTTTTTTTGGGGAATCCGTAAAGCAAAGCAATCTTCCCTCTTTGAGTCATATTGCCATCGGCTTCTGACATAGTTTGAAATTCGGTGAATGCTCTATCAGCCCTTCTGAAATATTCTGCCATCGGTTCATCATAGATGGTTGTTGGAGTGGGATCATTTCTTTTCCACCAATCGATGATATTTCTTCGAATGTCCACATCATTATTTGCTGATAATTTATCGAATTCATCATCGGTCAAAAGATATCTCATTACTTGTCTGGCATATTCAGCACTAATCAGTGTTTTAGGCATTTCTTCCCATTGACAAGTAAAATCAAATCGCGTACTGTCTTTCTTTCCCTTTTTAACCGCATGTTGCAAGACAATGGAATATCTACCAGGAGCAATGACATTATCCGGAAATTGTACAATCAATACATTCATACCTTCCACTTCATTGATCAATAATGGGAAAGGTCTGGCAGATGCTGACTCTTCCATGTGTTCGGGCATGATAAAAACATCTTTCCGCAATTCAGTCTTGGTTGCGGTGGCAGGTTTCACATGTTTGGCATATTCTTCATTGGCTCTTTGTCTGTTTAAAGAAGCTGATGCAATGGAAATATCTGATGACATGGGGAAAATAGCATATTGTCTGAATTGAGAAAATGGAATATTCCCATTGAAAATATCCGGCGTGAAAGCATCAGAGAATGGATTTCCGGAGGTAAAAAAAGGTTGACCTATCTCACGAACAGCCAATGTTGGTAGTCGCATCTTTTTTATCACACGTCCTTTGTCTGTAAGTGAGAGAGTGGCCACATAGTGATTGTTTTGAAGAATGAGTGAACGCATGCCGAATGCATACATTGATTCATCATTACTTTGCTCGAATGTTTTGGCAAATACCGAATCCTTCCATTGTACTCTTCCGCGAATTATCCCATTAGTGTCTTTCAATTCAATTTCCAATGAAGGCATTGCAACAAATTCTCCTCTGAATGAATTGCTTTTTTCGAATACCAAAACATCATATTGAATCCGAAACAAGGCAAGAATCATCATGGAATCAGATGACTTATGAGGAAGAGCGCGTAATTCTGAATACAATGGCTCTCTAGGAGAATCCAATGTGGGATAGAGTGAGCTTCCATTTTTTTGCACTTGTGCAATCAATCCATGAAATGAAGTGAGTACAAGCAATATGGGAAATACAAACACAAACAAATTAGATATCATGTTCATCAAGAAAAGAACGGAGAATGATTGCAGCTGCTGTTTTGTCAATGGATGATTTATCTCTTCGATATTTTTGGGATCGACCCGAAGCAATCAAATGAGAGACTGCATCTTTTGAACTATAGGATTCATCATGAAGTATTACTTCAATTGGTAGTTGTGAATGAAGAAATTGTTCCATGTCTCTGATGTCTTTGATGATTGCATTTGATTGACCGGCTGCTTCACGAGGAAAGCCAATGATCACAGCACCAATATGTTCATCTTCGATGATGCGTAGAATCGTTTGTTTGACTTCAGAGTTCCGTTCCAAGGTAAGTAGTGGCGTGGTCGTGACATGGAGTATGTCACAGACGGCAAGCCCTATCCTTTTTTTGCCCATGTCTAAGGCGAGCAATCTCTTTCCTTTCAAATGTTCATACATATTCATAGATTTACGGAAATTCTGTACACCACAAAGGGCTACATCATGAAACATAGTCGCAAACTACCACTTTTGATGATATTTGTTGTCTTTGGACTCACCACTCAAGTATCTCAAGCACAATTATTTGAATCTTTGAAAAATAAGGCGAAAGGAATACTTCAGGGTGATAAGCAAGCAGGAGGATTCACCGAGCAAGAAGCGGTTTCTGCATTAAAGGAAGCTTTGCAGAATGGA
>Ga0129333_10002805_pt1 | contig 16281 bp, 12 predicted proteins | sample CPB6_08_DNA_FD_94474 | JGI IMG/M metagenome (GOLD analysis project Ga0129333, IMG submission 94474) | Freshwater to marine salinity gradient microbial communities from Chesapeake Bay, USA - CPBay_Sum_0.6_0.8_DNA | ecosystem: Environmental > Aquatic > Marine > Coastal | place: USA: Chesapeake...
CAATCATGCGATATTTCATAAAGTAAGAAAAATGGATATTCCAAAAACAAAAAATATTTATTTTTTATTTAGCTTAAAAACACATAAATCAAGAAAAACATGTTTTGATATTTTAAGTAAAAAATTAGAATGGAATATAAAATTACCGAAAGAGGAATACTTTAAGGAACTAAAAAGACATAAATATGCAATTTGTCCAAGAGGGAATGGCTTAGATACTCATCGTCTTTGGGAATGTCTCTATTTAGATGTAATACCAATTATGTTGAAAAGCGATTCGACTAATGTTTCTGGACTTCCTATAATATATCTCGATAAATGGGAAGATTTAGGAGTATTAACAAATAAATTTATCAATCAACAATTATCTAAGATATCAATGAGTTTTTATACACAATTTCTGTAATTTCAAATTTTACGCATTCGAATTCTTTATGAACGATTTATATTTCATAGTATAAACCTTCTTTATACTCTCCTCCTCCAACTTGTTCAGGCGCAATATTAAATCCACATTATCGCTAGTAATATCCATCTTGTTCAATATCGGTAAAACATATTTCGACATATTCGCCTCGAAATCCTTCTTGTCAATTCTCTTAATACAATTACATAAGAACTCAGACAAATAAAAGGCGTCATTACTATTGTTCCCATATTTGTGTAATATTTGATTAATGACCTTCCTATTCGTAAAATAGAGTGATACTTTATTCAAAAGTGTCGTGTATTTTCTCTTTGTGAATGTTATCTTCTTCTTACTCTTCTTTTTCATCTGCGTGTGTAAGAAGTTCGTATTCACATTTGTTAAAATAGCGCTATTAATATTCAGCTCCCACAACTGCTTCTCAAATATCAAATTCTGGATGACGTCATTATCCGCAAGATGCTTTGATATCTTCGCCAAAAATATCATCTTGTCCGCGCTCGATATTCCCTCCCCGATATTATACAAATAGTTCTCGTGAATTAGAAATGAGAACAAGAACTTGTCGCAATAATATTTATCTATACATTCACTCACTTTCAATTCCTTTGTAAAAATCATTTCCAGATTTTCCCCAACTTTATCGTCCATAGTCTTATTTGAAAACGTATTCACGACTAAATCAATATTTTCATCCCGTATTTTATGACCATCAGATATTAGTAAAAGGTCGTCTAATATATTACAGTATTTCCGCAAATCGTGGTCGAATGTATCTATTATGCGCTTCCTCTGTGATTGATTGAAAGTAATATTATTCTCTACGCAAAGGCGGTTGAAGTAATATTCATAATCCTCTGGTTTCAATCTATCAACGTTAATCTCCAATGAGATTTTGCGCAACTCATTTATTTTCTTGTCGCCGACCTCCTGACTTACTAAAATAATCGGGTATAATAATTTAAATTCGGATACAGTCTTCTTTGCGGAAAACATCGTCAAAAAATCCCCTATAATTGACTTATCATTATTATTACAAAGCGTATCAAAATCGTCGATGACAATTCCGATATTATCCTCCCTCTTATAAATCATATTCAATACATTTTTATTGTTTGATATTTGTAAAATAAACTCTTTGATGTCTTTGTTGAGCTTACTATCCTGAATATTCAACATTCGCATCTCCATTTTGAAAAAGGAACATATGAACTCCGCTAAACTCGTTTTCAACTGGTTATTTTCCCCAACAATCATTATCAATTTTGTATCCATAAGATTCAAATTGCGACACTTATTATATTCGTCGAACCACGCCTTCAATTTATCAACATATGACGGATTTAAATTTCGGAAATCATCGAAAGAATTATATTTAAATTTTTGAATCATATTTAAATATATAATTATAGTTTTAAGTTCATACTTTTCCGCAATTGACCCATCCCATAGATGCGTTATCGGAATTAATGCCTAACCAAGATGCTGTCGAATTTGCAGTTGGGCCACAATTAGAAACAAAATTACATCTCTGTCTGGCGGCCCTTGGGTCCATATTCCCTGAACGATTCATATTCGCAATCCGGAATCTCATAATTTTATTTTGCGGGTCGCTATAACACATCCGCGACGAAGAATTTGCAATTGGGATATTATATTGATTCTTACATATGTGATTACCATTTCTATCATCGCCCATATAAACCCAGTAATCGGGACATTTTACGCCCTCCATAATCATGTAATCAATTGGGGGCATTTTTTTACCCATACCTCGCGCATTATCTTTTGATTTATTCAGAAGTATTGAATATGTTATAAGCAAAACGAATAAAATAATAAAAAATAGCAATACGATTCCAATTATTATCGTTGTATATTCCATTTATATATTATATAATAAAAAGTTTTTAGAAAGTTGTTGTTACGCTTCGGAGAGTCTTTGAACCCGCAGATGATAGGTTTTCAGGGAGAGGTAATGGATTCGGTAATTTTTGAACGTTGTCTAAATATCCTAAATATTGTTGAACTTCTGACAGGATATTCGGGACACAATAATCGAGAACCAATTTATTCAAATAGGTTATCTGCTTTCCGAAGTCCTGATTCTGATTTAAACTATACTGTAAAAAAATGGCCCTCATAACTATCTCCAATTCAATTGGACTCTGATTATCAATTACATATTTTTTACCGCTCTGTATCCATACTGTATATCGCATTTCCCTCTGAATGCGGTCTATGTTATCCTTACTGAAAAAGAGCATTGATAGAGTGCTGGGAGTCTGGACGTGTTGGAGGGCCTCATACTTGAAGTTATCTTTCGTATCATTATTTTGGTCGAACATCGGAATCGTCTTGTAATTTTTATTCGTTATGCTAACGACGCGCCCATTTTGGAATTGGTTGTAATACTGCTTTCCATAATCTGCGCTAGACTGTAATTCCATGGTAATATCTTTCATTATAATATACTTAATATAATATTTTATTAACTATTACTAAAACTATTCCTATCAACTGGTTTTATTCCACCCGTATTTGCGTTATTATTACGACTGTTTATATTTGTCTCTTTTAGAACTTCATACTTCTCTACAACGAGTAATGTAAAATTATGCTCTTTTACTTGTGGTAATATTTTTCCTTCATAATCAACTAACTGGATGACAAATTCATCTAAATTATTTATCGTATTCGAATCAAAAATGATTTCATTTACAAAGCGGTTATCTACCTCATAATTTCCGCTAATGGATGAATATTTAATTTTCGCAAAAATATTATTTAAATTTTTTGTTGCGGAAGTGAAACTATTCGAATTCAAGTTAATCGGACACTTTGGGTCGCTATAAGTGGGATTATTTATATAATATTGAATCCCATTCGTAGTTTCATCGTTTATTTCGTAAATATCATTTGAGCCATTCGCGAAATTTGCGGTTGGTTTAATTTGCGTAATTGTCGATGACGTCTGTATTTGTGTATCAACTGATGATGACAATATTTTCATGAAAAAATAATTATTAAAATAGAAACTGTATGTTCCATTTTGATTGCGACTTATTGACAGGCGAAAATTCAAATTAAACTCTGGATAATAATCTACCCAAAAAGTATAATTTGTAAAACAATTATTATTCTCATTTGGTGGAAGTATTCCAGCGCATTTTGTATAATCAACAAATCGGTCTATATTAATATTGTATGCCTGAATAGAATTAATATATCGATTCATTCTATAAATATTATTCGTAATTATTGCGAATGTCCCTGAAACCGGTCCAACTAGACTCTTACTATCCTTTGTATTTTGAAACCCAAGTAGATTCGTTAATAGACGCGATGAACAATCTACATTCGTAATTAAATTATCCAAAATGAGTTGTTCTTGTGAAGATATAACAGCGCAATTTTTAGTAGATGGTTCATTATTACAATTTAAATCATAATCAATTATATTATTTATATTATTATTAATGAATTTTATGTAATTTGATAGTAGAGACATATTCCCATTAATAAAAAAGAATGGCGCCTCTCTACCAAATTTAATTTTGTTTTCATTAATAATCTCAGTATATGATGATTTTACTGGTATTGTTGATGAATATGAAAGGCCCAAATTATAAACATAAAAACGCAATACGTTTGGAATAACATTCCCATCATTATCAGTTATTTTATCATAATAAGTTTTATAAAATGATGTGCTATATTTCGTCTGAAATAATTCCATAATATTTTTAGGAACGAACTCTATATAATCTATATTTGCCCCAGTATATCCCCCAATTTCTGGAAATCCAGTAATAACTATTGGATATAAGTCATTTTGTATTAATTCCATAAATTCCGTGGAAGGGATACTACTATCAACTACTTTCATTTCCATATCAAAATAATTTTTATTATAATATGTCGCGACTGATTTCACGCGAAATTCTTCATATCTTAGTAAAAACTGGACGTTTGATGTTTCTGGGTCAATTCTTACATCAACCAGTTGTGGGTGGTCCTTAAATTTAAATGTTTCTGAACCAATATTTCCATCATATTCTTTATACGATTTATTATAAATATTGCTATCAAAGAACTGCGTTTTTTGAAATTCATCTCTTATTTTCTGTGAGAGCTCTTCTGTTGTATAAAATCCGGAAGTTATTTCGACCTTATTTATACAACTTAGTAAATTATTATTATATATATTCCTATAATCATCTGGGGAAACGCTTTTATTAATCAATTTTGAAAAATTGATATACCATCCGCATATATTTATTTTATATTGATCGTATTCAGAACCAATATATGGGTCATATTTCCAAGGAAACCCTTGTATATTCGAACTAATTATTTCATATGGGACAACATACCATAAAATAATATTATTTGTTGAATTAATCGGATATTCCATTTCCGGAAAAAAATAATCTATTAATTTTACAGTTTCCACATTATTAAACTGTCTTCCTAAAAATACATTATAATTATTCGGAGTTGGATACAATTCGACATCACGCATACGACTATCAATATTAATATAATGCGAACGATACTTAAAATAACTACTATCTGCTATATCTTTTCCAAAATCGGAAAGGAACGGCTGTTGATTCCCATAATATCCTCTTGACCACGGATTTGCTTCAAGTGCGACCCGATTCATTGAATTATCTGTAAAACCAGTCCTTTCTATCTCGTCGCGAACATTATTCACAGTTTCCCCTTTCAAAGTGCGATATGGTATATATTCATTTGCGTTGCGCTGGACTTCGCGATCCGTAAGAGGTTTTGTTTTTACAAATGTATTCGTATATAATAAATCGGATGGATTCATATAACTTATACTGATTATTTTTTTATACTATTTTCGCAAAAATTGATGATAAATCGGATTTATTATTTTACTGTAATAAAAATGGACCCATTAGACATACAAGGACAATTTTTTCCATTTATTTCGACTGCGATTAGTGGAAATGAACACCATAGAATTATACAGCATATGATATTTCTTTCATTTTATGGAGAATCATCAAATCCTCCACCAATGAGCAGTTTATGGGACATCCCCAGATATCCTTGAAAAAATAGAGACTATTTTTTCTAAGGAAACTTATAATAAATAAAAATAATAATCAAAATTCAAGCAAATTAAAGAGAAACAACTGCTTTCTTGGAAGCCGGTTTCTTCGTCGCTTTAACGACTCCGTCAGTAGTCCCAAGCATCTCAGTGTGCTCTTTCAAATGCTTCAAATAGGTCGCCTCCAACAAATCCAAATCACTTTCCCACAAATTAAATATGGTCTGCGATTTCAATAGGTCGAACTGGTCGCTCTTTTCGTCGCGCTGTTTCACCAGCTCTTCGATTCGCTTCTTCGTCATACTACGAATGGGCATGCTCGTCAGATAATCATAACTCGGATTCTCATTGACTTCATTTGGGTCATATTCTAAACGTCCCTTCGTGAATTTTGGATATTTCATTTTAGTCAATTCCACATCCAACTGTTCCTCATCTTTCCCTTTCAATATTATCTTGTCATCCAATATATCCGTTATAAAACGAATACGGGCCTCCAATATTTCCAGTTCTCTTTTCAATTTCTCCTCCAAGTAGCGCTTTCTACGAATATAATATTCGCATCGAATATCATAAAATTCGTCCATAATATGTTCCGCAGAAGCATACTTCTTAATCTGACCCTTGTCATTGAACAAATACATATTCGTCGTATTACAACTAATCGAATCGACAAGCTTCATCTCCTTCTCGAATGTCCCCTTTGATAACATCTCGGAGAGCTCACTCTTGTCGAAATACAAAATAAAACGGACGCGCGATTCAGTATAGAGACTATCATATTTCAGAAGAACTTTCTTCTTCTTCTTACTATCCTTGTCCGGATTGATTAAATCCTCCAAAAATTCCTTGTATTTGTCCGTCCATAGACCAATGGGGAGTTCATATATTTCAACCTTCCCATCGCTCAATAAACGATACAGTCCTTTCGTCTGATACTTATCACCCGATTTTTCCACTTTCCCGAGGAACCCTCGGAACCACGGGACCATCGGAACCAGCTCCTGACCCCGCATTTTCCGTTTCAAATTACTAATAATATCAACCGGATTATACGACGGGATTCGCGTGCTAAAACCAGTCCCGATTCCCTGACACCCATTAACTAAAATGGTCGGAATAATCGGGACATAATATTCGGGCTCAATCTTGTCGCCGTCATCGTCCAAATAATTCAAAAGATTATTATCCGATGGATGGAAGACCAGCTCCATAAAAGGACTCATCCGCGTAAAAATATACCTCGGACTCGCATGGTCGTCTCCGCCCATAATTCGCGTCCCGAGCTGTCCCTCCGGCTCCAAAAAATTCATATTGTTGGACCCAACGAAGTCCTGCGCCAATCCAATAATACACTCATTCAGCGATTGCTCACCGTGATGATAGGCGCTCTTCTCCGCAACAAAAGCCGACAATTGCGCAATCTTAATGGATTTTTTAGCGCCCTTCAAGAATGTCCCGTATATGACCTTGCGATGCGACGGCTTGAAGCCATCCACCATACAAGGAATACTGCGCTCACAATCATATTTACTGAAATGAATGAGGTCCTTATTGACGAAATCGGGGATTGAAACGTTCTTCTCGGTCTGCTCAATAATCATCGAGCGGTCATATTTTCCGAGCCACTCTTTTCTATCATCGGCCATTTCTTTATTGAAGGCCAGATTAATCGCGACATCGACGGCTTTATCTTCGTTCCATAGGTAGCGGATTTCGCTGACATCCAAATTCTGGAAATACTCCTTCGCCTCCTGAGATGAACTCGTTCCTAACCCTTTGTAATACTTGATTTCATAGTGGGATAGGTCGGCCGTCTCTTTCCATGACTCATACTCTGTCAGTGTATAAAAGACGCGGATGTCGGCCTTATTCTTATTATGTTTCGCCTTGACGATGGGGGTCATCATAGATTTGATAAACCCATCGTTCCGCAAAAGGGACGGCCAAAAATAATGAAATAAGTTCAACAGGAGACCCTTGATATGACTACCATCTACATCTGCGTCCGTAAGAATAAGAATACTCCCATAACGCAACTCAGAGACGTCTTCATACACTTTCCCCTGCTGTAATCCAAGGATGGTCTTCAAATTCTTGAATTCTTCATTCTTCGATATTTTATCATCGGTTGTCTCTCGGGCGTTTGTGAATTTACCTCTGAGAGGAAAAACACCATAACAATCGCGACCGATAACACTGAGACCCGCAATAGCAAAAGCTTTCGCGGAATCTCCTTCCGTTAGAATCAGGGTACACTTTGCGGAATTTATACCGCCGGCCCAGTTCGCATCGTCCAGCTTGGGAATTCCGCGAATAGTGTTCGTCTTCTTTCCGTCTGTCTTGGTCAATACTTTCGAATCCTTATACTCACTGAATCGGATGGCCTTTTCGACAATGTCTAATTTGGCGACCTTCTCAATGAACTTGTCGGATATCGAAAAACTGCTTCCGAACTTTGATGGGATAGTCGTCAGATAATCTTTCGTCTGGGAATCGAAAGAGGGGTCCTCAATGACAGTTTTCGCAAATATCCGCATATTGTCGCGGATAACGCTCGGCTTCAATTGAATCTTCTTCTTTCCTTTTCCCTCGATATACTTCGATAACTTAGTGCTTATTGCCGTCGTCAGAGCCTCTACGTGCTTTCCTCCTTTCCAAGTATAAATACCATTCACGAAGGACACGTGCTCCAATTTATCGTCGGGGCTATCACAAACGACAACTTCCCAACGGTCTCCCATTTTCTCATATACGCGCTTCATCTCGGACTTCGGCCCAATGTATAAATCAACATATTGCTCAAAATCCTTGAATTCAATTTTGGTGCCATTGAGATAAACGGAGACGCTCTTATCGGTAATCGCCGTAATATCATAAACGCGCTTCATAAATAGGGCCTCCATATCCTCATTCAGACAGTCAATATGAAAGCGATCGAAGTCGGGATAAAAGGTAATCTTTGTATAGGGTTTCTTCGTGTATTTTTCAATAACGGGTTCCGTTTTTCGGCTCATGTTATCCATGAATTCCTGACGAAAATAACGTTTCCGTTTTCCATCGACTGTTTCGACGATGAACCGCTTACTGAAAATATTCGTGGCCTTTGCTCCAATTCCATTCTTTCCTCCGGTTGTCTTATTCTTCTTCTCATAATTCGCAGAAGTCAGTAAATTCCCAAAAATTAACTCGGGAACATATACATCGTGCTCAGGATGAACTTCGACATCGATTCCGTCTCCGTCATTCATAACACTGATATATTCTGGATAGACTTCCACACGAATTTCGCGAACCTGCGACGCATCCGGTATTTTGCTCAAACGCTCATACTGGTCAATCGCATTCACGAGAATTTCATCGAAAATTTTATACAAACCCGGAATCATCCGGATTGTCTTTTTCACAATTTTCCCCTCGGTTTTATCATATACCCACGATTCAACCTCACTTTCTTCAATTGAACCAATATATGTGTCCGGTAGATTCAAAACATGTGCTTGCTGACTCATCATTTGATACATCGAACTAATGTCATCGACTGAATTGATTGAATCCTCGGACCTGTCTGATTTCTCGGAACTTTGGGATGAAACTGGTTTATCAGATAACTTTGATTTTCTTGAAGCCATTGTTAATTTAATAATATAATAGTTCGTTGTTTTTAAGTTATAAATTTCAATTTTTTTGAAAACAATGCTGGTTTATATATTCGCGAACAATCAATCCAGATATAATTTTTCCAATGCGTCCTCTACATCCCGCCTCATATCATCTCCAATTATATCAAAATCAACAATCCGCATATTTCGGTTCAACTCAATAACCCCACCCTCAACAACTAACCCAATACATTCCAGCTTCCCGAGTATCTTCATTTCCCGATGATTCTCCCGAACAACATACTTATCTCCCCGATATATTTGTATCCCCACAAACTTACACATATTATAACCATCATCATACTCCGTTATAAAAGTCTTCCCCTCTAATACATATCGTATAACTCCAATAATCTCTTTCCCCGCAATTTTATCCCCAATAACCACATCTGTAATCAATTTTATCCCAGAATCAAACTGAATTATACTATCTTGCGTAAAAGCAGGATATAAATTCAGGGCGCTGTTTTTATAATCATCCAGTCGGAACGGTATTTTAACAATAGGAGCCACAATCTTCAAATATGTCTCTAATATATTATCACCGAGATAGTCGCAATAATTAGTTCCTCCTATTCTCAACCGCCCCGTATCCGTAATTAAACAACGAATCGTTGGAAGATTATAATCAACTCTGACTGCGCAAGGATGACTATGAACTCGAATAAATTCCCCATTATATTCTATAATGTGCATACCTGACACATATACATCCCCCATCTTATAATACTGGTCCCGCCTATCTTTTTTGAACTCACATACCCCAACAACAACATTCCCTGAAATATTATCGCCGATGACAATTTCATCTAATCTCTTTATTTTCCCATCTAATTCAATTAGAGTATGACAACCAAAGCAGAACGCGCGAACCAATCCACCAATAGGACCGTTCCACATAGACATTAGAGTCCATATCGCATATTTAATTGTTTTAAATAATGAATTGAATGTCTGGAAAATACGAAAAAATAAACGCGCGAATATCTTGAATAAAAACGCAATTCTTCGAAACATTGAATGCATTTTCTGGTATATATCATTTATTTGTTTCATCAGTGCCTCTCGTATTCCAAAAATGACTGCTTGTGTATTATTTATACTATCAGTTAAATTTTGAATCGCATTATTTTGACCATTAATCTGATTTTGGACTCCTCCAATGTTAGAATTATAAGCAGCGTTCGCTGCCTCAGCATCGCAATATGCTTTATTTTCATCATAAGTAGTTCCCTCGGGACCGAATACACTTGGAAGCATACTATATGGAGATTTACATCTATATTCTGGCCAGTTATTGCGTATTTCTGCTATTCTTGAATTTACTGCTGGAACTGCGACCAATATGATAATTGCTACAATTCCTCCAACTACCAATAATACAATGATAATAATCAAAATTATATTTGGTTTTTTTTTAACAGAATCTTGCTCTTGCTTATTGACTCCTAATATCTCAAATATTCCTTGTTCAATTTCATCTTTTTTCTCTTGTGCGAGTTGTCCAGCGATTGTCCCATATTTTTGGATTTTATTTTTTATTTTTTGAATTGTTGATTTTTTATTTGATTTATTCGCTATTTCATTTAATTTTGATTTAACAGTTGCTAATGTATTTGGGTTTAATTGACTTAGACTACTATTTGATTCTGGGTCTATTACAGATTGTGGTTGTTCTTGTGGTTGTGGTTGTTCCTGTGAAACTTCTAAATTTGCGAATGTTGTCGGAGGAAAACTATTTAGTTGTAGTTTTGATTGTCTCTGATTATTTATTTTTTTTTGTAATGGAATAACTCCTGCTCCAGAATTATTTTCTTCTAATTGATTAATATTATTTTCCCCACTCATTTTTATTTAACTAAAATATATTAGAATAAATTTTGCTCGTTTCATCCTATTTGTTTTTTATAAAAAACTGGTTTGTCCGTTTTGCGTATTCATCAGCAATCCTATCAAAATTCATCATATTTAAAATCCTCTCTTCCTCCTTCTTCTTCTCTAATAATTCACGTCGCCGTATTTTTTCCTTTTCTTCCAGAGTTGCCTCAAAATTCATATTCGTCCTTTCTCTGACTAAATGGTCAATATTCTTATAATCACCCCTATTGAATTTATCATCATACTCTAAAACATTATTTTTCGTATAAGCCATCTTGTAATCAGTAAAGTTCATATCGCTTATGACTCTATCGTTCGTAAAATCATTAATATCACCCTGCCCCAATTCTTCAAAACCTAAATTATTCAGTAATTGCGGTTGTGGTTCCTCTATTATCATAATCTGCCTCTCCGGCTTCTTCTCAATCTTCTTTTTCTTCTGCTCGTCGAATACGCTATTAAAAACATCCATCGAAAACTTCTTGTTCATAACAACCTCCTCCTCCTTATCACTATCATCTCCCCAACCACCGCCATATCCCTTATCCCACGTCGATGGAAGTTTATTCTTCTCAAATATTTTGTTAAACTGATCCACATTAAAATTCTTCTCCCCAATTTCCATCCGGTCTAAATCTTCTTCCCCTCTTCTTCCTCCCTCTTGTTGGGATTCGTGTTGCTTCCTCTCCGCCTTCTTCTTATCCATTTCCTCAAAATAGTCCTGCGCCTCTTTCTGCATCTCCCTATGCGATTTATTCCCCTTCATCTCCTTAATCTTTTGGAGCAAATATACATATGCCTGCGTAATCATCATAAACTTTTTGGCGTCGCCAGTAGGCTTATCTGGATGATACTTCAAACTGAATCTGCGATATGCCTTCTTGACATCATCCTCCGTCGCGTTATATTCTAAATGAAGAATCCTAAATGGATTATATTTGAGCTCGAACTCTTTCAGCTCATCCTGAAATTGGGACTCCTTCGTTTTCTGCTTCTCATAGAATGACTCCTTCTCTTTCTCGATTGTTTTCAGGAACTCCTCCTCCGTCCTCTTCTGCGTCTGCTTAAATTCCTCCATCCGGTCATTTATATTCATCATGTCGGCGTCTTTCAGGCTCACTTTTGTGCTCATCGGGCGCTCCATCAGCGTTGTAATTGTACGGGTCGGTGGAGGAACAAATCGCTGCGGGAATGCTGTTTGTGCGGGGGGCGGAGCCTGTGGAGTAGGCGCATGTGGCGCAACCGGTCTAATTATTCGTTTTTTAATTACTTTTTGCTGTGGTTGAGATTCTTGATTTCCCATTATAGTCTTGGTATAAAAATTTATGGGTTGTTAAACTTATTCATATCATTCCCGATTGGACCCTCTGAATAATATTCTTTATTCGCAAATTATGCCCATATATTATTCTGTGAATACTATCCACATATGAGCTACGTATTTCTTGTGATTTTTCCATATCAATATTCTGTATTATAATCACAATAACACTTATTTGCTCTTTGGTCCAGTCTTCAAAGAACTCCTGATAAATATCATAATTCCCTTTTATTTCATCAATTTCAGTATCCAATTTTTCTAAAAAGTGTGTCCTATTTTGTAGGCTGTCCGATATTAGCGAACGATAATATTCCACTGTATGAACGGCGATGTGATTTCCTGTATATGTCGCAGCCAGTTTCGCCAACCCACTCATCATCATATTACACAAGTAAGTAAAATTCTCATTGTTATCTCCCCACAAATTCTCCTGATTCCTCTTTTCGAGCAATTTCTTAATCGGGTTTATCAAATTAGCTAAATCATCGTATTTGTCGCCGTTCTTCCAGCGGGAGAGCGATTGAATTGTTCCAGGCTCTTGAAAACTTATTTCGTTATTCTGAATCGATATCTTCGTCCCGCTCGGATAAAAATTGAGGAGACTTATACAAACTGCGCTATTTATTGGGTCCAATAAAGTCCCCATATTCTTCTTATAAGATTTAGAATTCCACACATAACTCAATAAAGATGTAGTTATTGAATTCATTAATTTATTTTGCATGATTATATCTATAATATTTTATTTGTTTAATTTTCAAACAAATAAAACTGCGAAATTAATGAGGAGGAATAAGGCCCCAGAAATTGTTGGGCTCTTTATTGACGGCGGGATAACCACTATCGCGCAAAATCTGCTCCTGATTTCGGACCGGTAAATTGTTATTACAGTAGAACATCGGACCCGTATTCCAATCCCTCTTCTTGGGCCATGTTAGCGTTCTAAATGGGATGGTATCCCCCAGCTTGGCGCGATGCGTTTCTCCAAGATGCTTCCCATTTCCATCACAGAATACGAAATTGACATGTGGTTCTACTAATTCTTTGAGCATTTTGTCGTAATATGAATTGGGGGAATCAATTGCGAACTGGAAGCGACCATCCTTTATTTCGGCGACACCCTGATTCGGGGTTTTCTCATAAGCGACCTCCTCATTCGGATAAGGGAGGCCACTTCCGGCGAAACTGAGGCTATATGTTGGAGGGGCGGATGACCAATATTTGACAAACACGGCCCCTAAAACACCGGCGTTTCCGGATATTACGAAATTACCAAGTGAATTATAATTGACATTCAAAGAGCAATCAGTGTATTGAATACTACTTGTTTTCCAGCGATTACACATCATCTCATCTCTCTCCTTAAATATCTTATCACTATCATAACCGAAGCTTATTCCAGCAAAATTATTATTACTCATTAACTAATAATAGAAAACTTTTTTGTTAAAAAATGTAAAAAAGTTTCTATTAGTAGATAAATGGGTATTCATTCAAAAGTTTGGGGTCAATATTTATGGAGAACACTTCACACCATAACATACACGTTCGACCCGAAGATGCCAACTAATCTAAGGGAGAAATATGTCAAATTTTTTCACGTCTTAAAAGATTTCATTCCGTGCCCCATTTGTCGGGCTCATTACACGAAGCGATGCGAATCAAATCCTCCCGAGAGAAATATGAAAACTACGGATGCTCTTGTTAGCTGGTTGAACAATTTACATAATGAAGTCAATGCCGGTTTGGGAAAACCGAACATCCCTAAAAAATACGCCGACAGTTATTATGTTAAGAACGGGAGACTAACTTATGACTTCCGTGATTTCGTTGTCCTATTTAGAATAATGACGATGATTAAAAAATTGAACTTCCCCGCGATTATTAAATTTATACAGCTCCTTTATGAAATATACCCTGACGGCTATCTTCATAGAAATGCTCCTAAATCACTGGAACTCGTGAATATTATTCAAAACAATGTTAAATTGAACGAATGGATAGTTCATTTCGATATGGAACACGCCAAAAATAAGAATACTTCGACTTACTTGACGGATAAGGACGTCAGTTATAAAATAAATGACGAGATTAATTCGGAAAATGTTGCGCAGATTAGTGCGAGAAATCAGAGCGCTAATTTACCAAAACGAGCGACCCGTGTTGTTAGAAATGAGGTCGATGAATTTTTAAGGAAGTATAATATTATTTAAATTTATTATTGAAATCTTTTTGAAAATTGACCAATATTCGGTTTTGGTTATCTAGCATTTTTTAACCTTGAAGTAGTAGATCTCTGATTAGTAGGTCTTAATTCTTACTAGGAAAGTTCCCTTAAATAAGTTTTCATACTATTAATTTTTTCTTTATATTTTTGTATTTCTCTATTTGTGTATTGGACATTCTTTCTTTTAATTTCTTTTTCCATATTTTCTATTTCAGTTCTTATTTTAATTTTTAAAATATTTGTATTTATTTTATTTAATTCAATTGCTCTACTTCTTTTATTTCTAAATTTTTGCCGTGTATATCTTTCCGGTTTTACAAAAAATCTTGCTCGATTATTTGATTTTCGTTGTCTTTCTTGGATATTATTTATGTTTAATATTGGGTTCAATTCTTCTTCAAGCAAAATTGATAACAGTTCAAGTATGTGTTCATTGGACGCAATATTTTCTTCTCTTATTTCAGCTGTCATTTTTAATGAACAACCATATAATTTTGAGCACATTGATACATCATCAGTTGGTTCTTGATATACTTCTTCATTATTGAACATATCAATTGCTATACAAAATTTAGTTGTTGTTTGTCTTAAATGTTCTAATTTTGGTAATTGTGTAAATGAATCTCGTTTTTTATTTCCTTGAACATAATCAAATCGTAATATTTTACGAAGTAAATTATATAATGGAGTGTCTAAATAGTTTTTTTTATTAATATATTCGTAAGCAAGTGCTCCAACAGGATTAATTATATAATTTCTTTTATCTTTTGATGATACACCAACTTTTTCACAAATAAATTGATTATATCCTAAAAGGTTATAATATCGATTGGTATTAGTAGTATGGTCGTATATATTTCCATAAAATACGGGGATACCATATACGCGTTCATATTCTTCTAAAAATAGTTTTCGTAATAGGCTAATTAAATATTCTTCATCATATAATAAATCAATATTAAATATATTTTTAAGAAGTTTTTTAATTTTTTCTTCAAATATTTCATTAAGTTCAGTTTTATTTTGTCTTCTAATATCATCTATTTTTAGATAATCAAGGAATAGTATGTTAATAAATATTTTTTTTATATCTGGGAATTCTAATTTAGATATATTACTTGGAGCACTAATAAATATATCTGATAATACACATTTGCTTATTTTTTCTAAAAAATGTTCTCTATTTAGACTATTTGGATTATTTGGATTATTTTGTAAAATATACATTATTTTTTGATATAATCTTTGAATCAATATATTATAATTACGAATAGATAAGTTCATATCAGCTATAAATTTATCTATATCTATGATCTTTTTGTTTTGTAAGAAATAATCTATTCTGTTTATCAAATATTTCACAAAATCAAAATAAGGATATATTTTACTCTTTAAATTTTCAGATAATAAGAAAAAACCACCTTTTTGTTTTTTATAAGTTATTTTCTTTTTGATAACCATAATATCTATAATATATTTTTTGAATTTATATACAAAAAATATTACTATTTTGGTTTGTGAAATGGCTTGTGTTGATATCCAGAATCCAAATATGAAATCCCAATTACAATCAGTTTACTAAAAAGAAATATTTAACAACTATAAATTACTTGCGATATTGTTCTGGCCGAGACCGGTGTAAGAATTAGGAGCACAAAGACCGAACTGCTTATTATAAAC
>Ga0129333_10002806_pt1 | contig 16278 bp, 18 predicted proteins | sample CPB6_08_DNA_FD_94474 | JGI IMG/M metagenome (GOLD analysis project Ga0129333, IMG submission 94474) | Freshwater to marine salinity gradient microbial communities from Chesapeake Bay, USA - CPBay_Sum_0.6_0.8_DNA | ecosystem: Environmental > Aquatic > Marine > Coastal | place: USA: Chesapeake...
GCCTACGACAACGCCTTCGAGGAAGCTGTTGGCGGTGGCTTTGGTGCATGGCGTCTGCGCACCTCCTACGAGGACGACGAGGACGAGGACAACGAGCGCCAGCGCATCCAGATCGAGCCGATCTTTGACGCTGACAGCTCCGTTTTCTTTGACCTGAACGCCAAGCGCCAGGACAAGGCCGACGCCCGTTTCTGCTACGTCATCTACTCGATGACCTATGAGTCCTACAAGGAAGAGTGGAACGACGACCCGACCAGCTGGCCCAAGATCATCCACCAGTACGAGTTCGACTGGTGCACGCCCGATGTGGTCTACATCGCGGAATACTACAAGGTCGAGGACGTCACCGAGACCATCCGCATCTTCCGCAACATCGACGGCACCGAGGAGCGCTACCGCGCCAAGGACTTCGAGGACGATCCAGAGCTGGAAAACACCCTGGCCGCCATTGGCAGCCAAGAGGTGCGCCAGCGCAAGATCAAGTCGCGCAAGGTGCACAAGTACATCATGTCCGGTGGCAAGATTTTGGAGGACGCTGGCTACATCGCTGGCAAGTGCATCCCGATCATCCCGGTCTACGGCAAGCGCTGGTTTGTGGACAACGTCGAGCGCTGCATGGGCCACGTGCGCCTGGCCAAGGACGCGCAGCGCCTGAAGAACATGCAGCTGTCCAAATTGGGCGAAATCAGCGCCCTGTCCAGCGTCGAGAAGCCAATCCTCACGCCTGAGCAGGTCGCTGGCCACCAGGTCATGTGGGCAGAGGACAACCTCAAGGATTACCCGTACCTGCTGATCAACCCGATCACCGGCCCGGATGGCAGCCAGACCGTCAGCGGCCCCGTGGCGTACACCCGCGCCCCGAACGTGCCTCCGGCCATGGCAGCCCTGCTGCAGGTGACCGAGCAGGACATGCAGGACATTCTTGGAAACCCGCAAGGCGCTGACAAGCTGGTGTCGAACATCAGCGGCAAGGCCGTGGAGATGATCCAGCAGCGCCTGGACATGCAGACATTCATCTACATGAGCAACTTCGCCAAGGCTATGAAGCGCTGCGGCGAGGTATGGCTGTCGATGGCCAAGGACGTCTACATCGAAGAAGGCCGCACCATGAAGGTCATCAACGAGGACGAGAGCACTGGCACCGTCACGCTGATGCAGCCCACCATCGACCAGGAGACTGGCGAGGTGCGCATGGCCAACGACCTGAGCATGGCCAAGTTCGATGTGAACGTCGAGGTCGGCCCGTCCAGCAGCTCCAAGCGTGCCGCGACCGTTCGTGCCCTGACCGGCATGATGCAGATCACCCAAGACCCCGAAACCCTACAGGTGCTCGGTGCCATGGCCATGATGAACATGGAAGGCGAAGGCATCAGCGAGGTGCGCGACTTCTTCCGCCAGCGCCTGATCCGCATGGGCGTGGTCAAGCCGACCGAGCAGGAGATCGAAGCGCTCATGGCCGAGGCAGAAGCCAAGGGCCAGCAGCAAGACCCGAACGCCATCTTCCTGCAGGCTGCAGCCGAAGAGGCCGTGGCCAAGGCTGCCCAGGCACGTGCCAACACCATCAAGACCGTGGCAGACGCAGAGCTGTCCCGCGCCAAGACGGCTGAGACCTTGGCCAAGACTGGCGAGATCGATCAGAACATGGCGCTGACCGCCACAGAGGCGATTCAGCAGGCTGCGCTTGGCGAACAAGTGCAACCCGTTGTCAGATGACAGCGTTTTAGTGGAGAATGTGGTTATACGGAATCCCACCCAGCCGTTTCAAATGGGTGAGTTAAATGGGGTATTTGAATGAACAAAAAGGCAGAATTTGGAGATGAGAGCAACGACGACGAAACCGTAGTGGTCGAAGATCAGGAAGAGGAAATCGAGACTGAGCAAGTGGCTGGTGAGCAAGATTCCACCAGCGACCAGGACGATTCCAACACTGACGACAACGAAGGCGACGACGACGAAGTGATCGTTTCCATTGGTGAGGAAGCGCCACCTCCCGATGAGCACGCTCAGGCACCTGGTTGGGTGAAAGAGCTGCGTAAGGCAAACCGTGAGAAGGAAAAACGCATTCGAGAACTCGAAGTGAAGCTGAACCAAACGACTGAGAAAAAGCCGGTCGCACTTGGCGCAAAGCCGAAGCTGGAGGACTACGAATACGACGCAGACCGATTCGAGACTGCACTGGCAGACTGGTTCGAGCGCAAGCGCCAAGCCGACGCCGAGGTTGAAAAATCTCGCCAGGCCGAGCAAGCGCAACAACGAGCCTGGCAGGAAAAGCTCGAAGGGTACGGCAAGGCGAAAGCTGAGCTGCGCGTGCGAGACTTTGAGGACGCCGAGGCTGTGGCCCAAGAACTCTTCAACGTCACGCAACAGGGCGTCGTGCTGCAAGGCGCGGACAATCCGGCACTGGTGATTTACGCACTCGGCAAGAACCCGAAGAAGGCGGCAGAGCTGGCCAAAATTGAAGACCCCGTAAAGTTTGCCTTTGCGGTAGCGAAACTGGAGAAGGAATTGAAAGTTACGAACCGGAAGGCAGCCCCTGCACCCGAAAGGATGGTCAGCTCAACTGGCCGAGTTTCTGGCGCTGTGGACTCAACCCTTGAACGGCTGCGTGCTGAAGCTGAAAAGACTGGCAACTACACCAAGGTGCTCCAGTACAAGCGACAGAAAGCAGCTAAAAACTGACATTTTTTGAAATAGGAGCCCATCATGGCCAATAGTTTTTCCAAAGAAGAACGCGTAGCGTTCGAAGACCTCCTGGAAGGTTTCCAGGACGCACTGGTGCTGTCCCGCAACGTCTCGGTCTACCAGACCGATCAGACGATGATGGAACGTGCCAACAACACGATCTGGCGTCCCCAGCCCTACATCGCTCAGTCGATCAGCAGCACTCCTGGCACGCCGATTCCCGGCTACCAGGGAATGACGCAGCTGGCCGTGCCTGCGACCCTGGGCTTCAGCAAGACCGTGCCCTGGGAAATGACCCCCCTCGAACTGCGCGATGCCCTGCAAGAAGGCCGCCTGGGCGAGTCCGCCAAGCAGAAGCTGGCCAGCGACATCAACATCGCCATCATGAACTCGGCCGCAAGCCTTGGTTCGCTGGTTGTGCCGATCGCTGCTGCTGCCGGTGACTATGACGACGTGGCCCTGTGCGACGCCATCATGAACGAGCAAGGCGTTCCCGACTACGAGCGCTTCATGGCCCTGTCCAGCCGCGACTACAACGGCCTGGCTGGTAACCTGGTTGGCTCTGCCCGTTCGTTTGGCAATCAGAAGTCTGACAAGGCTTATGAGCGCTCTTACGTCGGCATGGTCGCTGGCTTCGAGACCTACAAGATGGACTACGCCAACCGTCAAGCTGCTGCAGCTGGTGGTGGCTCCATCACCATCGACACCAGCGGCGCAGGCACTCAGGCCAACTACACGCCTCAAGCCACTTCGACATCCGTCGGCGGCCAGATCAACGTGGACAACCGCTTCCAGACCGTGACTGTCTCCTCGACCACTAACGTGGCTGCTGGTGACGCTTTCGAGATCGCTGGCGTGTACGCTGTTCACCACATCACCAAGCAGAGCACTGGTCAACTCAAGACCTTCCGCGTGGTGTCTGTGGACTCGGCCACCACCATGACGATCACTCCTCCGATCATCGGAGCTCAGAGCGTGGCAACTGATGCCCAGCTTCAGTACAAGAACGTCGAGGTGGAAACCCCGTCGAACACTGCAGCCATCACCTTCCTGAACGTGAACACCGCACAGGTCAACGTGTTCTGGCAGCGTGATGCTCTGGAAATTCTGCCTGGCCGCTACGCAGTCCCGGCCGATGCTGGCGTCGCAGTGATGCGTGCCACCACCGACCAGGGCATTGAGCTGGTGATGCAGAAGTTCTACGACATTGACAGCATGACCATCAAGTACCGCATGGACACGCTGTTCGGTGTTGTGAACAAGAACCCCGAGATGTCCGGCATCTTGTTGTTCAACCAGTAAACCGGGAAAGACTGGGGGGCTCCGGCCCCCCTTTCTGCATAGGAGCTCAAAATGCCAATGACCAAAGGTTACTCAAGCAAATCCATCGGGAAGAACATCTCGAAGGAAATGAAGGCTGGCAAGCCGCAAAAGCAGGCTGTGGCCATCGCTTTGAACGTCGCCACCAAAGCCGCCAAGGCTGCTGGAAAGCCCAGCAAAGCGCCAAAGAAGGCCAAGAAATGAAGTCCGGCCTGTACGCCAACATTCACGCCAAGCGTGAGCGCATCGAGCGCCAGAAGGCTGCAGGCAAGACGCCTGAGCGCATGCGCAAGCCAGGCACCAAAGGAGCGCCAACCGCTGAGGCTTTCAAGGCCGCAGCCAAGACAAGAAAGAAGGCCAAGTGATGGAAGAGAACATCCTCGCCCCGAAATACCTCAAGAAAAAAAAGCCCGTGAAGGTGCGCAAGCCATCGCGCCCCATCGACGGCATCAATCACCGTCTGCTGGCGCAGCAGGCCACCCAGGTGCTGGAAACCGTTGCAGCTGAAGTCTCGGCCGTGCCCGATGACAACGCAGCGCCAACCCGCATCGAGCTGATCGAGAAGGCCAAAGAACTCGGCCTGACGTTCACCAAGCGCACCAGCGACGAGAAGTTGCTGGCCATGATCACCGAAGCACTCAGCAAGCAGGAGGCCTGATATGGGTTACAGCAAGCGCCAGTTCGTTGCAGCCGCATTCGAGGAAATCGGCCTTGCATCCTATGTCTTCGACCTGCAACCCGAGCAGCTCCAGACCGCACTGCGTCGCCTCGATGCAATGATCGCAGACTGGAACGGCAAAGGCATCCGTCTGGGCTACCCACTGCCAGGCAGCCCACAGTACAGCGACCTTGACGAGCCGTCCGAAGTGCCAGACAGCGCGAACGAGGCCATCATCACCAATCTGGCCATTCGCATTGCACCTGGCTATGGCAAGGTGGTGATGCCAGAGACCAAGGCTGTGGCCAAGGACAGCTACAACACCCTGCTGCAGCGTGCAACCGCACCCATCCCGCAGCAGATGCCCGTCACCATGCCGTCTGGCGCTGGCAACAAGCCATGGCGCGTGTACGACAACCCATTCCTGCGTCCTCCGGTCGATCCGGTCACCGCAGGCCCGGACGGCCCCATCGAGTACAACTGAGGATAAACCATGCCACAAATCAACCAACTGCCGCTGCTGCTCCAGGCTTCCACTGGCGACCAGATTCCCGTCTACACCCCGAACAACGGCGACGCACGACGCCTGCCGATCGGTTCCCTGCTGGCGCTTTTCCAGCAGACCTTCGCGGCCCCGACGCTGGCCACCAGCATCTCGACGCCCGGCACCGGCTTCAACATCACCGTGCCGACCCCGGTTAGCCAGCAGCAGTGGATGCTGATCCAGCCTGCTGGCACGCTGGTCTCTGGCACCGTGACCCTTCCGCTGAACACCCAGACGCCTGATGGCACCGAAGTGTTGATCACCACCACTCAGCAGATCACCTCCTTCACCCTGGCACTGAACGGCGCGGCTGCAGCCTACGGCGATCCAGCAACCCTGGCGGCCGAGGACTTCTTCCGCATGCGCTTCGTGCAGTCTCTGAACAGCTGGTACAGGATCGCCTGATGGCAACAAAAAAAGACCCGCGTCTGGCTCGCGTCGGTGTGGAGGGCTTCAACAAGCCCAAGCGCACACCGTCGCACCCGACAAAATCCCACGTCGTGGTGGCTAAGGATGGCGACCAGGTCAAGACCATCCGTTTTGGTCAGCAGGGCGTGTCCGGGTCTCCGAAGCGCGAAGGCGAGTCCAAGGCGGACAAAGCCAGGCGCGAATCATTCAAGGCCAGGCACGCTGAGAACATCGCCAAGGGAAAGATGAGCGCAGCGTATTGGGCCAACAAGGTCAAGTGGTAAGCCATGCAGATTCCAATCCTCAACGGCATCTACGCTGACAACGGGCCAGACCTGCGCACGTCGTACCCGGTCAACCTGGTGCCAGTCCCAAAGCAGTCCGGCATCAGTGCCGGTTTTCTGCGCCCTGGTGACGGCATAGTAGGCAACGGCACCGGCCCAGGCATCGACCGTGGCGGCATCAACTGGAATGGCGTCTGCTACCGCGTCATGGGCACCAAGCTGGTGACCGTGGCCAGCAATGGCGCTGTGACCGTGCTTGGCGACGTTGGAGGACCAGTCAACACCCTCGTGACGATGGACTACAGCTTCGACCGCCTGGCCATTGCGTCCGGTGGGCGTCTCTACTACTGGAACGGCGCACTCACGCAAGTGACAGACCCCGACCTTGGCGTCGTGCTGGATGTGGTCTGGGTGGACGGCTACTTCATGACCACCGACGGCACCAGCCTGATCGTGACCGAGTTGTCTGACCCGACCCAGGTCAACCCGCTGAAGTACGGCTCCAGCGAAGTCGACCCAGATCCCGTGGTGGCGCTGCTCAAACTGCGCAATGAGGTCTATGCACTGAACCGCAACACCATCGAGGTTTTTGACAACGTGGGTGGCGAGTTCTTCCCGTTCCAGCGCATCGATGGCGCACAGATTCAGAAGGGCGTCATCGGCACGTTCGGCTGCTGTGTGTTCGTGGAGAGCGTCGCCTTCCTCGGCTCCGGCCGCAACGAAGCTCCAGGCATTTACCTTGGCGCGAACGCAACTGCTCAAAAAATAAGCACGCAGGAAATCGATCAGATTCTGCTCGGCTACACCGAAGCGCAGCTGGCTGGCGTCAAGCTGGAGGCACGCAACGACAAGGCCCACCAGCACCTGTACGTCCACCTGCCCGACCGCACACTGGTGTTTGATGCAGCAGCCACTGGAGAGCTGAGCCAGCCAGTCTGGTTCACGCTGACCACAAGCCAGGTCGGTTTCAGTCAGTATCGCGCAAGGAATCTGGTCTGGGCCTACGACAAGTGGCTGATCGGTGACCCGCAGTCCAGCGCCATCGGCTACCTGGTAGACAACATCAGCAGCCATTGGGGCCAGATCGTGCGCTGGGAGTTTGGCACGCTGATCGTCTACAACGAGAGCAATGGCGCGATCTTCAACGAGCTGGAGCTGGTCAGCTTGACCGGCAGCGTGGCGCTTGGCGTTGATCCCATGATCTCGACCAGCTACAGCGTGGACGGCGTGGCCTGGAGCCAAGACCGCAGCATCCGTGCAGGCACGACCGGTAGCCGCAAGCGTCTCGCTTGGTTCCAGCAGGGACACATGCGAAACTGGCGCATCCAGCGCTTCCATGGCGATAGCCAAGCGCACCTGTCATTCATCCGTCTTGAGGCTCAGATCGAGCCATTGGCCTACTGATGGCAACGCAGAAGCTCAACCTTACCCGCGACCAGCTCGCCACGTTCCTCAAGAACTTCGAGCAGGTCAAGCAGTTCGAGCAACTGTTTGCATTGGCCGATCAGATCGCGCCATCACCAGACACGCCTGGCATTGAGGTGCTGGCTGGAAACAGCCAAGCCACAGCGAACGAGGCACTGGCTCAGATTGTGAGCTTGGCCAGAGATGCTGCCATCAATGCAGGAAATGCAGACCAGAAGGCCGTGCAGGCACTGGACACACTCGGCCGCATTGCAAACGCTCTGGAGATGATGGCCACTGCGCCCGTGATCCAGAACAACAACTCTGTGGTGACGGACTACATCGACCTGCCAGAAGACGGCCCTCACGTCACGCAAGCTCGACGCGTGCAGTGGAACCAGGACGATGGCACTCTGGATGTCGGCTTGTACGGCGGCAGCGTGCTGCAAGTCGGCCAAGAGATCATGTACTACGCCAAGAACACCAGTGGCGCACTGATCGCCAACGGCACGCCCGTGATGTTCACCGGCACTGTCGGCGCATCTGGGAAGCTGACGTTTGGCCTGGCTGTTGCTGATGGCTCCGTGCCTGCTGAGTACATGATGGGCGTGGCCACGCAGGACATTGCAGACAACGCTTTTGGCTACGTGACCAGCTTCGGCCTGGTGCGCGGATTCAACACCACTGGCGCACCGTATGGTGAGATCTGGGCTGATGGCGACCTGCTGTATTTTGACCCGGCAACGCCTGGCACATGGACAAACGTGCAGCCAGCGGCTCCAAGCATCAGCGTGCCCGTGGCCGTTGTCGTCAATGCTGGATCAGGTGGTTCTGGATCGATCTTTGTCCGCATGGAGCTGAGCGAATCACTGAACAATCTGCAGGACGTCCATGTCAATGGCGGCGGCCCGAATGACTTTGACATTCTCGTCTATGACGCCAGCCAGACTCGCTGGGAAAACAAACCCGCATCTGCTGTGCAGGTGCTTGAATGGATGAGCATGTGACATGGCATTCCAGAACATCACACCAACCAAACTCGGCCAGGCTTCCATCGGCGTCGGCGTCACTACGCTGTATACCGTACCAGCCAGCACACGCACCTTCGTCAAAGACCTTGACATCTCCAACACCACGGCAGGCATCATCAATGTCCGAGTCTTTCTGGTCCCATCTGCTGGTGCTGCAGCAACGACGAACGCTCTGTTCTATGACGTCGCAGTTGCAGCAAATAGCACGCTTCAGTGGCTTGGAACTCAAATCCTGAATGCTGGTGACACGATCCAGGTGCAAGCATCAGGAGCTGGCCTCACAATTACCGCAAGTGGTGCGGAGGCAATCTAATGGCGATCAACCAGTTTCCTCCTGTTGCTGGCGGCGCTGTCGATTCAGTCAACGGACAAGTTGGAATCGTTGTCCTCACTGCCGTTGATGTTGGCGCTGAGGCCGCAGACCCAACAATCCTGAAAAGCGCAGACATTGGCGTCTCTGTTCAAGCCTATGACGCAGACCTGACAAGTTGGGCGGCCATCGCTCCGAGCGCAAAGCAGGACACGCTTGCCAGCGGAACCAACATCAAGACGATCAACGGAAGCTCTGTTCTTGGTTCTGGAAATCTGACGGTCACAGGAACTGGCGCTCCTATGGCGACAGCAACTGTCGATCTTGGTGTGAATCCTGTGAGCAACGCATCAGTCACGGTCACAGACGCAGGCATCAGTGCTGCAAGCTATGTTCAGGTCTTTGTGATGGGAGACACAACCGTTGACAACGACCTGGATGCACATCTGCACGCAGGTGCATCTTGGAAATTCACGCCAGTCCCAGCGGCTGGAAGCTTTACCTTGTACATCGATGCGCTCATCGATCTGTGCTGGGGAACGTTCAAAATTCGGTACACATACTCGTAAAGGAGCAGATCATGGGTTGGGCAAATAAGCTGATTGGTTGGACATCTAACACAGGTGTCGAGGTTAACGGAGAAGGTTCTCTGTACACGGTCGATGTTTCACCGACAGGAAGCAACTATGCAGTCGCTGCAAAGACTGGAACGATTGCGGCTGCGGCTGCGGCAGGTGCTGCCTTGTTCGCAATGAGACTTGACCCAGGATACGCAGGGAAAGCATGGATCGAATCTATGCGTATTCGATGGACAACGATTGTTGCCTTCACGACTCCAGTGACTGCGACCCGTTCTTTGGTCATCACTCGCGGATCTGGCGCTGCAACTTCCGGTGGAACGTCAATCCCAACAGCCACCAAGAAGGACTCCACTTATGTAATTTCAGAATTTGATGTTGCATCTGGCGGAGACATTCGCATTGCAACGACTGGAGCGTTGACGGTCACAGGCGTCACATGGGAGACCGTCAACCTCGGAGAAGCAACGCTGATCCAAGTTGGCGCTGCTGGTGGTTTCTACGAGGCAGTCTATGAATTCAGCGTCAAAAACCATGAAATCGAACTAAATCCAGGCCAAGTTCTTGGCGTGCGCGTCGGTCCTTCCGCAATGGATGCGGCTGGAACATGGGTCTTGGGCGTCGAAGTCAACTGGCGCGAATCCACAACTGAAGCATAAGGAGAAACCATGAGCGTCCTCGTCAAAGCACTGATCCCGGCCAAGCAGGCTGAGAACCTTCAGACCACGCAGTACACGGCGGTGAACTGCAAGGCCATCATTGACAAGTTCACGGCTACCAACACCAGCGCAGGCAACGTGACCATCAGCGTCAATCTGGTGACCAATGGAGGCGCTGCTGGTGTCAGCAACTTGGTGGTGGACACTCGCGCCATCGCACCGGACGAGACCTACACTTTCCCCGAATTGGTCGGACAGGTTCTTGAGCCGGGCGGCTTCATTTCCACCATCGCCAGCGCAGCAACATCGCTGACAATTCGTGCCAGCGGCCGCGAGATCACTTAAGGAGAACCATATGGACATGCCCAAGATCATGATGGCTGGCTTCACCGGCCTGCCTGAAGCCGAGCCGTTCATCACGGCTGCCGAGAACAAGAAGAACACCCAAGTGGTGATCGACGACTGGATGCTCGGCCCTGAAAACCCGTCCAACGAACCTGGCGCGAACAAGCCGTACTGGATGAAGCTGGCCAAGGCCATGCAGGTGGACGAGAAAGAGGCGCGTCGTCGTCGCTGCTCGAACTGCGAGTATTACGACAACAGCACCTACAAGCAGGCCTTGATGGAGCGCATCCCGCGCAACGATTGGGACACCGACGCTGGTTTCCGTGGCTTCTGCCGCAAGTTCGATTTCATCTGCCACGACCTGCGTTCCTGCCAAGCCTGGGAAGAGCGCGACTTTGAGATGGATTGACAGGTGATGCAAATGTGGGAAAATACAGGTGCTGAGCCTATCGAGCCGCCAGCAGCTCATCGCCACTTGGAGGGTAGAGCATGACTGGTACGGATAGCCTCAAACAGAACCTGCAACAGGTTCTGGCGCTGCCTGCACCGGCCATTGAGTGGCTACTGATGCTGTGGAACGCGATCCAGGTCTTTGACGACGTGGCAGACGGCGATCCAGTCGAGCGCAGCGATCTGAATGCCGCCATCTGGAACACCTTGGTGGCGATGAATCAAAACACCTTCTTCCTGCAGAATTCCCCTGTCCTGGTGCCATGCGTGGCATCCATGGTTTTGAAGTGGCAAGCATCCGACCGCGCTGAGCGTGCCGGACTTGCCGATGCACGCTCCTACATGTGGCGTGCTGGGTACTATGACGTGGTCTTGATGGCCATGCAGCTTTGCCATGGCGCGAAGTTTGCCAACGAAAATGCCCACTTGGTCATGGAGCTGTATGGCGAGACATTTGAAGAATACATGAAGGAGTTTGGCCATGCCTGATCCAATTACCGGCTTAATTGTCGGCGGCACACAGCTCGTCGGCGGCCTGATGCAAGCTGACGCAGCAGGTGAAGCTGCTGGCGTCCAAGCAGCAGCCAGCGAGGCTGGCATCGCAGAACAGCGTCGCCAGTTCGACATGGTTCGCGAGCTGCTGAAACCATACGTCGAGGCTGGTGCTCCGGCACTTGCGGCACAGCAGGCCATGCTTGGCCTTGGAACCCCAGAGGCCGAGGCTGCCCAGATTGCAGCTGCTGAGCGCTCCCCAACCTTCCAGGCGATGCTTCGCACCGGCGAGGAAGCCTTGTTGCAGCGTGCATCGGCCACTGGTGGTCTGCGTGGCGGCAACGTTCAGGCTGCCCTGGCTCAATTCCGACCACAGCTGCTGGCGCAGGAGCTCGAGAACCGATACAGCCGCCTTGGTGGCTTGACCGCACTTGGCCAGCAGTCCGCTGCCGGTGTCGGCACGGCAGGCATGGAAACCGGCTCGGCCATCGCACGATTGCAGGCAGAACGCGGCGCAGCTCTGGCTGGTGGCGAGCTTGGCCAGGCCAAAGCCTTCAGCGGCCTGCTGAACCTCCCGGCCCAGGTGCTTGGCGCACAGTACGGCGCAGGCGGCAAACTTGGCCTTGGCTTCGGTAGCCTATTCTGAGGACAAGAACATGCCAGCACCATACGACTACTCCATCAACGTCCAGAGCCCGTTCGAGGCTGCCGTCAGCGGCCTGAAGCTGGGCGCGACCATCGCAGACATTCGCACGCAGCAGGAAGCCGCAGCGAAGGCTGCCGAACGCCAGAAAATGCTCACTCAGGGCATGCAGGCGCTGATCAACAACCCGAACCCGACCGCACGTGACTTCACCAACATCGCCATGCTGCTGCCTGAAAAAGAGGCAGCCAGCATGCGTGCCAACTGGGACACGCTGAACAAAGACCAACAGGACAACGAGCTGCGCTTCAGCGGCCAGGTCATGTCGGCTTTCAGCTCCGGCGCACCGCAGATCGGTGTGAGCCTGCTCCGCCAGAAGGCCGATGCCGAGCGCAACTCTGGCCGCGAAGATCGCGCCAAGGCCTATGAGACTTATGCTCAGCTGGCCGAGACAAACCCCGGAGCTGCCCAGAAGACCATCGGCATCATGCTGGCGGGTGTTCCTGGTGGCGACAAGGTGCTGGAATCCTCGATCAAGGCGCTCAAGGCTCCGGCCGAGATTCGCACTGGCGAGGCTGGAGCGACCGAGAAAGAGCTGGTCACAGCCAACACGCCCACCCGCTTGGCTTTGGAAAACGCCAACACCGGCGCACAGATTCGCAACATCGACAGCCAGATCGCAGACCGTTCTGGCCGCCTGGCGCTTGACCGCGACAAGCTGCAGACCGATGTGGAGATGAAGCTCTACGAACTCGGTCGGGCTGGCACCAAGCTGGACAACGACGCACGCAAAATCGTCAACGACGCCACCATCGCAGCCGTCGGCAATGAGCAGGCTGCAGGCCGCATGCTTGACCTGGCTGGCCGCATCGAATCCGCACAAGGCGGCAAGGGCGCACTGACCAAGGCCAGCGAGTGGTTCGCAGGTGCAACCGGCCGCCAGGACGAGTGGACGCAGATGCGCCAGGAATACACCCGCCTGCGCAACACCCAAGCAATCAAGATGCTGCCGCCTGGCCCGGCAACCGACAGGGACATCCAGCTGGCGCTTAAGGGTTTCCTCGTGGAAACCGCCAACGCTGCCACCATCGCCTCGTTCTTGCGCGGCATGGCCAAGATGCAGCAGTTCGACGCAGCGGCAAAATCTGCCGAGGCTGAGTGGGTCAATTCGACCGGCTCCCTTGGCCGCGCCAAGACCGACATCAACATCGGCGGAATCCAGGTGCCTGCTGGCACGACCTTCGTGGACTTCATGCGCCAGTACGGCGAGCAACGCGCCCAGGGCCTGGCTGCACAGCAGGCCAACGTGGTCACTGGCCAGCGTGGCTACATGCGCTGGGCCAACCCGCAAACTGGCAAAGTTCCTGCACCCGGCACCATGGGCAGTGGCACCTTCCAAGTCCCTGGCCAATAAGGACAACAGATGGCGAAACAAGCCCCAAACAGCTACAAAGACCCGTTCTGGTCTGACCTGGCGTCCAGCACCGAGCAGAAGCTCGGCCTGCCGTCTGGTCTGCTCAAGTCGGTGCTGCTTTATGGCGAGCGCAGCAATGCCGACCAGGTGTCCGAGGCCAATGCCAAGACGCCATTCCAGATCATTCCGGCCACCCGCAAGGCTGTGCTGGACAAGTACGGCGTGGACGCCTACCTCAGCCCACAGAACGCGGCCGAGGCTGCTGGCCTGCTGCTCAAGGAATCTTTGCAGCGCAATAAGGGCGACATCAAGCTGGCCGCTGCCGAGTATCACGGCGGCACCGACCCGAAAAACTGGGGGCCTCGCACGAAGTCCTACATCGAGCGCGTGACTGCTGGTGTTGGACAAGAGCAACAAGCCACGCTCCCCGGAGGTGGGGACAGCACGTTTCAACGCGTCATGGCAGCCCGAGGTGGTGCTGGCGCTGCTGGTGGCCCTACTATGGCCCCTGGCTCGATTCAAAACATCTTCAACGCCTACAGCTCCGGCCAGATGACGCCTGAAGAGGCGGCAGAGTTCGAGGCCGACGTCCAGTCCGGCGCGATCATGCTGCCCCGTGGCGCTGCCCTGCGTGGCCAACAGCCTGCGCCAGCACAAGGCACAAAGCCCAGCACGCAAGTCGCTGAGCTGCCTCCTGCCGTGGTCGAGGCCTACAACACCGGCCGCATGACCCGCCAGGAAATGATGGACTTGGAGGCCGACGTCAAGAACGGCATGGTGCGTGCGCCGGCTGGCATGCAGCTCAAAGGCACCGAGGCCTTGGGCGTGCTCGGCGGCATCCGTGAGGCCATCACCGGCACCGAGCGCGAAACGCCCACAACTCAGGCGCTGCCCGATTGGGCATCGATGCCCGAGCTTAACACCTTCAGCATGGCCAGCTTCAAGTCGGCCCTGGGCACGATGATGACCAACCCGCAGGAAACTGTGCAGGTCATCCAGTCCAACTTCCCAGGCGTGCAAGTCAGCCAGGACGAGAAGGGCAACTTCGTGCTCCAGTCGTCTATCGACGGCCAGATGTACGCCATCAAGCCCGGATTCCAGGTGAGCGACATTCCCCGCGCTGCTGGTGCTTTGGCCGCCTTCACACCGGCTGGCCGCGCCACCACGCTGCCTGGCATGGCCGCTGCTGCTGGCGGAACTCAGGCCGCCATCGAGGCCACACAGGCTGCCACTGGCGGCAGATTCGACGCTGGCGAGGTGGCAACGACTGCTGTGCTGGCTCCCGTACTCCCGGCCGCTGTGCGCGGCGTGCAGGCCGTCCGTGCTGCCCGTGCGCTTATTGCGCCTGCTGCTGGCCCTGCGGCCCCTGCTGGCGCTCCTATGGGCACGGCAATGGCACCGGCTGCACCTGCTGCACCTGTCCGCGCTGCCGCTGCCGCGCCTGAAGTCCAACCTTCTGCCATGCAAGTCACGCAACCGGCTGCTCCGGCTGCCGCTATGACCCCGCAGGAGCTGGCCACGACCGCACGCACTGCCGCTGAAGGTGGCATGGGCGCAACCCGCGCCACTTCCGTGTTGGCTGGCCAAGCCGCGCCCGACCCGAAGGTGCTGGAGGCTGCTCGACGCCTTGGCATCGACGAATACCTGCAGCCAGACCACCTGACCTCAAACCAGGCCTACCGCGAGCTGGCCCAGGCTGTGAAGTCCATCCCTGGCAGCCAGACCCGTGCAGCCGAGATTCAGGGCCTTGAGCAAGTTGGCCAGCGTGCCGATCGCCTGATCAACGAGATCGGCGGCACGACAGACCTGAGCAAGCTCAACCAAGCCGTGCGCATGCAGCTCGACCAGACCGTGACCAACCTGTCCAACCAGGCTGATGATGCCTACAAGGCACTGCGCACGCAGATTCCGTCGCAGACCCGTGGCGAGGCCACCAACGTGCTGGAATTCGTGCAGCGTCGTGCCGATGATTTAGACGGCGCTGAAAACCTGTCGGCCTTGGAAAAGATGGTGCGCAGCAAGCTGACGCCAAAGCCCATCAAGGACGAGGCTGGCAACGTGATCGGCACCCGTGCCCCGACCTACGCCCTGATCGATGACGTCAGGCGCGACGTTGGCGCTGCTGCACGCCAGGCTGGCCCGTTTGCTGATGCTGACACAGGCCTTGCAAAGCAGCTCTACCGCCTGATCGACGATGACCAGTTCGCACTGGCCCAAGGCGCTGGCCAAGGCGAAAGCTACCGCCTGGCCAAGAGCCTGGTGCAGATGCGCAAGGGCTTTGAGGACGACATGGTGTCCCTGTTCGGCCGCCAGCTCGACCAAAGCCTGGTTGGCAAGCTGGAATCGGCCACCATGTCCTTGACCAAGGGCGATGCCGATAAGCTGGCCAAGATTCTGACCGCCATTCCAAAAGACATGCGCCAGATGGTCACTGCCTCGGCTCTGAACACCGCCTTCGGCAAAGCCACCCAGAATGGCGCTCTGAACTTCAACACCTACGCCAAGTGGTACGAAGGCCTGCTGGCCAACAAACAGGCCTATGCGGCTCTGATGGCCAACCTTCCGCAGCCTGCACGCAAGCAGCTGTCCGACCTGTACCGTGTGGCCAGCAACGTGAGCAAGGCCACCCGCGAGCGCATCACCACCGGCCGCATCCAGGCCGTCCAGCAGGAGCTGCAAGGCGCTGACAACCTGCTGACCAACATCTACGGCGTGGCCAAGCGTGCTGCAGTCGGCCTGCCCATCGAGGCGGCCACCACTGCCGTCGGCCTGCCTGGTGCTGGCATTGCATCCGGTTTGGCCGCTGCACTGACCAAGACCAAGCCTGGCGCATTGAAAGCAGCCGATGAGCTGATCTCATCGCCTGAGTTCCAGCGCTTGGCAGTCGAGACAGTTTCCACAGGCAACCAACCGTCCAAGGCTACCGTAAAGGCTGTCTTGATGTCACAATCTTTCCAGAAGTTTGCCGACGCGGTGAAGCTCCCACGCGAAATGAGTGCGCGTGAGAAGTTCATCGTTCAATCGCTGCAGGCCCAGGAGCAATTCGACCAGGAGCA
>Ga0129333_10002807_pt1 | contig 16275 bp, 29 predicted proteins | sample CPB6_08_DNA_FD_94474 | JGI IMG/M metagenome (GOLD analysis project Ga0129333, IMG submission 94474) | Freshwater to marine salinity gradient microbial communities from Chesapeake Bay, USA - CPBay_Sum_0.6_0.8_DNA | ecosystem: Environmental > Aquatic > Marine > Coastal | place: USA: Chesapeake...
ATTGGTTCATAACTAGAATTTAAAACCAATATTGTTTTATATGGTTCTATTGGCAACTCATGCATAACTTTTTTATGAGCTATCAGTATCTAGTCAAGATCCAAAAGGGCCCCAACGACCTCTTTTGTTGTCTTCATCACCATTCATCCTTTCTTCTAGTTTATCAATCAACTTATCAGCAGAAATAAGATTATCAATCTCCATGATCAATTCTGCAATATGTTTGCCCACAAATGGTTTCTCTTGACGTGCTGCATAAGCTAATGCATTACGCAATGCAACTTCTGCTTCTCTAAGACTGGTTTCTACTGATTCGGATAGTGCCATAATTAAAAATCAATATTTGATCGTTTTTGTTGGAATTCTTCAACAATTTCTAGAATTTTTTTAGATGTCTTCTTTGCAGCCTCTTCATTCCAACTTTCTTGAGAGACATTCAAAAGATAAATTTCATTTGAAATGGAATCAACAAGTTTATCGTAGTTTGTCATTTTCAGCTTTAAGTAAATTGTGATATTTTAAGACTTCAGGATTTTCCAGGTCTTTACATCTTGGGTAAAAAATACCATCTCGATAACAAGCGTTTTCAGGATCCTGAGGATCATATTTTAACACATGACTAGGATGTTCTCTTGCGTTACAAAGTTCTCCTTGTCTGCGAATAAAATTATCTACACACATTGCCCCAATAAATGGAACAAGACCTTGCAACACATATAAAGTATACATCAACACTCATCCATTCGAAGTGGTTGTATTACCTTACGCAACAGATATGACCCATCACCTTTATCAACCCACTCAACTTGATCCCCCTCTTCAAGATTTGCGGCTTTCAATAAATCATCTGGGAAAGAAACAAAATATTCTCCACTTGGACCATCCATTTCTACAGGAAGTTGCCACTTAATAACTTTATCTTCTTTCACGATAGTCCTTTCAGTTTCTCCAATATTACGAGAATAGACAGTTTTTCCACCATCAGGGGATTCGTAAATTTTACCTCCAAATGGATTCAAACGATTTGGATCATTGCGAGAGTAGTCGTAATAATACTCCGAATGGAACATTGAATCTACAGAATAACCATCAGCTTTTGTAGCAACTTTTGTAGATGGAGTATCTTCCCAAAAACTATCCCATGCACCTTTACATTCTGAAGAAGGATCATCACGATCACAACTCGTAATGGTTTTTACACTTTGGGTATGAATATCCCAGTATTTTTTATCAGTGTCCTTATTTTGTTTTAAAGCATATTCTAGATCACTGTGACCCCAAGGCGGCATACAAGGATCTTCTTCTTTTTGTTTGACTACAGTTTCCTGCCAAGCAAGTTTGAACTTAACATCGAATTCATCCAGATAATATCCAAGAAATTCATATGCTGCCATTGCAAGAGTTTCTGCTTTATCGTAATCATGCTTTTGAATCGATTCTACAGCGGTGTCAATAATTTCACGAGCAGAACAAATCTTGGATGTTATCATCTCAAGATCATTCATCACTTCCCATACTTTACTTGTCATTTGCGTCAAACTCGGGTTGTTTTGCAATTATGTCCTCCACTATAGACTTAATTTGCAGATCTGTCAAGCCATTCATCCAAGACCATCTTTCGTCTTTTGGATCCCACTCAAATGCATAAGACCCATCTGGATTTTCAATAATATTAAGACCAGATTCGTGTAATTGTTTGTCGCTCATTTATCTATTGAGTAATTGTTGCGTTTCTTCAAACCAAAGATAGTCCAAAGACGAATTATTTAGAGTTTTAACTGCATCTGTTGGAGTTTCTACCAATGGTTCTCCAGCTAGATTAAAACTTGTGTTTAATAATATTCCATTTCCAGATAATTCTTTAAACTCCTGTAGGAGTTTATATAAGTAACCATCTTTTTCAGATACAGTTTGAATCCTACATGTATTATCTACATGGGTTATTCCTGGTATTATTTTACCATAATTTTTTCTCAATGGGAAACATATCGTCATATATGGACTTGATTTGATTCTTCCCATATCGAAGTAAATATGAGCATCCTCTTCCAATACTACACAAGCAAAAGGTCTATACCATTCCCTCTTTTTAATATTGTTTACAATGTCTTTTGCATTTGAATTTAATGGATTGAATAGTATCGAACGATTTCCTAGAGCCCTTTGACCAGACTCTGCAAGACCAACATAAACAGCAACTGATTTATTTTGATTTAATAAGTTGGCAATACCTTTTATTGAGGTTGTTGTGCCTTTATAAGATGTCACGTCATAGTAAAAACCATGTAAAAATGTTGTTTGGATTTGATTTGGAGTTTTGTTTGTCAACTCTATATAAGAATTCATTGCAGCCCCAATACTTACCCCATTATCATTGCATAGTGGTTCAAAATAAAATGTTACTTCAGGAAATCTCTGTAAGTAATAATAATTTGCAACAATATTCATACCATATCCACCAGAGATGCAGACTTTCCTAATCCCTGTTTTTGTTATTGAATCTTCTATTAGATCTCCAACTACTTTTTGCGTTTGATGCTGAACTTCATAGCAAAAATCTGCATGTAATTTATAGTTTTCACTATCTATTTTTCCAATTGAAGTTTTCAAAAATTGTTTAATCTCTTGAGGAGAGTTTTTAAAAAAATCAATATTAAAGATATTCTTTTCTAAGAATAAATTTTTAAATAATTGGTTTTGAGATCCATATGATGAAAGTCCCATTGCCTTTCCACAATCATCTGGGGTATTTCCAATTAAAATTGCAGCAATATCATATAACTTACCTATCCCAAAAGTAGAATCTTCCCAAAAAAGATCAAATGGATTTGAATCTTCTATAATATTCTTATAAATTAAGGTGTTTTTTTCCTGTTCAAAAAGAAAAACACTTTCTACTTCTACTAAATTGTCCTTGATTGTTGACCCAGCTCCATCAACTACAACAACAAGACTCTTATCGAACCCACTATTATAAAAAGCAAGAGAAGCATGATTTAAATGATGATCCTGTTGCAGTATTAGATTTATATTTGAATTATATTTTTTACATTCTTCAAAAATCTCTAATATTATCGCATCTTTAGTATTAAAATTAGATATACTGACAACATCTAATGTTTCAGTTAGTTTACTGCAAATATCATTCAATAATACCAATATTGTTGATTGGTTGTCATCATGTTTCTTTCTTGTATATCTTTCTACTAAGAAATATTGTTCCAAATTTCCATTGTTTAGAACACATATTGAAGAGTCATGTCCTAAATGAATACTAAGTATTAACATTTTTCTAGAAATTTTGTTATGTCTTCCATTTTTACCTTCATGGTCATTTTTAAATCATTTGGTTTACCATAGGTAAAAAAGTCTTCCAATGGAAATTTATGATGATGATTTTTCCACCAATCTTCTATTAATCGACTGCAAATTATATCTATGGGAAACATTTTATTATTATTCTGTTCACTATCCCCATTTATATTAACATTAAGATTGAAAAGAGGAATTGAATATGTAATTCCAATATCAAATAAATTGGAGTCTCCTGTTATATGTGTTTTACTATATCTCTTATGAAAAGAATTGTCTACAAATGTTAATCTATATTTACCATCACGATACATCAAGTTTTTAACTTTTTTGGCATATGTGCGATTTATCAAATACGCAGCTGCAGATCCAGCGTCAGATCTCTTGTGCAAAAACATCGGTACAAATAGACCATTTAAGTGGTATGTAGTACAAAAATAGAGTTGAATACACTCCCAATTTTCTGGTAGATTATTCTCGAAGTATGTCCAATCAAAATTCCAATATTTTATATTCTGTATTGATAGATCATCCTCCATTATAATGCAAGTTTCGGATAGATTGTTATCATACCAATTAATAATTGTTTCTATATGATTTAATGCGGTTGACATTGCAGATAAACATTCAAGAATTTCTTTCTCTACAATTATATCTTTCCATTCATCATATTTGGAAATGTCATACTTCGAAGCATTAATCCTATAATAATTCGTTATTCCCCAATTATTAAATTGAGTTTCCATCCAGTTTTTTCGATCAGCCCTATGAAGAAGATTGATGTAGTAAATGGGAGGAAAACCTTTGAGTTTATTCTCTAAGTCCACTATTCTCTTTCAAGGTCCAATGTAACACAATGAAAACAACCACTCAATGTTCTTGCATGTCTCATAGGAAGCATTGCACATTCTATACCATACTTTTCTAGTTCTTTTCTAGTTGGATCTTGATGTTCTTCCAAAGCAACTAGATTCGGACTCACACTGAAAAGATTCATATTAATCCATTCGGATGAATGATTATAACCTGGATAATACCCAATATCTACAGGTTCTGGACACCAAATTACATCCCAGTTTCTAAAAGATTCTGGGAGAACATCTACAGACTTGATTCTTTCTGGATTCAATAACATTAAACCTTCACGAAGAAATGCAATTGTAGTGTCTATATGCATGTAACTATACACACCTTGGAGGAGATGAAGTTTTGCACGACCCCGAAGCATTTCTTGAAGTAACTTAGCTCCTGCAATGTTTCCACTATTGGATACAAGATACAAAACATCATCATTTGCACGAATAATATTTGCAGCATCAAATGCGGGAGTAACTTCTGTAAGTGCAAGAGTATCTTTATCTCCTACACAATTTTCGTTATAAAGTTCTTCTTTATGTTTGCACGGAACAATAATAGTAGTACCCAAAGGATCAAGTAAAGGTTTCCATGCATCTTTTCTACACTCCAATGGCATTGGAGTTGCAACAGTCAGGTCTTTATGAGTAAAAATTACGTCTCTTGGGCAAAAATTGTAATACTCCGTTGGAGTTCTTTCTGGTCTTACAACTTCTACACCTTCACCTAACAGAAACTTAACAAAAGTCTCCAGATCTTCATTTGCCTCATCAATAACTTGTTGGGGATATTGTCCAACTGGAACATCCGAAACATCTTTTCTATCTGCATAGTTAATTGTGCGGACACTCAGATCTACTTCAGGAACTCTTGCATAGTCTGCAACTCCCACTATTACTTTCTTTAGTTTACTCCATTCATTCTGACTTTTCATTTTTTGACCCCAGTGATTTGAATTGCATATCTATCTTTCATACTAAAATTATAAAAAGCATGTATTTCATCATAATCCCAGTAAAAACAATGTCCGGCTTTCCACTTACAATATGCGGTATCTTTGACTTGCAAAATTTGTCCTGGAGAACTATCTTCTAACATTACCATGCATCTTATTACATTTTCAGATCCAACATCATTTAACTCTATATACTTACCAAAAAGATCTGTATGAAGAGGTAAATATTGCCCAGGTTTAAAGTAATTAACTGCAGCAGCTACTTTATCCAAAAAACAAAACTTAGGAATAATATACTCGTCCACACATTTTGGCATAGGATTTGGTAAATGATACTTGTACATAGACAATTTATCTTTACTATGACCAGAACTCAGATATTGATTTACCAAATCAGTATCTTTATGAGTCGATAAAACATAATCAAGATTATAAAAATCTTCAACGTTCCAATTAGGTTTTATGTGATTAATCATTTGAATACAGACATCTCTCTCAAGTCTGGGTAATTCCTATGGCTCCATTTTTTACCGGGAATTTTTTTCCGCTCATTTAGTAATTCAATTCCCATTTTCGCCATCTCTGGAGTCATGTAATAATGATACCCAATAGTATCTATGTCTTGTTCAGCCCATGGACGACTAGGATCACGACCATCATAAGACATTTTTTTAAGTGTATCATAATCTTCTTTGTTTTGCAACAAGATTGCACCACCTCGTCCAAGGTTTAGGTGTTTCTTATATTGAAAACTTAAACACATATATGTTCCTGGAATATATGCATTTTCACCCCAAAGAACGGCAGCATCAATAATATTTGTAAATCCTAGGTAGTAATAATCGGACCACTCTTCTTCTCTCCAACCCCAAGTTAGACCAAGTTTCATACAAGTCATTGGAACTGAAATGTAAGTCCTTGTAGGAATTGTAAGGTAATCTTCTTGAGTATGCCTCAAACAAAGTTCTAATGCATGAGTACACGAATCTGTAGCTACTGCATAAGGAGCTCCAAAAAACTCTGCAATTTCAGATTCAAATTGACTAACATGCTCAAACATTTTGGAATTCCTCGGGTGTAATTATTCTATCATTTGGTTTACCATAGGTAAAGAAATCATCTAAAGTATATTGATCTCTAAGTTCAGTCCACCACTTTTTACAAGCTTTATACGAAAATTCTAAATCAGATCTTTCCTCTTTTCTACAAATATTTTCAGCATAACTACCAAAACGTTGATTTATGGAAAATAAAGGAATTGAATAAGTTTTTCCATTATGACACAAAAAATAATCAACAGTAAAATTGGGGTTTGTACTTTCTATTTCAGACCAATTGTAATTACAGATCTTTTGCGACAAATCAAACTTATCATCCTTATAGTGTAAAGATATTATTTTCTCTGCATATCTTCTATTGATCATACAACCACCTACACCATGAGCAGGTAAAATTGGATGCAAGAAACAAGGAATTAAATTAGGATTTTCGAAACTCATTTGAATACAATCCCAATCGTATGGGATATTATTCATCAAGTAGTTCCAATCAAAATGCCAGTATTCAATGAAGAATAAATCATAGTCATCCTCCATTAAAATTAAGTATTTTTCATTCGTCGTTTCTAACCAATTTTTTATTATTAGTAGATATGAAAGGGCAATACTAGTATCGGTAATATGTCTCTTCTTTTTTTCGGAATCCTCCGAAAATGGATTTAACTTAACCATATGTTTCCAATCTTCATAAGTAGAAAATTGGTATTTTGATCCAGAAACTTTTGTATAATTTTTTATACCCCAATAATCATATTGTATTTCTGCGTACTGTTGTCTATCCTCTCTTTCATCGAGAGTTAACATCATAATATGAGGAAGATCCTTTAACTTATTGCCCAAATTCATATATCTATTTCTCCCGATACAATTATTCTATCATTCGGTTTGCCATAAGTAAAGAACTCTTTCAGAGTATACTCATCTCTAAGTTTAGTCCACCATTTCTTATACGCTTTATAAGAAAATGATAGATCTGTCCTTTCTTCTTTTCTAGAAATATTTTGAGCCCAACTACCCAGATTTTGGTTTACTGAAAACAAGGGTATACAATATGTTTTTCCATTATGGCCAAGAAAATAATCTGTAGTAAAATTTGGCATCCCCAATCCTTCATAAAAGGTTATGCCTTTACTTGACCATTTATAGTTAGAAATTTTTTGAGAGAGATCGAATTTACCGTCTTTATAGTGAAGACTTATAATTTTCTCTGCATATCTTCTATTAATCAAAGAACCACCACTATCATGTTTAGGTAGAATTGGATGTAAAAAACAGGGAATTTCTTCCTCATTCTCAAAACTCATCTGAATACAATCCCAATCATATGGGAGACTATTCATCAGATATTCCCAATCAAAATGCCAATACTCAATAAAACTTAGATCGTAGTCATCTTCCATAATGATAACGTATGGATCGTTACTAGTCTCTAACCAATTTTTAATGTTTATTAAATGAGCAAGAGTTATAGAAATTTCTGCAATGTGGTGATTTTTTCTTATATAATCTTCAGGAAATGGATTTAAAATAACAAGATCTTTCCAGTAATCTTCATATGTTGAAAGTTGATACTTGGATCCGGACACTTTTGTATAATTTTTTATACCCCAATAATCATATTGAGTTTCAGTATATTCCTGTCTATCTTTTCGTTCGTCAATTGTAGCCAAAATAATGGGAGGAAGTCCCCGTAACTTATCCTTCAAATTCATGACTTATATCTATGATTAATTCTTTTTTTCTTAACGAATCCAAGTAAAAAATGTCATCCAAAGTATAATTCCGAGACTTATTCTTCCACCAATCTAAAACCAAAATATCACTATTTTTAGACATTTGATTTATTTTTCCGTTTCTGTATCCATCACTCACAAAATTATAATTAGTGGTGAAAATAGGAATTGAATATGTTATTCCTATTTGATATAAAACAAAATCTACCGATTGATAATGATATTCTGGCCAATTTTTATTATATCCATAATTAGAATATAATTTAAACTTATTATTTACGTAATGAAGTTTAATTAATTTTTGTGCATATGATCTATTAATAAGTATACAACCTGTAGAGTGATTATTTCTATTCCACTTAGATAGATTCATCCTGAGAAATTTTTCTCCAATAATATGAAGTTGGATACATTCCCAATTACAAGGCAAATTATTAACAAAAGTCTCCCAATCAAATCCCCAATAATTTACAGGTTCTAGACAAATATCATCCTCAACCATTAAACAAGTTTCGGAAATATTGGAATTGTACCAATCAATTATACCATGGATTCTATCAATTAGAGTAGCAAGAAACCATACTTGTGTTCTAAGTTTATCGGTTAAAACTTTAGACTTCCAATCTTTATAATTATCAACTGAATATCTGGAAGAATTAACTCTTTGATAGTTTGTTATTCCATATTCCAAGAATTGTTTTTCTAAGTATTCTCTACGATCTACTCTGTGTTCTAGGTTAAAATAATATATTGGAGGCAGACCTTCCAACTTAGAATTAATTGTCATTGATAATTTACTTTTATTGTCATTTGATAATCATTTTCTTTCCCATAAGAAAAAAAATCTTCTAAAGAAAAATTATCTCTTTCGTTCTGCCACCACTCATAGTACATGTCTCTACAAAGAAAGTGATGTTTCTTTGGTACTTTATCTAGATGTGGATTTTGAGTTATTAACGGAAGTTGATATGTCTTCCCCAAAAAACAAATGAAACTATCCAGTGAAACAACTCGATGACCAGTACTATATGGATAACTTCCGTATTTTCTAATTAACATGTACTTATCTTTGACATAATGCAAATTAATTAACTTCTGAGCAAAATGTCTGTTAATCAAAATTGGTCCATATGCACTTGTTTCATCTTTAGGATGAAGAAAAAATTTAATAAAACGAGATGACTCATATCCTAACTGAATGCAATCCCAATCATATGGAATATGATTCATCAAATACTTCCAATCAAAGTGCCAGTATTCAATTAAGTCTAGATCATAATCATCTTCAAATAAAATCAAATGTTTTTCATTGGTAGTTTCTAACCAATGTCGAATCATTTCGAGAGTAGAAAGAGTAATGGAAGCAGCTAATTGATGTTTTTTTTCTGTAATTTTGTGAGGAAAATGTAAAATACTTTTCCAATCCTCATAATTTTCTGCTAGGTATTGTGATCCAGAAAATCTTGTTACATTACTCAGATTCCATTTCTCAAATTGTTTTTCCATGAATTCCCTTCTATCCAATTCAGAGTCTAAATTTAGATAGTAAATACTTGGAATTCCTTCAAGTTTATTAGACATACCAAGTGATAATTGAATATCTAGTTCCAGAAGTTACAGGCATAATTTCATGTGGGAACATAAAATTAGAAGGAAACATTACAATAGATCCCTTCGAACCACTTATGATAATTTCTCTATCAAAAAACGCGAACTCACCACCTTCATAATCATCATTCAATAGAAAAGAACAACTTACAGATCTCTGTTGTTGTTGGAATGAGTCCGTATGTTGAATATAAAACTGACCTTTCTTATATCTTAATAATCCATATCCAGTATCAATATCTGATGCAACTTCAGGAAACAATTTCCTATATTCATTTATTGCTTTTGAAGCACAAACATAAAAGTCTTCATCTATTTTCTTTCTAATATCAAAATTTTTCTCAACTACTATATTTTCGGAAATATTAATGACATCGCAGTTTCTAATTTGGTCATTTACATTTCCATTTCCCACACTAGTTGGAGTCCAAAAACTACAATCACGATATTCTTTTAAGATTCTATCGCAGAGTTCATTTGGAACAACATTATCTAATGTGAAGATATAATCTTCTAAAGACTTTTTACTTTTTGCAGGAGTTGTTTTTATTTCCGATTTAGTCTCAACAATAAATTGTTCAATATCAGTGTTTTCAGTTACTGGTTTGGTAGTCTCATTAAGTTTGTCAAAGTAAGCGTAAGAACAATCTCCACGACTTCTTACATAATGTAGGAAGACCTGGTTATAATTATCTCCTTGATAGGGTTCTCTCCAATGAGTTGCATTTCTACCGAGATAAATCATAGCATCGCCAGGATTCAATTCAACGCAACGTTTTTCTCCAGATGGAGTTTCTATCCATATAGGCCAATTAGAATCTCCATTCAAGTGTAACGTTACTGATATTTCGCAAGCATCTCTATCAGTATGGGGCGATAGTTCACTTCCATTTTTATATACTCTTGAATAAACATAAGTAGGTAAAACCGTCTCTTCAATTACAGAAGATATTTCTGGAGTTTTTTCACAGAGTAATTCTAAAAATGAGATATAGTTATAAGTAGAATAAGAATTTGGAGCTTGCGAATCTCCATCTACATTGTTTTTTTCACAATGATCTAAAAATTCTGTAGAAAGATCTAGGGATCTTTCTCTTGAAATAAAATTTCGCAGGACAATATAATTGTTTTCAATTAAATTTTTATTCATCAGTTCACGTTAAATAATTTAAACTCAAATCTCTTTGAGAAGTTCCTCAATGTCGTAGAATAGATCTTCGTCCTCGTCCTCTTCATTTGTATCTGCATACGCTAGAGGAGGTTCAACAGGGGGAATATGTGTTGGAGTTGGTGGAATATATGGTTTTTCATCGAGTTCACTAAATTCCTCAATACCTAATCCATATTCTTCATCGTAATCATCAAAGGTAATAAATTGGGATCTTAGACGTTCTTCTTCTTCTCTCTTACGTCTCTCTTCCAATTCTAATTGTTGTTTTAGAAAAGCCTCTTCTTCTTCCTTCTTTTCATTCCACAAACTAATAGCTTGTTCGAATACACCCAAGTCATTGATCTTTAGATTTTGTTCTGGTCCAACAAACTCAACTTCACCCTCACCATCTAACCATTGAACTGCATGGACTTTTTTTCCATCAATCTCAGGAATCCAAGTTAAATCTAGGTTAGTATAACCGGATCCATCCACATAAACGGAACCGTCTGATGGAATGATCGTTAATCTCATAATTTATTCTCCTGAATTTTCTGGTAAGGTGTGTGTACTTGTCAAAGAAGTTATATTTACTGGCAATATACCATTCTGTTGAATCATATCAATATATAGTTGTCTATTCTCATCATTGGATTTGACAACTTCATTTCTAAATGACTCCACAGCAGAACCAGTCTGTCTTTGTTGTTGAGAATTTTCGATTGTTAACATAGGCATCCAAGTTACAGCACATGACCAATGATCTACATCTTGTCCCGTATTTGGATTCATACCTCTTACATGTGTGTACCACGAACACTTATGTTCCACACAGTCTTTTTTAATGAGAGGACAAAAATTACCAGATTCGTTTTTTTTCATATAATCAAAAATATTTTTATCTATTCTACCACAAATTAAGCAAAACTACAAAGAATAACATCTATGTATTGAATTCTAAGGTCTACATCTAGAGACCATTGTGCTGTACCAGACCAGGGGTGGGTGTGAGATCCACCACCAAGAGTAGGTCCGCTACCAGTATCTGGTGTGCTTCTAGTCCATCCAGATCCAAAGGCAACATCACCCCCACCTGGGGTTAATCCAACAGAACCACCATTAGGGTGAGTGTGACTAGGTAACTGAGCAGTAGTCAACGTAGTATTACCAACAGTTCCTGATACCGGAATATTTGGAGCTGAGAATGTTCTAACCGAGTTGGGAAACACTGTAAGAAATGGATTAGTTCCTCCAGAACCACCTCCAGTTCCACTCACAACTCGAAGTGTTTTATCATTGTGGGTGGTATCTTTAGTCCATCCAGTTGGAGCAGAAGCTTGATAAAATATTGATACTGAATTTTGTGGAACAATTCCGTACTTTGAATTCAAAACTGTTGAATCACTAAAGACTATTCCAGACGCTGTTAATTTAGCCATTTTATATGATGTGAACTACGGATGTTATTTGATTATTTATCCATCAAAAGTACAGACGATAACATCGACATAAGTAGGATTCATAGAAACCATTTGAATAGGAACCAATCCCGTTCCACTAAAAGGGTGCGAGTGGGCATTTCCAACTGGAGCCGTTCCAGCATTTCCAAACCCAGGAGAAGTTTGAGTCCAACCAGAACTTCTAGCAACATCACCACCATTCCATCCAGTGAAAGCTCCATCAGGATTAAATATTGCTGGAACTGCAGCCAATCCAGTACCACTACCAGGATGGACGTGAGAAACAATTTGAGGTTCTGATAATTGAGTTCCTCCAGTAGCATTTGAACTCGTTAATAAAGGGCCATTACCAAATATTGATCCCACTGCAAATCCATTCATAATAACACTAAACCCATTAGTTCCCCCATACACACCACCAGTTCCACTTACAACTCTTAATGCTTTATCATTAAGAGTTAGACTCTCATTTTTAGTCCAACCAGTAGGAGCCGAGGACTGATAAAAAACCCAAGAAGTTCCAGTAGGAAAAATTCCTCTCTTTGAATTTAATTCATCTACTACTGGAGTAGTTGCAAATCTTATTCCACTGGATGTCAATGTAGCCATAAGTATACCAAACTATTACCTGCGTTTAGAATATTTATAAGTCGATATGTTACGTCTCTTTGAAAATATTATTCTTTAGGTTTTGGTTTATTGCAGTCATTACACCAATAAGAAAAACCACTTTTAAACTGTTTGACAATTTGAAAATGCCCAGAAGTTAGTGGTTTTTCCTCGCCGCAATTATCACATATCCTTAGTGTATTGTTTTTTAGCTCGCTTAAGTTCTTTAAGTTCTGCTTTGATTTCCTTATATGCGGAAATGGAATCAATTTTTCCGCCCATTTCAAGAGCGCAAATAATATCGACCCTTGTACCAAAATGTGCGAGGGCTTTTTCAAAATCATCAAGTTCATACATCGTAATCAATCCTACAACGTTCTGCAATTATATCTATACGAGCATCCAAAGAGTTTTCGAGGCGATATAATTCGTTAGTAGTTTCTACATTTTCTTCTTCAAGAACTCTAACCCTTTGTTCTAAATCAACTATTCTGGAATAAAGTTCATCAATCAAAACAGGATCTTCAAGACCCCATTTTTTTTGAAACCAATTTGTTGCGATCATAATACACCTACTTCTTTAAGATATCTCCTATATGTCATAAATCTGCGAAGTGAAGGTTGTCCTGGAATAGGGCCTAAACTTTCGCAGATTTCGCAATAACACAACCAATCATACCACGGGGTTGTTGGATCCAGTGCTGGGTATGGACTTGTTTGTGTGTAGTTCTTTAATGAGTTTAGCCAATTCTGGAGTTTCATTCCATTCCCATACTTGATTGTGTGTTGGATCTTTTTTTTCAATTGTGTAAGTTCTTTTAGCCATGGTGTAAATGTTTAAATAATTCTGAAAAGTTTGCCTTTCCATGTATAAGTATACCACCTATGATGGCCATGTCAAGTAAAAAGAAAATACTTAATACAATGACCAGTGGTAAAACGAGACTAGGCTTCTGGGAGTTGTGATCCATCTTCCTGTTTAATTTCAATGTAAATGACTGGAGGAGAATCATTCCAGTGTCTGATTACTCCAGCCACAATAAAACAGTTAGTGACCAAGTAAGTAATAAAAATATAGGTGCGTATGCGAGCAACAGTATCAGATTCTCTGTCGCATTTAGATGCTTTTTCTCCAAGTGCTTTAGCCCACCATCTCCATACTGTTTTCTGTTTCTTCATATACGGATTCTCTTGATCTGACATACACTAATTCTTTCCATCGGTTTTTGTAACATAATACCAGAAGTCTTTCATTACGGTGTAAATTACAGGCTTCATAATTTATACAATCTTTAGGTCTTACGCAAACTTCGATTGTTATATACTCATCGTCTTTAAAATAGACCCAACCTTCTACACCCTTTCCATCATTCCAGATAACATAATCGTTAACCTGTGGAATATACATCAGAGTTTTCCTCCTACAACCCCCTCATATTTAACATCACTTTCAACAAAGCCTTCTTGTTTGTTTTTTAGATACCAACGAGTCGCAGAAATACAGAGTTCTTTCTGAAGAGAAGTGATAATTCCATTTCCCTCTTTGTCATAAGACCTCCAAGTTCCCCACTTCTGTTCTTCTACTCGAAAACAATCATCAATCCATTCAAATTCTTGCATGTCTATCCTCAAAGTTGACCTGGACATTTACTTACAGCAATTGCAATCGCTGCAGCTTCAAGTCCAGGGGAATTAGTAATTACTCGTCGTACATTTGATCCACCAAACTTATCGTTTGCTTTAGAATAAGCAATCAAAACAGATTTGAGAGTATCCATACCCCGCATACGAGTGGAACAAAAATCTGTAGCGACAAAGTTCAGAAGAGTTAAGAGTGTTAGTTCAACCATTATTAATGGTTAACGTATAATCTTTCTTTTTTAGTTTGTGTTTTTGAATGAATTTGTCAACATGGACTTTACATTCAAACCAACATACTCGTTTATCCTTTCCCTCAGTCAAGTCAAGACGAAAAGGAAAAGAAGGATAGGGGAACTTTTCAGTTGTGGAAATAACCATGATCAAGTGGGTTGTTCTTGTCTTTGAGTATAGACCAATTTATAGAGTTCGTCAATAACCTCGTTGCATTGAGTCCAGGTTTGACGATCGTAATAATATTTGTCTTGATGACTTCTAACTGCTGTGTAAATCAATTGATAGTGTTCTCTAGTGAAATTCATTTTATGTATTAGTTATAATTTTTTATCCATTTACTAACATTAACATCCGTCGCACAACGACATATGTTTAAATCACAGGTAACAGGTTTAGTTGGCCATTTAATATTTTCAAAATCTTCTATGTTCCCTATAGAACCTCCAACAAAACAATTACCTAAGTAAATTTCTCCAGCAGAATTTACAAATAAACTTTTTAATCCTATTTCACAACTATATCCTTCAAAATTAGTCATACCAGCATTTATAAATTCTACAGTATTGTAATATGGATTAGATACAATAGATTGATCATCAAATTGAAAGGAAGAATTTAAATTCACAGGGCTCACTAAACCTATTAAATGTTCTAATCCTTTTTTATGAGGTTTCATAGCTTCTTCACTTTGAAACCAATCCAATTGTTCTTGAGTATACTGGAACGATTCTTTATTTTCACTACTCCAATCCAAAATTCTAACAGGTTCCAAGAGAAAAGTATCAATGTCTTTTAAGGAGTGAAAAACTTCCATACAATGATCCCATTTTACAGAATGCATCATAAGTCTTACAGTTACAAACGTATTAAGACTGGCAGCAATTACTTTTTCTTTAAAATCTTTTGCAGGAAATTCTGCGTGATAAGAGAAACAAATATAGTTTAAATATTTTGAAATGTCAGACCAATACTCTACAGACTTATATGCATTACTAGTTACGCCTATAGTATTACCAGCATCGTTAAAAAATTTTACTAGTTCTGGAAAAAATTTACTAAGACTTGGTTCACCACCAGCTACTGAACAATGAATTTTTGGATATCTTTGAAATAAAGCTTCCAGGAATTTCTTTGCCTTTTCCCATTCATAATGATGACCTATGCCTGCATTTAAAGTTGGTACACAATATGAACATCTATTATTACAGATATTATTAGTCATCCAAGTCATATTCATTAAAGAATAATCTTCTTGAATAACTCTAATAATTTTTTTATTTTTCGATTCAGTCATGTAGATTTTGTTCCTGATTTAATCTATCTATGTAATGATAAATTGTCTCTTGTGAGTATTGAAATTCTTTAAATCGTCCGGGATTATTTTTTTGCATTTTATTCAACATATTAATCCAGTCGTATCGTTTGTCTACAACCCAACCATAACGACGTTCATCGTGAAACAAATCAAAGATAGTCATCATTATTCAAATTCTTTATGTTTTTTAATTCTGTCCGAAGGTCCAAGTTGTCCACCATCAACACAAGTCACGGAAATCGCAGTTGACTTAGTTGCTTCAGCCATCTGACGATACCCAAGTCCAACATAAATTTGACCACCAACTACAGCAACTGCCATAGAACCCCAAAAGATATAGTACCA
>Ga0129333_10002808_pt1 | contig 16274 bp, 10 predicted proteins | sample CPB6_08_DNA_FD_94474 | JGI IMG/M metagenome (GOLD analysis project Ga0129333, IMG submission 94474) | Freshwater to marine salinity gradient microbial communities from Chesapeake Bay, USA - CPBay_Sum_0.6_0.8_DNA | ecosystem: Environmental > Aquatic > Marine > Coastal | place: USA: Chesapeake...
ACCCAATTGTTGTGGCTATCCCAGTCAACACCCATCCCATCCGCCAAATTGCGTTCAGCGGCCATCGCCACCAGATGTTGCTGATGGTAGGGCGCCCGAGGGTCATCACCGGGCTCCTCAAGCTTCGGATTATCGGTGTCGAACTTTGTCACCGCCTCATCGGAAATGCCGTCTCGCTTGCACAAAAAAGCCTCTAGCAGCTCGTGCATAAGGATTAGCAGTGCTCCGGATTCCTTGGTGCCGTAATCGGGCACCGTGAGCTTCAGAGCGCCGTCAGGAAGCCATTCCCAGTCGCCAGCGGTTGGGTACCGCATGGCGGCTGGCTCGACAACTTTGAACTCAATCCTCATCGAACACAGACAGCCCGAGGTCTGCCATTTTTTGGATTTGCTCCTTAACCTGTTCGATCGCTCCAGTTTTGCACTCGAGGTAATACCCATCCACGAGTTCCGCGTTCTCGAGCGCGTGATCAAACGCCTCTTCCAACGTGTTCCCGAGACCCACAACGGCCCCGATCTCCGGAAGGCCGCAAGACTGCGGAACGACGAAATATCCTCGCTCGTCCTTGTAGATGTTGCGGAGCTTGACGAAGTCGCGGATCTCTTCCGGGAACGTCAAAGGCTGCCAGTTCTTGTCGGCAAACGACGAGTGAAGCATGATTTCCGCCCCGTACTTCGCAACCGGCTCAGGGTCGATCACAATGCCGTTTGCGCCGGCCCACATACACTCGGCAAGGTTTTTGTACTGCTCCTGATAAAGCTCGTTCGGAGGCGAGGGAGCGCGGGCGCAGAAGTCGATCATGTAGGGCTCGTGATCTTTTCCGATCCGGATTTCCGTAGAGAAAAACCCACGGTACCCGTAAGCCTCGAATACCGGCTTCATACGGTCGTTAAACCGCGTCAGAGGCTCAGGGAGGTCAGAGTAGTCTTTGAAGACAGAAGCAAACCCGCAATCTTTGATTTCCAGACCAGAGATGAGCTTGCTCGGGAACTGACCATCGATCGTCCAAGCGTCTGTCCCAAACTCAACGCGGTCTTCCAGCGCGGCCTCGACCGTGAATTCGATGATGTCTTTGAACCTTCCGAGCGACCACTCAACCTCATCGAGTTTTGGCTCCACCAAGTCGTAATTGATCGAATGAAACGTCTCGAACGTCCCACGGTATTTGTCGGTCTTGACGTAGACGTTTGGGTGATCCTTCAAGAAGTCGCGCAGGTTTGCCATCCCGGTGACGTGCCAGAATTTTCCAACCGGGAGATCCAGTTCCCTCAAGATTTGCTTCATTCCCTCGCGCTCCAACTCCAGACACTCCCCGGTGCGGGATCCCCACACGGTCTTCCCCATTTTGACGAGGTGCTCTTGTTCCCAGCCAAAGTAGATGTCCGGAAAGCAGAAGAGGTCGATCTCATCGAAGTGCGGACCGTAAATCGAATCCACCAGCTCAAGCTCTTCGATGCCGTGCCCGATCCGAGCAAGGTTCAGGCGCGGGAATGCATTTTCCCACGGGACGTAGTAGTAGACCTTTTTGAAGGTTTTCGCGAGCTTGATGGCCAACTCGCAAAAGAGACCATTGTCAACCACCAAACACGTCACATCGCTCGGCTCTTTGAGACCGTTCATTTCTTTGCTTTCTTGGTAGGTTTGGCTGTTTTCGCTGATTGCTTGAATGCCTTCGAGGTGGGTGCCCCCTTGGCCCCGGGCTTACGCATCTTCTCGCCGGATCCGGCTTTGATGCGCTCCCGCTTGGCGTGGATGTTGGCGTAGAGTCCCTCTTTCATCGGCAGTTCCAGCGTTTGAGGCTTGCGGCTTTACGGGTTGGACGACCTTTCTCATCCTTCATCGGCCCGGGCATGCCGCTCATGCGGGCGCAAAAACTCTTCTTCCGAGCAGCGTCCTTCTTGGTTTTAGGGTTCGGAGCCGGCGGCTTCAAGTTGCTGCCGGTGGCCTTGTTGTACTTGGCTCGGCCTTTGGCTGTCAGTCCGGCACCCTGACTGACGGGGAGCTTGTCTCCCTTCGATACAGATAGTTTGACGTTTTTTGGCATAAGTTTATTCCTCAATAGTTGTTTGGTCGTAAATTATTTTGAAGATTTCTTCTTCTGTTAACTTTCTACCCTTCTGTTCTTCTGAAGCTTCAATTAGCAGCATGATTGATTCATCCTGCTCACCAACATCTTCTGTCATGTCTCCCGGAAATGATGGCATATCAATCTCTTTCTACAGTAAATCTTCCGTTTTTCATTACCACTCTTACAATTTGACCCTTATTCTCACCTTCAACATACGATGTTGAATTCATTACATGGTTATGAAATGACTCTGCAGTTACATTTCTTCCAAACTTTTGTAAATATGATTTTGTGATATCCAAAGAAGAATGTCCGACAGCTTCATTTTTAATTGCATTCCAAGCAACCCAATGAAGCCCACCTGCATCAGCGTGGTTGCCAAGATACTCCTTCAATGGGGAGTATGCGTTAATTGAAGCGACAGTAGCCCTTTCAAGGCCAGTGTATAATGCCATTGAAAAATTTGGCGTCTTGTTTTCAACCGTTCCGTATAACTTATATATGCCAACAGGATCTTCTGGAGTGTCGTTGTTTCTTCCAGTGTACTCAAAGTAGTCCTTTGGTTTTGTTTTTCCGGTAAGCTCCATTGCTGTTGGTAGATTTAGCTCTACAAAACGCCACCTATCTAAAACCGCAGCCTTTACACCAAAAGTCAAACCAATGAAACCTTGAACTTTATTCTTGATCCCTGTTGGGCCATGTCCAAGCCCCCAAAATCCAGCACGCATAACTGCCGGGTCATCATTTTTGTATAAATCAGAAACTTCATTCCATCTTCCGTTATGCCTAGATAACATTAAAAAGAATGTGTTTGCGTTTGATTTAGCGTTGTTGCCTAGCTTTTCTGTGCTGTTTGTTTCATTCATCGCCTTCTCAACAACATCTTTCCAAGCGTCAAGACTGTCAGAGTATGTTCCGTTGATTGATTGTTCGATTGCATCCAACACAGATCTCTTCGAGATAAGTCTCAAAAACAGCGCCTCTTGATCAAGTGGAGGCAACTGCTTTGAAAGCGTTCCCCACAGATGATGAAGGGCGGTGATAAACGGAGGAGGTCCATCAGGGCCAATCAAATTCCTCATCTCCATCACGCCATCCAGTCCGTTCATGGCAGCAGCATGGGTTCCTTCAATTGTCTTTTCCTCATGGAACCCTCCTTGAAGAAGGTTGAGATACTCCTGAGGCCTCTCAACAAGCACCTTCATCATCGATGGAGGCATCAAGATGTCGCCTGATACACCGGACTTCTGCATGAACTCAGAGTATCCCTTTGGGTTTGTGAACCTTTGAGGATCTGCTGCGATCTTATCCGACTCAGACATTAAGTCTTCAACAAACTGCCTATATCTATCTGGCTTTGCTTTAAGTAGATCTTTTGGAACAGATCCCTTGAATGAGTCGACGATAATGTTCGGGAGCGGCCGCACCGGAAGTATGTATACATCCTGAACGTCTGAGAATGTTGACCTGATTTTGTCCTCAGAATCGACAAAAAGAGATGAAGGCTTTGCGCCTTTGATCGCACCCTTAACAAGCTGTGCTGCTTCTTTTTGCTCAGCTTCAACCCCCTTCACGATCCGCTTCTCCATCGCAACTTCCTGCTTTGTTGCCGGCCTGCTTCCTCTCGCGAACGGGCCAAGCTCATTCATCAATTTAATGATTGGCTTGTCCACTTCTTTGTCCCCGGTCAAAACGTACTCAAGTGGAATAAGAGATGCCTTTTGGGTTGCAAATCCACGATCCTGAAGAGGTATGTAGCCTTCTTCTCCACGCTGGATTGGAAGGCCTTTTTTATTGAGCATCTGTGGCCTGTAGTTGACCCAAGAATTCTGCCCCCTCGTCTCTGTGGCCATCGCCCACCGAGCCAACGGATCCGCAATTGTGCGAGCGTGTGTATGGAAAGCGGCCTCTTCCCCGACCGGCCCAAACGACGCCCCAAACATTCCGTGAGCGATTGTGTCGTGGACGGCTCTGAACAGGTCGTTGTAGCTCAATGGAACCCCGTTTGCGTCTTTGCGCCCAGACATCTCAAGGAGAGGATGGTCAGAGAAGTCTGCCCCGGGAGGCCCAAATGCCTCTGGATCCGTCTTCAGGAATGTGAGGCGATTGTTCTCACGAATGTCTCTGACAGCTTCGTCCGATGATTTGTATGGTTCTCCTCCTTCAGACCAAGGACGGGACACAAACGTCAATCCGTCCGGGCCTGATGTCAGGAGATCCCATTGCCGAAGAATCTCACTCGCAAGGGCCTTGTAGGCTTTTCTGACGATGCTCCGGCTCATGTCGTTGTCTGGAAGTGTTTCCCAGACTTTGGCAATTTCGGCCTGAAACTTCGCCTGCTGCTTTGTAACATCCTTGGGCTCAAAGTACGAACGCTTCCCTTCTTTTGGCGGTGGGAGGGCTCCAAGCTCAACGAGCTTTCTGGCAAGCGGTGTGTTCAGTCTTCCGAGTTCTGCTCCCCCTGCTCCACGGGCGGTCTGAATGTGAAGCGATGGGTCGTCGTATCCGACTGTTCCGGGGTATTCCTGCGGATTCTCGCTGTAGGCCCGGACACTCGCAACGCTATTTTCAAAGCCTCGTGCATCTCCTCCAAGCTCAGCGATTGATTCTCTAAATTTTGATACTCGTCTGATGAATTCATTGTCGTTTCCTCTGTTTAGTAACTCAACTCTTCCATCTGCCATGGTTAAGCCGTCAATTCCAGCTTTTTTTCTAGCTTCCTCAACAACTTTTGGGTCCAGATTGGAAATCTCCACAATCGCAGAGTGGATGTGCTTAAATCCATCGGAATCCACTTGACCAAGCATATCTTCTCTGCCTGCACCGACCTTTTCCTCAAGAACCTCCATCTGCTTGAAGATTTTCGCGAGGTCCATGAAGCGGCTTCTGGCAGCCTCAAGGTCGGCATCCTGCGTTGCTTTGATGGTCGTGATGGCGGAGACCTCTTTGTCGCCCTTGTAGACGCCTCGAGAGTCTTCGATCGACACGTTGATGCCACGGATCCCAGTGAGTGCGTGAAGAATGGAGCTTCTGTTGAGCTTCTCGATTTCCTTTTCTCCCTTCTCCCCCTTCGCAATCAGTTCTTTGATCGCCTGATCGCGCTCGGTCGATGTGGTGAAAAAGAACCGAGACTCCGGCATAAACTGAATGCCAGACAAAAGTTCAGGCGCTTTTCCAATTGTGATCCTGTCGTAAACAGGGTGCTGTTTCCCTCGAATATCAATCGTTCCAATTTGTTCGCCAAAAATTAAATTTCCCCGGCCAGTCGGGCGCAGTCTTGGCTCACTAATTTTATCCGGGTAGCGAGCCATTGTTACTCCATTTTGAAAATCAGCTTGTAAAGTGTATAAGTGTTTCCCTTGCCCTTCAACTGACACGATTGTACTTGTTTCTGGAGCATTTTCAGAAACCCATTTCCAGCCGGCTTTTTGTTTAAATAAATTTGTCTTAAACAGAGGCCCAGATCCTATATTTTCAGACTCATTATTTGCTACAAGAGAAGGCTTTCCACCAACTACAGCTATACTGGCGTTTTCGTAAGTTTTGTTAGTAACATCATCTCCAGTTTCAGCATCGAAGAATTTTCCGCCTTTTTCATACTGAGAAATGTTAAACTTTTTGAAGAATTTTGGAGGCTCAACATATTTACCTCTACGATCTTCTTCTTTTGTCCCAGTAAACCTTTCAGGAACAACAGCCAGCTCCGGCATGAACTGCACCTGACCTCGGCTGGTGATGCCGCGCATCTCCGGGGTGATGTCGATGCGCCAAATCTTGGCGTCTCCGAGTTGATCCTGTTTGATCTCGCCTCCCCACTGCTTGACGTACCTGCCGATCTCTTTCGGAAGGATGTTGTCGTAAAAGCCCTTCATTCCTTCGCCGCCAATCCTAAGGTCAACGCCGGAAAGTTGCTTCATTGATATAACATCACCGTTTGATAGCTCTGTTTTTCTTTCTACACCTTCTCCGTTTAAGATTTTTTGAGCCAATTCCTTGCCAACAACGTCAGGCAGTTGGTTTTTTGAAAAAACATCAGAAATTACGCTTCTTCCGTTTATGTCAGTTGCATAAATTCCAATTTTATTGCCTACAACATTATGGGAAATGCTTGATATTCTTTTGCTTAAATCATACCGCTCAGCCTGAGCTTCTCCTCCGGTCCACCCAATCCATTCTTTGCCAGAATCAACAGCGTCTCTCAATGCACGCTTGAATAGCTGGAGCGGCCAGTCTTTGCGGAATGGAGCGTCTGGAATTCCCTTTCCTTTTCCTCCGTCATCTTCGTAATCAAGGCGATTCATTGCTGGATCATTTTCAGCAATAAATGCCTCAGCCTCTCTTCCTGATTGAAATCTTTGAATTGTTTTACCTTCTTTATCAAAGACCCTAACAGGAAGTGCGCTTAGCTCTAAGTATCCTTCTTCTCTAGCTTGCTGGTGCCGATCAGACTGAAGCTCTTCAATCAAAAGCCCATTACCATGTTCGGCCAGTCGCGTGTGGGCAACGTAGTTTGGAACGTCAGGGAAGTGAGACGATGTGTACTCGGATTTTGGCTGTCGGCTAATTGCCTTTGTCACTGCGTCTTCTTTGGTTTTTGCCATGACCGGGCTACCAATTGGACGACCATCTAAAGAGACCTGATACTCTCCAACGCCATCAACCGACTCTAAAAGCTCAACAGAATAACGATTCAGCGGGACGCTTTGCTCCGGCATCGTTAAGATTACTTCCCTGTAGTTTTTGCCTCCGGGAAGCGTGTATTCAGTGTATTTTGATTCTTCGCTTACATTTTCTTCAAACTTTGCTGCGTAATTGTTCTTGAGGAAATTGGTGATGTCTTGCTTTGAGATGCTCCCCTTTTCCGCCTGAACAGCCTCGAGGTACGGCATGATGCCGCTCCATTTGATCTCGTCAGGCTTCACACCGGATCCCTTTTGCGGATCGATGATCCCCTTGATCTGTTCCAAAGAAGCCCGGTTGGGCATCTTCTCGAGCAGAACTCGGCCCATCTTCGAGTAAAAACCGGGAGCGACGATCGTTTCATCTCCCGGTTTTTCCGGCATGAACTGGAACCTCCGCAGCCCTCTCTCGATCGTTGGGCTGATCGCTCGGAATGGCGCCTCTTCCGCCGTTTCGCGACCCTCTGGAAGCAAGTTGTACAGGGCCTTGCCGTAATTGACCCGCAGCGGCTCGTCAGACGTTGCAGCGAGGTCGTGAAAGCGATCGGCACGATACGACCGAATCAGCGTGTTCGGGTCGCTGGATTCTTTGTCGAGCTTCTCCTCTTTGGTCATCCGGCGAGTCGGCTTCCTGAGAGTCGTCCGGTCGGGTGTGGCGTACAGCGAAGCCTCTTCGGTCTTCCTGTACATGTTCAGGAAGTCGTTGATCCGGTTCTTCTTTGAGATAGCAATCGCAGGATCAGCGTCGAGGCCGGTTTCCCCGGGTTTCCCGGCCGGGAATTCAGGAGTTGGCTTCCAGTTTTCAAGGACCTTCTTGAGGTCATCCATGAAAGCGTCTTTGTTGCCTCTCCAAAGCGACAAACGCTCCGGGGTGTCTCGCTCCCAAAGACGCAGCTTCTCACGCATCCCGGTCTTCGAGAACATGTTGAACAGAAAGTTCCCGTCTTTCGATAGTTTCAGACCGATCGGCACAAAGTCCACGATCTTCGGCGCAAAAGACTGGTAACGACCCTTGGCGTCCATCGCTTGAGCGTAAAGGCCCACCATCCCCTCCCCTTGGTCGCGCAGCAGTAGGTTGTTGAATTCGATGATCCGGCGCTTCAGCGAGTATGGGATGATCGTCTCAGGAAGAGCTTTCAGCGCCTTCACTTGTTCAGGAGAGAGCACCCCACCAAAGCTCAATCTGTCCGCGCTCTGCGGAGACAAGCGATTCGGGTAGTCGCGATCCGGGGCGCCCTCCATCGCTTGCCGAATGAGGTTTCCGCGTTCTCTATTAAGTGCCCGGGCCTGCTCGGGTGTGAGCATTTGCAATGACCCAGACGAATCACGTTTCAGCCGCGTCGTGACAACAATTCGGCCGCCTTGGGGCACAGGAATGTTTCCAAGAGTGTCAGAGACCTCTTTGGGGAACGTGCCATACCCAGAGGTCTGAGTCATCGTAGGCTCGCCTTGGTCGTTCTCGCTGTTTTGCCAGACGCCCTCAAATACATTCTGGTCAGAAAGCGGGATTGCCGGAACTGGCTGTCCAGTGACCTTATCCACGACCGGATTCCCTTCCGAATCGACCACCATCGCCACTTTCTCGGTCGCAAACAGACCATCCTTGAACTGATCCGCTACGGCTTCATTTGAACGGATCTCGGTTTCGGAGATTTTGCGGTGCGGAATTGTCTCTGCGGCACTAATGTCTCCATTCAGGTCAGCCACCGACTTGAGAGCTTTCTTGGTCGCCTCAATGTCTTCTCCTGAAAATTGTTGGCCAAGCAATTCGGATTGCCAAGGCTTCACGCCCTTCAACCCAACAAACTCGCGAAGCGTTTTTACAGCGGCGCTGTTCTTGTATTTGATCGTCGCCCAATCCACGAGCGGCGCCAGCCACGCTTTCGGACCGTCACCGAGTTTGATGCCTCCCTGAGCACCTCCCTGCACCAATTCGGCCATGATTTCCGCCCGCATGTAGTCGGCGGTTTTTTTCGGATCGACATCGTTTGTTGCCGGATCCCAAAGACCAAGGAGTTTAGCAGTATGCTCCACGCCTCCAGTCGCTTCTGCGGCGTAGTCCGATTTGAAACGGTCAACCAGAGCTTCATTTGTAAACAGCCCGGGTTCACCAGCAATCAACCTTCCTGCATCATCAAACCGCTGGGTGCCAAACAGCCTGTTGATAACCTCGGCGTTCTGTTCACGAAACTCTTTGGATTCCCAGAATGCGTGTCCGATTTCGTGGGCTGCTGCGTTCAAAACAGATTCGCCGGCCAACACACGATTGAACACCCGGTCCATGTTGATGTTGACGCGGGTTTTATTTGGGTTGAATAGGTTGACGACCTTCCCGCTCGAAAGCTGGTATTCTCCGCCATTTCTCGCATGGAAGGCACGCTGCCCAGAAAGTCCTTCAACAATGTTCTTCAGCTCAGCTTCTTCGAGCGGAGTGAGCATCTTGTCGCGGTTATTGAACAACACATCTTCGAGAAGCTCTTTTTGCGTTTGAAACTTCAGCTCGACGTTCTTGCCGGGCGTCATCGAACCGTTGATGGAATTCATCATGTCGGCAAGGCCGTAACGGATCTGATCACCGTACATCTTTGCCGTTTCCGGGCCTGCCGCTTCAGCATTTGCAAGCTGAGCCTGCCGAATCGTCGCGATGCGCTCCGTTTCAGCAACTCGATCTTGGAGCTTTTGAATTTGCTCAGGAGGCAACTCGGCATTCATGCCGTTTGCCAACTCAACCTTGGCGTTTGCGTTTTCTGAAACTGCCTGATCCGCAAAGTTCCGCACGGAAGCCGTGTAGACATTCCAGTCAGTCAGTTTTCCAAGGTGATTTCTGCTTTCACGGTCAAGCGAAGCGTAGAATTTTGCCGCCGCTGCATTTTGACGCTTGCGATTTGACTCCAGTCGGCTCTGAGAAACGCCGGTAAGATTTTTCAGCACCTCGCCGTTCATGTGCCAAAAAACCCCTTGGCCCATCATTTCGGCAATCTGTTCCGGATCCTTGTTTTCAAGGATCCCAACAGCAGCCGCCAACGTGGCTCCGTGGACGTTCCCACGGGCCATATCCAACACATTTTGCGCTGTCCAATCCATCGCCCGGGCAGCCGGGATCCCCTTGTCTGCCAGCTTTTTGGCGATGATTGGGTCCATGCCAAGTTCTTCTGCCTTCTTGATTGCGGAAGAGATCCCAGCAACAGCCTTGGCTTCCCCTCCAGCCAGCCTCCTGCCCTCAAGAAATGCCTGCCCAAGGCGGGGCGCCTGAGCCGCAATTCCAGCAGCTTTTGTAGCAGCCTTGGCAACGGGGTATCCAACAATCCCAATAGAAGCACCTTTGGCAAACCCCTTCATTGGGCTCTCTTCGTCCGTGGCTGCACCAACGACACCACCGGCAAGCGAAGATGCCCCAGCTTTAACAGGCGGAGAGATGTCTTCCAGATACCCTCCAACACCGCGTTTCACTGCCTCCGTGGTATCAGCGATGGACCCCATCGCCTTTTCAAGCATTGCCGGCTTTTCCGCCGCTCGAACTTGTCGAAGTTCAGCAGCAAACGCATCCCTAGCAGCCTTATTGTCAATTGCCGCAATCTCTTTTCCTGTTTTTCCAGCCGTTTGAGCAAACCTGCGGGCCTTCGACGCAGCAGACAGCCCAGCACCAAGCGCCCTGCCGTAGATGTCAAACGACATCATGCCAACTGGGGTGAACGAAGCGATTTCAGTGATGTCGGTGTCTGGGACTTGTTGCGCCGCGTCCTTTCGGAAGTTCGCAATCACTTCTTGAGTGGACTTCAAGTCGTCCAACTGCTTTTCACGCAACGCTGCTTCCCGGTCTCCGTTGTGGCGTGCAAGTCGGTCTTCAACGCTGGGAGACAGAACTGAATTGACAGAATACACGAGGTTTTCGGCGATCTCCCGAGTCCACGGGTCTCCAAACAGAGTTCGCGTGAACACGTTTGGATCGGAAACCTTTTGGTGGGCCCAATACTCGTTGGCTTTTGCTCGTCTGTAGTAGCGGTCAAATGCCTCGTCCCGGGTGATCCCATGCCCGGTGAGGTTGTATGCCTTCTCCTGAAGCCAATCGGTCACCCGAAGGCCATTCAGCGCCGCGTTGGTTGCCGTTTGCGCCACGTTTTCAGCCGCCTCCACAGCGGTCACTGCCGGAACCGTCGCTAGTTTGGCAAGGTTGCCACCGTAGCGAGCCCACTCCTTCGGATCCGTCATGCTTCCGTAAGCACCCGGCCCTTCAAGCAACGCCATCGAAGCGGCCTTCTCGACGCCAGCTTCAGACCGCACGAGAGAGTCTGCAAAAGCCTTGGCAGTCTTCACTCCAAGATTCCAAACATCTTTCGCGCTGGTGTCGGCGTGCTTTTGGTCAAAAACAGCTCGGTGCTGCTCTTTTGTTTTCGGAAACCACTCAGGCCAAGACTCCAGCTCTTTGGGATCAAGGACGTTCTTGTATTTTTCTCGGATCTCAGGCGTGACCTTGTCCGGCGTAAGTGACCCAAGCTCTCTTGATGAGTCGTACTGAATCGGCTCAGGTTCTTCAAATGAGATGGCCTTTGCTGCGCTCTCGACAGCCCCAAGGAGGGCCTGTTTCCGGCCTTCGATCGTTGGGAACTCAGATTGAATTGGTTTTTCAGGTTCCTTTTGTGGAATCCATTCTCCAGCAATGTCCTGAAGTTCTTTGATTTTCGCAGCAGACTCAGGCTCTAATTTTTTAGAGCTTTCACTTTTTGGGGTGGTTTCTTCTATAGCTGGAGACGGTGTGTAAACCGGCATTCCAGATGCCATCGGCCCAACTCCTTCAAGAAATCCTTTTTTAGATTCGGGCTTTTCTTCTGGAAGCCAACTGCTTGCAATGTCTTGAAGCTCCGCAATTTTGGCGGCATTCGATGGATCGAGGGCATCTTCTGCCATAAAATTATTCAGTTTCTCCGCCAAGTGGCATCACAATTTCAAAGCCTTCTTCCGACTGAACTGCATTTAAAACTCTCATGTCTCCGCTGTCAAATTTTGGAGGTCTTGCTTTCCACTTTTTGTAAAGCTGCTGGTAATGAGAATCGTTTGGAGGCAATGCAGGAAGATACGGATTTCTGTCGTTTTTCTCTTTTGCCGCACGAAGTCTTTTTTCAATAACATCAGACTCGTGTTTTAAAGTTTCAATCTGATTTCTGATTTCTTTTTGTTTATATTCCGGAGCACTGCTTAATGCTTTTTCTAGTTTTTGAACATTAAGAATGTTCTGTTCAATTCTTTTTACAGCAGGAACCTTTAACATCATTGCAACTTCTGGGTCTTTGCCTCCGGGGACAAACTCAGGCAAAGCTGCTTCATTTTCAAATCCTCGCTCGTTTCTCCAGATTGCTCTGTATTTAGCAATAGCTTCGTTTGCTTTTTCAGCCTTTTCATTAATTACATCAACAACCTGCTCTGCCATTGCATCGCGTTGGCTTTGGCTAAGAATTGCTCCGGACTGTGGCTTAATAATTTTTTGCTCAATTTGATCCATCAACGAACGAGCATTTTCAATAATGTGATTTTCAGCTTGTGTTGCTTTTCCGCCAGTGTCGAGTTTTGAAATAATTGAAATCATTGCAGCGTCCGCAACACCGGCATTCCCTGTTTTTAATTTAGACGCTTCAGTTGCTCTAGCGTATTGAGACATCAAAGAATCAGATGCCTGAGCAGGACCAGTAGGCAACATGTATGCTTTAACAAAAGGATTTTGTTGCGTCATTAACTCTGCGGCTTTGTAGTTTTGAGTCCTTTCTTTTCTCTCAAGCCGTTCAGTTGTTAGTTTTTGAAATGGAGTAAGGTCTTTTCCTTTTGCGTCTTTTGGAATATACGCCTTTTCAGTAGCGTGCAATAAACCTGTTTTTGGATTGTAAACAACAGCAAAATTAGGAGCCAATGTCTTATCAAGTCTTGGATCCAAATCCATCCAATACTTTCTTTTTTCGTATTCGTCTCTTGTTTTAAATGTACTTGGGTAAGTTACTGCGTAAGGTGGCATTTTTGCCAATTGAGGAGGCAAAAGACTCGGTTCATTCATCGGTCCTCTTCCGTATGGAGCTTGTTTTTGTGGCCCAAGAGGCTCCCCCTTCACAATACTTGCGTCAGACTGAATTTGAGGCGCTTGAACGTCTTGAAGGATACCGGTTTGTTGTCCAGTCGCATCTGGCTGTCCCTGCGCCGTTTGAGGTGCCACCGGAATAGCTTTGACAACAATTTCTTCAACCGGGCCTCGAGCAAGAGTGCTTTCTGCAAACCCAACAACATTTTTATTCTTACCATCTTCAAAACCTTTAATTCCAACGTCTGCAATTTTCCCAAAATCAACACCCCTCGCTGCCTGAGCAGCACTTTGATCGGGGATTCCAGTAAGGCCCCTAGGGGCAGCCTGTTCTGGCTGAGGGGTGCCATCAATGAGCCCCAAAGAAGCCCCTCCACCTTGCGACGGCAAGGGAGGCTCTCCTCCTTCGAGTGTTCCTTGAGCGGTTGTTTCCCCGGCCTCGCTAGGCTGCGGAATCAGTTGGCTCGCCTCAGATTCTCCTCTTTGAGTTACAGAACTCGCCTTCACCCGAGCCTTTGCCTCTGCAAGTTCTCTTTGCGATTCAGCGTTAAGCCTGTAGAGGTTCTCTTTTGCTTCCCGATCCAACCGAGCCTCATTGGCTTTAAATTCACGCTCAGCCTTCTTATCGGCCTCTGCTTGTTTGCGCTTTGTGCGCTCATCAAACACGGATGCAATCGAGCCTCCAAGAGACGCCAATGCGTTAGCGATGTAAGGCTGAGAGGTTGGAACGTCCCATCCTCCCAGTGCCCTGATCTGAACCGGGGGACTCCCTCCGAACTGGATCGGCTGCAGACCAGACAAAGCTCCACCCTTGAGGTTTGGGACAGGCAGATTGACCGGAATCCCGGTTGCTCGAAGGTAGCCGTCCATAATTAGGATCCGCCGAATTTAATCCCCTGCATCGAAGGGGCTCTAAATTGGTTTGCAGGAGGCGCCATCTGACCTTGAGCAGCTTGAGCCGCTTGAGCCCCCATTACTCCAGCGGCAGCTCCGTAAGGAGACACATTTTGCTGCAGTTTCATGGCCTGAGGTTGGCTGCTAGTGCCAACCTGCACAGGAGACACAGCAGCGGGAGATTGAGATGGGCCAGTGAATGTTGTGGCGGCCTGCTGAGAGGGCTCAGGAGGCCTCCCTGACTGCACGCTAAAAGTCGTCGTTGTGGGCGCTTCAGGAGGAGCAGACGAAGACGGAGAAGGTTCAGGGGATGGAGATGGCTCGCTATTTTTTTGCGACGACTGAATCGCAGCTTCTGTGAGCATTAAGCCCGGAACACCCAAAAGAACACCGCCAGCAATTCTGAGAAGGTTTTTTGGCTTGAATACCTTTTTAAGAAACTTTTTTAACCCCATACTTAATCTCCTGCTTCAAGTGCTGTCTGCTGTGGAACTGTGAATTTATTTAAAGGCTTTGACTGCCTTTGCTTAGCTTGCGGGCTCATAAAGTCGAACCCAAATCCAGAGTAGTTTGCCATGGTTGGCAGAAACCCTCCGGCAACACCAGCCAAACCAGAAAGCCTCGCTTGGTTTGCGGCGTTGACATCAAAAGCAGGCCCAACGATGTCCCTGCCCATTGTGGAGGTTGCAGCGATGTTTTGTCGCTTGGCAGCTTCGTCCTCAGCCTGCTGAAGCTGCTGTTGCCTCAGGAAGTCCTGCATTGCAGCCGTGTTTGATTGCTGCATCCCAAGCTGGGCAGCGGTGTTTTGAGCGTCAGCCAATGCCCTTTCCTGAGCCGCTGCAGACTGCTGAGCCGCCATCGCTTGGTCAGCCTTCATCTGCTCAATGATCTTCAGCATCGGAGTGTAATCCGGCTTTGGAGCGTTGATTGTTGTTTTGCCTCCCATAGGTCTTAAGTGAAATTAGCCTCCGCCTTTCGGGCCACCCTTCGCGGCTGAGGACGCAACCTGTCCAGCCGCGCTGATTCCTGCAGCAATCAGCGCATTCCTCGCGTTGGCGCTGTCTTGAGCCGCCTTGAGCATGGCGTTTTGGTAGTTCTGCCAGTCCTGTCGATTCCCTTCTGCTGCAGTGCTTGTCGATGCGATCATTTTGTTGATCCAATCCGTCGTTCCCTGCTGTGCGCCCTGCACTTGACCAAGCATCGAATTCCGAAACGCTTCTCTCTGCTGTAGATTTTGCCCTTCAGCGGCCTGCTCAGCTCCAAGCACCGATCCAACATCCAACCCGATTTGAGGGGCAGGACTGCCGGCTAAGTAATCCCGGGCGCGTTGCAGTTGAGCCTGTTTAAACGCCTGCCCTTGAAGGGTCGCCTCATCGAAAAGACCAGATTTCCCAACGGTCGAGTCCTGCAGGCCGCTCGCAAGCATCTTGGTCAGCCCTGTGGTCCTCGCCCAGTCGTCCATCTGCCGCTGCCATGCGTTGCCCTGAGCGTCTTCCAAGAGCATCTTCGGAAGACTTTCACGCAGCGCTGCAGTTTCCGGGCTGTTTTGCTCTTCAAATTGGCGGGACTTAAATGCATTGATTGCAGCAATTTGCGCGGCCTTGTTTTGCATCCCAGACTGCCCCCAGATGTCCGGAGTCCAGCTCTCAAGTGGCATCTTTGCAGTCAAGCCAAGCAGCCTGTCACGCTGGGCAAGCTGCATCCTTCCCAAGTCTGACTGCAGGCCGAGTTGAGCCGCCGGAACAGTCGTGTCCGGCGTTGAAATCATCTTTGAAGCGTCTACGGAATACCCCATATCAAGTTGGCCAGTAAAGTTCCCTGTTCAGTCTAACTAACCCGAGCTTTTGCATTACATGCTCTGGAAAGTTCCCCTTTCCGTCGTTGTTGTTGGAAGGTACGGCTATGTACCCGACATTTCCAGATAATTGTGCGTGAGCCCTCCAGTCATTCATCACCTGAATGACATCGCTGGGTTTCGTGAACTCAGGATGGAACGCAGGGTAAACCGTAGGCACAAAAACATGATCAGAGTATCCAAACAAAACACCATCCTTGTAGTGCGCTAAAGTGTTGGTTGTTGCACTTGGATTGATGTGATGATCAAAAGACTCAGCGAACCTCTGAAGCCTTACATAATCCTCTGTTCCGGGATGCACTCTTCTGTAATCTATTGATTTCCTCATTTTAATAGTTTGTTATGCTTGTGCTCGACTGCTGGCTGTAGCCAAAGCTTGTTGAGTTTACCTTAACAACATCAGCTCTTGTTTTTGAGTTTCCACACACAACACAAGGCAAGCAAGATTCTTTTGTGTAATTGTTGACTGGGATGCTTGAGTAAAGCGGGATTACACCATCATTCCCATATGGAGATATGTAAATGTTTGGGAAAACACTCACATCTTGAGATAGCTGTTCAATGGTTGGCATTTGTCAGCATGGGTGAGTTATTCTGTAATTTGCTATTGCAACCTGAGCCTCTGCTGTTGCCTTTTCCAGCGCAAGCTGGTCTGCGTCCTTTTGCGAAATGTAGGATGTGGCTGAGGCTGTTGCAGTTGCGGCTGCAGGAGGCGTG